>Ga0080027_10000006_pt1 | contig 74376 bp, 59 predicted proteins | sample OrgsoiDNA2013046_FD_70962 | JGI IMG/M metagenome (GOLD analysis project Ga0080027, IMG submission 70962) | Permafrost soil microbial communities from the Arctic, to analyse light accelerated degradation of dissolved organic matter (DOM) -... | ecosystem: Environmental > Terrestrial > Soil >... | reverse complement strand
ATCCTCCACGCGGCGTTGCTGCGTCAGGGTTTCCCCCATTGCGCAAAATTCCCCACTGCTGCCTCCCGTAGGAGTCTGGACCGTGTTTCAGTTCCAGTGTGTCCGTGCGCCCTCTCAGGCCGGATACTGATCATCGTCTTGGTGGGCCATTACCCCGCCAACTAACTAATCAGCCGCGACCCCCTCTTCAAGCGTCTTACCCCTTTGATCAACGGGAGTTTCACCCGGAGATGTTATGCGGTATTAGCCCTGGTTTCCCGAGGTTATTCCCCACTCGAAGGAAGGTTAGTCACGTGTTACTCACCCGTACGCCACTCTACTCATGGATTGCTCCACTTTCTCGTTCGACTTGCATGTGTTAGGCACGCCGCCAGCGTTGATTCTGAGCCAGGATCAAACTCTCATTTGAATCCTGAAGACAATCCCGATTCGTAATTGACAACGAATGGGATCATCCTGCCCCTTACGCCGAAGCGTAGGGACATAATTGTTAGAGATCGCTTGGATTTTTAATCCGAAGCTTCTTAATTCATGACTGGCACGTTCAATCTGTTGTCAAAGACCGCGACGGCACCCGCCTGAGCGGGGCGTTTCGGAAAGAACCACAGAACTCGCGCTGCACGGCGAACCGTACAGGTGCGGAACCATGTGTCCTCGAAACCTTTCAAACATATCGCTGCGGCGCTGCTCTGTCAACCCGCGGTTCACACACCTTTCACACAGGGTTTTCCACAGCTAAGTGGAGCCGAATGTTTAGGATGCATTCCCAGATTGGGCTCGTTTTAACACCGTCCCGGCGGAACTGCCCCGCTCAAGCCAAAAGAGGGCCTGAATGGGCCACCCGGAGGGGAGCCTTTTGGAGCGCAGACAGCAACATGCGACCTTCGAAACGGGGCAAAAAACCCAAAATTCAACGAAACTGCGGGCACGCGCCGAGTCGAAAGTCTGAAAACTTGTCAAAAGACCAATTTGGAGTTCTTGCTAAAGGAACCCTTCGGAAACTCTATTCCCGAATCAAAGCTCCGTGGCCGGAGCTGATTGAAGGCATCCGCCCTCTATACACCAGATGCTGAACGAGCGTCGAGAGTTGCACAAAATCGCCCAGCAAGCCACACATCTGCTCTCGATTCATTGTTTATACCAAACCCCAGCGGGGAGCGCAAGGGGTTCGTGAAAAAAGTTAACTGAGTGGATTCGGGTAAACTTGGACCGCTTCAAATAGGATTGCAGGCCACACTCTTCGCGGTCTGGGTCACTTTGGGGATCCGCCCGCGTGCGTGCCACTGCCGCCCTTCACTTCGCAAAGAACCGGGCACCTCTATGTCCGAGTGGTGTCAGCAAGAATCAAATGCAAGGGCCCGGTCGCCGTGGGCCACTCGCCCTCCGTTTCAGTCAGGCAGAACTTGCTCAACCACACCCTCAGCCAGAGCCTCGCTTTCAAAAAGAGTAAAGCGCTTGCCCACTGATAACCAATCCTGCGGGGCCTCAGGCACCAAGAATGTCGCAGTTGCCGACTGGCACCCTTCTGCATCCGGAACCCCTTCGGTAATTATGGTAAGGCTCCATGCATCCTGATGCATCCAATCCTCGCCCTGATGGTCGAAGCGAGCCGGTCTTGAGAACTTGTGACCGCTGCGGAATTGGCCTTCCGTCGAGCTCACCAGCCAATGTAAGGAAACTTTCGCTGTGCGCTTCATAAATGTCAGAAATTCAAGTGCAACGTAAAAGGCTTTTGAAGCTGATCGAATGACGCCATCCGGGCTGGACCGATTGAGTCAAGCCGCTCCCATCGCATAAATTGGTCGGCAGTCGACTTTGGAAATGTAGCTCCGATGATCTTATAGTTGCCCTCGCCCTCCAATGCGTTGGCGGGTGGCCCAGGCTTTCAAGCTAAGCACTTCGTTCCCATAACGGAACGATGGGTAGCCACACTGCTGATATCCTGCGCAGGTATGACCGTCGGCCTGCATCGCTACTACGGCGCGCATCATCTGCACTTTATCACTTGGTCGTGTTACCGGAGGCAACTCCTACTCCGCTCGGCAAAGAACCGCGATTGCCTGCTCGACATTCTAGAACAAGTCCGCCGCAAGTATCAGTTCGTCGTGCTGGGCTACGTAGTCATGCCCGAGCACGTCCACCTCCTGATGAGCGAACCCGAAACCGGCAACCCTTCCGACGTGATGCGCGAACTCAAACAGCGCTCGGCGCGGGCTTTGCTCCCCAAACGCAAACGGCAAGACCCCCGCCAACGCGTGCTCTTCCCAGACGCGATCCGCACCCCATTCTGGCAGGCTCGCTTCTATGACTTCAACGTGTGGACGGCGAAAAAGCGAGTGGAGAAGCTGAACTATATGCATCAGAATCCGGTGAAGCGGGGACTGACGATGGAGCCTGAGGATTTGCGGTGGAGCAGTTATCGGTTTTATGCGCTGGCAGAAGCTGGCAGGGTTGCCGTAAACGAGGGTTGGGCGAAGATCTCGTTCCGGGAATGGGCCGCTTGAGAGCTTAGGGTTCTATCGGCAGTGTCGCGTCCCACCCTTTCGCACAGAACGCGAAAGGGATGGGGCACCCATCTGTCCGGATTGGGATAGAGAGGTCCGTCGACACCCCCATTCCCAACCCCTCAGTCCTCTCTCCATCTGCCCAACTCTCCTTCCCATTTCGGAACCCGCTTCCCGAAATTCCTGAATTAGTCGTTGACTTAACACACTTCTGGCCACACCATATCTATAGGGGGCCGCATGGGGGTACGTGCTGCTCGGGAAATGATCTTGCGGGAGCTATCTCCTTTGTTTTCCGGATTTTACCCGCAAGCTCTTTAAACTCAAAGATTTTGGCCTCCTCGGCCGCTATCTCATTGATTCCAAAAGATTCGAGGGAGGGGGGAGGGGGTCATTCCCTGACGCACTACGACGTTCCCATCCCGCCTTACGCTCACATCAAAGCCAATCGCGCCCCAGTGCGGCTCCCCGGCTTGCGCGGGAATGCCGATTCTGTATCTTTCCCAAGAAACTGCCCGCGCCAGCTCAGGCTTGTAATTGGCGGCTCGGAAATGCTTTGGGAAGCCTACGAAAGAGTTTTCCACTAAAGTAGGTACCCTTTTCTGCAAATTCGCCTTTTCTTCGCCATTGAGTTGTGTATATAATTCGGGCAGTTTCGAGAGAAATTTCTTCGATACACACTTTTAAGGAGCGTTCATGGCCGACGAGCGGGGCAAGGCGATTGAGCTGGCGTTATCGCAGATTGAAAAGCAGTTTGGCAAAGGGTCGATCATGCGGCTGGGGTCGAAGGAAGCGATTGTGCCGATTTCGGTGATTCCGACGGGGTGTATTTCGTTTGACGCGGCGCTGGGCGTGGGCGGGTTTCCGCGGGGCAGGGTGGTGGAGATTTTTGGGCCGGAGTCGTCGGGTAAGACGACCATTGCGCTCCAGGTGATTGCGGAGGCGCAGAAGACTGGGGGGATGGCGGCGTTTGTGGATGCCGAGCATGCGCTGGATCCGAAATATGCGAAGAAGCTGGGCGTGGATGTGGACAATCTGCTGGTTTCGCAGCCGGATTATGGCGAGCAGGCGCTGGAGATTGCGGAGGCGCTGGTACGCTCGGGGGCGCTGGACGTGCTGGTGGTGGATTCAGTGGCGGCGCTGGTGCCCAAGGCCGAATTGGACGGCGAGATGGGCGACAGTCATATGGGATTGCAGGCGCGGCTGATGTCGCAGGCGTTGCGGAAACTGACGGGCATTGTTTCCAAGTCTGGAACCTGCATGATCTTCATCAACCAGATCCGCGAGAAGATTGGCGTGATGTTTGGGAATCCGGAGACGACGACGGGCGGACGGGCGCTGAAGTTTTACTCGTCGGTGAGAATCGATATCCGGCGCATTGCCGCGATCAAGGAAGGCGATGTGGTGACGGGGTCGCGGACGCGGGTGAAGGTGGTGAAGAATAAGGTGGCGGCGCCGTTCCGGGAATCGGAATTCGACATTCTGTATGGCGAGGGGATTTCGCGCGAGGGCGATTTGATCGACCTGGCGGTGGCGAACAACGTGATCGAGAAGTCGGGATCGTGGTTCAGCTACAAGACGGAGCGCATTGGCCAGGGCCGGGAGAATGTCCGGACCTATCTAAAGGAGAATAAGGATACGACGGCGAAGATCGAGGCTGAGGTGCGGAAGGCGGTTGGTCTGGTCCCCGATGTTGCCGAGGCGAAGACTGGGACGGACGGAGGCGGAACTGGGGCGCGAGTGACGCAAATGCCCAGTGCTGGCGAGGGAAAAGCGCCGGCGGCACGCAGGTAGTCGGCGCGAAATCCGGAAGTGTCTGGTAATAAAGAGGATGAGCACCCCGAGGCATGCGGGCGCAGCCTCTCCGTCTGCGCTCGCGGCGTTCCTCGCGTATACTAGTGGTGCCTTAACCTCGAAGATTTCACGCAGTGCAGACACGCAGTTTTTTGCTCTCTTGCGGCTTCGCGATTGAGAGTCCATTCAGGAAGACGCATTTATGTCACGAATTAACGGGGACAAAGCCCGGAACGACCGGCAGCGCAAGCACCGGGAAAAGCTGCGTGTAAAGAACCGCGAACTGCGCGAGCATCTGGCGGCGGGGAAGGCAACCGCAAGTACGGCGACGCCGGCTCCGAAGGTCGCGGCGAAGTAGCAATCTTTCGATCTGGTATTTCGATCCATTGGGTTTCGATCCATTGAGAACATGCATGAGGCCGCTGCCCCGAGCTGGGCGGCGAGAAATGTGCCACGGAGGCGCTTATTTCAACCCGAAGCCGAACTACATTCACAAAACGACAGAAGGAACACACTCGCCAGCAGAAACAGAAAGACAAGCTGGAGCGACGGGATCAGCGGAAGACGGAAAAACGCGAACCCGGATCCGGACCGGAAATGGGCGAAGTCAACGAGATGTTGATGCCCTTAGACGAGGAACCTGCTGGATTGAGTTCCGAAGAGTAGAGCTCCGCGCATGGCTTTGACCGGGCGAGCCTGGCTCGCCCGCCCTACCTTATATTACTGACCCTGAAATGAGAGATTTGCGGGACGCAGGGATTGGTGTGTTTCGACTGCTTGTGCTTGGAATTTCCTCAGCGGCTCTTCTTCGGCGGCTCTTCTTCGGCGTCCCTGCTTTGGCGGCAATGTTATTAGGAGAGGCGGTTGAGGCGAGCGTTTGGAAGCTAGAGCTGCTTAACCCAAGAACGCGGAGATGTGCCGGGGGCCATCGTCCCCACGTTAAACCTGATCCACCTCGTTCTGGTCCGCTGTTCGTCTTAGTTCAGGTCAGCCAGCATCGGGAGGGTGGTGTAAAGGCTGCCACCGGGGATTTGCGGGACTTCATTGACCATGATTAAAGTGCGGTTTTGGCCGGCTTGGAAAGCGGGAATGGCGGTGTTATTGCGGCCATCCAGATTGATTAGGCAGTTATGAGGCGGTGGCGGGACAAGGCAAGACTGATCGCCTGCCGGCGTAATGAAAATGTCATAGCCTCCCGAGGCCAGGCTTTGGTATGCGGATGGGGAATTGGAGGCCAACCCGGCGACAGTCGGTTTTATGGGTGGGGTGACATTAAACAATGTGGATGGGAGAACAACGTAGACGTCTACAGGGCCAGAATTCGGGGAGCCGTTGACCAAGCGAATCTTGAACATACCACTGTCGGCGACGGTATGATCGTCGATGAGCTTGTTGCCCTGGAGATTCACCCCGGCACTCAGAGAATTGGTGATGATGTAAGTGTAGGTTGTGCCTGCAGTGAAGGGCTCGGTCGGGCTATCGAGCAGATTGGTGCTCGACAAGTTGAGTTTGAGGTCGTGGTTAATGGCGGTAACGGTGGTAAAGTCCGTGGGCACACCGTAGGTGATGGTGCTGAAGACGCTCCTGTTATCGATGAGCATTTCGAGCGGTTGCTGCTCCTGGGGCGCGAGGTGGACGACGCGCATTTGAGTGGTTCTGGAGGAAGAGGAGGAGGTTCCGCAGGCGACGGAAATCAGCATGACGCCCAGGGCCGCGGCGGCAAAAACCATTGAACTGCGAGAGATGGGACCTGGGGCGCCAGCGCTGAACGGAATCCACTTTGACAATCGGTTCACTCGTAACTCCTCAGTGTGTAAGCATAAAGGACTTTAGGGGCTTCTGGGAGATAGATGCGCAATTTTCCTCCGGCGTTGACCGGGGCTGTCGGAAGAAGAAGATGGCGTTGGCATGGCATTTTTTTGGGCTGGAAGCAGGAAAAACGCGGCGACGCATCGCAATTTCGATGGAAAGCTACGTTGCCGCAGGGTGCTTTGGGCTTTAGAATCAGAGGGCAAGCACTTTCCGGATTTTCCCAGTGAGGGTTTTTGTCGCGAAAAATGGCTATTTATCCCGGGTCTTTCGATCCCCCGACGAAGGGGCACCTGGACCTGATCGCGCGGGGGAGCCGGATTTTTGACGAGCTGGTGGTTGCGATCCTGCGCAACCCGGAGAAGACGCCGCTGTTTTCCGTGGAAGAGCGGAAAGAGATGATTGAGCTGCTGACGTCGGGGTATAAAAATGTCCGGGTCGATACTTTTGAAGGTTTGACGGTGGACTACGCAACGCGGGTGCGGGCTACGGCGGTTTTGCGGGGAATTCGGGCGATCAGCGACTACGAGTATGAGCTGCAGATGGCGCTGATGAATCGCAAATTACAGCCGACTCTGGAGACCGTTTTCATGATGCCGGCGGAGCATTATTCTTATGTCAGTTCGCGGCTGGTGCGGGAGATTGCGGCGATGGGCGGACCTGTCGGCGCACTGGTGCCCGGGCTGATCGAGCAGAGGTTGCGCGAGAAGTTCGGCACTCCAAAAAGATCCAAAGCGACAGCCGCCACAGGCAAGCGCGGAAGAAAGAGGAACACACAATCATGAGCCCCGCCACTGAAGCTCCCGCCATTCAACTAACCGGACGTATTCAGCGCATTGAAGTTTCCGCCACTATGGCTGTTGTTGCCGAGGCTGACAAGCTGGCGCAGCAGGGCATCGATGTCGTGTATTTTGGCGCGGGAGAGCCGCATTTCACCACGCCGCAGCATGTGAAAGACGCGGCCGTAGCAGCGATTCAGGGCGATTTCAGTAAATACACAGCTGTGGGCGGCACGATTGAATTGCGCGACGCGATTATCCAGCGACATGCGGCGGATTTTCGTTCCGGTTACAAACGCGAGGAATGCATTGCGAACGTGGGCGGTAAGCATGCGATTTTTAACGCTGTTTCGGTATTGGTGGATCATGGCGACGAAGTAATTCTGCCGGTGCCGTACTGGGTTTCGTTCAAGGACATTATTCGCTATGCGGGCGGACACCCGGTATTGCTGGTGGCGGACGAGAAAGAAAACTTTCGCGTGACGGCCGCGATGGTGGAGAAGCTGATTACACCGCGGACGAAGATGATTATTTTGAATTCGCCGTCAAATCCGTCGGGCGCGGTGATGGCGCCGGAAGACCAGACAGCGATTGCGCGTCTGGCGGCCGAGCGCGGAATTTGGCTGCTTTCGGACGAGTGCTATGTGTACCTGAACTATACGGGCCGTGAGTTTTCGGTGGGATCGTTACAGGAATGTCGGGACCGGCTGCTGGTAATTGGATCTCTTTCGAAGACTTACGCCATGACGGGGTGGCGGCTGGGCTATGCGCTAGGTCCAGCACCGGTAATTGCGGCCATGAATAAGTTGCAGAGCCAATGCACGTCGAACCCTACGTCGATTGTGCAGAAGGCGGCGGTGGCGGCGTTAAAGGGTCCCCAGGATTGCGTGGCTGAGATGCGGGCTGAGTATATTCGGCTGCGCGACCATTGTGTGGCCGGGTTGCGTTCTATTCCAGGAATTACCTGCACAATGCCGGAAGGTGCGTTTTACGCGTATCCGAATATCTCGGCTTTTATTGGTCGCGGGGGGACGAAGTCGGCTTCCGATGTGGCGGGGAAACTGTTGCGCGAGGCTCATGTGGCGACCGTGCCGGGCGAAGGGTTTGGCACCACGGAACACATTCGAGTTTCGTATGCCACTACCGTGAAGGAACTAGACCGCGGGATCGACCGCATGCACAAATTCTTCGCGGCATTGTAACGGCGCATTACGCCCGCGCAACCGCTGAGCAGTTTCTCTGCATCTTTGAGCGGGCGGTTTTCCGTATGCGTCCCGTGTGGCTACCGACGAATCTATGAAGTCCTTGTATCCATTGTTAATGGTGCCCGAGTTCGATCCTCGCCCGTGGGGAACGACGGACTTGAGCCCGGTTTACCCTAGCCAGCGCTGCACTCAGAAGATTGGCGAGGCTTGGCTGACCGGGGACCACTGCAAGATCGGCAACGGTCCGCTCGCCGGGCAACGGCTGGATGAAGTAAGCCGGAAGTTTGGGCGCGAACTTGTGGGGGAGGCCGCGCGAGATGGGGAGCGCTTCCCTTTACTGCTAAAGTTTCTTTTTCCGCACGAGAAACTTTCTGTTCAGGTGCATCCGGATGATGCGGCCGCGCAGGAGGTGGGCGAACCGTGGGGCAAGACGGAGTGCTGGTACTTTACCCACACTGAGCCGGGGGCGCAGATTGGACTAGGATTGAAACAAGGTGTGTCGCGCGAACAGTTTGCCCTCGGCATAGAACAGAATCGAGCGGAGGATTTGCTGAAGTTTGTCGACGTGCATGCCGGCGATATGGTCTACGTTGGCGCGGGCACGGTGCATACGCTGGGGCCGGGATCGATTCTGGTGGAAACGCAGCAGCAATCGGACGCTACCTACCGGCTGTATGATTACGGACGGCCTCGCGAACTCCACTTGGAACGTGGGTTGGCTGCCATCAAGAGTGATGCGGTGGCGGGCAAGGTGGCTGCGGCTCCCATGACTACCATTGCCGGGGGTGAAGGGACGCGGCTTGTGCTGGCTCCTTACTTTGCGGTGAACAAGTACACTTTGATACGGACACAGCAGTTCGTGACGGGAGATCGGGGCGGAGCCGATTCGGTGCACATCCTGGTGGCGGTGGACGGGAACGCTGCGGTAAAGTGCGAGGGCTGCGAGGCGGTTATGTTTGGTAAAGGGGACGCAGTAGTTATACCGGCGAGCGCGGTGACGTATCGCGTCGAGCCCAGGGAGAGGATTGAGTTTCTGGTTTCCCGGGTGCCGGAGCGGGTTTTGCGCGAGCCGGTGACGCTATGATGCTTTCGATTAGGCAATGCCTGGCTTCCATGTGAAGAACACAAAGCAGTTCTATCCCGTCATCCTGGCAGGGGGCCGCGGAACCCGGTTCTGGCCGTTGAGCCGCCGCAAGCGAGCCAAACAACTGCTGGCGCTGGACGGCAAGCAAACCATGATTGAGCAAACCGTGGCGCGTTTGACGCCGCTGGCGAATGCGAAGAATTTCTGGATTGTTACGAACAGCGACCTACGGCCTGCCATCACTCAACAGCTTCCTAAACTGCCCGGGAAACAAATTCTGGCGGAGCCTGTGGGTCGAAACACCGCACCAGCGATTGGACTGGCGGCGTACCTTTTGTTGCGGCAGGATCCGAACGCGGTGCTGGGGCTGTTTCCTTCCGATCATGTAATCGCGGATGAGAAAACATTTCGGGAGGCGCTTAAGAACGGAATCGAGATCGCCGCTTCGGGCGAGAACATTGTGGTCCTGGGTGTGCGGCCGACGCGGCCCGAGACGGGGTACGGATATATTGAGGTTGGTGCTCCGGCAAACTCGCAGGCGCTGCGGGTGCGCCGATTCAGGGAGAAGCCGGACGCCGCGCAGGCGGCCGAATTCCTCGAAGCAGGCAACTATCTGTGGAACAGTGGAATGTTTCTGTGGAGCGCGCGCACGCTGGCCCGGGCGCTAGAAGAACACCTACCGAAAACTGCTGCGCTGCTGGCGGAGATTGCGGCTGCATTTGGGACACGGAAGTTCGAGAGCACTTTCCAGAGGCTTTATCCGAAGTGCGAGAACATCAGCGTTGACTATGCCGTTCTCGAACCGCGTTCGGCGAAGGGCGAAGCGGCGTCGAACATCTTTTGCGTCCCGGCGGATTTTGGGTGGAACGATCTCGGCTCCTGGACGGCGTTGTACGAACACCATTCGGCGAAGAAGGGCACGGAAGGGGAAAACCATGTGGTGGCTGACCGGAGCTTTGCCTTGAACGCTTCTGGCAATTACATCCACGCGCCTGGGAAGTTTGTGGCTGCTGTAGGTGTGAGCGGGCTGGTGGTGGTGGAGACGCCGGACGCTCTATTGATTACGACTCTGGAACATGCGCAAGATGTGGGGAAGATCGTGAAGTATTTAGATGAAAAGAAGCTTGGTGAGTTGACTTAGGTTGGTGTTGGCTGGCGCGACTGCCGCTGGGTTAAGTTGGTGGGTTGCGGATAGACGCGGATTGGGGATAGAGGCGGATGGCAATCTTGGACACTGGGTTGGAGATTGGCGGAGCCGCAGTTGCGAGTACTCCTGAGATCAAGTTTGGAACTGACGGATGGCGGGGTCTGATCGCGGATGATTTTACTTTTGACAATGTGCGCCGCGTGTCCGGGGCTATCGCCAGCTATGTTCTGAAGCACGAGGACGCCGCCAAGGGCGTGGTGGTTGGGTACGACACGCGATTTTTATCGCGGAGATTTGCCGAGGCCGCAAGCGGAGTGCTGGCGACGGCCGGCATCCCTGTGAAACTGACTCATGATTACGTTCCCACTCCTGCTGTGTCTCTGCACGTGAAGCAGTCGGGCGCGGCCGGCGGGGTAATGATTACTTCGAGTCATAATCCCTGGAATTGGAACGGAGTTAAGTTCAAGGCGAATTTTGGGGGCTCGGCAACGCCTGCGATCATGAAGATCATTGAGGAGGAACTTCGCGTGGGGGCGACTCCTCATGGAACCCGCGCCTCCATTGAGGAGATTAATCTCACCGACCCATACATCGAAGCGGTTTGCACATTTGCTGGAACCGCGAATATCACGCGCGGAGGATTCAAATTTGCGGTTGATTCCATGCATGGTTCCGGGCGGGGGATTCTGGCGCGGATCTTTTCGGAAGCGGGAGTTCCCTTCACCGCCATTCGGCAGGATGTGAACCCGCTTTTCCCGGGCATCAATCCCGAGCCCATTCTTCCACATGTCGCTCTGCTGCAAGAAGCTGTCGTGCGGGAAAAATGCAACGCTGGCCTGGTTACGGATGGAGATGCTGACCGCATCGGCGCAGTGGACGAGCATGGCGGATTTGTTGACTCGCACAAGATCATCTGCATTCTGCTGCGCTGGCTGCTGGAACGACGCGACTGGCCCGGCGCGGTAGTCCGCGCGTTTAACACAACCAAGATGATTGACCGCATCTGTGTAGCTCACGGCCGGAAGCTGATCGAGTGCCCCATCGGCTTCAAATATATTGCCGATCTGATGATGGAACAAGAAATCATGATCGGCGGGGAGGAATCGGGAGGAATCGGCTACTCCCGATATCTGCCAGAGCGTGATGGCATTCTCAATTGTCTGATGCTGGCCAATGTGATGGCCGAGGAAGGGAAAACCCTGGGCGAGTTGGTATCGAGCCTGCAAAAGGACTTTGGCGAGCACCAATACGGGCGGCGGGACATGCACGTCTCGGACGCAGTGAAGCAGGGGGCGATTCGCCGGGCCAGCAGCGACACAACGACTCAGCTCGGTCCCTACCGGGTCCTGCGTAAGGAACATATGGATGGAATCAAGTTTTTCCTGGACGTTCCTGGAAGCGACCCAAAGGATGCGGAGCCGTGGGTTCTGTTCCGGGCTTCAGGGACGGAGCTTTTGCTGCGGGTGTACGCCGAGGCGGCATCGCCGCAGCTTGTAACGGCCATCCTGGCTGCTGCGGAGGACTTCGTGCAGCATCTGTAAACGGGGGGCCATTGAACTTTTGGGAGCGCCCTGGGGGTCGCATTTTTCCTCGCGGCAAGCGACAATGGAAGAGCCGCTTCAATGGATGCAACGCCCAATTCGCCCGATACGGTGGAAGCCCGCCGCTACAACCAAACCAAGCGCTGGCTTGGTTTTGCCGACATCGCAACGGGTTTCGTTTTTCTGATTTCACTGCTGGCAACCGGATGGAGTTCCCGATTGCGCGATCTGGCCCTGGGACCTGGGGAGCACCGCAACTACTATCTTGCGATCGCTCTTTACGTTTTTTCGCTGCTGACGATTGGGAAAATCCTGAGTTTCGGGCTCGAGTTCTATGCATTCCGGTTGGAGCGCCGTTACCATCTCTCCGATCAGACAGCGCGGGCCTGGCTGTGGGACGAGACGAAGACTTTGCTCCTTAGTTTTGTACTCGCGACAATTGTTGTCGAAGTGGTGTACTGGACGATCCGGTTCGCGCCGCAGAGCTGGTGGCTCATTGCCTGGGTGATTTTCCTTGCGCTGTTTGTGTTGATGGCGCAGATTGCTCCGGTCGTTCTGTTCCCTGTCTTCTATAAATTTTCACCGCTGGATAACGACGAACTGAAGGCTCGGTTGGTCAAGCTGGGCGAGCGAGCGGGCACGCCGATTCGGGGAGTGTACGAGTGGAAGCTTTCCGAGAAAACCAAGAAAGCCAACGCGGCGCTAACAGGACTGGGCGCTACGCGACGTATCATTCTCGCCGACACGCTTTTGCAAAATTACAGTACGGACGAGATTGAGGCTGTGCTGGCGCACGAACTCGGTCATCACGTTCACCGGCACATTCTGAAGAGCATAGGCGTACAGGCGGCGGTTACGTTCGCGGGCTTCTGGCTGGCGTCGCAAGTGCTGCAATATGCGGTGGACAACGCCCGGTGGTTTGAAGGACTTTCGGATTTTGCGACGCTGCCCCTGCTTGTTCTGGTTTTCAGCGCGCTCTCGGTTTTGCTGATGCCTGTGCTGAATGCCTATTCCCGCTTCAACGAACGGCAGGCGGACCGGTACTGCTTTCAGTCGGTTCGGTCGGTAGAGCCGTTTGTCACGGCGATGAATAAACTGGCCGCGCAGAATCTGGCGGAGAGGCAGCCCTCGAAATGGGTCGAGCGATTGTTTCATTCCCATCCTTCAATCTCGAACCGCGTGGCGTCCGCTCGCGCTTGGACGCGGGGACTGAAAGTCTCGGCGGTACCGCGGTCCCGATAGTACCGTTTGGTAGAGAATTCGCGATGACAGCCCTAGCGGAAGCGATAAGCCGGCGTTTATGTCGATGGCGATTCACGCCGAAAACCGCCGGATTTCCCCTTCACCGGCCGCTCACGTATCGGGATTTTCACACTGTTCAAAGAAGGCAGCGGCAGGAACAAGATAGCTCCTTCCTGACCAGCGCTCTGCGAAAAAACATGGCTGCAACCTTGTAACTTGAGAAAAGGTCTGGCGGATGCTCGGGCCCACCTTGGACTGAATCCATGTAGACTGGGCGCAGCTACCCGATGACGCCGGCTGACATAGCTTCCCTGCTTGTTCCATATGTTAAACATAGTGAGGAGTCGCCGGTTCTCTCTGAGACCCTTCTGTCCCAGCTCGCCTGCTATCTCGAATTGGTACTTCGCTGGAATGCCCGTACGAACCTGACCGCAGTCCGTGAAGCGCAGGAAATCGTTTCGCGGCATTTTGGGGAATCGTTGTTTGCAGCACGATGGATTTTTCCGGCGGGGAAGGCGGGGGGCGCGGACGCCGTCAGAAGCCTGGCGGATGTGGGTTCGGGAGCTGGGTTTCCGGGGCTTCCGATTAAATTGTGGGTGCCGCAGCTTTCAGTAACGCTGGTTGAGTCGCTGCAGAAGAAAGCGACCTTTCTCCGAGAGGTCATCCGCGCCTTGGATCTGGTGAGCATTGAGGTGCGTGCGGTTCGCGCGGAGACGGTTCTGGAGAGGTTTGACGTGGTGACTCTGCGGGCCGTGGAGCGTTTTGAAGAGGTTGTGATTGAGGCGGCGGCCTTGGTTCGGCCGGGAGGACGGGTTGCGTTACTAATCGGCGAGGATCAGGTGGCCGTAGCGGGGGCGCTATTGCCTGGGGTGAAGTGGGAAGAACCGTTGAAAATTCCGGAATCGCTGCGGCGGGTGCTTTTGGTTGGTGTCGTGGGGGAAGAATCTCGTTAGTTATCCGGTGGATTGCCCGAGGCGGATTCTTTTTGGTTTTGGGTCCGCAAGTGGGTGGGCTAAGGCTGTTTTGCTGGTGTGTTGAGACACGAGTGTCTGGCGAAGGATTTTTGGACTGGTTACGCATCTAGGTTGATATGAATCTGAGTGGTTAATGTGTGGATTATTGGGCCTGTTCGAAGAGTCGGATGCAGCGTGCCCTCGGGCAGTAGCCAGCCAGGGTTGTTTTGCGGTTGCTGAATCGCTCTTCCTTTTGGCCTTACCACGAGCAGCCGGGCGGGCCGCCCGCGACTAATGGTTCGGTGCCTTGTTCCAGTGGGAGAACAAGTTGTTTCTTGGGATATTTGGTGGTTTGACTGACTCGCGGCGGGGGGAACCAGCACGATTACCACCTGCAACCTTGTGGTGGGCTGAGCGGAGTCCCAGGGTTAGGAAAGTGGAATAAATGGGCAGGTCTTGGTGTTTTTGGGGTCGCGCACTGAGGGACCCCCGGGGGAATCCGCTCGGGTACGAAGTCGATTTGCTAAGTATCCGGCTTGTCACTGAGTGGGACGAAAGGGCCGGATTGGGTTGGCTCGTGATTGACTCGGACTCGCGAGGTGAGGTCCCGCGGCGGCGTTCGGCAGCGTCGTATCGTGAGTTTGCAGTGAGGTTTGAGGTTGGGTGAATTGCTCCACGTGGAGCAATTATGTTTGGGCGGGGCAATTGGGCAAAGTGGTTTACGTTGGAGAGGGGAAGTTGCAGGTCCCTTTATCGCGGGTCGGGATGACAAGTTTTTGTTTTGGTCACTTTGAAGTAAGACCTTCTTAGGCTGAAGGGATCTCGGCTTCGGGTAGCGACGGCGGGCTAGTTTTCTTACACGTCCATCTTCGGGCTAATTTAGTCGTTAAACCACTTTACGGTGTCGAACAAGTTGGCTTTGGTAATGGTTGACGCTTCGGGCAGAAATCTACTTTGGCGAAGGATCCGTCTGGTACGAAGCGTCACCACTGATTTCGCCTCGCCGAGTGTTCATGCGCGAAGCTGACGGTGGCCGCCTGGTGCACCGCAGTCTGGTTTCGCACACGAAAATCACACAGTTTTGCAGAGGGTATTCAATTTAGAAATGGGGCGCCATCGTCCGGCCTGGAAGTAACCAATTTTGATTCATAGACTTATGGGAATTCTTGCGATTGCTCCATGTGGAGCATTTTGTTCAATTTTACGGTTGTGGTAATGGCTGATACGGGTTACGCTGCGGATAGATCACCACTCTCAGGAACTCCCGGTTCAAATATGGCTCGAATTATTGCGGTCGCCAACCAGAAGGGTGGCGTGGGTAAAACCACGACCGCCATTAATCTCGCTGCGTCAATAGCGGCTGCGGAAGTCAACAGCCTCCTGATAGATTGTGATCCCCAGTCGAATGCGACTAGTGGGCTGGGGTTGAAGAAGGACCCTGAGCGGATCAGTGCCTACGATGTGCTGATGGGTCTGGCGTCGGCACAGGAAGCATTGATAGCGACGGAGTTGGAGCAATTGTGGATTATTCCGGCGAGCAAGGCGCTGATCGGCGCAAATCTGGAATTGGTGGCGGAGGAGCGCCGTGAGTTTCGATTGCGCGATGCGGTGGCCCCAATTCGCGATCGGTTTGAGTACATTGTGCTGGACTGCCCTCCGGCTCTGGATTTGTTGACGCTCAATGCGCTGGTGGCGGCGGATACGGTCTTGATTCCGATGCAGGCTGAGTATTTTGCTCTGGAAGGAATCAGCGAGCTAATGGATACGGTGCAGAGGATTCGGGCGTCGCTGAATCCCGGGCTGGAAATCGAGGGTGTGGTGCTGACGATGCTGGATGAGCGGACGAATCTGGCGCAGGCCGTGATGAGTGAGTTGAAGAACTTCTTTGGCGACCGGGTATGCGCGACGACCGTGCCCCGGAACATACGGTTGGCGGAGGCTCCGAGTCACGGGAAGCCGGCGTTGCTCTATGACGTGCGGTCGCGGGGAGCGGAAAGTTATATCCGGCTGGCGAAAGAGATTCTGTCACGCCATATGCCACAGGAATTGGAGCAGGCGGGTTAGTTCTCGATATGGAACCAGTTTGCGGTAAATTGCACCAAGAACTTTTTCTTAAGGAGCGGGACCAACGATGCTGATGAATTCTGCGCAAGAGAAACCGGTGGAGAAGATTGCCGAGAAACGGCGCGCTCTGGGACGCGGGCTGGAATCTCTTCTGCCTGGCCCGGCGCGCTTGGCTGCGGAACCTGGCGTTGTCGACATTCAGGCGCAGGCGCCTCGGAAGGTAGGTCAGGAAGTCCTTGAATTGAAGCTGAGCGAGATCGTTGCCAATCCGTATCAAACCCGCTCGCGGGTTAGTGAAGGATATCTGGAGCAACTCGCCGCGTCCATTGCAACGAGCGGAGTGTTGCAGCCGGTAACGGTGCGTCCCGCGAAGGATGGGAAATACGCGTTGATTGCCGGTGAATGCCGCTGGAAAGCGTCGGATCTGGCGAAGAGGGAAACGATCCCGGCGATTGTGAAAGTTGTGTCGGACCAGCAGGCTCTGGAGTTGACGATTGCGGAAAATCTCCAGCGACAGGACCTGAACTGTGTGGACCAGGCTCGGGCCTTTGAAAGGCTGAGCCGGGAATTCCAGTTGACTCAGGAAGAGATTGCAGTGCGGACCGGGCAGACGCGCTCGTCGGTTTCGAACTACTTGCGGCTCTTGCGGATGCCGGCGCCAGTATTGGAGTTATTGAGTGCGGGTTCGCTAACGTTTGGCCAGGCTAAAGCGGTTATGACTGTTGAGGATCCGCAAGCGCTGATCCGATTGGCGCAGAAAGCGGCGACCCAGGGAACGCCCGTGCGGGCTCTGGAAGAGATGGTGTTCAACCTCTCGATCCCTGCTACGGGCGCCCGGGAGCCGGGGCAAAAGAAGTATATCGATCCGAATGTGCGGCAGGCGCAAGGGGATCTCGAGCGGGTATTGGGGGTCCGGGTGAAGATTCGGGACTCCAAAGGGAAGGGTAGTATTCTGTTGCAATACCGGAACTTGGAGGATTTCGACCGGGTGGTGGGGATGTTGTCGGGGAAGTAGGGAGATTCAGTTTCTCTGGAAGAGAGCGGCGGTTGCGGGCTTGGCCAGGTAAAAGATTAGGGCCGCGGCAACCATCATCGGGAGACCGGTAACGACCAGACGCGGGAAGTTGAGGGCGATGGCGTTCTCGGAAACTTTGGGGAGGGCCAGGATGGTTTGCAGGACGGCTAAGCCGATGGCGACGTGGCGGGACCAGTTGCGGAGAGTCCAGAGGCCAAGAGCGACTGCGGTGTAGACGGCTGCGCCGATCAGGAAGGCGAAGGGGCCAGCGGTTTCGAAACCAGCTAAGAGCGAGGCTCCGGCGGTGAAGGAGAATGTGTCCCAGTTGAGGAGCATGGTGGTGGCGACGGTGGCGAGATAGAGGGCGGCGAGCGAGGAAAGAACGCTGAGGACGGTGATTGGGGCGGGGCGCATGCGAGTTATTGGATGTGGGTGCTGACGGAAAGAGTCATTCCCGCTCATTGCCCGAAGCGGCAACCCGAACCAATTTGCAGATTCCTCCCGGTGGTCGGCATGACAAGATATTTTTGAGTTGGTGGACGGCTGGCAGGAGTCGTCCACCTGTGAGTTGCTGGGGGATCTAACGATCAGGCCAGATCGAAGAGAAGTACTTCCGCATCGGACTTCGCTAGAATTTCCAGATTTGGTTCATCTGTGGCGGAGGCGCCGTCGCCTTGAGTAAGTTCCTTGCCGTTGAGTTCGACCAAACCTTTGGTTACCTGGAGCCAGGCGTGGCGGTTGGGGGCCAGGGTGTGGGTGACTTTTTCGTCCCGCTTCAGGACGCTGACATAGAGATCTGCGTCGGCGTGGATGGTGACTGGGGCGGGTGAGCGTTCGTCCTTGCTGGACGGGCGGGTCTGGCCGTGCCCATTTGAGTCATCTCCAGCCGAGCCTTGGGCTATGCGCAGGAGTTTGCCGGCTTTCTCCTCGGCAGGGAAGACTTTTTGCTCGTAACCGGGGGCGACGTTGCGCTGGTTGGGCATGATCCAGATTTGCAACATGTGGACCTGGTCGGTCATCGAAGCGTTGTATTCGCTGTGACGAATGCCAGTGCCGGCGCTCATGCGCTGGGCGTCGCCGGGTCGGATGATGGAGCCGGTTCCGAGGCTGTCCTTGTGTTCGAGGGCGCCTTCCAGGATGTAGGTGATGATTTCCATGTTGTCGTGCGGGTGGGTGCCGAAGCCCTGGCCGGGGGCAATCCAGTCTTCGTTGATCACGCGGAGGGCGCGAAAGTGCACGTGGGCGGGATCGTGGTACGTGTTGAAGGAGAAGGTGTGCCGAGTTTTTAGCCAGCCGTGGTCGGCGCCGCCGCGGTCCTTGTTGGGGCGCAGGGTGATCATGGTGCCTCCTGTTAACTTTTTCCCTAGTTATCTAGTCAGTTAATAGATGTTGGTCGGGGAAAATGGATGCAACGCCTCCATAAACGGGGTGGCGACGTTTTGCTGCAGCAGATTCCTCCCGTTGGTCGGAATGACAAACTTCTTTAGAACATTAAGGTCCCAAAGGCTTACGGCCTGAAGGCCGGAGCGGGACATCGCGGGTAGGAGCGCCAGCGACTGCACAAGCCTTGAGGCTTAAGAACGTGTGGAGGGATGGGGGATTTTTACTGAAGCCATGCCTGCGGCTGTGGCGGATTGGATGCCCATGTCGGTGTCTTCAAAGACCAGGCAGAGTTCTGGTGGGACGCCTACCTTCTCTGCCGCCAAGAGGAACGGTTCGGGATGGGGCTTGCTGTGGGTATAGTCTCCGGCGCAGACATATGCCTCGAAGCGGTCGTGGAGACGTAGGGCCTTGAGGGAGGCATCGACGGAGGCGCGGGTGCTGCCGGAGACTACCGCAAAAGGGATCCTTCCATGTTGCGCTTCGATGTGTTCCAGAACTTCAGGGATGGGTTTGAGTTGGGGGAGGAGATCGAGGTAGAGGGCTTCTTTGCGGTGGGCTACGGTTTCGACGGGCATTTGGAGGCTGTGGCGAGTGTTGAGGGTAGAAATGATTTCGGCTATGGGTTTGCCGCCCCATTCGTAGAACAGGGATTCATTGAAAGGGCAATCCTGTTCGGCCAGAGTCTGTCTCCAAGCTATGAAGTGTAGAGGCATGGAGTCTGCAATGGTGCCATCGCAATCGAAGAGGTAGGCGGAGAAAGGGCCCGATGGAATGGTTAGCTTCATATTATTGGAAGAGTACAGGATCGAATGCGGTGAATCCTTGCTCTAGCAGATTCCTCCCGTTGGTCGGAATGACAAACCTTAGCAAAAATGGGCTCACTAACGGCTCGGGCCCGCGAGCGAGACCGGGCGGGGCGACCGCGACTACATAGGCCTATTGGCTCTTCAACTCGCGCGTTAAGTGGTTTTCGATCGCGTGGAGCAGGTGGGCTTGGGCTGCGGGGCCACTTATGCCGTGAGTCTTGTTAGGGTAGAGCATTAAGTCGAATTGTTTGCCGGCTTTGACCAGGGCATCAATCATCTGGATGGTGTTCTGAAAGTGGACATTATCGTCGCTGGTGCCGTGGACTAGAAGCAGGGACCCGTGGAGATCCGCGGCTCGTTTGGGCTCGGAGGTGTCATCGTAGGCTTTTGCGGCCTCGGGAAGGAGGCCGAGGTAGCGCTCGGTATAGATGGAATCGTAATCACGCTGGTCGGTGACCGGGGCGACGGAAATCCCGGCGCGGAAGACCTGGGCGTGAGTCATGGCGTAAAGGGTCATGGAGCCACCGTTGCTCCATCCCCAGATGGCCATGCGGTCTTTGTCGAGCTGGGGATATTGGGTGAGGACTGAATTCAGGGAGCTTAGCTGGTCGCGGAGTTCGACGGCGCCGAATTGGCCCTTGATGGCAGCCATGAATTTCTTATCGCGGTTGGGAGTGCCGCGGTTATCGACGGTGAATACGGCGAAGCCGTGCTGGACCAGGTATTGATGGAAAAGGCTGATGAAACCATCCCAGGAATCGGCCGCAGTTTGCCCGGCCGGACCGCCGTAGACGTAGACAAGGAGTGGAATTCTACCGGTTGCGTTCGCGGGGAGCATGAGCCAGCCGTGAAGAGGTGTGCCGTCTTCGGCTTTGAAGTCGAGCCGCGTGGGCGTGGTGAGGCCATAGTTGGCAAGACTGCGAGGTTGCCATATTGGCTTGCAGGTTCCATCCAAAGAACACATTGCCCAGCTACTTGGATGAAGCGCCGTGGATAAGGAGAAGGCGAAGTGTTTGCCATCCTCGGCGAATTCAGCGCGATCGGAGCCGGGGCCAGGGAGGAGTTGGTGCAGGCTGGAACCGTTGAGGTGAACGGAAAAGATGTGCTGTTCGCGCGAATCGTCGGTAGTGGCGATGAATGACACCGTGGAGGCGGCATCCGTTGGGGCTTCAGCGACACCGTCGACCGATACCACTTCGAAATCACCCTGGGTCAGTTGCATCTCAAGCTTGGCTTCAGGAGAAGTGGGGTCGGCGGGATTGAAAGAGTAAAGGTAGATCTGGGTGTGACCGTCGCGCCAACTGGTCCAAAGGAAGCGATGGGGGCCATTATCGCCGGATTTCAGAATCCGGAAATCGTCGTTGACATTGATCCAGGCGTCGCTCTTTTCGCTCAAGACATTCCGGACGTGGCCCGAGTTGACGTCAATGAAGTAGAGATCGATTTGATCTTGACGGCGATTGAGAACTTGCGCCCATACCACGCCAGGGTTCACCCATCCGAAGCGAGGTAGGTAGACATTGGGGGCGTCGCTCTCCGGAAAGGGCGTGATCCATTTAACTTTGCCGTTACCAGCGTCGACGACGCCGAGGCGTACGGTGGGATTGGGGTCTCCAACCTTGGGATATTTTTCCTTTTCGACACGAGGGTGGGTGGGCATCCAGTCGGTGATGGGGTAGGTGGGGACCGGGGCTTCGTCCATTTGCAGAAAGGCGATTTTGCGGCTGTCGGGGGACCAGAACTGATTGCTGCGGACGCCGAGTTCTTCCTCGTAGACCCAGTCGACTTCGCCATTAAGAATTTGGTCCTGGTCGGCTGCTGTTTCGTGCTTATCCCGCTTCTTGTGCATGCTCATGCCACCTTCCTTCAAGCCCTCGACGGCTTCGATCACCAAACTGTGCTCGCGGATGAAAGAGACGAATTTGCCGTCCGGGGAGAATTTGGGATCGCTGGAAGGGTCAGGGCTGGACGTGAACTGGACGGCCGTTCCGTTATCTAAACGAAAGAGCCAGAGCTGGCCGTGGGAGTCAAAGAGGATGTGCTGAGAATCGGGAGCCCACTGGTAGGCGGCCACGCCGTAGCGGGTGAGGCGTTCTTTTTCGCGCTCATCTTGAATCTTGCTTAACGGAGGGGCGAGACGGGAGAGCGTGACCTCACTAACGAGGACGGACTTCTGGCCGGTTGCCGCATCAATGGACCAGAGTTCGCCGTGTTCGCCGGTGTCGTCGCGCTGGACATAAGAGAGACGGGAACTGTCGGGACTCCACTGAAAGGTTTCGGGAGGGCGTCCGGTAATGCCGCCCTCGGCGGTGATGGCTTCGATGGTGAGAGGTTTTTGGGCGAGCAGGGCGGTGGAGAGAGTCAGGAGGATTAGCAGAGGCTTCATTTTCGCTCCGAGAGGAACGGATTAGTGTAGATGGGGAGTGGGGCGGGGTAAAGGGCTTGATCTCACGCAAAGCAAGACCACGCGGACATGAGTGTCCGCGCCACACGAACGAAAGCCCCGCCCTGTCGCTGACGCGACAAGGACGGGGCACCCGAATCATTCAAGATTAAGAACGGGGACACACTACCAGACGCGGCAGGCGTTCTCGTGGACCATGGGCTGGCCTTTCTTGCAGCCGAAGGCCTGCTGGAATTCCGGCATATTGGAAACCGTGTTGTTGACGCGGTATTTGGAGAAAGAGTGCGGGTTGGTGAGAACCACGGTGCGCAGAGCTTCGGGGCGCATCTGGTCGCACCAACTGTAGCCGTAGGCGAGAAAAAAGCGCTGGCGGTTGGTCCAGCCGTCTGCGCCTTTGTCGTCGAGAGTCTTGCCGTCTTTTTTGAGGGCGGTTTCGAGCGCCATCAGCGCCAGGCGGGTACCGCCGTTGTCGGCGGTGTCTTCGCCTTGGGTGAGGCGGCCGTCTTGTTTCACTCCTGGGCCAGCCTCGGGGATTTCTTCGGTGTATTCGTCGGCGATGCACTTGCCGCGCTGGTCATAGGCTTTGGAATCATCGGCGGTCCACCAGTCGCGAAGGTTGCCGGTGGCGTCGAACTGGCGGCCCTCGTCGTCGAAGCCGTGGGTGATTTCGTGGCCGATTACGGCGCCGATGGAGCCGTAGTTAACGGAAGGGTCAAAGTCTTTTTCGAAATACGGTGGCTGCAGGATACCGGCAGGGAAGTTGATGGTGTTGAGCTGCGGGTCATAGTAGGCGTTGATGGTGGGCGGCGTCATGCCCCACTCCGCGCGGTCGACAGGCTTACCGACTTTGTTGAGCTGGCGCTTGAACTCGAAAGCTGTGGAAGCGTGGACGTTGTTGAGGTAGCTGTCGGGAATTACTTTAAGCGACGAGTAATCGCGCCACTGGTTGGGATAGCCGATTTTGTCTTCGATGCCCTGGAGCTTTTTGGCAGCTTCGATTTTGGTGGCGGGGCTCATCCAGTCAATGGACTTGATGTCCTGGTCCAGCGCAGCTTCAACATCGTGGACGAGGTTGACGACGCGCTGCTTGCTCTCAGGCGGGAATGCGCGGGCGACGTAGGCTTGGCCGAGGACTTCGCCGAGATCGCGGTCAGCGGCGCGGACGCAGCGGCGCCAGCGGGGCTGCATCTTTTCGCTGCCGGAAAGGGTGTGGCCGTAGAAGGCGAAGTTTTCATCGACGAAGGCGGCGGAAAGATACGGTGCGGAGCCGTGCAGGACATACCAGCGCAGGTAGGTCTTCCAGTGGTCGAGCGGGTGCTCGGCGATGAGCTGGTTGAGAGCCTTGAAGAAGTCGGGCGAGGAGACCAGATAGTGATGCGTGGCGGGCGCGCCAACGAGTTCGAGGTAGCGCTTCCAGTTGATGTTCGGGGTGAGCGCCTGAAGCTGCTCAAGAGAGAATTTATTATTGAGTTTCTTGGGATCACGGCGGCTGACGTTATCCATTTGCGGCTTCGCTAATGCAGTCTCAATCACTAGAACTGTCTCGGCGCTCTGGGCGGCGTCTTCCTTGCTTTCGCCGGAGAGCTCGAACATTTTGCGGAGGTGGGCTTCATACTTGTTGCGGATTTCGACGGACTTGGCGTCGTCCTTGAGATAGAAGTCGCGGCTGGGAAGAGCGAGGCCGCCCTGGTCAACCGAGAGGATCACGAGGGAAGCGTCGTCGAGATCCTGCGAGGAGCCGAAGCCGAACATGGCGACCGGGGTTTGATTGTCGTTGCCCGCCCAGGCACTGGGGAGAGATTGGTGCAGATGCGCGACTTCCTCGATCAGGCTGGCTTTGTCCTTGATGGCGTCGATGCGGTGGAGTTCGGGGCCGAGGTCGCGGAGGGCGGAGGCGTCGATGCCTTTTTCGTCCATGCATGCGGACCAGTAGTCGCCGACTTGCTGCTCGACCTGGGTGCGGCCGGATTTCTTGGCGGCGGCGAGATCCATGGTTTCGCGGGAGACGTTCAGATTCCAGATGTTGAGACCGCTGCCGGTGCCCCAGACAACCTGGTCCGCGGGGATGGGATTGGCGGAGATCCACTTTTGGCAGGAGTACTTGAAGAAATCCTGACAGGGATCGAGGGAACGATCAGCCATCTGGGGATCGAAGTGCTGGAGCTTGGGGGCCTCGTCGGAGGCGGACTGGGCGAAAGCGAATGTACCTAGAACGGAACACAACAGCAAGCGGTACGTAATGCGCATGGCGGATTCCTTGGTTGATGGAGTTTCGCGTTGAGTCTTGGTCAAACTTGTTATTGTAGCGGAGGTGATGCGGCGTGAGGAATCTAGACAACTACGAAATGTTATGTTGAGAGGCTAGAGGGCGTCCATGGCTAAATCCGTCGACGGTCTTCAGATGGTTTCAATGTTTGCAATGAGGTATTGGATTCCAGGACTTCCCAGACTCGATCTCGGAGAAATACGAACGCCTCTCGATCCGGGCGAAGCAACAAGCGCTTCCACAGATTCAGGCCTGGATCATACGCAACGGAGACACACCATTCGGCCGGCTCCTCTTGAGGACCATCTCCAACGTAGGAAAGAGCAATCCAAAATGGATCCTTGCCCCGCCATGCCCAGAATCCCCAACCATAGTCTTCCTGACTGGGTTCGGAGAGGTCGAACTGCAAATCGGAGAAACGCGTGAGCCCCTGTTTTAACCAATTGGCGAAATCCTCGCCGAAACAACAGGGATTGATGAAATGGGGTTTTACGTCACGGTGCTCGAACAGATCCGTTACCACTCTGATCGAATCATCCATTTCACACCTTGCCCGCCCTGTCGCAAAGTGCGCGACAAGGACGGGGCACCCCGGGGAGAAGACTTAGATATCGAGGTTTTTGACGTCGAGCGCGTTGTCTTCAATGAACTTGCGGCGAGCCTCGACATCTTCGCCCATGAGCGTGGTGAAAATGGTTTCGCACTCGGCAATGTCTTCCAGTTTGACGGAGAGCAGAGTGCGGGTTTCCGGGTTCATGGTGGTGGACCATAACTGCTCGGCGGTCATTTCGCCGAGGCCCTTGTAGCGCTGGACAACAAAGTCTTTTTTGCCTTCCGCCAGGACGTACTCAAGAAGCTCGCGCGGGGTGTTCTTCTCTACAGGCTCGCGGTCGGCCACGCGCTTGACGGCCTTGGCCTTCTTGTCGGCTTTGTCTTCGACGGTCATTTCGGCAGTATCGGAATCTGCCGCTTCATCTTCCGCTTCCGCTTCTTCCGCCTTGGCAGACACTTTCTTGACGTGCTCGACTACAAACGGCGGCTCCAGGTTGACTTCGATCTGGCGGTACTTGGTGATCATCTGGCGGTATTCAGCGCTGGACGCCAGTTCCCAGCGGATGAAGTATTCCGCGCCCTGGCTGCTGACGTAGGAGACTTCCCAGAGGTTGTGCTCCTCGTCGAAGCGTGTGGAGACGCTTTTGAAGCCGCGGTCTTTGGTCATGGCCTTGAGGGCCTTTTCGAGCTTCTGGAGCTTCGGCGGAAGGGTGTTCTTGTCGCCTTCGAAATCGGCGCGCTTGGAGAGATCAAGCGTAGGCAGCAGCTCGGTGACTTTGTCATCGCGTAGACGCTTGCCGACTTTTTCAGCGAAGCCGAGGTACTCGTTGAGGAGCGTGATGAATTTGGCGAGGGCTGCGCCTTCGATCTTGGCCGCGCCTTCTCCGTAGCGGACGGTGATGCCGTCGGAGGCGCGCTTCACCATCACTTTGACGAACTCGCGGTCGTCTTTGATGAATTGGAGCGACTTGCCCTTCTTGATGGAGTAGAGAGGCGGCTGGGCGATGAAGATGTTGCCGCGTTTGATGAGCTCCGTCATGTGCCGGAAGAAGAACGTGAGCAGCAGCGTGCGGATATGCGAGCCGTCGACGTCGGCGTCGGTCATGAGGATGATCTTGCCGTAGCGGACTTTGGTGGGGTCGAAGTCGTCTTTGGAGATGCCGGTGCCGAGGGCGGTGATCATGCAACGGATTTCTTCGTGGGCCAGCATTTTGTCATAACGGGCCTTTTCCACGTTGAGGATCTTACCCTTGAGAGGAAGGATGGCCTGGAAGCGGCGGTCGCGTCCTTGTTTCGCGGTGCCACCGGCGGATTCTCCCTCGACGAGGTAGAGCTCGCAGCGTTCGGGATCTTTTTCGGAACAGTCGGCCAGCTTGCCGGGGAGGCCGCCGCCGTCGAGTACACCTTTGCGGCGGGTGAGGTCGCGGGCCTTGCGGGCGGCTTCACGGGCGCGGGCGGCGTCGATGGCTTTGTTGATGACTTTGCGGGCGACGGTGGTGTTCTGCTCGAAGAACGCGCCCAATTTTTCGTTCACGAATGCCTGGACCGTACCGGCGATATCGGAATTGAGCTTGCCTTTGGTCTGGCCTTCGAATTGAGGCTGCGAGAGCTTAACGCTAATGACCGCGACGAGGCCTTCGCGGACGTCGTCTCCGGTGAGGTTTTCTTTAACGTCTTTGAACAGGCCCATCTGCTGGCCGGCGTAATTGATGGTGCGGGTCAGGGCCTGGCGGAAGCCGGTGAGGTGGGTGCCACCGTCGACGGTGTTGATGTTGTTGGCGAAGCTGAAGACGCTCTCCGAGTAGGCGTCGTTGTATTGAATGCCGATTTCCATGGCGACGCCGTCGCGCTCGTCTTCCATGTAGATGGGCTTTTCGTGAAGGACCTGTTTGCCTCGGTTGAGATGCTTGATGAACTCGGTAATGCCGCCCGTGTACTTGAACTCAGCAACCTTCGCTTCACCGGTTTTGGCATCGGTGGTGCGCTCGTCCGTCAGCGTGATGACTAGGCCTTTATTGAGAAACGCCAGTTCGCGCAGGCGCTGGGCCAGCGTGTCGAAGTTGTACTCGGTGGCGGTGAAAATGGAACGGTCGGGCAGGAACGTAATTTTGGTGCCGCGCTTTTTCGAAGCGCCGGCTTTCTTCAGCTTGCTGGTGGGATCGCCTTTGGAGTAGCTCTGCTCCCAGGTAAAGCCGTCGCGCCAGATTTCCAGATTGAATTCTTCGCTTAACGCATTGACGCAGGAAACGCCGACGCCGTGCAGTCCGCCGGAAACTTTGTAGGTGGAGGAGTCGAATTTCCCGCCCGCGTGCAGCGTCGTCATGACCACCTGCGCGGCGGGAATCTTTTCGCCGTCGATGTCCATCGTGTCGACCGGGATGCCGCGGCCGTTGTCTATGACGGTGATTGAGTTGTCGAGGTGGATGGTCACTTCAATCTTGTCGGCGTGCCCAGCGAGCGCTTCGTCGACGGAGTTGTCGACGACTTCGTAGACGAGATGATGCAGGCCGATGTCGCCGGTGGAACCGATGTACATGGCGGGGCGTTTGCGCACAGCCTCCATACCACCAAGAACTTTGATGGAATCGGCGTTGTAGTCGTTGCCGTTGATTGGAGTCACTTTTCCGTTCTTGCTTTTAGTTTCCGCGAGAGTGTCAGCGATGGTTTCTTTGGTAGCCATTTTTATCGTGGGGAAGTGCGAAAGTTGCGAGCCCAAAAAGCTTGCGCCGGAGGGTCCCTGAATCGTGCCCAGGCTCAGGTCAAATGATTGAAATTCAACGTAGTTAGGGACTTTTCCGACTAGTGAAATTATAGCACGGATGGGGGTAGTTATTGAGGGCGAAGAGGGGGCGTAACCCTAGTGGTTAGTAGGGGTTAAGAAGGGTGGTTTGGAGGCGCGTTTGTTTTCTTCACGGGGGCGGTTTTTGGGTGAGATTTTGGGGCGGGGTTCGACGTGAAAGACAGGTTTTCGATGAGGCTGTCGACGTCGTCTTCGCTGTCGGCGAGGAAGGTAAAGGAGAGAATGGAGCTGCGGGAGAGGAGGACGAGGGCGGACTGATATGTCGTGGGACGATCTTTTTGTTCGTGGGAATAATCCTCGCGGATGAGCTGTGTGGCTCCGACCGGGAACGGGTAGGGATCGTTGACAGCCCTGAAGCCTTTGACGGTGATGACCTCAGCGAGCGGGCCGAAGTAGTCCTCGGCGGTTTTGAGGCCCGGGTAGGCCGACTGGCTTTCACTGGCGATGAGGATCGTTGAAACTGGGGTTGGGCTGGTGGCTTCGGGCGGGCGTTCGAAAGCGGCCAGGAGAACCTGGTTGTCAGCGGCGCCGTCTGGCTTGAGTTGTTCCGTGCGGAGAACCCATCCGGCTGGGACTTTGCAGGTGAAGGCATAGGTGCGGTTGCGGTATATGTGGGTGGCGTCGTCGTAGGTGCCGGAGTCGGATTGGGCGAGAACCAAGCCCGTGAGCAGCAACAGCGTACCTAGGTTGCGAAGAAGCACGCATTCTAGCTTACTTGAGGACGGACCGAGAGGTCCGTGCCTCCACCAAAGCAGGAGCAACCTAGTGCGGCAGATATCCGCCCTCAAGAGGAAGTTTGCCGTCGACTTTCACGACGGTTACGCGCTCGTTAATGGCGCGGGCCTCGACGAGACCGAGGGCGCCGGCGGTTGAGGCCACCGCGTCGATCACGTCCGCATCCGTATCCACCAAGCGGATCGAGTCCTTGTGCGCCGCCAGGAACAACTTCAGTTCATGTTCCGTCATTTTATTCAGATGTTCCAGAGTGACGGCCTCATCCGGCGACGACTTGTGCAGCACTAACACTATATCTGTGCCGTTGCTCCACTTCCTGGTTTCACCCTTCAGAATCTTCGAGAGGGCGGCGGAATGGAGATTCTGCACAGGGTTGTTCCGGTTGGTGACCACAGCAATGTGGTGCGCGAAGCCAGTGGCAGTCATGGCGGTGACGAGAGCTAGTAGAGAGAATCCCCTGTGAAATCTCATGAAATCACCCTGTTCCGAGATTACTCCTCGGGGCTGCGGATTTTTGTCAGGAAATTGTCAAACGGCGCCGCGGGAACCCTTCTCGTAAAACAGATAATCTCCGTCCGCAATGTAGCTGCCCAGGCCTAAGCGACGGGCTGGGCGCAGTGTGAGCAGCGGCGGGCGGCGATGGGAATATCGCTGAGACACTCTTTGCAGGGCTTGGTCGTGGGGGCGGGCGGCTCTTGGCCTTTGTTCATGCGCGCCGTGATGGCATTCATGGGCACGATCACGAAGAAGTAAACGGCGAAGGCTACCAGCAGGAAGGCGACGACAGCGTTGAGAAAGTTCCCCACGAGCAGGGGACCGGCTTTGATGGCGGAGAAATCGGGCTTGCCCGCCACCACGCCGACCAGCGGCATGAGGAGATCTTTGGTGAGGGAAGCGACTACGGCGCCGAAAGCTCCGCCGATGACCACGCCGACGGCGAGGTCGACGACGTTGCCGCGCATGATGAATTGCCTGAAGCCTGAAAACATGGAGGTGCCTCCCGGCGGAATTTTTGGGTGGGAAAAATGTATGCGGTTGGAGGGAGGGAGTCAAGGAGCACGCTAGGGTGCGTGACTAGCCCGTAAAAAGGGAACAGAACTCCGAGTACAACTGCGACGGGTTTCCCGGCTAGTTTAGCGGGATCGAACTTCCATGCAGCGACCTGTTTGATTTCATTTTCGTCTAGACCACACCCCAGGCGACGTACGATTTTGAGAACTTCTGGCTGGCCGCGCTCATTGACAACGATCAGCAGCAGCGCACCATCGCCCGAGAGACCGGCCTTACACGTGACGTCTGTATCTGCAGGGTCCCGCGCTTCGAGAACTTTAGGATTCTCGTACCGGGCCTCGGGACAGTCCGTGAGGGTGGGATAAACAGGACGGTCCGGACCCAACATTCCGATGGGTTTTGTCTCGCCGCAGGGAGAGAGCAATGCTTTCGCTGGCTGCTTGTGCATCGGCAGCATCGGCACAGCTCGGAAGAGAACCTCGTAGGGAGCCAGCTCCGCAGCCCTTTCCTCCTCCGATTCGAAAGCCCGCGTTATGACCGATGTGACCGATGGGACGTCAGTCAAAGGTGCAGAAATTTGGAAATTGAGAACAAGCCGGTACGGGTCGGGAATTTCCAGCTTTACAGCTGTGTCAGCCGCCACAGCTGTGCCAATCAGGCGCGTGCCGCTTACGGTCAACTTGTTCTCGGACCGCGATATCCCGTCTATGTGAAATGCGCTATAAAGCGCCCAGTTGCCCGGCCTACATTCGTCGGTGATTTCGCCGGCGGCGTTGAAATTCAAGACCGATTTTGGACAGGTGCTTTTTAAGGTATAGGTCTTGCCGACGAAAGCACGACGGAGTTCCTTGTTGAGTTTTGGTTTTGCCACAGCCGCGACGGCAAAGACGAAAGTAACCGTTAGAACACAGGCGAATTTGCTCGACGGGGACATGCGGTTATGTACTCCAGACTTGAGACCTCGCGGACAAGAGTGTCCGCGTCGCGCCGGCCTCAGATCCGCATCGGCATTACGATATACCGGTACTTGTAGTCTTCGCCTTCTTCAGGACGAAGCTGGCCGGCGGACTGCGAGTCTTTGAATTCCAGCCGCACCTGATCGGCGCCCGAGGCCTTCAGGAAGTCGAGCAGGTAAGCGGAGTTGAAGCCCATCGTGACCAGATCGCCGTCGTAGGCGGTTTCGAGGGAGTCTTCGGATTCGCCGGTTTCGGTGGAGCTGGAGGAAATTTTGAGTTCGTTCTTCTCGAGCTTCATGCGGATGGCGCCGGAGCGCTCGTCGGCGAACTGGGCTACGCGTTGGATGGCGGAGGAGAAGTCGGCGGCTTTGACGGTAATGGATTTGTTGTTGTCCTTGGGTAGCACGGCCTCGTAGTTGGGGAACTGGCCCGTGAGTTGGCGTGAGGTTAGGAGGCGCTGCCCTATGCGAAAGAAGAGTGTGGAGTCGTCTTTCGCGAATTCCACGTGGTCGCTATCGGTCGCATCGAGCAGGATGCGCAGCTCATTCATGGCTTTCTTCGGGACCAGCGTTTTCATTTCACCGGAGATACCTTCGAACTTTTCTCCGGGGCGTTCAACGTGAGCGAGGCGGTGGCCGTCGGTGGCGACCATGGTGATGGACTCGGGCTTGAGCACCATGAGCGCGCCGTTCAGGGTATAGCGGGATTCTTCGTTGGCGATGGCGAAGATGGTTTTGCCGATCATGGCGCGCAGGACTTTCGCTGGAATCTTCACGGCGCCGGCGGTCGGGAATACCGGTAGCGTGGGAAAATTCGCGCGGGCCATGCCGACCATTTTGGTATTGGAACGGCCGCAGCGGATGCTGATCCAGTGATTCTCCAGTAGTTTGATGGAGATATCGCCATCGGGCAGAAGCTTCACGTAGTCGTAAAGCTTGCGGGCTGGGATGGTGCAGGAGCCTTCTTTCTTGACCTTGGTGGCACACGAGGTGCGCAGGCTGAGATCAAGATCTGTGGCCGTAAGGGTAAGCCGATCATCGGCTGCTTCGAAAAGATAGTTGGAGAGAATGGGAATCGTGGTCTTGCGTTCAACCACGCCTTGAGTCGCCGTCAGTTCCTTCAGGAGTTCCGACTTGCTGACTGTGATTTCCATTGTCGTTCCCGCCGCTGCCAAAGTTTCCACGGGCATAACCGAGTGGCCTCCGCCGATTTCCATCTGCAATGCAGTCCAACTCGCCGCTGAAGCGATCCAACTGAAACTTTGTATTTCCTAGAACCGCGCTTGTAAACAAGTCTCCAGCGCTAAGAGCCTTACCTCGGGGGCTAAAGCCAGAATTTTTCTTCGGGCCTCAATGTCACGGCTAAAGCCATGGCCTACCGGAAACTTTTACGAGATCAGTACTAGTAAACCACAGTGCCCTTTCCAGTGCTATGGGCCTGCTACTTAAGACTTCTTACATCAAAATATAAACCTAAATAACTAGCAGTAGCAGTAGGGGCTTAGGAAAAGTGGAAAACTTGCCGAAGCCGCATCCCGCCTGGATCGCAGCGGCTCCGGGCTGTTGAGAACCCCGCGACGGCATCGCGGCGCGTCCTCCTAAAAATCGTCCACTTGGAGAACCTCGTCCCGCTTCTCCACAGCTTCCACAAGCCTTGCACAAAGGTATCGGCTGAGGCTGAGTGTTCTTTGTCACCAACCCTCGGAAACCCGTGCTGCTAGTTGCCGAGCTGCTCGGTGAACTTGGTGAGCAGCCTGTTCAAATCTTTGTCCTTCTCGCGCGACTTCACAATCTTGTCGACCGAGTGAAGTACGGTGGTGTGGTGCTTGCCGCCGAACTGACGTCCGATTTCCGGTAGTGACGCCTCGGTCAAACTTTTGGCGAGGTACATCGCGATCTGGCGCGGGTAGACAATCGCGCGCGAGTTACTTTTGGCTTTGATCTCGATGAGCCGCAAACCGAATTGCTCCGCGACCAACTTCTGGATGGACTCGATGCTGATCTTGCGGGCTTGTGAGTCGATGAAGTTCTTGAGCACTTGCTGCGTGTACGGCAGCGTGATCTCGGAACCGATGAGCGAAGAGTGTGCCATCAGGCGAATGAGAGCGCCTTCGAGTTCGCGGACGTTGGAGCGGATATTGGAGGCGATGAAAAGCGCAACATCCGTCGGCAGAACCACGCGCTCCTGCTCGGCTTTCTTCTGCAGAATCGCGACCTTGGTCTCGAGGTCGGGTGGCTGGATGTCGGCGATCAAGCCCCATTCGAAGCGGCTGCGCAAGCGGTCTTCGACGTCAGCAAGTTCCTTGGGAGGGCGGTCGCTGGCGATGACGATTTGCTTGATTCCCTCGTAGAGGGCGTTGAAAGTGTGGAAGAACTCTTCCTGCGTGCGCTCTTTTTGAGCGAGGAACTGGATGTCGTCGATAATGAGCACGTCGACGTTGCGGAATTTGTCGCGGAAGCTCGACATCTTGTCGTAGCGCAACGAGTTGATCATCTCGTTGGTGAACTTCTCGCTGGAGAGATAGCAAATGGCAGCCTGCGGCTGTCGACGCTTGACCTCGTGACCGATGGCCTGCATCAGATGCGTCTTGCCCATCCCCACGCCACCGTACAGGAAGAGCGGGTTGTAGGCTTTGGAAGGATTCTCCGCGACGGCCTGGGCTGCGGCGCAGGCAAACTGGTTGCCGTTGCCGATAACGAAGGCGTCGAATGTGTAGCGCGGATTGAGTTGCGCCACGCCATCCCAATCGAAGCGGGCTTGCGAGATGGGCGTGGGCGCGGTGCGTGAAAGGCCTCCATCGTGGCGCACCGGCGTCGCGGCGGGATCATCGTCGGGGGCGACGAACTTCACATCGGTCAGGCCGAGCTGTAAATCATCCATCGCCTCCTGGATGAGGTCGGCGTATTTGTCGCCTACGTGGCAGAACTCGTTGGTGGGCACGCGAACAAAAACAATTCCGCCGTTGGTGTGGCTGTAGCGGGTGGGCTTGAGCCAGGTGTCGTAGGAGTGGCGATTAACTTTTTTCTCGAGTGCTTCCAGGATTCGCATCCAGGGGTTGGTCGGCGCGGTATTGATGGAGGAGGACGTGGAAGCCATAAATGGTCTAAAACACCTGCTTGATTTCTACTTGCTCGAGCCGACCTTTTTCCGGAGACCGTAGTTTCGGAGAACCTGAGTACGGATAATCTGGAGCGGAAAGCAGCTCCGCGAACCCGCTAAGTTTGCCGATGCAAATGATGAAGTAACAGAGCGAGATACTAGCACGAAATTTTTTGCGAGGCGAGAAATCTTCGCGGTAAAAAATTGTGTGCGGTGAAAAAAGAAACCACGCGGAAGCATCTGTCAAGTGGCGGATTCGTTAATGCCGCAGAGATGGTGCAAGATGCGAGGGCTGAAAAATTTGCGCCTGGATCCGCCCGCATATCGGCGGTGAGCGCAAACCTGCGCCATCGCTGCATTTCCGCTAAAGACCTGTGGCAAACGTGATACAAAACAGAGTTCCGCCGGCAAGATTGTTTGCGATGGCCGCTTACCGCACAAAAAAATTCGCGGGTGCACTGCTGCTGATTTTTCTCGCGCAGTGCGTATGGTTGATTCACGCGGAGCTACGTTCCGATTTTGGATGTTACCCGGCGGGCACAATGGAGCGGCAGGCTCGCGTGATCGAAGGTCTGCAACAGTGGCGTGGGCGGGGCATCGCAGGCACGCCGGGAAATAGTCGGTCCGAGCTTGCCGCTCCAGGGGACAACTCCACCGCAGAGGCCTCACGCGGATATGATCCCTACCGCTCTCCTGTCTGGTATCTGGTGGCAGCCGCGCCGGTAGTGCTCGGACCAACTCCGAACAGCCCTGCAGGGGAAAAATTGTGGCTCTGGCTTACGCGGATACCCCACTTGGTCTTCGGAGTATTGCTGGGCGCGTCACTCTGGTACGTCACGCGCCGCCTGTACGGCAATCCGGGCGGGGTCATTGCTTTAGTCCTCTATTGCTTTTCGCCCGGAATCATTCAGAGCAGTAGCGAGGTCTGCCGTGATTCTGAAATGGGCGCCGTTTGGGGCGCGTTCGGGGCCGTTTTCACCGCCATCGCATTGGCACACACACTCTACGCCCCTCGTGAAGTCGTGCTTTGGAACTGGCGGCGGATTGCGTTGCTGGCGATTTCACTGGCCCTCGCGATCGGGTCGCAGTTTTCGCTGATCATCCTCGTGCCAATGACCCTTGGATTCCTCCTTTATCTTGCACCGCAGCGCCGCAGCGCGGCGGTCTTCATCTGGGCGGCAGCTTGCGCGGGCGCGGGACTACTTCTGTCGGCAGGATATTTTTTCCATTTCAAAATCTTGTGGCGAGGATTGCTCGCTGCGAGGCTGCTGGACGTGACTCCCGCGGGGCTGGGTATGAGCGAGAGTTACCGGGTTGCCGGGAGCCACATTGTGCAAGGCAGCCCACTGCTAATTGTGTTGCTGCCGGTTACGCTCCTTAGTTACTTGTCGTGGCGGAGAGCTCGCTACTTCGGCAATGCCGCCCCGTTGCTCGTCTCGACCCTGTGTCTTGTGCTTGGGCTGGCTGCGCCAACGTTTCCTGGGCAAGGATTCCTACTGGTGGCCACGCCGTTTTTGTTTGCTTCTGTAGCGGGTGTGTTCGCGGATCTGCTGGAAACCCGCGCGGGACCGTGGCTGCGAGTTTTGCTCACGGCGGCGCTATCGGGCTATGCGCTCTGGAGCTTATTTGCGCTGGCGCAAGTTTAGAATCCGAGGCAGTCAGAAATACCTCGCTGGCGGTATTTGTTGGCGCTCCGTATCCTATTGATTCGACTGGCATTCGATTCGGTTGCGTCCGAACGGCCCGAGTGGCAGGGAATCCAGGGTACTTTTGGGCAATTTCGGTCTTTTTTTTGGGTGCCCAAGAGGAGTAAGATCACGCTTGTATGAAGCCTGCTTCGGTGGTCCTGGTGGTTCTATTGTCGACTATGACGGTGGGTGTTTGTGCCGCCCAGTCGAATGGCGTTCCCGCTTCAGTCACTTCGTTCGGATTCGGCGGTAGCCGTAATACGGCGCCCGGCGTACCAGCGAGCGTGACCTCGCTTGGTCCACGAGGCTTTGGTCCCAGCTCACAATGCTGCGCGACCCGCTTTTCGCCTCCCGGAACAATCCACGTGGAGCCAGGTAACCTCAACTTTCATCACCACCGGGGAAATGGCAACGGCAATAACTATGGCCTCTATCCAGGCTATATTCCGATTTACTCCTATGGCGGTTACTACCCGGGCTATTCGCCGGTGATTGTGGCGCAGCAAGACGACGCGGCCGCCAGTGACGAGGAGACAGACGAGGGCGGTCCGACGGTGTTTGAGCATCGGGGTTCACGTCGCCCGCCCGCGGAAGAAGCTTACAGCCGCGGCTATGAAGAAGGCCGGGCGGCGGCCGACGATGCGCGCCATGAGCACCGCCGCGCCGATGCGCACGCTGACGGGGAAGATCGCGGTCCGAGGAAATCCGAAGAACGCAACGAGAAGACCGATGCCAAGACCGATGAACAGCCGGCTCCCGCGGTTGTGGCGAAGACGGTTCTCGTCTACAAGGACATGCACAAGGAAGAGATTGCGAACTACGCGATTGTTGGCGACCAGTTGTTCGATTTTACGAATGGCAAGCGCAAGATTGCGATTGCGGATCTTGATTTGGTGGCAACCACCAAGGCGAATGATGCTCGCGGGGTCGACTTCCAACTGCCGGCGGTTCGCGCGAAGAAATAGTCAGCGGTCGAGTTCCTTCGTTTCAAGTTTGTATTTCGAGCCATTTCGGGCGCACTCTCCGTCGTTGCCGACGTGGATGCGCCCGCTCCCTTTGAGCCCTTCCGCATGGTATAATTTTCCTGTATCCACCTGTGACTAACTGCCTGTAAATGCAGCTATTTACCCTTAAATTCCGGGTGCCAATTTGCAATCCCCATTCCCTAGGTCTACCCAAGAGTTCAAAACATGGCTGATGACAAGAATCCAGAGCTTCCACTGACTCCCCCGGGCGACTCCGGCGTTCCCGGCGCCGCGAATATTGTTCCCATCAACATTGAAGAGGAGATGCGGCGTTCGTATCTCGACTACTCCATGTCGGTGATTATCGGACGCGCGCTCCCGGATGTGCGCGACGGGTTGAAGCCGGTGCATCGGCGCATTTTGTACACGATGCAGCAGATGGGTCTTGCGCCGAATAAATCCACGCGCAAATGCGCCAGAATCGTGGGAGATGTGATGGGTAAGTACCATCCGCACGGGAATCTAGCCGTGTACGACGCTCTTGTGCGATTGGCGCAACCGTTCGCGATGCGGTATCCGCTGGTGGATGGGCAAGGGAACTTTGGTTCGGTGGACGGCGATCCGCCAGCAGCCGACCGTTATACCGAAGCCAAGCTAACGCGTGTAGCCTCCGCGCTGCTGGAAGATCTGGATAAAGAGACGGTCGACTTCCGTCCGAATTACGACGGCAACGAGGTCGAGCCGGATGTTCTGCCGACGCGAATTCCGAATTTGCTGGTGAATGGATCGGATGGCATCGCGGTCGGCATGGCGACGAAAATTCCACCGCACAATCTTACCGAGATCGTCGACGCGGCGATCACACTGGTCAACAATCCGGCTGCTACGCTGATGGAGATTCTGCAGATCGTGAAAGGGCCAGACTTCCCGACGTACGGCATCATTCATGGCCGCAGCGGGATTGCTGAGGCTTACCGCACCGGGCGCGGGCGCTTCATGATGCGCGCACGGGCTGCGATTGAAAACATGACGAAGGAGAAGCAGGCGATTATCGTCACCGAGATCCCGTATCAGGTGAACAAGTCCCGCTTGATCGAGCGCATCGCGGCGCTGGTGAACGAGAAGATTGTCGACGACATTTCCGACGTCCGCGACGAGAGTGACCGCTCCGGAATGCGTATCGTCATCGAACTGAAACGAGGGGCGGAGCCGCAGATTGTACTGAACCAGCTCTTTAAGCACACCTCGATGCAGGAGAGCTACAGCATGATTTTTCTGGCTGTGGCCAACAACCAACCCAAGGAAATGGGGCTGATCGAGGCGCTGCAGCACTTCCTCCATCACCGAGCGGATGTGATTCGGCGGCGGACCGCGTATCTGTTGACGAAAGCTCAGGACCGCGAGCACATTCTCGAGGGTTACCTGACCGCGCTCGACCATCTGGACAACGTCATCACCATCATTCGGGCCAGCGCTAACCGGGCCGACGCGCGCGAGAACCTGGTTGCGTATTTTGCCGGCAAGAAGATCGATATCAACACGACGGGCCGGACGCCGAAGATGGATCCGGAGAAGCCCTTTACGGCGAAGCAGGCCGAGGCCATCCTCGAACTGCAACTGCATCGGCTGACGCGGCTTTCGATTGACGAAATCTCGAAAGAGCTGACCGAGACGCGCGACCGGATTGGGGAGTACCAGAGCATTCTGGGATCTGAGAAAAAGCTGCGCAGCGTGATCGTGAAGGAACTGGAAGAGGTCAAGAAGCTTTACGGCGACGTACGGCGGACGACCATTGAAGACGAAGCCGCGGAGATCATGCTGGAAGACCTGATCGCCGACGAGCAGGTGGCGGTTACTGTGAGCCACTCCGGATATTTGAAGCGCACACCTATCACCACCTATCGTCAGCAACGTCGGGGCGGTACGGGGCGGACTGGCATGAAGACGCGCGACGAGGATTTCGTCGAGCATCTGTTCATTGCATCGACGCACGCTTACATTCTGATCTTCACCAATACGGGGCGCGTGTTCTGGCTCAAGGTGTATGAGGTCCCGGACGTGGGCGCGGCAGGCAAGGGCAAGCACATCGGCAATCTGGTGGGGTTGCTGGCGGGGGAATCGGTTCGCGCGTTCCTGCCGGTTCGCAATCTGGAAGAAGAGGGCAAGTACGTTTTCTTCGCCACTCGCAAGGGCACGGTAAAGAAGACCGAGCTGAAAGACTTCTCCCACGTGATGCAGCGCGGTATCATCGCCATCGGCATCGATAAGGACGACGAACTCGTCGGTGTATCGCTTACCGACGGCAAGCAGATTGTCTTTCTGGCTTCGCATGAAGGCCAGGCCATTCGCTTCAGCGAAGACGATGTTCGCTCCATGGGCCGCCAAGCTTATGGCGTGCGCGGCATGGACCTCGACAAAGGCGACTACATCGTTGGCATGGCCATCACCGCGCAACCGGGCTCAGCGCAGATGGGCAAAAAGAAGAAAGACGAAGAAGGCGGCGTGATCGTTGCGGAGAAGGGCTCGCTCATTCTCTCTGTCACCGAAAACGGCTACGGCAAGCGCACACCCGCCGAAGAGTACCGTCTGCAATCCCGTGGCGGCAAAGGCGTCATCAACGTGAAAACCACTGAGCGCAACGGCAAAGTGGTCAGCATTTCGCAGGTCGGCGAGGATTCGGACGTGATGATCATCAGCCAGTACGGGAAGATCATCCGCACGGAAACGAAACAGATCCGCGAAGCGGGACGCTCGACGCAAGGCGTGCGACTACTGAACCTCGAGGCCGGAGACAAGGTGGCGGCAACCTCGCTGATCGCTCCGGAAGAGCCTAACGGGAATGGGAACGGGGAGACGCCGTTGTTGCAATAATCAGATAGGGCGGCGGTTTAGAGGACTTGATGATGAATAGCCTCTCGACAATTGCCATCATTCTTGCGCCAGTTGGGCTAGTTTACAGCTGGGTTTTCTACCTCACTCGAATGAGGAAAGAGCCCGTTCGCTGGCGCAACCGGGCCTCGCTATCGTCGTTAGGAGTGGTTTCGTTGGTGTGTGCCCTTTGGCCGCTGATGATAGCCCTACTGCCAAAAGCAGGTGCGGTTGGCAATCTCACGGACTACCAGACTCAAATCGATTTTGAGACTCGATGGGTAGAAGCTTGGCATCCGCCCATCTTACGAGTGCTTGGGTTAGCACTTGTGCTTGGTCTGATTGGACGGCCTCGACTCATAGCTCCTCTGACCATTGCCTGTATTGGAACAGCGATGTTCTGGATCGTAAGTGTTCTACCTTAAGGAAGGTGGGGAACTCTGTTAAACGTGTCCCCCTACGCCTTTTCTGTTGCAGCTGTAGCCAACCGCTGAACATCTGGAAGAAATCAGTCAGTGAGGGGGCTCGCCGCCCACTGCTGGAATGCTTCAGGTATTCTGATAAATCGTGCTGCTCCGTGAAGCGGCTGTCGAAAGATTCGTATGCGAGGTCCACGGTAGTGTTGAATGTTGGCGACGAAGCCCCCGATTTCGATCTCGAAGCGGTCACGAGCGGGCGTGTGCATCGGGTGAAGCTGAGCGATTATCGGGGGCGGAACGTGGTCATCGCTTTCCATCCCCTTGACTGGACCCCGACTTGAGCCATGCAGCTGCCGGCGTTGAACTCGGATCTCGAGACTTTCGCTGGCTTGAATGCCCAGGTTCTGGACATCAGCGTGGATTCCATCTCCAGCCATTTGGCTTGGCAGAAACAGGAAATTGGAACGATCGACTTTCCGATGTGTTCGGATTTCTATCCGCATGCAGAGGCAACGGAGAGATACGGGATCTTGCGGGACGCTCCGCCAGTGCCGGGAATCAGCGAGCGGGCTGCGTTCATTGTGGATGAGAACGGGAAAATTGCATACGCGAAGGTTTATCCGCTGGACCAGACGCCGGATCCGAGCGAAATCCTGGCAGCTTTGAAAAAACTGGCGGGGCGTACCTAAAGTTACTGTTTCAACGTCGTATCAATGAGTTCGTACAGGTTGCTCAAGTTCGACTGCACCTCCACCGGCTTCGTGCCGGGCTTGGCACTTACTATGTAAATTGTCGGCGTGTGGTCGAGGCCAATGCGCTGGCCCAGATTCTTGTCTTCAGTGATCTGCGCTTCCAGCTTGCCCTGGGGATCCACCGAGAAGGGCAGCCCCATCTTATGCGCCCCCGCGAAAGTGTCGGCGTAGGCTCGCAGGTTTCCGGGATTGACCTGGGTCTGGTTGGAGAAAATGTAGTCGCGGAACTGGTTGCCGAGGTCCTTTGATGTTTGGTCAAAGTAGCGCGCAATGATGGCGGCTTGCAGGGACCAGTCGTGCTTGGGTAGCGGAAAATCGTGGCGGAGCACGGGAATCTTGTAGGTGGCGCTGGCTTTTTCGATCTGCGGAGCGGCGCGGCTGCACATGGGACACTGCAGATCCTCAAAAACGATGATGGCGGCCTTAGCTCCCTTGGGAGCCTTCAGAACCGAGGTATCTTGAGCGGGAGCAGCAGCGGTGAACAGAAGAGCTGCCAGAGTGGCAAAAAAAAGTATCTTCATAGGGATAAGTCCTTGGGAACACGACCAGTTAGTTGGATGCTGAGAATGGTGAAAACGCCTCCCTCCTGTTTTAACCATGGTAACGCAAGCGGGCAGCAGGAGGCGACTATCGATTTTGGGTCGCGAAGATGCGGTCGATGGCGGCCCTAAGCTCTTCATAAGAAAGGGCTCCGGGGTGGTAGAAGGCTACCTTTCCGGCGCGGTCCAGAAGAACGACGGTAGGAGTTGTACTGACACCGTAGACGCTGAGGTTCTCCTGGCTAACTGGGGCGGGGACATCCATCAGATATGGGTAATAGCGTTCGCGGGTGCTCTCGATGTAGGCGAGTTCGGCGGCGGGCGTGGCTGGCTCGCCTGCAGCGGCTATCCCGTAACGCTGGGTCGGCGCGACGACGGCCAGACCTTTGGAGGCGTATTCGGAATGGAGCCGACCGATTATGGGCGCTTCGCCTTTGCAGTCCAGGCACCAGTGCGCCCAGAAGAAGAGCAGGACTGGGGAGCCTTTGAGTTGGGCTAGCGGCGCGGGCTTTGGGCCGAGGTATTCGGCTAGTTGCAGAGGCGGGGCTGGTTTGCCTATCAGGGCCAAAAGGTTGAGGTTTTTTTGCAGGCGGTTGCGGATGGACGTGTCGCGGTAGGTTAACAAGTCCTTCTTCAGAAGTGCAACGGCAAGTGCGGGGGTGCCTTTGGCGGCTAGGGCTTGGGCTTCGACTTCGATGGCTGCGCCCAGGGCGTTGGGTAGATGCGGTTCGGCGTCCAGCGGGCGGGTTTTGAGTTGCTGTAGGGCTAGTTGTTCAGTTTGGCGGGCGTAGGTAGTGGCTTGGGCGAGGTTGTTGCTTTTGAGGTAGGCGCGGGCCATCCAGGAATGGGCTTCTAGGTATTCGGCGGTGACGCTGTGTTGGGCGCGGTAGGTGGCTAGCTGGGTGTCGGCTTGGGCGAAGGCTTGGGATTCGAGGGAGACGCGGACGTCGGTGATGATGTCGGCGTGGGCCGGGGCTAGGAGGGCTAGGAGTAGGGGCCAGGGGCGCATGATTTTATGATGGCGGAAAGTTGGGAAAGTTGCCAGATGGATTATGAAATCTAAATCAAGATCAACACCAGGACCTCGCGGGCGGGGGCGCCCGCGCCACACGAACTATGCGGGTTGGTGGCGGGCTTGGATTTCTATGAAGACGTTGACGAGGGCTACCGCTGCTGGGGTTACGCCGGGGATGCCGCTGGCCTGAGCCAAGGTGCGGGGGCGGACGCGGGTTAGTTTTTCCTGCATCTCGCGGCTTAGGCCGCTGACGGTTCCATAATCGAACCACGTCGGAATGGTGCGCTGTTCGGCTTTCTTGAGGCGCTGGATGGCTTTGTGTTGCTGGTCGAGGTAGCCGGCGTATTTGATTTCGGTTTCTACCGACTTCACGTCGTTGCGGAGCCAGGCGGTTGAGTTGTCGTTCTGATTTAGCAATGTGGGGTCGAGTTCGCGGAGGATCGGGATGAGGAATTCGATTTTGATTTCTGGGCGTTTGAGGAGTTGGGCCAGGGTTTGGCCGATGGCTGGTTGGAGATCGATTTCGGAGTGGGCGTCTGCTGTTACGGTTACGGAAAGAGCTTCGAGCATCTCTCTGTTGGGGCGAGTCTTCTCCAGGAATGCTTTCAGGGTCTTGAGGCGGGTTTGCTTGGCTTCGTAGTTCGCCCAGGCGGCGTCGTCGATCAGGCCGACTTGGCGGCCGAGCGGGGTCAGGCGCTGGTCGGCGTTGTCGATGCGGAGGTGGAGGCGGAACTCTGCGCGCGAGGTGAACATGCGGTAGGGTTCGTTGGTGCCCTTGGAGATGAGGTCGTCGATGAGGATGGCCGTGTAGCCGTCGGAGCGGTTGAGGATGAGCGGGGGTTCGCCTTTTACTTTCAGGGCGGCGTTGATGCCGGCCATCAGGCCCTGGCAAGCGGCTTCTTCGTAGCCACTGGTGCCGTTGATTTGTCCGGCCAGGAACAGGCCCGCGATTTGTTTGGTTTCCAGCGTGCGCTCGAGTTCGGTGGGGTCGATGGAATCGTACTCGATGGCATAGCCGGGGCGCATCATTTCGGCGGCTTCCAATCCTGGAATGGAGTGGATGGCGGCGAGCTGGACTTCGATGGGCAGGCTGGTGGACATGCCGTTGACGTAGATTTCGTGGGTGTTGAGGCCTTCTGGTTCTAGAAATAGCTGGTGCTGGAGTTTTTCGGGAAATTTTACGATTTTGTCTTCGATGGACGGGCAGTAGCGCGGGCCGATGGATTGGATTTGGCCGCTGTACATGGGGGAGCGGTGGACGTTTTCGCGGATGATGCGGTGGGTTTCTTCTGTTGTGGTGGCGATGTAGCAGGGGACTTGGGAGCCGTGGTGGGCGACTTGTTTTGTGCGGAAGCTGAACGGGGTGGGGTCGGTGTCGCCGGGTTGGGCTTCGAATTTTGTCCAGTCGATGGAACGGCCGTCGAGGCGAGGGGGAGTTCCGGTTTTGAGACGACAGCCTCGGAGGCCTAAGGCTTTCAGGGCTTCGCCTAGAAGGACTGCGGCTGGTTCTCCGGAACGGCCGGCTGGGTATTGTTGTTCTCCGCAGTGGATCAGGCCGTTGAGGAATGTTCCGGTGGTGATGATTACGGCGCGGGCTGAGACTTGGCGGCCGTCGCGGAGGGTTAGGCCGCGGGCGGTGCGTTGGGGTTCCGGTATCTGGTTTCGTTCTTGTGAGGCTTGAGCAAAATCGCGGAGCTGCGCTCCTGAACGGCCGGGGGCGGCCGTTCCCACGCGGGTGTTGGTCGGGTGGGCGCCTGTGGCTTCGTCTAGGATGATTCCTGTTACTTCGGCTTGTTTGATTTTTAGATTGGGCTGGGCTTCCAGGACCTCGCGCATTTTCAGGCGGTAGGCTTGCTTGTCGCATTGGGCGCGGGGGGACCAGACGGCTGGGCCTCTTGAGGTGTTGAGGAGGCGGAACTGGATGCCGACCGCGTCGGTGATTTCTCCCATGATGCCGCCTAGGGCGTCGATTTCGCGGACCAGGTGGCCTTTGGCGATGCCTCCGATGGCTGGATTGCAGGACATTTGGGCGATGAGGTCGACGTTGAGGGTGTAGAGGGCGGTTTGGAGGCCCATTTTGGCGCAGGCCATGGCTGCTTCGCAGCCGGCGTGGCCGGCTCCTACGATGACTACGTCGAAGTGTTCGGTGAACGGGGGCATAAAAACGCCAGAACATCAATTCTAGCAAGTGATGATGCGAGACGCCCCAGAACAGCGAAGATCCCCGCCCTGTCGCAAAGAACGCGACAAGGACGGGGCACCCCAGTTCGGAGGTTCGTTTGTGATCCCCATCACTTGCTGGCGCGTGTTGGGGTTTGTATAGTTGTCGGGCTTCCCATAGACTTTTCAAAGCGATTTTAAGGAGCGCATCATGACTGCTGCTGAATTTACTGTTGAGTTGGACGCCAGGATTGCTAAGTTTGATTTGCTGTGTCATCCGTTTTACAAGGCGTGGTCGGCTGGGGAATTGACGCGCGAGGATTTGCGCGAGTATGCGTTGGATTATTACGAGCATGTGCGGGCGTTTCCTAGCTATTTGGCGGAGCTGGCGTTGCGGTTGGAGGATGGGCCTGCGCGGCGTGCTGTGCTGGCGAATATGGGCGAGGAAATGGGGCATGAGCGCGGACGGGCTTCTGGGCCTTCTCATGCGGAGTTGTGGATGGATTTTGCTGAGGGCATGGGTGGGGGGAAGGAATTTGCTCGGCCTGTGTTAGACGAGATTCAGGAAGTCGTGAGGCACTTTCATGATGTGGCTGCGGAAGGCACTGTGGCCGAGGCGTTGGCTGCGTTTTATGCGTATGAGTCGCAGGTGCCGCGGATTGCTGGAGAGAAAGAGCGCGGGTTGCGAGAGTGGTATGGGGCGGATGACAAGACCTGCGGGTATTTTACTTTGCACCAGACTGCGGATGTTTATCATTCGCGGGTTTGGGGAAAATTGTTGGAGAAGCTTGTAGCGGGCGATGCTGCCGCGGCGGAGCGGGCGCTTGTTGCTGGTGAGGCTGCGGCTGCGAAGTTGTGGGGGGCGTTGGATGGGATGGAGCGGCGGCGGTTGGTGGCGGCTTAGGTTTTTCTCTCTTGGATAATGGCCATCGAGCTTTGCTCGATGGCTTTTGTTTTTAGATCAGAGCCCCACCCTGTCGCTTTCGCTCAAGGGCAGGCTCTGTCGCTTTCGCGACAAGGACGGGGCAACCCCCGAAGGAGCTTTGTTGGCGCGGCGATGTGGGCGGGGCAGGGGTCCTTCGACTACGCGGAGCCTTCACTCGTGAAGGCTCCGCTTCGCTCAGGATGACAGGCCTTTTTTGGATCAGCCGCCGATGTGGACCATGGTTCTTGAGGCTGGAACGAAGTCTGGTTCGCCGATGTGGTGGCGGGCTTCTTTTTTGGAGATGACTTCCTGGATGAAGGCTTTGCACTGGGCGTCGGTGGCGCCGCGGTGGATTTGTTCGTGGAGGTCGTGGTCCCAGATTGAGAACAGGCAGGTGCGGATTTTGCCGTCCGAGGTGAGGCGGACGCGGCTGCATTGGCCGCAGAAGGGCATGGAGACTGGGGCGATGATGCCGATTTCGCCGAGGCCTGCTTTTCCCTGTTCGTTTCCCTGGTCATCCAGGAAGCGGTATCTTCTAGCGGTTTCGCTGCGGGCGTGGGGGATTTCTGCGATGGGGTGGTAGGCGTTGAGCGTGTCTACGATTTCTTTTAGTGGGACAACTTTTTCCGGGGACCAGGCGCGGTCTTCTTCCAGGGGCATGAATTCGATGAAGCGGAGGATTACGCCTTCCTGGCGGGCGAATTTTGCTAGCGGGACGATTTGATTTTCGTTGAATCCGCGGAGTAGCACGCAGTTGACTTTCACCGGATCGAGGCCGGCGCGGCGGGCGGCGCGGATGCCTGCTACGACTTTTTCGAAGGCGTTGGGGACGCGGGTGATGCGGGCGAAGAGGTCTGGGTCGGCGGCGTCGAGGCTTACGGTTACGCGGCGGAGGCCGGCGTCTTTAAGCGGTTGGGCCAGGTCTTCGAGAAGGTGGCCGTTTGTTGTAAGAGCTATGTCGGGCGGCGTTCCTTCTACGGTACGGAGAGCGGACAGGTCGCGGACGAAGTTGGTTAGGCCACTGCGGAGGAGAGGTTCGCCTCCGGTCAGGCGGATTTTCGTGATGCCTAGATCCACGAAGATGCTGGCCATGCGGAGATATTCAACGAACGCTAGTTCGGCGTACGCGGGGCCATCGGTGCCGGTGCGGCAGTAGACGCACTTGTAGTTGCAGCGGTCCGTGATGGAGATGCGGAGATCGGTGATAGGGCGGCCGTGTTTGTCGATTAGCGGCATGGTTTATATCTTGGATTCGAGAGACAGGAAAAAGAGGCAGACAGGGCATGGCCCGGTGGGCGGTTCCTTTCCAATGGCTTCGCGCGATTGCTTGCGAAAAGCCGGGAGGCATCGGCGTTTCCGCTGAGACCCTCGGAGGCTGGTTTACCCGGCCCCACCGCTGCCGCGCCGTGGTATTCCGTAGGCGAAGGCAGTCGAAATCCGTGAGTTTGATTATCCGGGTTGGACTGGAGAGTTGCAACTCGGGTCGACGAGTTACTTCGGTGATGTCAGGCTTTTGGCCTGGTTTGGAGACAATGTCCTGGGGGTCTGGGATGAATTCTACAAAGGTTTATAGCGGGATCATGTTTTTGGCGCTCATCTTTCTGGCGCCTTTAGCGGGGCTAACTGGATGCACATCCGAGGCTTCGCGGGAACGGGCGCAGCAGGCGGATGCGAAGCGCAAGGTGGCGGAGGACGACGAGGACTTGAAGGCCAAGGAGGGGACCGAGGAGGCTGACCGGGCCCTGATGCTGCAGGCGCAGCAGAAGCTGGACGCCGTGGAGCAGAGACGCTCGAACAATGTGTATGCGCATTCGTGCCGGAAGGTAACTTTGGCTAGTTATGCTTTGAATGCTACGAACGTGGATACGAGCGGATGTTCGGCTGATCGGCTGAAATTGGAACAGGATGCGGAGCGGCAGCAGAGCACGTCGGATTTGTTTAAGAAGCCTTAGGTTGAGTCTGTACAAAATCCTTACTTTTGAATTGCAGGTTTGAAGTTCGGGGGCAGGCTTTGTCTTGACTTCAAGCAGTGGAACTGTGCTCCGCGGTCGGCCGCCCCCACGTGTGTTTTGGCGGGGCGGGGCGCTTGGTTATTTGGTTAGGTATATTTCTTGCGGCGTTTTGGTTTTCTTGTCGGTTGGTCTTCGAGGACTGCGAATTGGATCTTGCGGAGGACTGGGTCGATGCGGTCGACTAATACTCTTACTTTGTCTCCAAGGCTGTAGGCTTTTCGCGAATGCTGGCCGATGATTTGGCGGGTGTTCTCGTGGAAGGTGAAGCGGTCGTGGGTCAGGGTGGCCAGCGGGACCAGGCCTTCGATGAACATGTCGTTGAGTTCCACGAAGAGGCCGAACTTGGTTACGCTGATGATGAGGCCGTCGAAGTCTTCGCCTACGCGGTCTTGCATGAACTTAACTTTTTTCCATTCCATCAACTCGCGTTCGGCTTCGTCGGCGCGGCGCTCGGTTTGGCTGGATTCTTCGGCGATGTCGTGGAGTTCTTCGGTTGGAATGGGGGGTGTGGCTTGTGTGGCGCGGGCGCCCTCGCCCGCGCGGGCTTGTTTTTGGGTTGAGGGTTTTGGGGCTTCTGGCTTTAAGACCTCGCGGGCGGGGGCGCCCGCGCCACACAATCCTGCAAACAGGCTTTTCAAGATGCGGTGGATGATCAGGTCTGGGTAGCGGCGGATTGGGGAGGTGAAGTGGGTGTAGGATTCGGCAGCCAGGGCGAAGTGGCCTTCGTTGACTTCGGAATAACGCGCTTGCTTCAGGGATCGCAGCATCAGGTAGCTGAGGATGCGTTCTTCCGGGGTGCCTGAGATTTTTTCGGCTAGTTTCTGGTACATGCGCGGGGTTACTTTGACTTCCTGCGGGATTTCGATTTCGCGGGGGCGGCGGCCGGAGCCTTGTGTGGCGCGGCGGTCGCCTTTGAGTTGGACGCGTTTGATTGGGAGCGAGCCTACGCCTAGGGAGTATCCCCAGGTTGCGGCGGTGACTTCGAATTCGTAGACGCGTTTTGCGTCGGGCTTTTCGTGGATGCGGTAGAGCGAGGGGACGCGGGCTTCCAGGTACTGGGCTACGCATTCGTTGGCGGAGAGCATGAATTCTTCGATCAGGCGGTGGGCGATGTTGCGTTCCGAACGGGTAACGCCTTGCATCAGGCCCTGGTCGTCGAATGCGATGACCGGCTCGGGGAGATCGAAGTCGATGGAGCCTCGGTGGTGCCGCTTGCGGTTGAGGATTAGAGCTAGATCCTTCATACGGTCGAAGCCTACGGCTAGCGAGGCATAGCGCTGGCGGGTGGCTGGGTCGCCTTCGATTACGGCGTTGACGTCGGTGTAGGTCATGCGCTCGGCGGAGCGGATAACGCCTTCGTGGAGTTCGTAATCGACGATTTCGCCCTGGTGATCGATTTCCATGAGGCAGGAGAGGACCAGACGTTCGACTTTGGGGCGGAGGCTACAGATGTTGGTGGAGAGTTCTAAGGGGAGCATGGGGACGGCGCGGTCGGGGAAGTAGACGCTTGTGCCGCGGAGGCGGGCTTCGCCGTCGAGGCGCGAGCCGGGGATTACGTAGTGGGCAACGTCGGCGATGTGGACCTGGAGTTCGTAATTGCCGTTTTCCAGAATGCGAACTAAGACGGCGTCGTCGAAGTCGCGGGCGGTTTCGCCGTCGATGGTGACGATGGGGAGATGGCGGTAGTCTTTGCGGCCTTCGAGTTCCTTCGAGGAGATGATCTCGGGGTGGGATTGGGCCTCTTCGAGGACTGCGGCGGGGAAGCGGTGCGGGAGGTGGTGCTTTCGGATGATGATTTCTACGTCGACGCCGAAGTCGTCGGCATAGCCGAGGATTTCCACTACGCGGCCGCGGGGGTTTTGCGTGGGGCTGGGCCAGTCTGTGATTTCTACGTCGACGATTACGCCTTCGAGGTCATCCCATGTGGTGCGGCGGGCGGCTTCTTTGCCGAGGACGCGGTGGGGCGTGACGGTTGTTGTTTCTGTTTCGGAAGATCTTTTGTCTTCTTCCGGTGTATTCGGAGGATATTCGTTGCCCTGGGCGATGATGATTTCCTGGGTGATCTTTTCGTCCATAGGGGTGACGTAGTTGTGGCGGCGGCCGTAGTGGAAGGTGCCGACGACCGTAGCGTGGGCGCGGTCGACGGTGCGGAGGATGCGGCCTTCGGCGCGTCCGTCGGAACGGATGCTGCTGACTTCGACGAGGACCTGGTCGCCGTGCATGGAGGTGCCGATCTGGTGCGGGGCGATGAAGACGTCGCCGGCGAGCTGGGTGCGGAGCGGTTCTTTCAGATTGGAACGGTTGGGGATGACGAAGCCGTAGCCGTCGCGGTGCAGGCTAAGTCGGCCTACGAGCTGGTTGGTGGCGGTTTTGGGGACGGAGAAGCGGTCGGAATCGACTTGCGTTAGGGAGCCGGTCGTGGCGAGGCGTTGCAGGCTTTCGGCTAGGGCGCGGCGGTCGGGGCCTCGGACGGCGAGTTCGCGGACTAGTTGTTTGAAGCCCGCGGTGCCTTTGGGTTGGCGGCGGATGTGGCGGAGGATTTCGAGATCGGGGATGGGGCTCACGGAGGCTCCTGGGTTGTTGGGCTTTCGTATTAAACTCAAGACTGGTTTGGACGCGTCAGCAGGCGCGAACCCTTACCTCAGCGGCTAAAGCCGATCTAAAAGTAAGGATTTATTGCAGGGCTGAAGCCCTGCGCCACCCAAAAGCTCGAACGAAGAAACTTTTCTGCCGACAATTGAATGCGCCCTGCTCCCGAACGTTTCCATCGCCAATTCTAGTCTTTCATAATTTCGAGGTTTCCAATGTCCACTGCAACTCGTACCAACCCTCTTTCCTTTCTTACCGCGCAATTGGATGAGCTGAAAGCTAAGGGGACGTATTTTCGTTTGCGCGTTCTTGAAGACGAGCAGGAGCCGGTGTGCACGTTTGACGGCAAGAAGGTCATCAACCTGGCTTCGAATAACTATCTCGGGCTGACGACGCATCCGAAATTGCGCGAGGCCGCCATTGAGGCAACGCGGAAGTACGGCGTGGGGTCGGGGGCGGTGCGGACGATTGCCGGGACGATGAAGATTCACATGGAGCTGGAGGAAAAAATTGCACTCTTCAAGAACGTGGAAGGGTGCGTAGTCTTTCAGTCGGGCTTTACTGCGAATGCAGGGACCGTCTCGGCGATTCTGGGCAAGGAAGATTTTATTGTTACGGATGCGTTGAATCACGCTTCGATTATTGATGGTTGCCGGTTGTCGCGGGCGAAGATTCTGGTATTTCGACATAAGGATGCGGCCCACGCGGAAGAACAACTGGAGAGCGTTAAGAGCGAAGCGGGGAAAAAGTTGTTGATCACCGACGGCGTCTTCTCCATGGATGGAGACATAGGACCTCTCCCGGCGCTATGCGATATTGCAGAAAAGTATGGGGCGATCATGATGGTGGATGACGCGCATGCTTCAGGCGTGCTGGGAAGGAACGGACGCGGGTCGATTGACCATTTCAACGTGCATGGGCGCGTGGATATTCAGGTGGGCACCCTTTCGAAGGCAATTGGGTCGTTGGGTGGATATGTTTGCGGATCGCGGGATTTTATTGATTTTCTTTATCACCGGGCGCGGCCATTCTTGTTTTCAACTTCGCATCCACCGTCGGTGGCAGCCTCCTGCATCGCTGCGTTTGACGTTCTGGAACGGGAACCGGAACGGATGGAGAAACTTTGGGAAAACACTCGCTCCTGGAAAAAAGAGTTGGGATTGCTGGGGTTCGACATTGGCGGAGTGAACACGCCCGCCAGCGAGACCCCGATTACTCCGATCATTCTAGGGGATGGGAAGTTGACGATGGAATTTTCGCGGGCGCTTTTCGAGGAGGGTGTTTTGGGGACTGGGATTGCATTTCCTACGGTGCCGGAGGGGAAGGCTAGGATTCGGACGATTATGACCGCGACGCATACTCAGGAGCAGATGGGGCGGGCGTTGGAGGCGCTGAAGAGTGTCGGGAAGAAGATGGGGGTTTTAGGATAGGGCCGAAACCAAGACCACGCGGGCGAGGGCGCCCGCGCCACACAGGCAGGTTAGTTCTGATGCACGATTTTGCCGCTTACGATTGTGGTGACTACTTTTCCGGTAAGTTGCCAGCCGTTGAAGGGCGAGTTGTGGGATTTCGAGAGCGATTTTGAGGCATCGTAGGTCCAGCGCCTTTTCGGATCGAAGATGGTGACATCGGCGTGAGCGCCTTTGACGAGAGTGCCGCGGCGGTGGAGTTCGTTGTGGAGATCGAAGACGCGGGCTGGACCTGAGGTGAAGAGTTCCACGATCCGGGATAGCGGGATGGCGTTACCTTTGTGAAGGCGGGTGATTGCCAGGGCTAGCGCCGTCTCTAAGCCTGTGATACCGAAGGGGGCGCGCTCGAATTCCTGATTCTTTTCATAGGCGGCGTGGGGGGCGTGGTCTGTGGCAATGGCGTCGACCGTGCCGTCAGCAAGGGCAGCAATGATGGCTTGAACATCCGCTGCCGAACGAAGCGGTGGGTTCATCTTGTAGCGCGTATCATATTCACGGATGTCGGCGTCTGCGAGTGTGAAGTGGTGTGGAGTTACTTCGCAGGTGACACGGGATTTGGCACGTTTCGCGCGTCGGACAGACACCAGCGAATCGGCCGCGGAGAGGTGGGCTATGTGGAGGCGGCCCCCTGAGGCTTGCGCTAGCTGGACGTCGCGATCGACTACGTCGGCTTCGGCGGAGGCTTTGCTGCCGCGTAAGCCGAGGCGAAACGAAGTTGGGCCTTCCTGCATGGAGCAGCCTTCCGTGGCGCGGGTATCTTCTGCATGTTGCACAATCGGAATGTTGAGATCGGAGGAGAGGCGCAGGGCGTCGCGCATAACCTTGTCGTCGAGGATGGGGCGTCCATCGTCGGTGACGGCTACGGCTCCAGCGCGGTGCAGGGCGCGAAAGTCGGTAAGAGTAGCGCCACGGCTGGCGAGGGTTGCAGCGGCTACGGGAAAAACGTTCACGACGGCGCCGCGATCAGGATGTAGGAGCCACGCGACCCATTCTGCGGAGTCGATGACCGGGTTCGTGTTGGGCATGGAACACACGGAGGTGAAACCTCCGGCTGCGGCAGCGGCGGTGCCAGTGGCTACTGTTTCTTTATAGGACTGTCCGGGTTCGCGCAGGTGGACGTGAAGATCGATGAATCCTGGGGCGACGATGAGGCCGCGAGCGTCGAATTTGTCGTCAGCGGCGCCACGGGTTTTGTTTGGTTCAGCTACTTCGATTACATTACCGTCGCGAAGAAGTATGTCCATGGGTGCGTCGATATTTTGCGCCGGGTCAATGAGGTGGCCGCCCCTAATCAGCAGGCTGTTTCCTCTGCGGTGGGTCTTGATCGTCATAGACATCTCACCGCGTTTTTCCTGCCGCTCTGGCGAGGACGGCCATGCGGACGGGGACGCCGTTCTTGACTTCTTCGCGGATTACGGATTGCTGGGCGTCGGCTAAGTCGCCTTCCAGTTCCAATCCTCGAATGGCTGGGCCGGGGTGCATCAGGATGGCGTCGCGCTTGGCTAGTTTCAGGCGCGCCGGTGTCATTTGGTAACGGGTTACGTAGTCGTAGATATGAACTTTCAGGCCATCGAGGCGCTCTTTTTGGACTCGGAGGAGCATAACTACGTCGGCGCCGCGAATGGCGTCGTCGACCTGGCGGACTAGGTTCAAGTTGGGGGCCAGCGTTTTGGCTAGTTCTGGAAGGAGTTCAGGCGGGCCGCAGAGGGTCATTTTTGCCCCGAGTTTGCTGAGTAAGTGGATATTGGAGCGGGCTACGCGGCTGTGGAAGATGTCTCCGATGATGGCGATTTGCAGGCCTGAGATTTTCTTTTTGTGGCGCAGGATGGTATAGGCGTCAAGCAACGCTTGAGAAGGATGCTCATGCATGCCGTCTCCCGCATTGATGATGGGGATGCCAAGGTGTTGGGCCAGCAGATGGGGCGCGCCGGAATTGGGGTGGCGGACGACTAAGATGTCCACGCCGATGGCATGGAGGGTCGCGCCGGTATCAATCAGGGACTCGCCTTTTTCGATACTGGAACCTGTGGCTTGAATGTGAATCGTCATCGCGCCCAAGGATTTCGCGGCGACCTCAAAGGAAGCGCGGGTGCGGGTTGACGTCTCGTAAAAGAGCAACCCCACGCGCTTTCCCCGTAGTAAAGGACGGGGGCGCTCAGGCTTCATGCGGCGGGCGAGTTGCAGGAGCGCGCCGATGTCCTTGGGGGAAAGATGTTCGATGCTCAACAGTGAGCCGCGCGCTGGGGTGGTCATGCTTGGTTAGGGACGGGTCTGGCGTCGGGTCCCGGTGCGATCTAGCTCACTTTCTCGACGAGAAGGACTTTTTCCGCGTCATCGGTTTCCTTAAGTTGCACTTCTACGATTTCGTTGTTCTGCGTCTGGATTCGGCGTCCGACGAAGGTGGCTTCGACCGGGAGCTCACGGTGCCCGCGGTCAATCAGGACGCAGAACTGGACCAGGCGCGGGCGCCCGTGTGCGAAAAGGGCGTCCATGGCGGCGCGAACCGTGCGGCCGGTGTAGAGGACATCGTCAACCAAAACCACTACCTTGCCAGCTACGGGAGTGCCAATATCGGCTTTCTGGACGACGGGCTTCGGGCCCAGGGTGCTTAAATCATCTCGATATAGGCTGATGTCGAGGGTTCCAACCGGAATCTCTTTCTTTTCAATGCGTTGCAAAAGCTTTCCCAGTCGCTGGGCCAACGGAATACCCCGGCGTTTGATTCCCACCAAAACCAGATCCGTGACTCCGTTATTGCGTTCGTTGATTTCGTGCGCTAGCCGGACCAGAGTGCGCTCGATCTCCGATGGCGACATGAGCTGAGTCTTCTCGCGAAGCTGGGACTGACGGATGGCTGGGCGGGGAGTCATGAACAGAGGATCATACGCGGGGGCGGGGCGTACGGGCAACTTGACGGAAAGGAGGGTTTTCGGCGCTCATTTGAGGTTTCTGCGGGTAATGTTGGCGCCGATGGCTCCGCCCAGAACTGAGAAAAAAACAAACATCAGGCACACAATCAAAGCGCATAACGCGATCAGGAGCGCGAAGCCGTCGGGCGTTTTGAATTGTTGGACCATCATTTGGACGGATTGTTGAACCTGGGGGTCAGTGGTCTGGACAACCACCTTGTCCATGGCAGCGAAGGTCGTCTGGCGGATTTGCGATCCATTGCGCTGGAGCAAAATCTTTACGACGGCGAGGAAGGTCGAAATCAGAAATCCGAACAAACCCGAGGCAGCTCCGAGCAAACTGCCTGACCCCAGATTCAGTACGGCGCCCGGCACTCGCTTTCGATAGGTATAAACCGCCAGCGTACCTCCCGCCATAAACCCGAATCCGAGCAGGCTGCCGGGAAGTCCCAAGCTGAATACCGAGAAAACGCCGCCTATCAAAGCCGCCCTGAGCGCAGGGTAAAGCGATAGAGGCGTGGCGAGGGGCAAGCGCTCGCCGTCTTCGGAAGTTTCCTGGGTAGTCGTTGGCGCCGACTCCGGAGGAACGAAACGAATCTGTGGGGCGCGGCAACCCGAGCAAAACGGCATTCCGCTGGCGACGGCTAAGCCGCAGGTGGGGCAGGTCTGGTCCACGTTGCAAAGTTACAGGACCAGGCAAGTTAGCGGCAAGAAAAGGGAGGGCCGTGGAATCGAGATGCCGTACAGGTCCTAGAGGTTCCCTGCCGGAAGATGGCGCAAATACAATCGCTGGCGTTTTTCCTGGGCGGACACGAAGTGAGAAAATTTAATGCGGTTCGGTAGGGAAAGAGCGCGGGGATTCTCCGCCGCGCTCAAGAATGACACGATGAACGCGACGCGCGCCTCTGACTTAGATGGTGCTGTCGTTGTCAGAACGGGCGTCGACATAGACGAGGGCGAATTCGGCGCCTTTGCCTTTGGGGGTGATGGCGACTACGTGGGCGTGGTTGTTGGAACCCACCTTGAGTTCGACGGTGTCGCCTTTGCCGTCACCGCTGCAAGACAGCTTGTCGGAGTGGTCCGATTTGTCGTGGAAGTCCATCCGCATGTGCCAGTCGTCGTCGCTCCCGGATTTGTTGCATTGGAGAATTTTGCCGTAGCGCTTAAGGTCGCTGGCGTAGAAGTCGACGATTTTCTGCGGAGCGTCGTCGGAGGCGTACTTGACGACGACCAGCTTCAGTCCGAAGAAAGGTGTGGAGATGTTGACGTTGGCGCGGTCGCTGCCGTGGTCATCGTCTTTTTCCACCAGGCGCGCGCCGGGGTAGACAGAGATTCCGGTATCGGAACCCTTCACGTCTTTGCCGACATGCATGTTGGCTACGGGAGATTGAATTGATACGTCCTTGTCACCGTGGCCATTGTCTTTTTCCTTCACGTGGATTCCGCAGGCTGCGAAGGTTAGCGAGAGGCCAGAAATGACTACTGCGGAGAGAAGGCGGGCTGGAAACTTAACGCTGGCCATGGGAAATGCCTCCGAACGTGGCGGTCCGATCCAGGCCTGCGCCCCGGGGAGCGATGCTGGGAATGCTGACCGGCATGCGGCCGTGAATCGGAATTTCTCCGAAGAGCGCGCGGACGGCGCTGGTTTCGGAAACGGAAGTGTTGGAAAAAGTGCAGAGATAGTTTTGGGTATCCGGGAAGTCGGATACGAAGTAGGGACTGCCGAGGGAAACCACGAAGGTCTTGTCCGGGGCGCGGGCCAGGATCTGTTGCAGAAGTGCTCCCGCGGCATCGGCGAGGCCGACGCTGGCCATAAGCTGGCCCTTGGTCATAATGCGCTTTCCGCCGGACGGACTAATGTAGACCGCAGCAATTACGGCTTGAGCTTCGTCTACGGCGCTGAGAACCTGAGGCATCATGGATTTCGCTATGCGCTGATCTACGAAGATGACGTTGGCATCCGGCACCCGGCTGCGCAACTCCCTCTCGAGGACTCGTCCCCATTCGAGGCGGACATCGTCGGTGAGGACAACCGCGACCAGATGGTTGGCGGTGGTCTCTATGGTTTGGTACGGAAGGGGGGAGGGGTCGGTTCCATCATTTTTCAGCCCATGATTTTCAGGTACCGAGCTCGTGTTTTGCAGAGGCAGCATCTTGCCGCTATCCCGCAGCAGGGTAACGGCATCATTGGCGATCTGCTGGCCGAGGGCCAGACTCTCTGGGGCTGCGATCTTGTCCGGGAGCACCGTGGTATCGACGAATCGCTTTTTGTGAAGGCCCAGGGAGGCCTTGGCCCGCAGGAGTTTCAATACCGAGGCATCGAGGTCAGCTGTCGGGATTTCTCCACTGTGAACGGCCGCCGACAGGGAGCGGAAGCAGGCGCCAATGTCGAGCGGGATGAGCAGGACGTCATTGCCAGCCCTAAAGGCGTCGACACAGGATCGGCCGGGATCCTTGGCATAGAGGCGGGTGAGGGCACCCATGTCCAGAGCGTCGGTGAGCACAATCCCTTGGAATCCGAGTTTTTGGCGGAGCAAATCCTTGATCACCTTCGGCGAGGTGGTGGCAACGTGCCTCGGGTCCGGGTCCAAGGAGGGGACGGAAATGTGGGCGACCATGATGGCATCGATTCCGCCTTGGATCGCCTGGCGGAACGGAGGGATTTCCACCAAATCCAAATGATCCGCAGAGCCTTTGACCTGTGCCACTCCCAGATGGGAATCTGTGCCGGTGTCACCGTGTCCTGGGAAGTGCTTGGCGGTGGTCAACATGCCCTCGGAGTGGGCGCCGCGGATGTAGGCGGAGAGTAGATCGCCGACCTGCTGTGGGTCTTCGCCGAACGAGCGGGTATTAATGATGGGGTTGGCGGGATTGGAATTGACATCAGCCACGGGGAAGAAATTCCAGTGGATACCAATGGCTCGGGATTCTTCGGCTGTTATCCGGCCTAGGGCTTCGGCGTATTCCAATTTTTGGGCTGCGCCGAAAGCCATGGCATGAGGGAAGACGGTAGTGCCGTGCAGGCGCATCGCGAGTCCGCGCTCAAAATCGGCGGCGAAGATCAGAGGCAAGTCGGAGTCGTGCTGGAGTTGGTTGGTGAGGCCGGCGGTGCCGTAGGGCTCGTTGTACATCAGGAACGAGCCTTCCACGGGGACGCTGACAGCGAATCCGCCCACATGGTATTTTCTGAGATTTTCGCGCAGGACAAGGTATTCGGGGCTTTTGGAATTCAGGAACTGGACGCGAGCCCACGGCATGATCAATTGCCCGATTTTTTCATCGATCGACATCTTGCGGAGGATCTTGGAGGCCCATTTTTCGCCGTCACGGTCGAGGTGAATTGCCGTAACAGGCGCGCGGTCTTTGCCGGGCTCGGCGGGGGGGCCGGCTGCCGGATTCCCAGTGGTCGTCAGAGCGATGCCAAGCACGGCCAATGGCAGACCGACTGCGACCCGGGACAGGCTGGTTAGCATTTGGCGACGATAGCAGAAACCTGACGAGACAGTAAGAGACCAGACGTACACTGGACCCAGTACCCATGCGGCACCCAGGGAACTGGGTGAATCTTTGACTCAACCCGTCTCGGGGCCTAGAATCCAGGCAGTAGCGGCTTCCTTAGGCTCCCCTTGAAGCCGACCGCCGGAGGTCTTACATGTTGGGTAAGCTTGGTCTTCCAGAACTGCTGGTAATTGGCTTCGTCGCAGTGTTGATTTTTGGCACGGGTAAGATCGCTGATCTAGGCAAGGGTTTGGGTGAGGGTATTAAAAACTTCAAGAACGCAATGAAAGACGGCGAGAGCTCCGACGACAAGAAAGTCTAAGATTGTGTGGCGCGGGCGCCCCGCCCGCGTGGGCTTAAGAGTTGGTCCTTAAGCCAAAATCCTTTGAAAGCAAAAGCAAGACCTGGCGGGCGAGAGCGCCCGCCCCACAACAGGCCTCGAACACCTCTTCATCCTTCGCGCTTTTCGCGCAACATGCCGTAGACCATCGACACCGGCAATCCCACCACGTTGAAATAGCAGCCTTCTATTTTTGGAATCCAGCGCGAGGCTTGGCCTTGGATGGCGTAGGCTCCGGCTTTGTCCGTTGGCTCGCCTGTCGCTACGTAGGCTGCAATTTCGGCATCGGTTAGCGTGGTCATTCTTACGCGGGTAGTTTCATGGCGGACATCTTCCAGCAGCGGGTCGCTCGGTGTGAGGAGGCAGACGCCTGTGATGACGCGGTGTTCGCGTCCGGAGAGAAGGCGAAGCATGCGCGCGGCGTCGGCCGCGTCTTTAGGCTTGCCGAGTATTTCGGGTTTGCCAGGAATTTCGGTATCTACGACAACGATCGTGTCCGCGCCTAGGACTTGGAAGTGGGACTGATCGGGCGCGCGACGGTCGAGAGTTGCGTGGGCTTTGGTGCGGGCCAGGCGCTTTGCTAAGGTTTCCGGCAGCTCGCCTTGGAGCAGGTGCTCTGGTACGTCTGCGGGCTGCGCGATGAAGTCGATGCCTGCGTTGCGCAAAAGCTCCTGTCTGCGGGGGGATGAGGAGGCTAGAATCAGCATGTGTGGAGATTGTAGTGGACGGTTGTCTCGCCAGAGTGTGATTGATCGCCCGAGGATGCTGCCTCAAGGGAGTTTGCACTATTGGCTGAAAACGGCGGAGCTGCGCTCAGCGGGCGACCCGAAGGCGGCCGTCCCCACGTGAGACCGGCGGACTCTCGACAGCCTCTCGATTATGGTCGCCTGTTAGAATCGTTGTTTGAGCCTCTCCACCCGGAACTAGCCTCGTTCACTGGCCTTGCATGGACCGTAAATTCATCCGAAATTTCGCCATTATTGCGCATATCGACCATGGGAAATCCACGCTCGCCGACCGGCTGCTGGAGATTACCGGGTCGCTGACGAAGCGCGAAATGCAGGAGCAGGTTCTGGATTCGATGGACCTGGAGCGGGAGCGCGGGATCACGATTAAGGCGCACGCGGTGCGCATGATGTATGAAGCGCGGGACGGAATCACCTACCAGCTGAATTTGATCGACACGCCGGGGCATGTTGATTTTTCGTACGAGGTTTCGCGGGCGCTGGCTTCCTGCGAGGGGGCGCTGTTGGTGGTGGACGCTTCGCAAGGCGTTGAAGCGCAGACGCTGGCGAATTCCTATTTGGCGATCAACCATGGGCTGGAAATTATTCCCGTTATTAACAAGATCGATTTGCCGTCAGCGGATATTGAGCGCACGAAAGAGATGATCGAAAGCGCTGTGGGGCTGGATGCGACGGATGCGATTCCGATCAGCGCCAAGACTGGAATGGGTGTGGAAGATGTGCTGGAGGCGATCGTTCATCTCGTCCCGCCACCGAAAGGCCTTCCCGAGAATCCGCTGCAAGCTCTGATTTTTGACTCGTGGTTTGATCCCTACCGCGGGGTGATTGTGCTGGTGCGAGTGTTTGAGGGGACACTGCGGCGGGGGCAAAAAATCCGGCTGTGGTGGAATTCGCGCGTTCTCGAAACTGAAACATTGGGTGTGCTGACGCCGAAGCCAGTTGAGGTGGATTTGCTGGAAGCCGGCGAGGTCGGCTTCATGATGGCGAACAGCAAAACCGTCGCGGATACGAAGATCGGCGACACCATTACGGAAGAAGCGAATCCGGCGCTCGAGCCGCTGCCCGGGTTTGAAGATATTAAGCCCATGGTGTTCGCGGGCCTGTATACGGTGGAATCTCACGAGCACACGCGGCTGCGCGATGCGCTGGAGAAGCTGCGGTTGAACGATGCCTCGTTTTTCTTCGAGCCGGAGAGTTCCGTGGCGCTGGGATTTGGCTTCCGCTGCGGGTTTCTGGGGCTTCTGCATATGGAAATTATTCAGGAACGCCTGGAGCGCGAGTTCAACCTGGATCTGATCACTACCGCGCCGGGCGTGCGCTACAACATTACGAAGACGGACGGGTCGGTGATTGAAGTGGACAATCCTTCGCGCTGGCCGGGTTCGACCGAGATCACGAAGATTGACGAGCCGGTGATTCTGGCGACGATCTTGACCAGGGAAGAATACGTCGGCGGCATTCTGAAACTGGTGGAAGAGAAACGCGGGAAACAGAAGAGTTTCGAGTACGTGGGTGCGTCGCGGGTGAAGCTGTTGTACGAGTTGCCGCTCAATGAAGTGGTGCTGGATTTTTACGATCGGCTAAAATCCGTCTCTCGCGGGTACGCGTCGCTCGACTACCATCTGGCCGGGTCGTGGGAGTCGCCGATGGTGAAGATGGATATCCTGATTTCAGGCGATCCCGTGGATGCGCTCTCGATCATCGTACATCGCGACTTCGCTTACGACCGCGGCCGGGCGCTGGCGGCGAAAATGAAGGAATTGATTCCGCGGCAGATGTTTGAAGTAGCGATCCAGGCGGCGATTGGGGCGAAGGTCATCGCCCGCGAGACGGTAGGGGCCATTCGCAAGAACGTGATTGCCAAGTGCTACGGCGGAGATATCAGCCGGAAACGCAAGCTGCTGGAAAAGCAAAAAGAAGGTAAGAAGAGGATGAAGAAGATCGGACGGGTGGAGATCCCGCAGGAGGCATTTCTGGCAGTGCTCCGCGTTGGGGAAGACTCGTAGAGCTTGGCATGTACTTGGTCGCGACACGCCGACTCAGAAATTGGTTTTAAGGGCGAACAATGATCTTGACAGCCCTGTCAAGACGTGATTTTGGTTCGGGAAAATGTGCAAAACTTGCGAAATTCTTCTTAGCGGAGTTTGGGACTTTCGCCCCTGCTTCACGCGCTTCAGGCTCTGTAACTCCAATTTCAGCAGAGGGTTAGGGATGGGTACTTTGGTCCTACAGGATTTGCTGTAGGCGAAACTGCCGCCGGTGTATTTTCAGTTCCACAGTATTTTCCACAGTTGGAGCTTCTCGCGGCGTGAGGTGGTGTGGGGGAGAAATCCTCGCGATCGTGCGTGGTTTCGGGGCGGGCAGGGGTCCCTTCGGCAAGCTCAGGGCAGGCTCTTCGACTGCATTTGCCCCCGCTGCGCGTGGGACAAATTTCGCTCAGAATGACAGACTTAAATGACAGGCCTCAAAAACGATGATCCCTGCTTGGGTCTTGGCTCACTGCACGTAACCTTCGTCTGACGCGTGGGACATGTTTTCGAAACGGGTGGAACGCTTAATGAAGGCTAGCTCGATTTTGCCAATCGGCCCGTTGCGCTGCTTGGCAATGATGATTTCCGCCTTCCCCTCGAGGTCGGGGTCGTCCTGTTTGTAGACTTCCTCGCGGAAGATGAAGGCGACGAGGTCGGCGTCCTGCTCGATGGATCCCGATTCGCGGAGGTCGGCGAGTTGGGGGCGATGGTCGCCGCCACGGCTCTCCGGGGCGCGGCTTAGCTGGGATAGGGCGATAACCGGGACCCGCAATTCCTTGGCAATCGCCTTGAGACCGCGAGAAATTGCGGAGACTTCCTGCGTTCGGTTTTCATAGCGTCGGCCGGCGGTTGCAGTCATGAGCTGCAAGTAATCGACGATGATCAGGTCGAGGCGGCCTTGCGACTGCATCAGGCGGCGGGCCTTGGCGCGCATTTCGCCGAGCGAGATGCCCGGGGTGTCGTCGATGAAGATTGGCGCAGGGCCAAGCTGATCGAGCGCGCGGGTGACTTTTTCCATGTCTTCGCGCCAGAGTGAGCCGGTGCGCCACTTGTGCGAATCGACGCGGGACCAGGAGCAAAGCAGGCGACCGAGCAGGGCTTCGCGCGACATTTCGAGAGAAAATACTCCGACGACTTTTTGGCTGAGGATGGAGACATTCTCAGCGATGTTCATGGCAAAGGCAGTCTTTCCCATCGACGGGCGCCCGGCGATGATGACGAGGTCGGCGGGCTGGAAGCCGCTGGTCATTTCATCGAGGCGTTCGTAGTGGGTCTCGAGGCCGGTGATGCGCTGGCCGCGCTGGAGCAGGGCATCGACGGATCCGAAGCTTTCGCGGATGATTTCCTGAATGCCCGTGAAGCCTCGTCCGATGCGTTGCTCGGAAATTTGAAAGAGCGCGGCTTCGGCGGAATCCAAAATCTCAGAGGCCGGGTCGGCTTGTTCGGTGGCACGTGCGATCGCTGTATTGGCGGCGTGGATGAGGTTGCGCAGCATCGCCTTATCGCGGACGATGGTGACGTAGTGCTCAATGCTGGGGCGGTCAGGGATGCCGTCGAGCAGAGCCGAGAGGTAGGAGACGTCGCCGATGGACTGGAGTTCGCGCTTGCGGTCGAGTTCTTCGGCCAGGGTGACCAGATCGATGGGCCGGGAGGATTCGGCGAGGTCCATCATTCGCGAATAGATGCGGCGGTGGGCGTCGAGTGAGAAATCGTCGGCCTTCAGATGCTCGGCGGCTTCGTTGTAAGCGAAATTGTCGAGCAGGATCGCGCCGAGGATGGAGCGCTCGGCATCGATGTTCGCCGGGAGCGTGCTGGTGGGGCTGTAGTTCGTGGTGGCCAAGAGAATTCCCCGTCTTTCTAATTGTCATTCTGAGCGAAGCGAAGAATCCCTGCGCTCTTTCACTGGACGCACTCGTGCACGCTTTCCGGCCGCGCGGCGCCCTCGTGAGAAAGTTTGAAACAGTGTTGCCGCTCTCCGCGTTCGCGGGGTTCTTCGCTACGCTCAGAATGACAAACCTTGATTCTCAGTATAGGTCGAAGAAAAAGCGAATGGCAATAGCGCATTACAACAAAAATGAATGCGGCCCGGGCCAGCCACCCGAGCCGCATAAAGCGTGTTGTGCCCTGCCGGGCCCCTCTGCCTTGCGCGGTTGTGCCGCGGGGCTTCCGCAGTTGGCTCAACTCCGTGAGGAGGGCTTGCCTTCCGCAGTTGCAGGTTTTGATGCCTGCACACCGGCTGCGAACGAGTCAGTTTTTCCTTTCGGAACAACTCTGATCAAGGTGTCTTTTGAATGCCGCCCCGTGAATTTCTCCGCGGTGCGTGCAAACCCGACACTTTGGCGCAATCGCTCATGGAGCGATTCCGGATCTCATCAGCCGCGCGATGCTTGTCCAAAGGGCTCAGGACAGTTCCACGCTTCGTCTGCAGACACTTTGCCGGAAGTGCGTGGTCGGCACAATAGAGATTCGAGTGGGCTCTGTGCGAAAGCTGTGGGTAGTGAGAGTATCTTGTGGAAGATTGAGGAAAAGGCAGAAGGAATCTTAGTCGAAGATTGTGTAGGGCGGGCGCCCTCGCCCGCTTGGTCTTGTTTTGGGCTTGGGAACGTCTCGCACCGAGCCTTCTCGATGCGCTACGTGTAGAATTGCCGCTCCCGCTCCAAGGTGAGCAATTCCTCTCATGTCCATTACTCCCCGCCCTCCTAACAGGTCAGCAAGCCCAACCATGCTTTTCCTGGCTAGCTCTTGGCGCTATTTTTTGAGCTGTTGGTGATTCGCTACCTCACGTCGGAAGTCCGCGCCTTCAACAACCTGAAGAATCTTCCGCTGATCGCCGCTTTTTTCGGCATTGGTCTCGGCATGATGCTCGGAGCGAGCTTTGGCCGCTTTCGCCGCTGGCTTCCCGTTGCAGCGCTGCTGCTCTTTTCGATCATCCGATTTGCGGCGTTCTTGCATCTGCCGGTTGTTGATATCTCGTGGAACTATGCCATAGGCGCGAGCGCACCCGGTGTATTTTGGCGAGTCGTATCCACTCTGCGCTTTTTATCGCTCACGTTGTTCCTTCTGGGGCTGGTTGTGTTTCTGTTTGTGGCACTCGGCAGCTTGGTTGGCGAACAACTCGAATCGGCTCGTCCGATTCGAACCTACGGTGTCAATCTTGCGGGCAGCTTGGCGGGCATGGTACTGTTCTCGGCGCTGTCGTTTTTCAACTTTGGTCCTACGGTTTGGCTGCTGGTCGGCTTCGCACTACTCGTACCGTTTTTCGTCCATCAGCGTGCGGGACTCTTTGTGCTCGCGTTCACCCTGGCGGTTGTGGCCATTCCGGAATCAGGTACATTTTGGTCGCCGTATTACCGCATCGATTTCGCGCCGATTGTACCCGCGGGCGCATCGCAGCCTTCTGCGTATTCCGTGGTGACCAATCACATCTGGCATCAGTGGGCGGCCGATGCTTCGCCGGAGTTCCTCCGTCGCTATCCTGACGCTATTCCCAATCGCTAGCTGCCCGAGTACAGCAGGATTCCGTACCGACTTGTGCCGCATCCGAGGAACGTGCCGATTCTTGGCGCAGGCACGGGCAATGACGTAGCCGCCGCACTGCGCAACGGCGCCGAACACGTTGATGCCGTAGAACTGGACCCGCTGATCTTGAGCCTTGGAAAACGCTACCATCCGGAGCATCCTTACAGTTCGGAAAGAGTGACCGCGCATAACGATGATGCCCGGGCTTTCCTGAAAAAGGCGGACCGAAAGTACGACCTGATTATTTTCGCGTTTCTCGATTCAACTACTCTGCTCAGCGGTTTTTCGTCTCTCCGCCTGGACAACTACGTCTATACCGTTGAGAGCTTTCAGAATGCCCGTGCCCTGCTAGCCGAGAACGGAACCATGGTCCTATCCTTCGCGACCACCCGCAGCTTTGCCACGGTCACTAGAGCTTTTGGCACGCCGCCCGCCGCTTGCCTAACGCAGTACTGGGTCAAAGGCGTGGTCATGGTGGAGGGGGGCGCACGAGCAACGAAGCTGCCCGAACTGTCGGATGTCAGCGAGGAATTGCGATTGAACGCCGGTCGTGCCCTTCTCGCCACAGACGCTTGGCCGCTTCTCTATCTCGAAAGCCGTTCCATTCCTGCATCGATCCTGGTCGTGGTTCCGCTTTTTCTTTTGGCCGCGTGGAAGGTGTTGCAGAGGAGCGGCGTCCTTTCAGGCAATGCCCGCCCGGCAGGACGATGGCATTTCTTCTTCCTCGGGGCAGGATTTCTGTTGTTGGAGACGAAAGCCATCACGCAGTTGTCGCTGCTCTTTGGCAGTACGTGGATCGTCACCTTGTTGGTGATCACTTCATTTTTATTGATGGCGCTCCTTGCCAATGCGGTCGTGGCTGTGAGCAGGATCCCAACCTGGATTTCATATTCCTCGCTCCTCGCGCTGCTTTTCGCGGACGCGTTTCTCCCGTACTCCGTTTTCAACGGTGCAGGCTTTGCGGCCAAAGTCCTGATGAGCGGCGCATGGGTCGCGGCCCCAGTGTTTTTCTCGGGGCTCGTTTTTTCAGGAAGCTTGAAGCAGAACGGGAATGTGTCCCAGTCCCTCGGGATGAACCTCTTTGGAGCTGTGTGCGGCGGCGTGCTGGAAAACGCCGTGATGGTTGGCGGCACACCGATCCTGATACGCTTGGCGATTGTTCTCTGTACGCTCTCCGCGCTATCGTTGGCGGCTCAGCGCCGCCTATCGAGCCCGCTTCCATCCTGAGGGATGGGCTGAACCGGAGGAAGATGTTTGGCAGTGTGCTTGTGAGGCAGGGGGCGCCCTCGCCCGCTTGGTCTTGGTTTGCCTTTAGACTCGAGCCTTTCGCGGGCGAGGGCGCCCGCGCCACACAACCCGCTTAATCCCTTGTGCCGTCCATAAACGCCCGTAGCTTCCTAGAACGCGAGGGATGGCGCAGCTTGCGCAACGCCTTGGCTTCGATTTGCCGAATGCGTTCGCGGGTGACTGCGAACGACTGGCCGACTTCTTCGAGCGTGTGCTCGGAGCCATCTTCGAGGCCGAAGCGCATTTTGATGACGCGTTCTTCGCGGGGCGTCAGCGTGCGAAGCACATGCGACGTCTGGTCTTTCAGGTTGACGTTGATGACCGCTTCCGCCGGGGACACGATAGCGCGGTCCTCGATGAAGTCGCCGAGATGCGAATCTTCCTCTTCGCCTATCGGCGTTTCGAGGGAGATGGGCTCCTGGGCAATCTTCAGAACCTTGCGGACCTTGGCCACCGGGATATCCATGCGCTTGGCGATTTCCTCGGACGTAGGTTCGCGGCCCAGCTCCTGCACCAGTTGACGGGAGGTGCGGATGAGCTTGTTGATGGTCTCGATCATGTGCACTGGAATACGGATGGTGCGGGCCTGATCGGCGATGGCGCGCGTGATGGCCTGACGGATCCACCACGTGGCGTACGTGGAGAACTTGTAACCGCGGCGGTATTCGAACTTGTCGACGGCCTTCATCAGGCCGATGTTGCCTTCCTGAATCAGGTCGAGGAATTGCAGGCCGCGATTGGTGTACTTCTTGGCAATCGAAACGACGAGGCGCAGGTTGGCTTCGATGAGCTCGCGCTTGGCGTGCTCAGCATCCATGTCGCCCTGGATGATCTCGCGCTGCGTGCGCTTGAGTTCCGGGAACGAAACGGTCGTCTCGGTCTCGTGCTTTTCCAGTTCGGCGTGAAGATGGCGAGCCTGGCGCTTATATTCCTTCTTTTGTTCCTCGTTGCGAGTGGCGTCGGCTTTTTTGTCGTAGTTCTGGGCCTGACGGTCCAGCGCGCGCATCGACTCGACGGTCTTGCCTACGCGTTCGATGAGGCGCTTGCGCTCAACGTTGGTAAAGCCGAGCTTGCGCACAGCCTTCGAAGTAGCAACGATCGCCCGCGCTAACTGGCGGCGGTATTTGCGGTGATCGCGTGGCTTCTTCTTCTGCGAGATGGTCTTGAACTTCTCTTCGACAACCTGCGCCTTTTTGTAGAGCTTGCCTACGTCGTCAATCTTGCCGGTGAACGACTTGAGGCGGTTGTTAAGAATTTCTTCGGTGAGTTCTTCCTCGTCAAAGGTGACAACTTCCTTGATCGAGCGCACGCCCTTCTTGAGATCCTCGCCCATGGCGAGCAACTCGCGAACCACGATGGGCGAACGGGAAAGGGCCTTGAGAACACGGTTCTGTCCACGCTCGATTCGTTTTGCAATTTCGACTTCGCCTTCGCGGGTGAGCAGAGGAACCGTACCCATTTCGCGCAAATACATGCGCACCGGGTCGTTCGTCTTCTCCATCGCGCCGGGCGTGAGGTCGAGTTCAACATCGTCCCCGGCTTCTTCGTCGTCGAACTTGCGTTCCTTGGCCGGGCCCTCGAGAATGTCGATGCCCTGCGTTCCAATTGTAGTAAGGAGATCGTCGAGATCGTCGGGCGACTGCACGTCCTGGGGAATCAGGTCGTTGACTTCACTGTAGGTGAGGTAACCCTTTTCTTTCCCCACATCAATTAACTTCTTGATGTCATCAAATTTATCTTCTAATGCCAAAGGCACTTCCTTTTTGTCTCAAATCTGGGTCAGAGCGACCTTTGCGGTCGACCCAGATGAAGACGGACCAATTCCGGATTGTTTGGTGGGAACTTCAGGCGGCGGAGTCCGCCGTAGCCAAAACCCTACAAGTTTAGCACGCTTTGGTGGGCGCTGCCTACCAGGGTGGCGCGGATTATCGCCTGTCTCACCGCGTATGTGTACCGCCGTTAAAGAGTTAGATGCTTTCCGGGGACTCAACGGTTCAGGCGGCGCCACTGCTGGGAAGGGTGTTCAGCCCTCGCTTGAGGCGAACCTTTTCGGACCCCAGTTCAGCCACCCGGGCGGAGTCTCCCAGGCGACTGGCTTCGACCATTTCACGCTGCACTTCCTCGAGCCGGCGCCGGGTCCAAGTACGGCGCAGGGCTTTGACGGCACCCTCCAGCAGCTCGGGGGTCAGTTCTTCTTGCTCATTCATTAGGACGGATGCCAGGAGTTTGCGGTCGCTTTCGCTCAGGGGCAGGTCCATGGGGTGACCGCTCTCCGGGCCGGCATCCAACAAGGCCTGGAGCAGGGATTCGGCCGCCAATCCCTGATGCAGACGCTCCTTGCGGAGGGCAAACTGAGCCTGCCGGGCGGGGTCGAAAGCCTCGTCTGAACCCTCTCTGGAAGAGGCCTGGAAGGCGCCGGAGGCCATCTCCGAAGCCGCAGCCAGGGCTCGGATCAATAGGTGCTCTGCCGGCGTAATTTGGGCCTCTGGAGGGGCTTTGACGGCAGCTGCCGTGCGCTCGGCGGCGGCGTGGCGAAGCTCCTGCCTGAGGACTCCGGAATCGATGCCGACGCGGTGTGCAATCTCCTGCGCCAGTTCGTCGCGAATAATTCGACTGGGCACCCGCTGAATGTGGGGAAGGAGGTAGTTCAAGGCCTTCACCTTGCCCTCGGCGCTGCGAACGGGAAATTGGGTGCAGGCGCGTTCGATGAGGTAGTCGAAGTACTTCTGCGAGCCGCGCAGGGCTTCTTCGTAGGCCGGTTTGCCTTTGCGGCGGAGGTAGAGATCCGGGTCGAATCCGGCTTCCAGGGTCAGGACCTTGATCTGAAAGTCTTCCCCCACGAGCAGGCCAAGGGTTCGTTCGGTTGCTGCGGCGCCGGCGGTATCGGGGTCGAAATTGACCACAACATTCTTGGCAAAGCGGCCCAAGAGTTTGGCCTGAACTTCGGTAAAAGCGGTGCCGGAGCTGGCGATCACGTTGTGCAGCCCGGCCGCATAGACGGAAATGCAGTCCATTTGGCCTTCGACCAGGATGGCGTAGCCCAGCTTGCGGATGGCGTCTTTGGCGAGGTTGAGATTGAACAGAACGCGCGATTTCGAATAGATCGCGGTTTCCGGCGAGTTCAAGTACTTGGGGCCAGCCTTTTCGTCAGTTGCCAGCGTGCGTCCGGTGAAAGCAATAACCTTGCCGTTTTCGCTGGAGATCGGAAACTGGATGCGGTTGCGGAACTTGGCGTACATGTTGGTCAGAGCAGGCTTGGCAGTATCGTCCGGCTCGCCCGGCTTTTGTTCGACTTTCCACGAAAACAGTCCACTCTCGCGCAGCACATCTTCGTTGAACTTGTTTTTGAGAAAGTCTTTGAGCACGAATCCGGAATCGGGTGCGAAGCCGATGCGAAAGCGGTCAATCATCGCGCTATCGAGGCCGCGGCCAGCCAGATATTCCCGGGCCTTCGCCCCTTCGGGACGCCGCAACTGTTCGCGGAAGAATTCACATGCGGCTTCGTGAATATCGAGGAGAACACCGCGGTGCCGTGCTTCCTGCGCCTCCGCGGGAGAGTTGTAAGTGGCCGCAGGCTGGGCGATACCGAGCTGCTGCGCCAGCGCGCGGACGGCTTCCGGAAAGGTGATGGTCTCAATCTTCTGGATGAAATTGAAGACATCTCCCGTAGCGTGGCAGCCAAAGCAGTAATAAAACTGCTGCGTCGCGTGCACGGAAAACGAAGGCGACTTTTCGTTATGAAACGGACACAACCCGGTATAGTTCTGCGCCCCGGCCTTGCGCAGTTGGACGTAGTCGCCCACGACGCGGACAATGTCCGCCTGCTGCTTCACCGTGTATGCGAAATCGCCGGGGTTAGCCATGTGGGTGGGGCTTCGGTAATTAGTTTGTCATTCCGAGCAAAGCGAGGCATCCGCTGTCTGCCGCAATGGCCATGCTATCGCCAGCGAACTCCCCGCGCTGTGAAGAAGCTGTGGAAGAAGCGTCTCGGCCAGTCGGCCGTTTACCGCGCCCTGCCCACGGCCATAGTATCTGGATCTACCGCTCGACGAATAACTTCAACCACCTGCTTCATGCGCGCTGTGGACAGCATTCTCGGCATTCGCTCAATGAGATTGTCTTTGTCCAGCACTTGAATAAAATGCCCCTTCAAGTATGAGGTATCCGGGAGGCCCGTTTCTGTTGGGAACAGTTCCAGGGTTGTGGGTCCCTCAGCACCGTAGACGCCGAACGGGACAATCAGCACGCTCGACATCCGTTCACTTAAATTTCTACTATCCAGGGAAACTACGACAACCCAATGACGCTTGGTTTCAGCAAGATGGGCGGTCCAAATCTCACCTCGCCTGGGATTACGGCTCACGGTCAAAATCGATTCCTCGGGCGCCGCGTGTTAGCGCAGCGGCAAGTTCCGACTCCTCGGCCAAAGCCTCCGGCGACAGACGGTCGAAATACGCGGCGGTGTCACGCTCAAGACGCTCCCGGTTTTCGGCAGAACGGAGTCTCTCCACCATCAAATCGATGGCATCCGAGACATTGTGTGCGTCGCCCCTCGCGACTAACTCTTCGAGAAAGGCAAGCGTCTCGGGAGCAATGGTCGTCGAAATCTTCTGGCGGTTAGGGCGGACTGAAGCCTTGGTAGCCACAATGTAACCTTCTAGAGTTAAGATTCTTAACCTATAGTTATCCTATGTCAAGGAGATAATTATCCTCTACATATCTGGCATCATGAGCCACTTTCGCGGCTCACGACTTCAACTCCACTATCGTTGCGCCGCCCCCGCCCTCATTTGAGGGAGGCTCGGAAACCGTCGCCACCTGCGGATGCTTTTGCAGATATTGGCGAAGGGCCTTCCGCAGGATTCCCATGCCGCTGCCGTGAACCACCCGCACGCGATCCCTGCCCGCCAGAAAAGCGCGATCAATGAACCTCTCTACTTCTCGCGTCGCGTCATCCACATTGTGGCCGATCACGTTGATCTCTGAAGGCGTGGAAGACTCTTCCTTCTCCAGCGTCACAGAAATACCACGTGAGCGTGCCGCCTGCACCGGGTTATCTCCAGCGCGAGTCAGTACTTCGGCGATATCGTCGCGCGCGATCTTCATTTTCATCGCGCCGATTTCAACCTCAAATTGCTGATCGTCAATCTTGCGCCTTACCAGCGCTGGTCGGCCCATGGACTTGAGCTTCACCATGTCCCCCTCAGAGACACGTTTCACTACCTGAGGCTGCGCATTCGGGTCATCGCGATCCGCGCCGCTTGTATGGGCTACGACTGTTGAATCAAACTGTTCGCGGAATTCGCGGCGCAACTTAGCCACGCGGCGCTCGGCATCTTTCGAAAGCTTCTGGGCTGCCGCCTTGTCTTGGATGGCGTTGACGGCCTCGCGGGCGTGGTATTCGAAATCGCGCAGCACGGAGTCCAGCTTCTTCTCCAGCTCACGAATCTTGTCACGCTGCTCCCGCAGGCCCTCCAGTTCCAGACGTGACTTTTCCTTTGTCAGCTCCTCCTCTTTCGCGCGCAGACTGACACGTTCTTGTTCGGCCTGGCGCAATTCCGAGTGCAGGCGGTCCAGGAAGTTGGCGATATCCAGAGCTTGCGCCCCCAGCCGTGCGCGTGCGGCTGCGACGATTTCCGGATTCAGTCCCAGCCTCTGCGCGATGTTGATGCCCGCAGACGCGCCCGGCACGCCCATGCGCAATTCGTAAGTCGGCTGCAATGTCGTTTCGTCGAAGCCCGCGGCGGCGTTCAGCACGCCGGGCGTGTTAGACGCATACACTTTCAACGACGTGTGGTGCGTGGAAATAATCGTCATCGCGCCCACCCGCGAAAAGTGGGCAGCAATCGCCACCGCCAGCGCGGCGCCTTCTTCGGGATCAGTGGCCGAGCCGAGTTCATCGAGCAGAACGAGCGAGTTCGCAGTCGCCGTGCGCGAAATGAAATCAATATTAGTAACGTGGGCCGAGAACGTCGAAAGATTCTGTTCAATCGACTGGTAGTCGCCAATATCGGCGAGAATTGCATCAAAGATCGGAAACTCCGCACGGGCCGCTGGAACCGAAATTCCAGCCAGCGCCATCAAGGCAAGTAGGCCAGTGGTCTTGAGCGTCACCGTTTTCCCGCCCGTGTTCGGGCCAGTGATGATGATCTGCCGCCGCTCGCCTTCCAACTCTAAGCTGGTCGGAACGACGTTCCCACCCTTGAGCTTCAGGTTGCGCTCCAGGAGCGGATGCCGAGCGCCGTGCAGCACCAGCGCGCCGTTAGCAGGAGAAAGAACAGCCGGAACACAATCGTAGTCCGCCGCAAAACGCGCCTTGGCGAACTGCAACTCGAGCTCGGCCAGCACTTCTATCGCGACGAGAATACTGGCCGCATTCTCGCCAATCCGCCGCGTCATCTCGACGAGGATGCGGTGAATCTCCGCCAGTTCGTCATCCAGGAGTCGGACGAGTTCATTATTCTGTTCGATCGTCTCGAGTGGCTCGACAAATACGGTCTGCCCGCTGGAACTTGCGCCGTGGACCACTCCCTGCACGCGGCGCTTCTGTTCCACTTTTACCGGGATTACGAAGCGCTCCCCACGAATGGTGATGAGTTCTTCCTGCGCGGCGCCGCCTTCCGCCAGTCGGCGCAGATAGCCTCGCAGGGATTCCTGAATGGTGCGCCGCTGTTTTTCGATTTCCCGGCGAATGCCCGCCAGTTGCGGTGAGGCGCGGTCTTCCAGAGTTCCATCGGGCAGAATCTTGTTGCGAAAACCGCGAAGAAATTCGGTGAAATCGATGATGCGGGTGGAAATAGATAGCGTCAGCCGGAATGGAGTCTTCATCGCCGCAGGAGGACGCAGCGAAATCTCGCGCCACTCCGCGGCGCGGTCAACCACCAGAATTACGTCGCGGATCTCTTCCGTTTCGAGGGCCGCGCCCGTAATCCGAGACTTTTCGGCAAGCTTGGAAACGTCCAGCAGTCCGGCAAACTCAAAACGCCCGCCATTTCGGCGGAATTCGCGAATCTCCGATGCTACTTCTTGTTGCTCTTCAATCCATTCCCGGTTAGTGCATGGCGCGAGGTTGGCAATTCGGGCCTTTCCCAGAGGTGAGGAGGCATACCCCAGCAACAATTCTCGAAACTGGTCGAATTCGAGGAGATGGGCGCTGCTGTGTTGTAGAACGGGGAGCATGCAGATTTCATGGTATCAGCGCCGGATAAGACGAAGACTATGCGCTGCCGACATTGGCGGCTACAGCTTGAACACGTTCGGCCGCCGCCGGCAAGCGCACCGTAAATATCGCGCCGCCTTCGTCACGATTGCTGCAGGAAATCTCGCCGCCATGTTCTTGAATAATTCCGTAACAGGCGCTCAAACCTAGCCCGGCCCCGCCGCCGATGGGCTTGGTTGTGTAGAAGGGATCAAAGACGCGATCTGGCTCGCGAATGCCGGCGCCGTTATCGATGAAGTCCAGCACCAGTTCGCCGGAGTCGCGGCGCAACCGGAGATAGAGGGAGCCGCCCCCTTTTTCCTGCACAGACTCAATTGCATTCTCGGCAATGTGGGTGAAGACCTGGAAGAGTCTGTTCGCATTGCCCCAGATTCGCGGCAGGCTCGGCTCGAGATCGGTTTCGATGCGAATGTTCTTGCCCTCGGCGATCATGGCCTGGATCTGGACCGAGCGCTGGACCAGCGAAGCGACATCCACCAAGGTGCGATCGGACGAGGCCGTGCGCGAGAAGTTCTGAAGGTCGGCTACGAGACCGCTGGTTCGGCGCGCTTGCTGCGCGATTTTATGGACGCTTTGCTGCGCGCTTTCACTGAGCGATGGGTCCGCGGAGAGGATCTCGGAAAAGCCGAGGATCGCCGTCAGAGGATTGTTGATTTCGTGTGCCGCGCCGGCCACCAACTGCCCGAGAGAGGCCAGCTTTTCTTTCTGGACCAGCTTGTCTTGCAAGCGCTTCATTTGGAGAACATTGCGCTGCTCCACTTCCACCATCGCCATCAAAGCGCGGTTCAGAAGATGCTGTTTGATGAATACGCACACGCCAAGGATGATCATGAACAGCATGGTCAATGCCAGGCGGAAGCGCCGCAGTTCGGGCGGGCTGGTGTCCCACAACAATGCCCACCCGCCGAATAATGGCAAGGAAAGGGCAGCCATCATTGCCACTTTCGGTGAAGATTCGATCCAGGACTGGGTGCGCGTGTCCAAAGGCTGCTTCGCAAGTTCTCCGGCGCCGCCGCGCAAGCCGATCCAAGCGAACCAACAAATTGTCACCATGTAGGGAATGTCGTAAGGGCTTCCGGTGTAGTACTTTCCGTCGCCGATCGCCAGGTTCAACCACAAGCTGCTGACTGTATAAAGTGACGCTGCACAAAACAAATGCAAATAGAGTCTCCGCCAGTTTGCCCGGGCGGCCGAAATCGCTAGCCCCAGCACCACTACCAACAGCACATTCTCCACTAAATACAAGGCGTTGAAGCGGTCGTTGTAGCGGTCCGCGTTATAGAGGACAAACTCGTCCGGGACCACCACAAAGGCATACGCATACAGCCACCACACTGTGAGGATGACCGTATTGAAAGTGCTGAAATAGAGCTTGCGGCTTTCCGCTGGAACCTGTGGCAGCAGTCCCACCGCTGCAATTAGGGGCACCAGGTGCAAGAACAACACCGGGTCTACAAATGCCGCATCTGGAGGCTTGCGGAACAGCACGGCTTCATACCAGGTCCATCCACCTTGATTGACGGCCCACAGACCACAACCGAGGGAGAGCAGCCACCAGAAAGCCCGTAGGACTCCTTCGGCGCGCCACCCGTTCCGGATCATCGCCAGACAGGCAATCAGGCAAATCAAGAAAGGAAGCGCATCCCCTGCCACGGTCGTGGCATAGCCCTGGTGCAGCACGACCGTTGACACGGCATGCACGACGACAAAGCCGAGCAGGAACCAGAAGGCTCGATTGGGCTTGAAGAGCATCTCTAGCTCCAGATTCTAGAGGAACATTGCCGGAATGGCGGGAGACTGGGAGGGACCTTGGTTACCAAAGTGAGCGCCAAACTGGGGTCGCGTGGGCTGTAGAATCCTGGAATGGGCTTTCCCGACACTCGATTGCGCCGTCTGCGCGGCACGGATGCTCTACGGTCGTTGGTCCGCGAGACTCGGCTGACGCCGGAGTCTTTCGTATACCCGCTGTTCATTTGTCCCGGTGAGGGCGTGCGCAAGCCGATCGGGTCGATGCCGGGCGTGTTCAATTTGTCCGTGGATGAAGCGGTCAAAGAGGCCCGCGAAGCCGATGCCGTCGGCGTCAAGGCCTTGATTCTGTTCGGCCTGCCCGAGACCAAAGACGACGGCGCAACCGGTGCTTGGGCCGACGACGGAATTGTGCAGCGCGCCACACGGGCCATCAAGCGAGAAGTTCCCGGAATGCTACTGATGGGTGATGTTTGCCTGTGCGAGTACATGTCGCACGGACACTGCGGCGTTGTGCAGAAGACTCCCGGCA
>Ga0080027_10000005_pt1 | contig 78116 bp, 79 predicted proteins | sample OrgsoiDNA2013046_FD_70962 | JGI IMG/M metagenome (GOLD analysis project Ga0080027, IMG submission 70962) | Permafrost soil microbial communities from the Arctic, to analyse light accelerated degradation of dissolved organic matter (DOM) -... | ecosystem: Environmental > Terrestrial > Soil >... | reverse complement strand
CCTAAAAAAGGAATGGTCATCCGGGTAAAAATGCAATAGAATCCCTTTATTCCCGTCTCAGATTCTGATTCAGTAATTCACTAACCACTTCGGCCTTGCTATACACCATCAGGTGTTCGCCGCCTTCCACCGGAATGGCATCCATCCGGGCATTCAGGGGTAAAATTTTATCGGCGGTACCATGAATATGCAAGAACGATTCCGGTTTCCAGTTGTTTTCGAAAGAAAATAATTGTTTTACTGCCCACCGGAATAATACAGGATCTGTATCCTCCAGAATACTTTTCAGCATTTTCCTTTTTACCGGCTCATTCGCACCGAATAAGCGGAACAGGATGTTATTCGGTTTTAATAAAAACCGGGCCGGTAATAAACGGTACAACCTGGTCATTGATAAAAAAATATAGAATGCAGGGACCTCCCTTTTAAAACAAAAACTGGAAATGATCACCGTCTGTACCGGGGAAAGAAAACTGGACATCCGGATGGCAATCAAGCCCCCGAAAGAAAGACCGATCAGGATAAACGGCTGTGTCTGGTCAATCTGCTGACTAAGTCTCCTGCAATAGCTATCCATCGATTCATGCCCTGAAACATGCACCCACTCAATATGATGAATGATAAAAAGATCCGGAAGGATCAGTTTCTGAAATACTCTTTTATCTGCCCCCAGCCCGGAGATGAAATAAAGATTCATTTGTTCAGTTAACGGGTAAAAAACAAAATATCAGTTAAACACTTTCATAAACTTAATTAACTTCAGTGCACCAAGTTTACAAACGAAAATGCAATTACCTCCGGATATTATTCTAAAACTACTGCTTTCCATCCTCGTTGGCGGCGCGATCGGCGCGGAAAGAGAATATCGAAGCAAATCAGCCGGTTTCCGTACACTTACCCTGATCTGTCTGGGTTCAGCGCTGTTTACTATTTTCTCCATACTGATCGGAGCCGGTAGTAACCCGGACCGTATCGCATCCAATATTGCAACGGGTATCGGTTTTGTCGGGGCGGGTGTCATATTCAAGGGCGATTTCGGAGTGAACGGCATTACGACCGCCGCGATGATCTGGGTAACGGCTGCACTGGGAATGGGGATCGGTGCGGGATACGAGTGGGTTTCTGTTATTGGTTGTGCGCTGATATTGCTTATGCTTTTTGTATTTGGTTTAATGGAAAACTGGATTGACCGCGTCAACCAGATGAGAAACTATAAAATCGGTGCTGACTTTAAACAAGAAACCATGCGGAAGTTTGAGATATGTTTTGAAACGCACCACCTGACCTACAAAAGAGGGCGCGAAATAAAAAGCGGGGATACAATAACCGGTGAATGGTTCGTCAGGGGTTCCCAAAAAAATCATTTTGCCTTTATCAATGAGATACTTCATAATCCTGAAGTGAACCGGTTCGAGTATTGAATCCGTAAATCATAATTCACGAACCCACAGAAGAAATTATCATGTTGTACCGGGTCGCTGATCAGAAAGACCTGAATGCCTTGCAGGTGCTGGCACTTATCTCATATGGTCGTTTGAAAATCAATTTAACACCCGAAAACTGGACAAAGATGGAAACGGTTCTCACTTCTGATCAAACCTTTCCCTTGCTGGTCCAAACCTGCCATAGTGTTGTTTGTGAAGAAGGTACTCAACTGCTCGGAATGGCATTCCTCGTTCCCAGCGGAAACCCAACTAAAATTTATTCAGCAGAAACGAGTTATATCCGAATGGTCGGTGTTCATCCGGATGCCGGCGGGAAAGGAATCGCTCAGGCCCTTACCCGGCTTTGCATTGATAAAGCCAAAGCAACCCGGGAAAAGACCATCAGTCTGCATACAGCGGATATCATGTTTGCCGCCATACATATTTACGAAAAGCTGGGTTTTAAGAAAATCAAAACCCTGGAAGCGCATTATGGTTTGCCGTATGGACTGTACCAGCTCGATCTCCTCTCATTATAAAGCCGGTGTACGACCTCCATCCACCGCAATATTAACGCCATTCACATAGGATGCTGCAGGAGAAGCGAGGAAGGCAATCATATTTGCAGTTTCCTCCGGTTTTCCAAACCGCTTCATGGGAATGCTATCTTTCAATTGTTCTTCCACCACAGAAAGATCTTTTTTCAGTACTACTGCGGTATGTTTAGCCAGGTCTGTGAGTCTTTGTGTTTCCGTTAATCCGGGAAGAATATTGTTGACGGTTATATTGAACTGACCGATTTCGTTAGCCAGGGTCTTGGACCAGCCCGCCATCGCCAGGCGGATCGTATTGGATACGCCCAGATTTGCCAGGGGCGTTTTAACGGAAGTTGAAATAATATTGATGATCCTGCCATATCCCGCATTCCGCATGCCCGGTATCAGCGTTCTGGCCAGGATTTGATTATTTATCAGGTGTTGCCTGAAAGCCAGTTCAAATGCTTCCGTGGATGCATCCAGAACCGGTCCTCCTTTCGGTCCTCCGGTATTATTGATCAGAATTTCCACCCGGCCCTCCCCTGCCAGTTTTTTAATGATGGCTTCCAGTTTGTTCGGATCAGAAAAATCCGCCGATATCCATCGATGATGCTGATTTTCTTTTTTTGCCAGTTGGTTTACGGCCCTTTCCAATGCTTCGGCGTTGCGGGCGATCAGGATACAATTCGCACCATTGATTGCCAGTTCTTTTGCCGTAGCCAGACCAATGCCCTGGGAACTGCCGCATATCAGGGCGGTTTTACCTTCCAGTGAAATGTTCATTTTGCAAAGATAGCGTTCAACGATGACGGATGACCGATGACGGATGACCGATGACCGATGACCGATGACCGGTGACGGATGACCGATGACCGGTGACAGATAACGGATGACCGATGACGGCTCTAGGCTTTAAGCTTTATGCCTTAAGCAAAATATAATTTGACAAAGTCAAATTATATTTTATCTTTGATATCATTTTAATATCATATTAAATATAAACCATGGAAAAGCTCATTAAACCCATTTCAGGATTTGCCATACTGATATTATCACTGGTGCTTGTGGCCATTGCCGCATTACAGTTTGTATATGCCTCACAGGGAGGGGCGGGATTTGGTTTTGCAGGCGGATTGTGCATGGCCGCTGCTATTTTTCTGCTCAAGGGCATCATGATTGTAAACCCGAACCAGGCACGGGTGCTGACTTTTTTCGGGAAATATGTTGGCACAGTAAAAGCAAATGGTCTGCTATGGATAAATCCCTTTTTTAAATCGTATCCGATTTCTCTCCGCTCACAAAACATGGAAAGCAATCAGCTGAAAGTAAATGACAAGATGGGGAATCCCATCGAAATTGCAGCCGTCATTGTCTGGCAGGTGAGCGACACTTACCGGGCAGCGTTTGAAGTGGCCGATTATTTCCAGTATGTGAAAATACAAAGTGAAGCAGCCGTGCGTCATCTGGCTACTACCTGTCCTTATGATCATATGGAAGATGAACACGCAGATATTACATTGAGAGACGGAGGTGACCAGGTAAATGAACTGCTTGAAAAGGAATTGAATGACCGGCTCGCTCCGGCTGGCATCATCATCAAAGAAGCGCGTATCAGTCACCTGGCTTATGCGCCTGAAATTGCCGGCGCGATGCTGCAACGCCAGCAGGCTACTGCCATCGTAGCTGCCCGTTTTAAAATTGTGGAAGGTGCAGTGGGCATGGTGGAACTGGCTTTGCAAATGTTATCTAAAAAAGGCATTGTTCAGCTGGATGAAGAGAAAAAAGCAGCCATGGTCAGCAACCTGATGGTGGTATTATGTGGTGAAAAAGCAGCAACCCCTGTACTCAACACCGGTACGCTATATCAATAAACCCGGAAGCATGGCTGGTAAGAAAACATTTGTTTTACGGATCGACGAAAGCGTTTATAAAAACCTGGAGAAGTGGGCGGCGGATGAATTCCGAAGTGTCAACGGACAGATTGAATGGCTTTTGCAAACACAGCTCCGGGAAGCCGGGCGTTTGAAGCCGGATACAAACAATAAGAAGCCTAAATCCTAAGGCCAAAAGCTTAAGGCCCAAGACAAGAATATGTTTTAAATAATCAGTTTTTAAATTTTCTTTTGAGTGCAGACAAAGCGTCTTCCATTGAATGGGAAGGCGCTTTTTTTTCTTCGAAAGCCTTTTGCCTTGGGCCTTCAGCCTTAGGCATGGCTTGGGCTTTCGGTTTAACAGATGGCTTTTCAAGTGCCTGTTTTATGGAAAGTGCAATCCGTTTCCTGATCGCATCCACTTCTGTCACTTTCACAAGCACTTTGTCGTTTAGCTTAAGAACCTCATTCGGATCCGAAATAAACCGGTCTGCGATTTCGCTCACGTGTACAAGCCCGTCCTGTTTCACGCCGATATCAATAAATGCCCCAAAACGCGTAATATTCGTAACCATGCCGGGCACGATCATTCCCACTTTTACATCTTCTACTTTATAAATATTGGCAAACTCAAATGTTTCCAGCTCCGTTCTTGGGTCCAGGCCCGGTTTTCTTAATTCATTTAAAATATCCTGAATCGTATGTACCCCCGAAGTTTCCGTCACATATTTTTTAACTTCTACTTTTTGAATGAGGTCTTCCCTGCCAATAAATGATTTTACATCCTGACCCAGATCAAAAGCCATTTTTGCTACCAGTCCATAGGCTTCCGGATGCACGGCACTTTGATCCAGTGGATTCATTCCCTGCGGGATTCTCAAAAAGCCGGCGCATTGTTCAAAGGCTTTTTCTCCCAGCCTCGGAACTTTCAAGAGTTGTTTCCGATCTGTGAATTTGCCGATTTCTTTCCGGTGCCTAATAATATTTTCCGCCAGGGTATCTCCGATTCCACTCACGTAACTCAGCAATTGTTTTCCGGCGGTATTGAGATTTACACCAACGGCATTCACGCAGCTGACAACGGTTTGATCCAGTCTTTCTTTTAACCGGTACTGATTTACATCATGCTGGTATTGCCCCACACCAATACTTTTTGGATCAATCTTTACCAGCTCCGCCAGCGGGTCCATCAGCCTCCTTCCAATACTAATGGAACCCCTGACCGTAATATCCTGATCCGGAAATTCTTCGCGCGCCGTCTCCGAGGCGGAGTAAACCGAAGCGCCGTCTTCATTCACTAAAAAAACAGGCAGTCCCAGGTTTAATTTTTTAATGAACTGATCGGTCTCGCGACCGGCTGTTCCATCTCCGATAGCGAAGGCTTCCATTTTAAATTGCTCTACAAGCCGCCGGATTTTCTCCCCTCCCTCTGTAATCCGTCCACTTTCATGTATAAAAATGAGATCTGTTTTCAGAAGGTTTCCTGATTCATCCAGACAAACCACTTTGCATCCGGTCCGGTATCCCGGATCAATGGCCAGGATCCGTTTGCTCCCCAATGGAGCACTTAACAATAACTGACGAAGATTTTCAGCAAATACGGTTATGGCTTCTTCATCCGCCCTTGTTTTTAATCCCATTCTGAATTCACTTTCCATGGCCGGTTGCAACAAGCGCCGCCAACAATCTTTAATAGATTTTTTTATTTCTTCCGCCGCCTCCCCGGAACTTTTGATGAATTGATTTTCTATCCATGCCAGGGCTTCTGCCTCTGATGGAGAAATTTCCATACGAAGAAATCCTTCGGTAAAGCCGCGTAAAACAGCCAGTATTCTATGAGACGGGATCGTGGAAATCTTTTCTGAGAAATCAAAATAATCCCTGAATTTAACGGCTTCTGTTTCCTTGTCAGTATTTACCTTACTTTCCAAACGAGCTGATACTTCAAAAAGTTTCCGCATGCCTGAACGAACCGATTCCTGTTCGTTCACAATCTCGGCAATAATATCCCGGGCACCTTGCAGGGCATCATCCACCGTTTTTATTTCATCTGTGATGAAACGATTTGCTGTTTCCAGAAGTTTTAACGGCTTTTGCTCTAATATCAATAATGCCAGTGGCTCCAGTCCTTTTTCACGGGCTGCCTGGGCCCTGGTTTTTCGTTTGGGTTTAAAAGGCAGATAAATGTCTTCCAGCTCCGGCAACGAAAGGGCATTATTCAGTTTCTGTTGCAAAACTTCCGTCATCTTCTCCTGTTCCCGGATGGATTTCTCAATGGCCGTTTTTCTTTCCGCAAAAGCTTTCAGTGTTTTGGATTCATCCTGTATCTGCTGAATGATCACTTCATCCAGTGCACCGGTTTGATCTTTCCGGTAACGGGCGATAAAGGGAATGCTGGCACCTCCTGCCAGGAGAGCTAAAACGGTTTCTGCCTGCCGGGAACGAATATTTAATTTATCAGCAACCAGGGAAGCAAATTCAATCATGTGGCAAAACTAACTCCTGGAATGATAAACAAAAATATTTAATATGGATCTGAATAAATAAATGGAAGTGTCAGGCTTTAGGCTTCAGGCTTTTAATGTCTTTTACTTCAAGAACATTTTTTTTATATCCCCTCAAAACCGCATGAATCATGGCCTGGCCGAGTTCGGTCAGACTGTTGACAGGCGTAAAAATTTCTATGATGGGTATCAGCCAGCCGGCCCATTTATAAAGGCTCAGGGTATTTTTCATTCCTTTAGTTGGTTTTAATATGCCCGGGCGAAACAAAAAAACCTGTTTAAAACCCAGGCTCTGTAAATCATTCTCTGTTTTGCCTTTCACGCGGGCCCAGTGCAGTTTTCCTTTTTCTGTTGAATCGGTCCCCGATCCGGAAACATAGCAAAAACTCATTCCGGCATTTAACTTTACAAGTGTTTTTGCAAAACCCAACGTCAGGTCATAGGTCATTTTTTCATAGTCCGGCTTTTTCAACCCTACTGAAGAAACGCCGAGACAAAAGAAACAGGCATCGTATCCGCTCAGTGAAGATTCAACCGGATTTAAATGGAAAAAATCAGAAAGTATAATTTCCGAGAGTTTCGGATGAATCATTCCGCAGGGTTTACGGGAAACCACCAGCACTTTTTCGACATCTGGAGAAAGAAGACATTCATGCAGAACACCCTCTCCCACCATACCGGTTACTCCGGTAATAATTACTTTTAACCGTCCGATATTTGGAGATACATGATTGTTCAGAATTGACATATAGTTGATTTTTAATCCCGCTTTATATTTTGAGTTACAAAAACAGTCCGCTATTTTCCTGCTGGATAATAATTATACGGAAGTATGGTTGACATATTTTCCCACCAGACCCAATAACCTGTTATCTTCAGATCATAGGGTTTATAATGATAGCCATTGCTCAAAACAAATACAGGTCTCTGGTTAACGAATACTAATTGTGAAACCGGATAGATTTCATGTTACCGTCCAGGTTATTTGCGTAAAAAGCTCTTTTAAAATGCAAAAAAGATCCATTATAATCTTCCAGCGTTGCCTGTTCATATCTCCGTGTTCTGTTCGGGTGTGCTACGGCCATATCCTTAAAAAAAGTGTAGCCGCTATAATTCACCAGTTTGCTGTCCAGATTATATTCAAATTCCTCTAATTTATACTTTATACCGTAACCCAGCTTATAGTTCATGATCTGCAGGGGTTCTTTTGCAAATGCGGTTAATGTATTGTCTGCATTCAGCCTGAATTTAATGGCTTCCGGATTGAGCAGTTTACAATCATTGGAATTGGTTGTTGTACCAATAAATATATCTGTAAATAATTTACCCCATTTCTTCCAGCCATCGGGATCCGGAGGCGCTACAGAAAATCCAGCCAGTTCCTGCGGTTTTGTTTTTAATGCAATCATAAAATCTTTGGAAAGCACCCGTGGATCAATGAGCGATATATACGCTTCGTAACCAACACAGGAAACAACCAGCCTGAATTTACCAGATGGGATTTTATTAATCACAAATAACCCCTGTTCATTGGTTATTGTTCCCAGGGATGTATTATTTAAATAAACGGATGCGGACGGTAAAGGTTTTTGCGTTTCTTCACTGATTACCCTGCCCTGTAAAATGTTTTGGGAGAATACGCCCTGGCAGTAAAAATAAAGTGCTACAAAGCCTGCAAATTGCTTTCTCATATCGCCAGTAGAATTCATCACAAAATTCCTGCAGGTGAATATAAATAAAAAAGGGTTAAAGCCTGTAAAGACATTTAACCCTGTGAAAATATTGAAACCCGGTAAAAATAACCGGACTACTTCATTGAATCAGCGTTGTGAAAATTTCCTGCCATAACGTCTTCCGCCTCCCATACTGCGTCCGGAAGAAGCAGCTGTACTGGCAACGGAGAGTGGTTCCATCAATGCCTGATGATATGGATGATCGATTTCAACCGGAACTGTTTGACCGATAAATTTCTGAATATCCTTCAGGTAAATTTTTTCTTCAAAATCACAAAATGAAATCGCTTTACCGAAAGCGCCTGCGCGCCCGGTTCTTCCGATCCGGTGAACATAGGATTCCGGAATATTCGGAAGATCAAAATTCACCACCAGGGCCAGATCATCGATATCAATTCCCCGGGCAGCGATATCAGTCGCTACCAGGATTTGCATTTTGCCGTCTTTAAATCCCTGCAGGGAACGTTCGCGGGCCTGCTGGGGTTTATCACCATGAATGGCCGTTGCCTGAAAACCGGCATGGATTAAATCCCGGGCAACCCGGTCCGCACCGTGTTTGGTTCTTGTAAATACCAGCACACTTTTACGGGGTGTGGTTTTCAGCAAATGATGCAACAGGGCCCGCTTTTCACTCTTTTGAACATAGTAGAGTTTCTGTTCTACGAGTTCTGCGGTGGTCGATTCCGGTGTAACGGTGATCTCTACCGGATTTGTCAGCAGCACCTGGACCAGGGATTGAATCGCTGGTGGCATGGTAGCAGAGAAAAATAATGTCTGTCTTTTTTTCGGAAGTTTTGAAATGATCCTTTTGACTTCATGAACAAATCCCATGTCCAGCATGCGATCCGCTTCATCCAGCACAAAATATTCAATGCCGTTTAAAACGATATAGTTCTGATTCATCAGATCCATCAGTCTGCCGGGTGTGGCCACGATAAAATCGCATCCTCTGCGCAGGTCTGATACCTGGCGGGATTGTGACACACCTCCATAGATCACAACGGATTTCAATTTCAGGAATCTGCCATAATTTTCAATGGATTCGTGAATCTGCGTGGCGAGTTCGCGGGTGGGTGTTAAAATAAGTGCCTTTAACGGATGACCGCTTACGCCGTTGGCCTGCTTCTGTTCGTGCATGCGCTGCAATAAGGGCAATACGAATGACGCGGTTTTTCCGGTACCGGTCTGGGCACAGCCTAGAATGTCCCTGCCGGCTAAAACGAGCGGTATGGCCTGTTCCTGAATGGGTGTAGGGGTTGTGTAGCCTTCATGGGCTACAGCTTTTTGAAGGGGCTCAATGAGTCCCAATTCTGAGAATAACAATGTATAAAATATTAAATAAAAAAATGTGGTAAGGCTACCGCTTTTGAGAGGGTACTTTACCTGCCTTACGTTACACTGATCTGGGGAAACTGCTGCAGAAAATAGAAAGCAGAAGAAAACGCAGTAAAAGTCATAACATACAGAACAACAAAGATAGTGTATTTATTTCAATTTTTAAAGAACTCATGAGCTATTGGCTGAATCCGGTACCTTTCGCCCTCAAAAAACAATCTTAAAGGGCCTGTCCGACGGCTGTTAACCTGGTTCTATGTGGTTTAGAATTCGATTTATAACCCTTACCCTTATTATTCCTTTTTGTCTTTCGGCCCAGACGCCCTGGAAATACCTGCCTGTGGACAGTCTGACGGATTTAACTGAAATCGTAAACCATATCCTGCATAAGGATTCAAAAAAAGATCAGGCAGACCGAAAGAAAAATCATATTCAGATCGGCGTTTTTCCGGCGATCGGATATACTTTACAAACCGGATTTGCAGCTGTTGTGAGTGCCAATGCGGTTATTTACAGAAGGAACCGGAAAACAGGGGATTCCAGCCAGCCTTCAACGATTGCCACCAGTATTTCCTATTCCCAAAAAAAACAGATCATAGCGCCCTTTCAGGCGACATTGTATTTCAATAATAACAAAACGGTTCTTATTTCAGACTGGCGATACTTAAGATATCCCACGTATACATACGGTCTGGGAATGAATACGAGTCCCCAGGACTCCACCCTGCTCAGTTTTCGCTATTTTAAACTTCATCAGTCTGTTTTATTCCAGATTCATCCGCATATTTTTATCGGAGGAGGTTATGCCATGGATTATTTCTGGAATATCCGAGAAGTTTATCCTCATCAGCTCCCGGAGTCAGATTTTGAAAAATATGGCTCAGGGACAACGTCTTTTTCTTCCGGTATTTCCCTGAATTTTTTACGCGACACCCGCGATAATCCCGTGAATGCATATAAAGGAAGTTATACCAATCTCCTCCTCATCCCGAGACTGCAAATTCTGGGTTCGGATGCAAACTGGACTTCCATGCTATTGGAATACCGGACATATTTCCGTTTTCCTGCCAGTTCTCCGAATATCCTGGCCTTGTGGAGTTATAACTGGCTCACCTTATCCGGAACGCCGCCCTACCTGATGCTTCCCAGTACCGGCTGGGATAAAACCTTCAATACCGGAAGAGGATATATCCAGGGCAGATTTCGCAGCAATAATATGGTTGACGCAGAAGCGGAATACAGGATTCAGCTGACAAGAAATGGATTATTCGGAATGACCATCTTTGGCAACCTGGAAAGTTTCACGAATATCGATACCTGGCAATTTGGATCCCCTGCACCCGCCGGCGGCCTGGGTTTACGAATCAAACTCAATAAATATTCCCGGACCAATATCGCCATAGACTATGGCTGGGGAAGGCAGGGATCGCACGGGTTCTTTATTAATCTGGGGGAAGCGTTCTGAGACAATGTGCCAATGTGCCGATGTGCCATTTGAATTTTCAATGGAGCAAATACTGATCGGTATCTTAAAAAAAATTCCCGCTTCATTCTTAAAGCAGCGCTTTGGAATTTTCATTGGCACATTGGCACATTATAACTTTACGCTTTCAAAACAGTTTCGATTTCCCTGAGTTCCGAATTATCAAAGGAAAGGTTTTCCAAACACGCAATCGAGTCGGTTACCTGTTCCGGTTTGCTAACGCCTATCAGAACGGACGTGACGACTTCGTGACGTAAAACCCAGGCCAGTGCAAGTTGTGCTAGATTCTGTCCCCTTTTCTTTGCAATTTCGTTCAGCTTAAAAACTTTTCCTATTTTTTCAGGCGTAATGGCGGATTCTTCAATAGCGCCATTGCCGCGGTGACTCAGGGCACGGGAACCTTCGGGAATTCCTTTCAGATATTTATTGGAAAGTAACCCCTGGGCCAGCGGACTAAAACATATACATCCGACGCCTTCCTTCTTTATTACATCCAGCAATCCGTTTTCTACCCACCGCTCGAACATGGAATATTTAGGCTGATGAATCAGGCAGGGTGTTCCCATGGAACGAAGCATATGGACCGCTTTCTCTGTTTCTACTGCATTATAACTTGAAATACCCGCATACAGCGCTTTACCCTGGCGGACAATAAGGTCCAGGGCGCGCATGGTTTCTTCCAGGGGCGTATCCGGATCCGGTCTGTGGTGATAAAATATATCAACATAGTCAAGCCCCATTCTTTTCAAACTCTGATCCAGGCTGGCGACCAGGTATTTTTTGGAACCGTGATCCCCATAAGGTCCGGGCCACATGCCCCAACCCGCCTTACTTGAAATAATCAATTCATCGCGATGATTCGCAAAATCCTGTTTGAATATTCTTCCAAAATTCTCTTCAGCCGATCCGGGCGGAGGGCCGTAATTATTCGCCAGATCAAAATGTGTTATTCCTTTATCAAAGGCGAGACACAATATTTCACGGGCCGTTTCCTGATTATCAATATGCCCGAAATTATGCCAGAGCCCAAGGGATACGGCAGGTAACATCAACCCGCTTTTCCCCGTGCGGCGGTACTGCATGGCAGCATACCGGTTTTCCTGAAAAGTATAACTCATAATAAAATGGATTGATTTACAAAGATGGTTAAAAAGAAATCAAATAAAAATCCGTGTTCCTGAAAAGCTTTCGCGGAATTCCCTGGGCGTACACCCTTTTTTCTTTTTAAAAACGCGGTTGAAATTGGAAAGATTGTTGAACCCGCAGTGATAAGCCACTTCCGCAATGGATTTAGATGAATCAATCAGGATGCGGCTTGCGTGACCAAGGCGGATTTCCGTTAAACTGTCTACAAAAGTATTTCCGGTTTTCTTCCGGAAGAAACGGCTGAATGACACGTCAGACATATTCACCAGCCTGGAAATTTCAGAGAGCGTAATCGGTTTATCAAAATTTTTATTCATGTGCCCGAATGCCCGGTCAATCCGCCGGCTGTTATGCGTGAGCTGATTATTTTTAAAGGCGGCATCCGAAAGTATACGCTGATTCCGGGAAATTGAAAGGTCATGGAGAATGGAAATAAGTTCCAGCACCGAGTCAAATCCCTGTTTTTGATTCAGCGCTGAAATACGGGGAGCCAGTGCCAGGATGGTTTCCCGGGAAAATGATATTCCGCGGGCAGACTTTTCAAACATATTCCTGATAAAACTCAGCTGGTTCCTGCGCAGTAAATTTTCATCCAGTAAATCCTTGTGGAACTGAATGGTGATTTCATGTATATCCTTGGATTCACACTGGTGATCGAACCAGGCATGTTGTATATTGGGGCCGACCAATACCAGTTCGGGATCGTCTATTTTTTCAACATGATCCCCGATTACCCGCATGGCCCCTCTGGCCCCGCTGATAAAATTGAGCTCATATTCATCATGAAAATGAAGTGGAAAATCAAATTTTGATTTCACACGGGAAAAAAGTGTGAAACAATCATTCTGAGTCAGGGGAGTAATCTCCCGCATGAGGTCCTTTTTCATTTTTGATGAATCAGCAGGGGTTTGGACGACCGGTATTTTAAAGTTTCATCTTAAAAGTAAAAAAAGTATTACTAATATGCATATTATTTCGGCGAAGTTATCCTTACCAAAAGCTTATTTAACCGGATAGGCGCGTATCCGCTATCCAGACGGGCTTAAAATAATACCAAAAAAAGCTAAGAAAGTACTTATTTCCGGGTTCTATGAAAAATAGCTTTGGAATTCAACGATTGTAATATGAAACGAAGGTTTTTCCATTATTGCTTTCTTCTCCCATTTTTCCATTTTCAAACATCCGGCCAGGATTGCAGCGACCTGCGGGCAACGACGGAAACAAAAAATCTTTTCCGGAATCTTTACGCACTCATTGGGAAACATACCGGATTTGGTCACCAGGATGATCCCTGTTACGGGGTTGGCTGGAAATATGAACCCGGAAGAAGCGATATACGGGATGTAACGGGTGAATATCCGGCTATATATGGATTTGATCTGGGAAGAATTGAATTGGGATGGACATTCAATCTGGATTCTGTTCCTTTCGAAAAAACCCGGCAATTCATCCGGGAAGCCTATGAACGCGGAGGCATCGTTACTATAAGCTGGCATCTGAATAATCCATTAACCGGTGGTACGGCCTGGGATAATAAACCTGGCGCCGTTGCGTCCATTCTGCCGGGAGGGCAAAAAAATGCATTATATACGGTCTGGCTGGATCGGGTGGCGGATTTTCTCAGTAGCCTGAAAGGAAAAAACGGGGAATCCATACCTGTTATACTGAGGCTTTTCCATGAACTGAATGGCGCATGGTTCTGGTGGGGTAAAAACCAGTGCAGCCCGGAAGAAATAAAACAATGCTGGCGATATACCATTCACTATCTGAGGGATGAAAAAAATATCCATAACCTCCTGTATGCTTTTAACACAGATAAGTTTTTTAGTGAATCTGAATACATGGACAGGTATCCGGGAGATGATCTGATAGACATCATGGGGTTTGATATTTACCAGGGGAAGGATCTGAAGGACAATGAATCATTCACCCAGTTTCTGAATATGGATCTGACCCTGCTTGACAGTATCGCTTCTTACCATCATAAAATACCCGCACTTACGGAATTCGGTTATAATGGGGTGCCGGATCCAACCTGGTGGACAAAAGTTTTTTTACCTTCCATATCCATGCACCAGATTGTCTATGCCCTGGCCTGGCGAAATGCGGGCATAAAGCAAAATGGAAGTTCGGAATTTTATACACCCTATAAAGGTTCGGCGTCTGTAACTGATTTCAAACAAATGGCCGAATCCGAAATCGTTTTATTTGAAAAAGGAATAAATTCCAAAAATATATACAAATGAAAAAAATAATTTTCAGCACGCTTTGCGCAATGATATTCCTCACCAGCTGGATCAGGGTAAACGCGCAAAAAGACATTTATGAAATTCGTTTGTATAAACTGAAATCCACCAGCCAGATCGATATCACCGACAATTTTCTGAAAAATGCCTACATACCGGCCCTGCACCGGCTGGGAATTAAAAATATCGGCGTTTTCAAACCCCTTTCAAATGATACGGCCGAATTCAAAAAGATTGTCGTTATCGTTCCTTATATATCACTGGATGTTTGGCACAGAACAAAAGCCAATATTGAAATTGATTCCATTTACAAAGCCATCGGGAAACCATTTTTAGATGCGGATACCAGTCACCTGCCATTCGTGAGAGTTGAATCTTCCCTGCTGGAAGCCTTCCCGGATCAGCCAAAACTCATTCCGACTTCTTTAAAATCTAATCCGGATGCCATTTATGAATTGAGGAGTTATGAAAGTCCGACAAAAAATCTCCACCTGATAAAAGTAGATATGTTTAATGCGGGCGGTGAAGTCAAATTATTTAAACGGCTCGATTTCCAGGCCGTTTTTTACGCTGATGTGCTGAGCGGAAGCCATATGCCCAACCTGGTCTATATGGTCGTATTCGCCAGCGCAGCAGTCCGGGAAGAAAAATGGAAAGCATTTGGATCCAGTGATAAATGGAAAACCATTTCTACCGATCCGGTATACCGGAATGATATTTCCGTGAATCATATAGACAGCTGGCTAATGCAACGGACCGTATATTCCGACCTTTAAATGTTGAATTCCCTAAATGAAATTAACCTGGCTTGATATCAGCATCGTCATTACCTACCTCGCGGCCATGGTAATGATCGGCTGGGTGCTCCGAAAAAAAGCGAGACAGAATAAAGAGAGTTACCTGATGGGAAGCAAATCACTTCCCTGGTATCTCCTGGGACTCAGTGATGCATCTGACATGTTTGATATCAGCGGAACCATGTGGATGGTGGCGCTTTGTTTCATTTACGGAATGAAAAGCATCTGGATACCCTGGTTGTGGCCGGTTTTCAATCAGATTTTTCTCATGATGTACCTTTCTAAATGGTTGAGGAGGTCCAACGCAACAACCGGCGCAGAATGGCTCGCTACGCGTTTCGGGACCGACCGGAAAGCAAATGCATCACATATCAGTGTGGTGGTATTTGCCTTACTCGGATGTTTTGGATTCCTGGCTTATGGTTTCGTCGGGCTCGGAAAATTCATGGAAATATTTATTCCCTGGAGTTCAGTACAGCCTTATTTTCCTTTTCATGTCGCACCCGAATTTGTTCCGCATATTTATGGCATTGTCTTTACTTTATTCGCCACATTTTATTCAGTCATCGGGGGCATGCATAGTATCGTAATCGGCGACCTTATAAAATATATTATCCTCACGGTTGCCTGCGTGGCAGTGGCTGTCATTGCCGTCATCCGTTTGCACGGACATCAGCTCCAGGTACCCGCCGGATGGCATAATCCTTTTTTTCACAGGGAACTCGGATTGGACTGGTCAGCCATCATTTCAGACGCAAATAAAAAAATTGCCGAAGACGGGTTCAGTCCTTTCGGATTCTTTTTTATGATGATGCTTTTCAAAGGAGTTTTTGCGAGCCTGGCCGGCCCAGCACCCAATTATGATATGCAGAAAATTTTATCCACCCGGTCTCCGAAAGAAGCTTCCAAGATGACAGGATTCGTTTCCATCGTATTATTGCCTATCCGGTATTCCCTGATCATCGGGTTAACCATACTCGCATTATTAAGTTATAACCAGCTGAATCTCTCTTCCCCTTCCGGAACAGATTTTGAAAAAATACTCCCGGCCACGATCATTCAGTTTATTCCCGCAGGAATCATGGGTTTGCTTTTTACCGGTCTGCTGGGTGCATTTATGAGTACTTTCTCCGGAACCCTCAATGCCGCCCAGGCTTATGTCGTGAACGATATTTACATAAAATACATCAATCCGAATGCGTCAAACCGCCAGATCATCCACCGGAATTATGCGGTGGGTATCGTGGTTGTTTTACTCAGCATCCTGCTTGGATTTTTTGTAAAAAATGTAAACAGCGTTCTTCAATGGATTGTCGGTGCGCTTTACGGAGGTTATATCGCTGCCAATATGTTCAAGTGGTACTGGTGGCGGTTCAACGCCAACGGATTCTTCTGGGGTATGGCGACCGGCATAGCAGCCGCATTGATTTTCCCTTACATTTTTAAGGACCAGCTGCCACTATATAACTGGCCCCTGTTGTTTCTGATTTCGATCATAGGTTGTATTGCCGGAACGTTTACAGCAAAACCCACGGATATTGAAACCCTGAAAAAATTTTATTCAAACGTAAGGCCGTGGGGATTCTGGAAACCCGTCCGGCTGCTTGTGCAAAAGGAAAATCCGGATTTTCAACCCAATCGCCGGTTCGGACTCGATATGTTTAATGTCGTCATTGGCATTATTGCCCAATGCTGCCTGACCATTTTGCCCATGTACCTGGTATTATGGATGAAAGCGCCTTTATTCATTACCGTTGCCATATTAACCATTGTCATTATCATACTTAAAAAAACCTGGTGGTCCAGGCTTGAGAATTAAATTGAGCGATTATATGAAAAAATTATTTCCCGAAAAACAATCCGGTATCGAAAAACAGTATCAACAACTCATTAACAGGAAAAACAAAAAAGTAAAATCAGATAAAGGCCTGCCTTATGATCGTTATGAATTCCCCGTTTTAACATCCAATCATGTCCCGTTATCCTGGAGATACGACTTTGATGAAAAAACAAATCCTTTCCTGCTGGAAAGATTTGGCATCAATGCTGTTTTGAATCCCGGGGCCATCAAATGGAAAGATAAATACCTGCTGATGGTCCGGGTTGAAGGCGTAGACCGTAAATCATTTTTTGCCATTGCAGAAAGTAAGAACGGCATTGACCGGTTTCAATTCCGGGACAGGCCGGTGACCATGCCTGCTTTGAATAACCTGGAAACGAATTTTTATGATATCCGGTTAACCGCACATGAAGATGGCTGGATCTATGGATTATTCTGCACTGAAATGAGGGACCCGGCAGCACCAGCGGGTGATCAGTCTGCCGCTATCGCCCAGTGTGGCATCGCCCGCACGAAAGACCTCGTGAACTGGGAACGACTGAAAAACCTGGTAACTCCTTCCGCCCAGCAAAGAAATGTGGTTTTACATCCGGAATTTGTTCAGGGCAGGTACGCCCTGTATACCCGGCCACAGGATAGTTTCATTGAAGCAGGAAAAGGGGGCGGTATCGGATTCGGACTGGCAACCAGCATGGAAGAGTCAGTTATTACCCAGGAATCGATCATAGACAGAAAAATATATCATACGGTCTATGAATTGAAAAACGGCCAGGGGCCTGCTCCCATTAAAACGAAGATTGGCTGGCTGCACCTCGCACATGGCGTCCGGAATACGGCCGCCGGATTGCGTTATGTACTTTACCTTTTTGTAACAGATTTAAAAGACCCTTCCAAACTGATTTATAAACCGGCCGGATATTTTCTCGCTCCCGAAGGAGAAGAAAGAACCGGTGATGTTTCCAACGTGGCTTTTTCGAATGGATGGATAACTGATGCAGACGGAACTGTTTATATATATTACGCGTCTTCAGATACGCGCATACATGTTGCCGTTAGTTCCATTGAAAAACTGCTGGACTATGCCATGCATACACCGCCCGACGGATTTACTTCCGTTCAGTCTGTTGTCCGGATCAATTTACTCATCGATAAGAATCAGCGGCTGGAAAAAAAGCAGCCCGGAAAAAAGAATAAGGTTTCCGTACATGAATGATCAAAAAAATTCGTCCCGTTTAGAAAATACCTGGCAGTCCTTACCGGATGAACTGGGCGCAGAACTCAGCAATATCCTGAACTACTGGATGGCATATGCAACAGACAGGGAAAATGGCGGTTTTTTTGGCAAAATAGACCAGGATAACAGGGTGCATGCAAAGGCTCCGAAAGGATCGGTGCTCAATGCCCGGATCCTATGGAGTTTTTCGGCTTCCTATACCTATACCAAAAATCCGGAACTCCTTGCACTGGCCACCCGGGCCTTTCATTATATCCGGGAATATCTGACGGATCACCGGCATGGCGGTTTATACTGGTCAGTGGATAGTGAGGGAGCCCTGCTGGACGGCCATAAACAGGTGTATGCACAGGCTTTTGGCATTTATGCCATGAGTGAGTATTACCGGGCCACATCGGATCCGGATGCCCTTAAACAGGCAATTACATGGTACCGGCTCATTGAAAAACACAGCCGGGATCCGGCCTGCGGCGGGTATATAGATGCATTTGCACGGGACTGGTCATTGCTGGTCGATAAACGACTGAGCGTAAAAGATGAAAATGCTTCCAAGACCATGAATACCCATCTGCACATCGTGGAAGCTTATGCCAACCTTTATGAAGTGTATGAAGATGAAGAGCTCAAAACCCATATCACTGAACTGCTTGACATTTTTGATGAGAAAATTATTAACAAACCGGGTCATCATCTGGGGCTTTTTTTTAGCGATGAATGGCAAATGGATGAAAGGATCATTTCTTTTGGCCATGATATTGAAGCCGGATGGCTGCTTCTTTCCTGTGCAGAATCTGTCCGGGATGCGGAACGTATTTCCACTGCGAAAAAGAATGCACTGCTGATTACGGATGCCGCTATGGAAGGGTTGGATGAAGACGGGGGACTTTGGTATGAATATAATTCTGTAACAGGAGAACTTTCATCCGAAAAACACTGGTGGCCCCAGGCAGAAGCGCTGATCGGTTTTTGTAATGCCTGGCAACTGTCAGGAAAAGACGTTTATAAAAATGCCCTCCTTAAAAACTGGCAATTCATCAAAAATAAAATGCTCGACAGAGCCAGGGGAGAATGGTATTGGGGCATTGATGGAAAAGGTAAGATAATGCCCAATCAGGATAAGATCGGGTTCTGGAAGGGCCCTTATCACAATAGCCGCGCCTGTCTTCAATTACTCGCGCGGCTGAAAGATAGGCATGACGCGTGAAGCGTGAGGCGAGAAGTTTTAGGCGTTAGGCCTTGGGCTTTAGGCTTATTTACGCGTTGAATCCTTCGCCTTATACGCCGTATCTGCCAGGGAAGAATTGTTTGCATTTCCAGGCGCTCCTGATGGCGGGAGCACCTCATTATTGGCAGCAGAATCCGGTCCGCCTGTATTACCGGATTTTACTGAATCCGCCGGAGCGGCCGAAGTATTTGAACCATTCCCGCAGGAAACCAGCATGAGTCCTGAAAAAATAAATGGGAAAATGAATAATTTTTTCATAAAAATATTTTTCATTCCGGGGTTGACCATTACATTATAAAAAGATGCAAATAAATCCGGCATGAAGAACAGCAGGCGGTATCAGCAATACGGAAGCGGCTGAAAAGTCTGATCCATATTGACGTATTCCCGTATCTGGTTTCCATCTTCATAGATCACCAGAAAAGATCTTCTGCGATCATCCGTTTTCCTTTGTAGTTCAAGGATTTTGGACACCAGGTATTTTTTATCAACCCAGGAAAACCGGCTTTCAATTTTCAGAAAATCCTGCAATGAATAAATAATTTCTCCGTCTTTCAGAACGTGTACGGTACTTACAAATCCTCTTTCTGAAACGGGTGAAACTTCTACTGTATGCATAAAGGGGTTGGTTAATAAGTGAATTTACAAGTCTGCCGAAGATCTTGCAGGAAATATTATCCACAAGTCCGGAAAGTTTTACACATCCGTCTCATTATCCCCTTTCATTTCATCCTGTAGTCGTCATGACTTTTCCAGGCCGTTTACGACTGCGGCCTCCCTGGTTTCCGGATAAGGACCTTCATAAACAAACATCGACTTCAAAAAAAATTCGGACCGGCCGGGCTAATCTGTAAATCGTTTTAACGATTTAACCATTCTGGTATTACCGGGAATAATTTTTGCACGGAACAGGAATATATGAACCCGGTAAATTCCAAATCATTTTTTATCTGGCTGCCCGTTATTTTAGTGGCGCTGTTTATCTGCAGTTCATACAGAATCCAATGGAACAGTCCTGTAAGGGGTTCGGTTAATCCTTCGAATGCCTCTTCCAGGGCCTGGATGATTTCCAAAATGGATACTGTAAATGCTCCTGTCATACAGGGAATATTTATGATTACGAATGTAAAGCCAGGTCATTATACCTTGATGGTGGAAGGCATACCTCCATACCGGGACAGCTTTAAACAGGATGTGCAAGTGGTAGATGGTCAGCCGACAGATGTTGGGATTATAGAAATGAATCAATAACGAATCCATGCCAGATCCGGGGGAAAAGTCAGCATTAAAAGGAAAGAAGCCAGAAATAAAAAGTCCAAAAACTACTGATCCTGCACATCTTGGGTCATCCAATGCATTCGAGGAAACAGAGAATCCGTTATCCCGGGATGCAGATGACATCAGTGATGAAAAGCTGGATAAGCTGCTGGAAGATGAATGAATATTCCAATTCCGGGAATCTGTTTGCAGGAAGAAATGTAGATTAAATTACTCAGGATAAGAGGTTATATTTTTATGGATAGAAACTATTTTAGCATCCCATACGTATTATAATAATAGAACTCCGCTCATGTTAAAGATTATGATTGTTGAAGACGACCTGGACCTGTTGCATGGATTGAGATTTCTGCTTCAGGCCTATCACTGCAGGATTTGCCCCCTGTCAGATGCGGATGAGATATTGAAAACCGTAAGTCTTTTACAACCTGATCTGATTCTCCTCGACATAAAACTGGATCATGGAAACGGGTTGGATGTTTGCAGGGAAATTAAAGCCAGTTATTTAAAAGATACACCTGTTTACATCATGTCAGGATTACCCGATGTGGAAGAAAAAGCATATTCTGCAGGAGCAGATTTTTTCCTGGCCAAACCTTTTGAATCAGAAACCCTGTTAGCGAAAATAAAAACGCTGGAAAATTCTTCCCTTGAAAATTTAAAATCCTGATTCTCTTTTTATTTCGGATCTGCCGGTTTTGATCTTACCTGATAGAATAAAAGATTCGGAGAAATCAGATTTAGCTTTACGTATCCTGCTTAAGCAGCTTTGGGGGGAATATCTTTTTTCCTTTTGGGCTTCACATAATCAAACAGTTTCTTAAGATTATTGAATGGTTTTTCCAGGCAATACCAGGAAATGGCTGCACATGCAATGGCCATCAGGAAGTAAATCCAGAAACTGATATATGGAGAAGCAAGCCATTTTCCTACAAATGACAAATCATATCCCTGTTTACCCAATTCCCCCTGAAGAAATTCAAATAATTTCCAGAAAAACAATGTGGTGATCAAATGATATAAATAGATGCCATAGCTGATTTTAGACAGCCATTGTACAATACTGTTTTCCAGAAATTTCTTCGTGAATCCTGTATAACCCCGGTTCGCAACATCTATTATCAGAATGGTAAAAAAAGAAATAAATACCCGGTCCAGGGCATAAAAACTCCGTTGATGCTTATCCGCCGTTATAATCAGTAATACCCAGAATGGAATGACAAGCAGGGACAACCATTTTAACCACTGGTTGTTTTCCCTGCCGGAATAATGTAAATAAGCCAGTAATGCGCCGGCCCCAAAAGAATCGAGGCAGCCCGGTGTCAGGATCAATATGCGGAATAGATCCGGCTGAAAAGCAACTGTAATAAATATAACCCGGAAGGCAACCGCGACCACAATCATCAGTGCAAATACTTTTGTCAGATACCGGGTAGGAATGAATAAAACGATCCATGGCCAGATAATATAAAACTGCTCTTCCACTGCGAGTGTCCATAAATGGAAAGCATAAGGACCTGCATAACCGGACTTATAGATCCAGAAATTATACAAATAACTGAAGTAATAGGCCGGATGTTCCCGTAGATCCAGTCCTTCAACAGGGAATAATAAGAGGATGAACAGGTAGAGGTAATAGGCCGGAAATATGCGAAATGTTCTGCGTGTTAGAAAAGCGACCGCTATTTTCCAGGCGGGCATCCCCTCACTGGACGCCTTCTGTTTCGCATCCAGTAAAATCCGGGTAATCAGGTAACTGCTGAGAACAAAAAAGAAAACAATAAAGGATCCCAGATCATACGAAAACCGGAGCCCCAGCAGAAAACCGGAGTAATGGTAAACGACAACAAAAAGCACAGCACAAAAGCGTAGTCCGGACAATTGTGGCTTAAATTCGAATTTGGATCTTGGACTCTCTTGCTCCTTAATCAGCAATGGAATAGTTTTAAAAAGTATCTTTTTAGCCTTCCTGACCCTTTTAACGGGGATTTTCCCAATTTAGTACAGTTTCCCAAAATAGTAGTTTTTGAAAAAATTTATAAAACACTTTTTAAACCGGAATTCACGAAGTATATTTAACTCTCCCGATTATCCTTTGATCTTCCACAAACGATTTGTCCCCCTTACGGACCACTGATCCTTTCCTCCAAAAGACTCCCTTTCGTCCCCCTTAAGCGAACTCTTTTAAATTTGATCAGTTATGAAATCTTCCATTGCAAGGATCGCAGGTCCGTTATTCATTTTCATTTTTTGTATTCAGGCAGGTGAATTAAAAAGTCAGAACTGCAATCAGTGTTGCCTTCCCTCTTTTCCGGCACTCACCGTGTACCAGTCATTTCAAACAGGTAATGGATTGGGATTTGGAATAGAAGCGGGTAACTGGAAAAAAGACGTTGGTAAATTCAGTTATTTTATTGGAACCAGTATGGTATGGAATGGGAACACAAACACCAATGTAAAAACCAAAAATTCCCCAAATCAAATGTTACTGAGTTTTTATGTGAAGGGTCAATATAAACTGACGAGCCATCTTTATGTGGTTGCAGCACCCGGCGTTGTAAATCTTTCATATTTTGATTTACAAACCGGTTTAAGATATGTTATTCCGGTAACCAGGGTATTCGGCATCGGCATTGAACCGGCATATTCATTTAATCAAAAGGTTTTAGTTTTAAATGCCAATCTGCATTTTGCTTTACGATGAGGAATATTCCCGAAATAAGAATATATTTTTTCTAATTTTTCTACAGTGTTCTAACAATAATATTTCTTTTGTTTTTCCAAGCATAAAAAAGCCTGGTGAGAGAAATTTCACCAGGCTTTTTTTAAATCCCCTGCTAAATGGATTACAAATGACATTTTTTACAGCAACTCCTTCATTCCCAAATTCTAATGAACCTTGTCTACATTGTTGTACTTATCAGTCCAGAAGTCCACTTTGGCCTTGTCTTTTTTGGATTCATAGATCGGGATCAGCATATCATATGCATCGCGTAAAGTAATTTTGTCTGCCTTCTTTAACTTGCCCTGCGGTCCCAGTAGCTGGTCAACTTTTTCCAGGTATGGAACTGCCTGATCGAATTTTATGACTGCCTGCGCCCGGTAATCCTGGCGTTTTTTCAATTCATCCGGGTTGGTATTCCCTTTAGGTTTCCCGAGCTGCTGGAATTCAACAGCCTGATTATAGGAAATCTGTCCCAGTACCAGGTAAGCCTGTGGGTAGTTTGGATTGAGTTTCAAACTGGCAAGCAGTTTATCCTGTGCTTTTTTAATCAGTTCATCCGAATTAGTCACTCGTTTTCCTGTACTCGTATCCGTTGCATATTGATACAATTCCAAACCGTAATTAAAAAAATAGATTGCGCTGTCGGGATGCGCAATATTAATTTTCTCATACAAGGCAAAGAGTGTGTCCTTGGGGCCCGTTTTCCTCAGTTCTTCCAGTGAAATTTCATCATAATAAAGATCATTGGGATACCTGGCTTCTCCAATGGCGAGGTATTTGGCTTCATTTACTTTATCCCCTTTCCGCGCATAATAATCAGGCACCCATTTATAGATTTCCGCCATATCGTTTCCGCCGATTTTAGTAATGCCGGAATCAATAATGGTTTTATAATAAATAATCGCTACATCCCGTTTGTTCACCTTTTCAGCAGAGATCCCTGCATATAAAGTGGAAGTGGTATCCATTGTCTCTTTGATCCAGCTTTGCTTGTGCATATAGGTAATGGCGTCAATAGCAGCCTCGAAATCAATTAATGCATCACCATATTTCTGCGAATTATAAGCAGAAGCACCCAACTGGAATAGGCCTGCATAAATTTCATTGATGGGTTTGTAACCGTCCGCGATGAGTAATATCTGTTTCTTATCATCGTATTGAACATATTTCTTCAACGCATCCAATGATACGATCAATGCATCCGGATACTGTGATTTCAAAGGATCATTCGCCGCAATGGCATTGTATACCTTCACTTTGATATACCATGCTTCTGCATTTTTCTGATATTTTTCAATCAGAAGCGCCTTGTCAATTTCATCCTTGGCTTCCGGTATTTTATTTGCTTTGAGCAGGTCTTTCGCTTTGTCGACAGACTGGGCAAACAACCCGGAAATGACAACTGTCATTAAAAGGCTTAAAAACATCCGTTTCATGAGATTTTTTATTTGAAGTTTTCTGATTACGTTATTCAGGATCTGATTCAGGAGGCAATATATCTAAAACCGGGCCTTCCCCCTCTTTTCCATCTGCAATTGTTGATTCTTCATCAAGTTGTGTAATGGCAGCAATTCCGTCCCCTTCATCCAAACGTATCAATTTCACACCCTGAGTGGCACGACCCAACTCGCTGATGCCGTTTACCGGCATGCGGATCGTGATACCTGACTTACAGGTAATCATAAGATCTTCTTTTTCGGTTACGTCCAGTACACCGACCAGCTTTCCTGTTTTATCTGTTACCTGTATTGTTTTGATTCCCTTTCCCCCGCGGTTGGTAACGCGGTATTCATCAATCAGGGTTCGTTTACCATAACCATTTTCACTGACAACCAGCACGGTTTTGGATTTATCGTCCTTGTTGACACATATCATGCCAATCACTTCATCCAGATTATCGTCTACTTCTATTCCGCTTACACCGATGGCACCCCGACCGGTGGGACGAACGTTCTCTTCCGGGAAACGTATGGCCCGGCCCGATTTGACGGCCATCATGATCTCGCAATTGCCGTCTGTTAAGCGGGCGGTCAACAGCTGATCATTTTCCAGGATCGTAATGGCATTTACACCACTTTGTCTTGGCCGGCTGAAATCTTCCAGTTGTGTTTTCTTAATAACGCCGCGTTTGGTGCAAAGCACAATATAGTGGCTGTTCAGGAATTCATTATCCTTTAAATCCTTAACGTCTATGATGGCTTTAATTTTATCGTCCAATGGTATCTGAATCAGATTTTGCACTGCCCTGCCTTTGCCAACCCGGTCTCCATCCGGAATCTGATAAACATTCAGCCAGAAACACCTGCCTTTTTCCGTAAAGAAAAGCAGGGTATGGTGTGAACTGGCCACAAACAAATGTTCGATATAATCTTCCGCCCGGCTTTTACCCCCGCTCAATCCTCTTCCCCCCCGGCGCTGCTGCCGGTATTCGGTAGCTGATGTTCTTTTTATATATCCACTATGCGAGATCGTTATAACAACGTCTTCTTCCTTGATCAGGTCCTTGATCTGGACCTCATCATCCAGGTAAGTGATTTCCGTTTTACGGGCATCTCCAAACTTATCCTTGATCTCAATCAGTTCCTTACGGATAAGGGCAAAACGCTTCACTTCATCTCCCAGTAGATCTTTGAGGTAAGCGATTTGTTTTTGCAGTTCATCAAATTCATTCCGGATCTTATCCCTTTCCATTCCGGTCAGGCGCTGCAAGCGAAGTTCCAGTATGGCTTTGGCCTGAATTTCACTCAACCCCCATCCCGCTTTGATCAGGTTATCCTTCGCCAGGTCTGGTGTTGAAGAGGACCGGATCAATGAAATCACTTCGTCCAGATGATCCAGTGCGATCAGGTAACCCTGCAGGATATGCGCTCTTTTTTCCGCCTCTTTCAGTTCAAACTGGGCGCGGCGTACAATCACTTCATGACGGAATTCTACAAATTCCGAAATGATCTCTCTCAGATTTAAAGTACGCGGCCTGCCCTTGACAAGTGCCACATTGTTGATACCATAAGATGTTTGTAATTCCGTATGTTTGAATAACTGGTTGATGACGACATTGGCAACCGCATCCCTCCGTAAATCAATCGCGATCCGGATCCCTTCTTTTTCATTGGATTCATTATTCACACCCGTAATCCCATCGATCGTTTTTTCATTCACCAGTTGTCCGATCCGGTCGCAGACACCATCTACGTTTACCTGATATGGCGTTTCCGTTACGATGATTTGTTCCCGGCCATTTGGCTTAACATCAATTTGAAGTTTTCCCCGGAGCACAACCCGTCCGCGACCGGTATGCATAGCGGCTTTTACGCCCTCCATACCAAATATCACTCCACCAGTCGGGAAATCCGGTGCTTTCACATACTGCATAAGTTCTTCCACGGTGATATCCCTTTTATCTATATAGGCCACACAGCCGTCAATGGATTCTGAGAGGTTATGCGGAAGCATATTCGTGGCCATACCGACTGCAATACCACTGGCGCCATTGATCAGTAATTGTGGAAACCGGGAAGGTAAAATCGTAGGTTCCGTCAGGGAATCGTCGAAATTCGGCTGGAAATCCACCGTTTCCTTGTCAATATCTTCCAGCATGGCCTCTGCCAGCCGGTGCAGGCGGGCTTCCGTATATCTCATGGCGGCCGGACCGTCTCCATCCTGACTTCCGAAATTTCCCTGTTTATCTATCAGCAAATACCGTATGCTCCACTCCTGGGCCATCCTGACCATGGTATGGTAGATCGCCGCATCCCCGTGCGGATGGTATTTACCCATCACTTCTCCTACAATACGGGCCGATTTCTTAAATGGTTTATTGCTGTTACTGCCCAGTTCATTCATTCCATAAAGAATGCGTCGATGGACGGGTTTGAGACCGTCGCGCACATCGGGCAACGCCCTGCTTACAATGACCGACATAGAATAATCTATGTAGGCCATTTTCATTTGCTCTTCAATGTTGATGGGAACGATGCGGTTATTATCCTGCGTTTCTTCCGGTATGATGTTCTCTTCCATAATTTTTAAAATCCAATAAAACCCAAGCTTTTATAAGGCATCAAAGGTAATGAAATCAGGAGGGTTTCCCTCGAAAAAACGCTTAAAAGACCTGTTTTTTAAGGTTATTCAAGCCAGGCCCCTTTCACGCGCCCCTTTTCTACTTCTACATAAATATGTTCCTGCAAAGTGGTGGCTACAGATAACCCGACATAATCAGGTTTTACCGGGAAAGTGTTATGGCTTCTTTCAACCAGCACGAGGGTTTGAATTTTTTTGGGATTAGAATCCAGGAAAGGTTTAATGGCATACAACAGTGTCTTACCGCTGTTTGATACATCGTCAATTAAAATGATCACTTTGTTCTGAAAGTCAAGTTGCCTGCTGAGTGTGACTTCTTTTGGGTTTTTTTTATCCAGGCTCACTGTAATGAGTTCATTTTTCAATCCTGAAATTTCCTTTAATAAACCCTGTATAGTCTCCGCGATAACCGTACCACTTTCCCGGATGCCTGCCAGGATAAATCCGGTTTCACCAAAATTATTCTCCAAAATTTCAAAAGCCATCCGCTTTAATTTCCTGGAAGCCACTTCCGGGCTCAATATATAATTCTTCCCCATACCCCAAGGTAAAGAAAATCACAAATCCTGCAAATCTGATATAACTTAGGAAATAAATCGGGCACATGCTAGGTATTCAGCAAGTAGTTTTTATTTTACTTTCTGCAACCGCTATCTGGCTCTTCGCCAGGAATGTTTTACGTATCCGTAAAAATATCCACCTCGGGAAAAGCGAGGATTATAGTGACCAGCCCGCCCGGCGATGGAAAAATTTGTTGCTCCTGGCCTTCGGCCAGAAAAAAATGTTCCGGAATCCAATGGTGGCTGTTCTGCATTTTTTTATTTATGCAGGTTTTATAATTATCAACCTGGAAGTATTGGAAATATTCCTGGATGGAGTAACGGGATCTCACCGTCTTTTCAGACCATTGGGCGAATCTTATATCTGGCTGATCGATGCGTTTGAAATGCTGGCACTGCTCGTTTTAATGGCCTGCGTGATTTTCCTTTGCCGGAGAAATATTGTGAAAATCAAACGTTTCCTGAGTCATGATTTAGACGGCTGGCCAAGGTCCGATGCGAATTATATCCTGATCACCGAGATCATCCTGATGACGCTTTTCCTTACCATGAATGCTTCTGATACATTATTACAGGAAAGATATTACAGACACTTTGCCTTTCAGCCTACAGGAAATTTCCTGATATCCCAATGGATACATCCCCTGCTGAATGGATTATCAAATCACAGGTTAGAGATTCTGGAGAGATTATGCTGGTGGTTACATATTACAGGCATTTTTGCTTTTCTTAATTACCTGCCCTATTCTAAACATCTGCATATCATCCTGGCATTCCCCAATGCTTATTATGCACGGCTATGGCCGGAAGGCAAAATGCGCAATATGAAATCCGTTCAGCAGGAAGTGTTGTATGCCTTGCAACCGGAACTGATACCCACAACGCCTGAGGCAGGACAATCCCCTGCAAAATTTGGCGCAAAAGATGTCATGGACCTGAGCTGGCGCAACCTGCTGGATGCATACGCCTGTACGGAATGCGGTCGATGTACCGCTGCCTGTCCGGCGAATATCACTGGTAAAAAACTTTCCCCCCGTAAGATCATGATGGATACACGGGACAGACTCGAAGAAGTTGGAAAGAATACCCGCGCACACGGAACTTTTCAGGATGATGGCAAACAATTACTCAAAGACTATATTTCTGTTGAAGAATTAAGAGCCTGTACCAGTTGTAATGCCTGTGTGGAAGAATGCCCGGTGAGTATCAGTCCGCTGGAAATTATTCTGGAACTCCGCCGGTCCCTGATAATGGAAGATTCCGACGCGCCACCGGAATGGAATGCCATGTTTGGTAATGTTGAAAATAATTTCGCTCCCTGGAAGTTAAGTCCCGATGAAAGGGATGCCTGGAAAAACGTTTAATGTCATAACACGCGGTATAACTGCACAATGGAAGCCAGGATAAAAATAATTCCCATCCATGTATTCAAAGTCCGGTTACTGGTTTTCATTTTTATAACCAGCCAGTTGCCCCCATACATATAAACCACCAGTCCGCAGATGGTTCCCAGTCCGGAACCGATGGTAAAAAAATTGAAAGATGCAAAGTTGGCCTGCAGCCATCCCATATTCAGAAAATAGGCAGTCCAGATAAACCAAAAAGGTATTTGTGCCGGATTCAAAGCACTCATGGTTATACCCAGTAAAAAACGGTCCAGCCGGTTGTTCAGGAGAAGGGCCTTTTTACTCTTTTCCTGTTTTTGTGCGGCAATGAAACCCAATACGCCAAGCAGAAGAAATATTAAAACCGTTATCCAGTTGAAAATAGTAAAAAGGGTTGGATTTTTGACAATCCAATGCATTCCGGTCAACACGCCGTATAAATAAATCATTTCAACGAGTGCCACACCCATTGAATACTTCCAGGCATTCCGGAAATTTTCCTGTACCACAATCTGTGTGGCTGTATAACTCATCGTACCCAGGGGCAGTTGCCCGAGAAAACTGAGGACCATTCCAAGAAATAAAGAAAATATCATTTTTTTTGCATGCTTGCCAGCTTTTTTGAATTGTCACTGTCATGTTTAAACATCTCCAGGCCTTCTGAAAAAGTAAGATACCGGTGGCCAAGCCGGTGATTGGCGCGACTGATTTTAAAAAGAATCAACCAGTGCCTGATGATTTCTTTCCACCCAAAGAACAGGGAATGTTTCGGGTCATACATGTGTGTCGGTTCACTGCCTGCTCCATTTACTTCCAGTACGGAAAATGATTTGCCTTCTTCCAGCAATTCCCTGCTTTCATACCGTACATCAAGACGGCCAAAATAAAAATCAGGGATTTGTTTGCATATCTGGTCGATCACTTCTGTGAGTGCCGGATTAATGGATGCGCTGTCGTCGAGAAACAAAGCCCCCCTGGCGTGATTACCATAGGGAACTACGGTAAAAATTTCATCTGCCGGAAGCACCTGCTGAAGCATACTCCGTTCTTTTATTTCAAGATCCGGTATTTGCAGAATCCCCCTGGGATTGCTTTTTAACAGGCTTCCGATATTTTGTTTTCCGTCCCCCCGCACTTTCAAAAATTCCTTGTGTACGATACCTGAAATATTACCCTTGAGCTGATGAGGAAAACGGTAATAGAATATGCCCGCTTCATTTTGAAATGATATGAATTCCTGAATATGAAAATCGGTCCGGGAGTCCGATGCATATTTCATCAGGTCTTCCTCATTTTCGAGTTTTTGTACGCCCCTGCCCTTCCCACCCATATCGGGTTTGCCAATCAACGGGAAATGAAGTTCTGCGAGAAGCAACTGTTCACGAATGTCTTCCGGACTGGCACCACATGGGAAAAAAACTGTTTTTGGCTGAAGGGCATGCGGAACCAACGAATAAATTTCCTTTTTTGATTCACCCAGGAAGCCGCCGTTTTTTATTTTAGGGTTTGCTGCCGAAAAGAAAAAAAAAGACCTGGCCCGGAAACAGAGAAAAATAAATACAGGGTAAATGGGTATATAAATAACATTAAAACTCCAGTATTCCCAATGCAATAACCGGATCCAGAACGGGGTTTTTTTCCAGCCCGGTAAATCGCTCATGCCTTTACAGGAATTGTTATCTGCAGGGGAAGTGTTGTTTCGTTCGTTTCACCATTTCTCAAATCAATGTAACGGAAAGAAGCTGCATCCGGTGAAAGGCGGATGGAACTAATGCTATTCGTAAAAAGCTGATCGCTTCGGTTCATTAAAATATTGTTGAACGGGTCACCGTCACCGCCGTGCTGGTGAAAATGAATGATATCCAATGTTCCCGGATATGGAATTTCACTGATCCAATAATGAAACCAGTTTTCTCTTTTACGAATGGCGGCCGGATCATACAATGTAACGGAGGACCAGATTTGTGGTTTATTGGGGTTGAGTGATTCCATCCATTTCATTTTTCCGTCCCATTTGCCGGAATATAGTTTCTGGTCTTCAAACAATATAACGGTAAAAGGTTCAATTCCATTGAGATCCATTTCTTCAAAATAATCCGCTGGTGATTTTTTCGAAATCAGGTCCAGTAAAACGATTCCGCGACTTTTGCGGTATGGAGGTTTGAATGGATGTGGTTTGATGGCCCCGTTCAGAAGAACGCCGGTATTTCCAGATTCATGGACCGCAATCCAGGTCCCACCACCCTGCGGATCCCCGGGATAAATTAACCGGCCACCATCTATTTCATACAGACGTGGTAATGAAGCCGGCACCCGGGCGAAATGCTCATCCCGGCTGGACGTAAAATAATGCGCATTTCCGGAAGGGATAAAAGTTACTGTACACATTGCTGACGGAACTTGATGGTTGAAGAAGCGACCCCATAAGAATCATCTACGGAAATATCCCCGATTTCACGCAATCCGACCCGGATCAGGGCCATATGATGAATGGTATGTTCAAGATTATATGCGATCTCGCGGAAATAATTGGTAACTATCTTTTCCGGTTCAACAACCGGGTCATTATAATATGTATTCAGGTACAGGGTTTTATTTTCTTTTCTGATCTGGTGAATAATTTCCGCCAATAGCGCAGCAGCAAAAATCTTATCCGTCTCCATCTGTTTGTCCCGTTTCCTTTTCTCATAGTCCACTTCCCCGGTCTGATAACCGTTCTCCAGGCATTGAAACATTTCAATAATGTGGCGGACATGCTGACCAATGGTATTGCCTGATAAATTTTTACATGAATAATTATACTGCTGCCCGTCCAGCAGATCCAGCGAACCTGATAATTGCAGGAAAATATGATTCACGGCTTTTTGTAACTCCATAAAGTCCTTTTCTAAAAATAATATATTTATTCTACTGCACGGTTACTTTAATATCGACGGTCAGTTCATTTGAAATGGTGCTGGATCCACCCACATCAAAGTCACGGCGGTTCATTTTAAAACTACCCGTAAAAAGATAACCATTCCCGTTTTTTTCTGCTTTAAACGGAAGGGTTATCTCTTTGCTTTTATCCTTAATGGTTAATGTACCGACCGCTTCGTAATTCCCTATTTTATTTACAGCACGTATAATGGTTGATTCAAACCGGATGAGCGGATATTTTTTCACATTGAAATAATCCTCATCCCGGAGGTGGTTGTCCCTCGAATTATTGTCTGTATTAATGGATTCAGATTTAATGGTCATACGGAAATAAGATTTTGATAAATCATCGGGAGTGAACAAAATATCTCCTTCCGGAGCAGCCAGTGAACCACCCGTTTTAAATCCGAAATTCCGGAGACTAAAATTTATACCGGATTCTTTTGTTACCGGATGCATTTGTCCGGAGCTGGTAAGAATCATCCCGAAAAAGCAAATGACGAATCCCGCTACTGTTAAAATGGATTTCCTGAATATTTTGGGGGTCATATCAATTATTTCCTTTTAAACTGTTTTTCCAATTGCGTTTTATAAATAAGGATGAGTGCAGCACAACATACAAAAGTAATCACAGCATATGTAAAAAGCAGCGCGTCCCCGCCGAAAAATATTCCAAGCTTTGTAAGGTGGAAATATAAAGCTCCGGTCATCATCATCAATCCCAGGATCGCACCATAACCGGTATACCTCGGTATTAATAAAAGAATGGCTGCGATGAGTTCTATAATACCTGATCCGATGCGGCCATAAGGTTCCATACCAATCTCTTTAAACAGGCTGACAGATTCGGGTTGTGCAGTGAATTTAAAATATAGTGTTTGCAGAAGAATAAGCGCCGGGACCCCGCGAAGGATCCAGAGGGCGGTGTTGCGGATATTCATATGTTCATTCCATTTATTGTTGTAAAAATTTTTGCCAGTTTGCATCGGCCTGTGCATGAAGTTTTGGCTCATCCTGGTTCCAGGTTTTCAAAGTATTATTGAAAAACCGGTTGTAAAATAAAAATAATTTCCCCTGGATGATTTTAAATGTTTCCGGATCCACTTCCACTTTAGAACCATCGTGTCCCATCGCATATGCGCACCATCCTCCATATTGGGGTTCATATTTCACGGGATACGTCTGAAATAATTCCCGGTTTCCTTCGGTAACAAAATAATAAATTATCCCCTGGGAAGAAAATGATATATCCTTCTTCCCTTTTACTCCTTTGTTCAAAGTAAAATAAGAAACCGGATCATACCCTTTTATTGCGATCCCATCGTCCAGATTATATAATTTACTTTTCATAGCGGGAGTTTGGGAGAAACCCTGCAGGTATGATAAAAGAAAAAATACAAGGACTTTTATGTTCATAATGCAAATTTGTTCAAATCTAAACAGGCCGGTGCCGGCGGTTTGTCGGTTAATTGACAGAGAGTCTTTTTTTAAGGTTTTTAACATTCAGAAAGCAGATTTGCTGGCGGTCATATGAAAGGATCCCGTCTGCTTCCAATTCATTGATCAGGGTGGTTACCGTCTGCCTGCTGGATCCGATGAGGTTGGCAATGTCTTCATGTTTCAGATAATTGGGTATGCAGAATCCTTCCGGAAGGGTTTCCCCCAATTTGTTTTCGACCAGTTGCCAGAAGAAATGTACGAGCCTGGTCTTTACATCTTTATTTAACAGGTTAAGCAATCGATTTTCGATGGTACGGAGTTTGGCACCGACCTGCTTACTATACCGGAGCGCCAGATCGGGACGATTTTTAAGTAATTTCTCAAAGTCTTCAATATTAAATGCACAAAGACTTACATCTTGTTTATATGCCTGTGCAAATTCGCCGTGCAGGTTACTGCGTTCAAGGGTAAACTGTCCAAAGAGTTCACCTTTCTGAATGATTTCCATTACTTTTTCATTGCCATCCTCATCAATATGACCGATGCGGATATAACCCTCCTTTAAGAAATAGATTTTATTGTGGTTGTACGCTTCAAAATATATGTATTCCCCTTTCGGCACTTCCATATATTGATGTTTTATGTGCAGGGTCTCATAATCTTCCTCCGAAAGGTTGCACCAGAGATCGTAGTTACGGATTAAAATCATTTTGTCATCAGCGGGCATAATAGGAATTATACTTTAAAATTACCAAATCAGCGGGGATCCGGCGCGCCGATTTTGCATTAGATTTACAGGTATAAAAAATACCGCATGGAAGCACCCGTTATGGCCGACCTGTTCAGCCGGGGAGAATCGCCTGAAATTTTGTTCTGGGTTGGTTGTTCCGGAAGTTTTGACCAGCGGGCGCAAAAGATTACCCGTGCTTTTGCCAGCATTCTCACACATATCGGCATCCGCTGGGCCATTTTAGGAAAGGAAGAAATGTGCACGGGCGACCCGGCCAGGCGGGCGGGCAATGAGTTTATTTTCCAGATGATGGCCCATCAGAATATTCAGACGTTGAATAACTATCAGGTACGAAAAATCGTAACTGCCTGTCCGCACTGCTTCAATATCCTTAAAAATGAATATCCGGAATTAGGAGGTCGGTATGAAGTGATCCATCACACGGTCTTTCTGCAACAATTACTCGATGCTGGCAGGATCCGGTTAAAGGAAGGGGGCGCTTATAAAGGAAAAAAAATTGCTTATCACGACAGTTGCTACCTGGGTCGTGCGAACGGGATTTATGAAGCACCGAGAAAAGTGCTGGAAGCCCTGGATGCCGAACTGGTCGAAATGAAACGGTGCAAAAGCAAGGGTCTTTGTTGCGGAGCCGGTGGTGCGCAGATGTTCAAGGAAGAAGAAAAGGGTGATACCCGGATCAATTTTGAAAGGACCCGCGAAGCATTGGAAACCGGTGCGAAATTCATTGCTTCGGCCTGCCCTTTTTGCAATACGATGCTGACCGACGGGGTGAAACATGAAGAAAAAGAGGATCAGGTCAGGGTCATGGACATTGCGGAAATGATTGCTTCCGAGCTTGAAGCGTGATGCACGAAGCGTGATGCCTGATGTATTAAGACCTACTTGCGAAGCCGGCCCCCACACTCCCACACTCTCACACTCTCACACTTGCCCTATCGAATTGCGCAGCAATCCGGCTGCTGAAGGTCCCGTGTTAAACAACAGATCCAAAACGGAAAGATTGGGTAGAAATCCGGTTCTCTCTTCGAATGACTGGCGATATTTTACCGGATTCCATTCGTTATAGTTTTTAGGTAAAACCTGGTTTCGCCGGTCATCCATTCCATCCGTCCCGTAAAGAATGACTTTTTCAGTGAGCCGGATTTCTACAGGCCATCCCATTTTCTCCTTCAGCCAGTTCAAACAACAGAGGTTCCATTCGGCCAGTTTTACAAATCGCTTTTGATAAATAACCGCCAGCTCATGCTGGTAATATTCGAAAAAAGGGGAACGGTTATAGGCCGACCGGATGGACTTAAAATGACGGGCCTGCCAGTTTTCCGTATCCGAAATCAATACTTCATTCACTGGCAATTGCTGGTTGCGGCCATCCTTCAGCGGAACTGATAAAGATATGATTCCCTGCGCTCCGGCTATCAGGCAACGGTTCCGGAAACTCATTTTCCGGTAGATTTCATATACATCTAAATAAACATATGTTTCCTTATACAAAGTGGAAACAAATGTAATCGGGGGAAAATATTGTAATTCAGCTACTATCATGTAAATGATGAAGGAAATTTGAAATTACTCATTTATTTACCAGGGCAATACTTCCCATGGCTAATATTGAATATATTTTAATTGAATATAACAAACACTAATCTTTATAAATCAATATTATAAGGATAAATTAGATACTAAATAATTTGACCAGGTATTTTTAGTATCGAAGATACGAAGGCTGATCATTTTTCTAATAAAGTTAGTAGTAGAAATCTTACAAAAAACATTGATTTTTAAGGATGGCATATCCCCTGATCCCATTGAATACAATTCAGTTATTTATTTTAAAATCCCGGCATCTGAACCATACTGACGGATCCGGATACCGGATACATCCTGACCCGGTTCTGAAACCATGATTCGACCTGGATAATTTGAATGGAGAATGGATCCTGCTCTGAGAGGATCTAAAACTGAACAACCACTGTCAAGTGTGGTTTTTTGTTATTAAAAAACAAAACCTGTTCAGTTTGCCCTGAAAATCGAAAGGCGTGGTTGCCTTTGTAATATCCTTCGCCGTACAATCAGCTAGTGCCGCTGACTGCAGTTGAAAACGACTGAAATTGGTGCTGAAATAAAGAATTCCATCCGGCTTCATCGCGGATATGACCTGATTGATGAGTATTGGATGATCCCGCTGGATATCCAGGAAATCTTCCATCCGCTTGCTGTTACTGAATGTGGGAGGATCCAGAATGACCAGGTCAAAATACCCGGCAGGAAGGGTTTGCAGGTATTGTTTTACATCTTCGTGGAGATAAATATGTTTGGCCGGATCAAATAACCCGTTTAATTCCATGTTTTCTGTTGCCCATTTCAGGTAGGTTTTAGACAGATCCACCGAAACCACTTCAGCAGCGCCTGCGGCGGCGGCGTAAACAGAAAAAGAGCCTGTATAACAGAAGAGATTTAGTACTTTTTTCCCTTCCGACTGATCCCTGACCATGGACCTCGTTGTGCGATGATCCAGGAAAAGACCGGTATCCAGGTAATCAGTCAGATTAATTTTAAATTTCAGCCGATGCTCCTGCACAATCATAAATTGTTGTTCGTCATCCAGCTTTTGATACTGATCCTGGCGATTGGATTTACGCTGACGCGTTCGCATCACAATCCTGGATGCCGGCATGCCCGTTATCTCTTCTATGATCGTTTTAGAATCATCCAGCCATTGCGAATGCTCTGTATCTTCCATACGATGATTACGCCTGTATTCAGCCACATAGAGCCAGTCTTCATATTTTTCAATACATAGGGGAAATTCGGGCAGATCATGGTCGTAGATCCGGTAACAGGTTACTTGCTGCCTCTTAGCCGCTTTGGACACGTGCCTGAAGACTTTGGTGAGCCGGTTACGGAACATGTCAGCCTTTTCAGGAGGGATCATAAAAGGCAAGATAGGAAGTTTGTCAGATGCTTAGAAGTCGCGCCGGATCCATTGGTTCAACGTGGCGCCGTTCCAGGTTCCGGGAACAATTATCCGGCGGATGCAATACAGCGGATCGGCCGGATCAGGTTTTTCATTCAGCTGGAAGGCAGCTACAAACCCTCTCTTTTTAAGTTCCGGAAATGCCGCCTCATTCCATAACCCGAACGGATAAGCAAAATACCGGATATTTTTCCCTGTGATCTGTTCAAGTGTTTTGGTGGGCTTATCGAGCTGGACGATCCAGTCCCTGCCTTCATATTTTTTTACATTGTGATGATCCCAGGTATGTGAACCTATGAAATTTCCATCATCAGAAAGGGTACGCACCTGGTCGCGGCTCATATAATGCGGGCGGCCCAGGGATACAGTCATGATAAAGAACAGCCCTTTAAAACCATATTTCTTCATCTCCGGATAAGCCACTGTATATTGATCCAGGTCAGTATCGTCAAAACTCAATATGATGGGTTTAGAAGGCAGCCGCAAACCGGAAACCAGGTATGCATACAACTGATCGGGTGAAATGGTATGGTATCCGCTATCAGCCAGCATGCGCATTTGGGCAGCAAATGAAGCAGGCGGTACAATATACGTTTTGGATGTTTTTGAATCGGTCGGCTTCCATTCACGAATCTGGTGATAACAAAGAATGGGCACCTGTTTTTTTGCAAGGATAACCGAAGCGTTTGGAATCGATGGTAAGGATGGAAGGGTTAACGGAGCGACCGTTTCTTCCGGAACGGGTGTGGTGGATTTAATACTTGCAAAAGACACGGAAGATGGTTGCATCAGCTCATTTGACGCACTGCTGTCAGGGAATGACTGGCAGGATAGCAAACATAACAGCAGGCAGCAGCTAAGCAGTTTCATGGGGATCGGATTTCTGCATTAAATAACGCTTTAACCCCATTCATTTATTGCGTAAAAGCTTAATACCTTTCATGTAAATTGCAGGAGTCCATTTTTAAAACTTTTTCCATGCGCTGGAATCTATTTTTACTGTTTTTCGTTTTATCCCTTTCGTGTTTTTCCCAGGATCCCTATCTGTTTATTGGTACATATACGAATGGAGCCAGTAAGGGTATTTATGTATACCGGTTTAATACTTCCACCGGTACCGGATCAGAAGTAAGTACCATATTGGCGGCGAATCCATCTTATCTCAGCATATCGCCGGATGGTAAACATGTTTATGCTGCGAGCGAAAATGAAAAAGGCGGAAGCGCATTATCCTATGCATTTGAACCTTCAACCGGTCAGTTGTCTTTTTTGAATTCCCAGTCCGCCAAAGGAACCTGTACCTGTTATATTACAGAAGATAAAACAGGCAGGTGGGTATTTGTTGCCAACTATTGCTCCGGAAACCTGGCCGGCTTTCCCGTAAATTCAGATGGTTCCCTGGCACCGGCCATACAGGATATTCAGCAGTTTGGAAAAGGGCCGGATACTGCCAGACAGGAATCTTCCCATATGCATTCAGCAATTTTTTCTCCTGATGAAAAATTCCTTTTTGCTGCTAACCTGGGAACAGATCAGGAACATATATATGCATTTAATCCCAGTCAGCATATTCCCTTGACCGAACCCTATGATTCGATGGTTTTTTTAAAACCCGGAACAGGACCCCGTCATATAGCGTTTAATCCAAAAAAACCGGAAGTATATGTTTTGGGTGAATTATCAGGAACCATTGATGGATTTCACTATGATTCAGCTTCAGGAAAACTGAGGCATTTTCAACGGATCCGGACAACGCCCATTTCTTTTACAGGAGATCCCGGAAGTGCGGACATTCATATCCGGGCAGACGGAAAGTTCTTATACGCCAGCAACCGCGGCACATCCAATACGTTGGCTGTATTCGCCATCCACAATGACGGTAAATTAATCAGCAGGCAAATCGTTTCAGTGAAGGGAAAACATCCGCGCAATTTCGTGATCGATCCAACGGGGCATTTCTTACTGGTTGCCAACCGCGACACCAATAATATTGTCATCTTTTCCATTGATCAGGTCACGGGATTATTAAAGGCAACCGGAAAAGAAATCAGCATACCGAGTCCGGTTTGCCTGAAGTTTTTGACTCCATAAGGCTTAACAGTTGACCGATGACCGTTAACCCTGCCTGCCGGCAGGCAGTCGTTGACCGAATTAAATTTGCACATTTGCACATCTGCACATTTGCACATTTACCTGCTTTGGGTTTTCCGCAGGGGTTTAAAATAAAGCAGGATCTCACTCCAGTTATTCATCCGCTGATGATGATGAACGTTTACATTATGTGCAGCATGGAACAGGAGGGGAAATCCCGAAAAATTATCCAGGTTTTTTAGATGGTCATCGATCAGGTAATCGGTTTTTATGATGCTTTTAACCCCGCAAAAAACAATATTCTTCCAGGATATAAAAGGAAAATGCTCTTCCAGCCATAATTTTTTTTCATACAGGGACAGCGGAAATTCCATGGCAGCCGAAACGATATACACGTCAAAATCTTCCATCAGGGATTCCACAGCCGAAACGCTTCCTTTAATGAGGGGAAGTGTTCTGAAAAAACCTGGTGTATGCACATAACGCTGAACGGCGGTCTTATCCGGAAAAGCAGCACTTTCCGGAACACCAATCATCATATCCCGGTCCACTTTTTCACCCGATTCTTTTTCATAATATTGAATGAAATGGGCTTCTGTATCTGCCAAAACGCCGTCCATATCCACTGCAATTGAAATGCGGCGTGTTTTACTTTCTTCCATAGTTAAAAATATCTCTCCCGCAAAACATTCAGGTGATGTTTGTGGTGACCGTAAATCAGGTTGACGATAAAACGAACAGTCATCGGAAAATTATTGGCAACACCCTGTCTGTCCAGTGCTTCATCTGAAAGGGATTCTATAAAGGCAATACTGGACTCCCTTACCAGGGAATATTCCCGCATGATATCTTCCTTCTCCCTTTCACTCGCCCCCGCATGTTCAGCAAATAAACTCTCTTCGAATCCTGGCAGCGGGGTTTTGTCCCCGCGTGAAAACCACAAAGCCCGGTACACAAAAATTCTTTCCGTATCGGCCATATGCACCAGCATATCCTTGATGCTCCATTTTCCTGGTGCATACCGGTAATTCATTTTTTCTTCCGGGAGCGGATGAATGATTTCTTCCATTTCAGAAAAAATATCTTCCAGATGAATCAGGAGGTTTCCATCGTCCGGAACCAGACCGATATATCGCTGCATATAGTCGGGTGCCCCGGTATCAGTCGGTTTATATATTTTTTTCAAATGGGAATGATTTCAGATGTCAAATTTAAGAAAAAAAGCACTACAGGTCTCTGAGTCAGGAGGCGATACAAATTGTGGCCGTGAAAGCCAGGAATCGTTATTACTGTACCGGGATCATAAAAACTCATCTTTCAGTAATCCGTACAAGCGTTGAAATTTCTGAAACCCTTTCTTATAGATGGGATGTATGGCTGCGTCGGGATAAAATGTTTTGCTGACTGAAGTATTTGCTGAAACAGAAATACCCATCGTTCTCATGCCATATTTTGCGGCGCCCCAGGCTGAATTTTCAATCGTTTCACAAACCAGCACAGGAAGATTGAAAACATCCGCGAGTATTTGTAACCATCTTTCATTTCGTGCAAAACCACCGGTAGCATAAACATTTTTTATTTCTGCTTTTTCAAAAAGCGGTTGACTGATCGCATACAAACAATAGATTACGCCTTCCAGTGATGCGCTGACCATGGCTGCCTTCCCGTGATTAACCGTAAGCCCGAATAATATGCCTTTAGCATCCGCATTCCAGATGGGAGCCCTTTCTCCCAGCAGATAGGGAAGAAAAATCAATCCGTCAGATCCCGGGTTTACAGTAGCCGCCTGATTCAAAAAATCATATACACTTTCAGTTGATTGAAAAAAATCCTCCTGAAGCCATTGGAGTACGACCCCTCCGTTGTTACTGGCGCCACCCAGGAGCCAACGCCCTTCTTCAATATAATAACAAAATGTGCGCATATCCGCATCCATGTAAGGTTCGTCTGCGATGATCCTGGCAGCGCTGCTGGTTCCCACCGTAATCACCAGGGAAGTCGGATCATCTGTGGCTCCCAGGTTCGCCATCGCTCCGTCACTTCCTCCTATGATCCATGGAACACTTTTCAACGCCGGAAATAGTTTCGGCGAAGAAAAAATATGATTGGTCGCAACGATATCCGAAAGTTTTTCAGTTCCCAGTCCGCATTGTTCCAGTATCCAGGGATCCCATTGTCTTGTCTCCATATTCATCAGACCCGTAGCCGAGGCCAGGGACGTGTCCACCGCATAGGTTCCGAATAATTTATAAAAAATATATTCTTTAATGCCGACGAATTTATAAGCCGTTTTAAAAATGTCTGGTTGATTTTCTTTCATCCACTGCAGTTTGCAAAAAGGAGACATGGCATGAACGGGTAAGCCGGTGCGTTCATATAAAGCCCGTGCCCGGTTTTCCCTGTGAATACGCGCAGCGATATGAGCTGCCCTGTTGTCGGCCCAGATAATAGAGGGAGAAATGGCCCGGCCTTTTTGATCCACAGCAATCAGGCTGTGCATGGCGGAACTAAAACAACAAAGTGTGGGTATTTCCGGGGAAAGATCCTGGAGAATATTTTCCACAGTTTTAAAAAGAGCATCGGCAATTTGTTCCGGATTCTGTTCACTCCATTCGGGAAAAGGATGTTTGATCGGGTAAGATACCGAGTGCTCACCGATTGTTTTTCCCGCTGCGGAAAAAGCAATCGCTTTTACAGAAGTGGTTCCAATATCAATCCCGAGAAAATATTCCATAATGTCCTTGAAACCCAAATATAATTACTTAAGGGTCTGCTAATTCAGCATAAAGGAATAGAATTCAAAATGAACACCCGTTACCGGTGGCACGGAAGGAACCGGATCGGTGGTAGGCGGTACCGGAGAGGGTTCCACAGGGGGCCATTCCGGCGGAGGTTTTGGGGAAAGATGACCGGGAGCGGTAATGTGAAAAACGAAAAAAGAGGATGGATTGGTCGACATCGTATTATCTTTAGTCAGATAATTACATACTTCATGCCATGCTTTTAAATGTGAGCAGGCGAACCCCCTTAAAAAATGGATTTTAAAAATAAAACCGTTCTGATCACAGGTGCCAGCCGCGGAATCGGGAAAGCGATCGCATTGAAACTTGCCGCCGGCGGTGCAAATATCGTGATCGCCGCAAAATCAACATCCGAAGACGAACGGCTCGGCGGTACCATTTATTCAGCAGCCGCAGATGTGGAGGCTGCTGGTGGAAAGGCCCTTGCCGTTTTCTGCGATATCCGGGATGAAAAATTAATACAGGAACTGATGGAAAAAACGGTTGCCCGGTTCGGCGGCCTCGATATCGTCATCAATAATGCTTCTGCCATCTCGATCAGCAATACGGTAAATACAGAACCCAAAAGATTCGATCTGATGTTTGATATAAACGTGCGGGGAACATTTATGATCACCAAATATGCCTATCCTTTGTTAAAGAATTCTTCCAATGCACATATTCTTACTTTATCTCCTCCGCTGAATTTTGATATGAAATGGTTTAAACATCATGCTGCCTACACCCTGAGTAAGTATAATATGAGTCTGCTGGCCGCTGCCTGGGCGGAAGAATTCAAAAAAGACAGCATTGCATCGAACAGTCTGTGGCCCGCTACGCTGATTGCAACGGCAGCGGTAAAAAATATGTTAGGAGGAGAAAAGCTTTTCCAGGTCAGCCGGAAACCGGAAATCGTAGCGGATGCTGCGTTTTATATCCTGGGAAAAGACGCTGCATCCACTACCGGCAATCATTTTATTGACGAAGACGTTTTACGTGCAGAAGGCATTTCCAGTCTCGATTCCTATTCCGTTATACCGGGCGGGATCTTGCAGCGGGACCTCTTCCTTTAGTTTTTATTTCGTGCTTCGTAAAAATCCGGTGTGTTATCGGACTGGAAAGAATAATTGAAGTGGTGGTTTCGCCATACTCTGTCATCCGGGCGAGCAATTCCTGCAAATGACCTGAATTTTCCACCACTACTTTCAGATAAACACAATGATTTCCCGTTACCCGGTGACATTCCAGCACTTCATCCAGCTTTGAGATATAATTTAAAAAAGGCGTGAGCTTGCCTGAACCCGTTGTAACGGCAATAAACGCTTTCAACGAATACCCTGTTTTTTCATAGTCCACTTCAATCCGGTATCCCTGAATAATTCCTGCTTCTTCCAGTTTGATCATACGTTCCGCTACGGCCGGCGCTGATAAACTCACTTCCCTGCCAATGTCGGCAAAAGATGCCCTGGCATTTTCCTGCAGGCAGGCGAGAATAGCCCAGCTTGTTTTATCTAATTCCATATGAATGCCATTTAAGTGAAATGCCTTGTTTTCGAAAGCAGATATTAAAATATACATCGATTTCGAAAGTAAAAATAATAAATATCTTTTTAACTTTGGATATCTTTTAGCGAAAAAATGTAACCCAGCAGATGAATCAGACCAAGGCAAATCAGCCCGGTTCCGTTTCTGTGATCCTGGCTTTCTTAACCGTGTACATTGTTTGGGGGTCCACTTATTTTTTTATAAGCAGGGCTTTAGTCGGTTTCCCTCCCTTCCTTTTAGGGGGCATTCGTTTTGTCGCTGCCGGTGTGATCCTGATGTGCTGGTCTGTCTGGAAAAAAGAAAAAATTATTGACTGGCCATCCATTAAACTGGCTGCCATAAGTGGTTTTTTAATCCTGTTTATCGGAAACGGAGTTGTTATAGTTGTTGAACAGTGGGTGCCAACTGCCTGGGTCGCCATTATCATTTCTGCCGCCCCGCTCTGGTATGTGGTTTACGACAAACCACACTGGAAAGAAAATTTTGCCAGCAAATCCATTTTAACCGGTTTATTCCTCGGCCTGCTTGGTATTTTCCTGTTATTCCTCCCCAATATTTCAAGCAGGTATAATACGGACCGGAATCCGTATGAAACGTTTGCATTATTTGCGCTGATTGTTGGCTCTATGTCCTGGGTTGTCGGTTCGCTCTATGCTAAATATAAAAAGACAGCGGCAACCGCCAATGTGAATTCAGGCTGGCAAATGTTTCTTGCTGGGCTGTATTTTTTCCTGGGCGCCCTTTTCACCGGAGAGTATAAATCTTTTCATTTCTCAAACGTTACCTCCGATGCCTGGTTTTCCATTTCCTACTTAATTGTATTTGGATCCATTCTCGCTTACAGTTGTTTTGTATGGCTGATGGAAGTGAGATCTCCCGCCCAGGTGAGCACATACGCATATGTGAATCCCGTCGTTGCCGTATTGCTGGGTGTATTTCTTGCATCTGAACATGTCAATATCATACAGATAGCAGGCCTGTTTGTGATTATGGTGAGCGTGTTGCTGATCAATCTGAATAAATATCTGAAGAAACCCGGACTTGCATAATTGTTAATTGTTAGTTGTTAATTGTTAGCGGAAGAGAAACCTCAGCGTTAACAATTAACAACTAACAACTAACAATTAGCCCAAATGTTTCGGCGATCAGCTCAAATGAGCGGATACGGTCGCTGTATGCATGCGTCATCGTTGTTATCATGATTTCATCCACTCCCATTTCTCGGGCCAGTTGGGTAAGTTCCTGTCTTACCTGATCCGGTGTACCCGAAACAATTCTTCCCCGGTTATATTGAATCCGTTCCAATTCTGATTCCGAAAAAACATAGTCCTGAATATCTTCGTACCGGCTCATTTCCCTGAAATTACCTTTTTCGAACTGTAAAAGCGTATAATCTGCCAGCTTGCGCAGTTGCCTTGCTTTCTCTTCCGTATCTGCACATAATACAGAAACCGCCAGCAGGGATTGGGGTGCATTCATTTCCCTGGAAGGTTGAAAAGCCTCCAGATATTTTTCCACTATTTCCCGGCCTGCAAATCCATTGATAAAACGCGCAACGGCCAATCCCATACCGAATTTTGCCGCTATCCCGGCACTGCCTCCGCTTGAACTCAGGATCCAGGGCGCCGGAATGGTAGCTGATTGAGGAACAGCCAGCAGGGGTCCGTATGGCGATGATGCTTCATCATGAAAAAATGCCTGTAAATATTCGAGTTGTTTCAGGTAGGATTCTTCTGAAAAATTATTGGAAGGATTGAGCAGACTGGCTGTAATCCGGTCACTGCCCGATGCCCGGCCCATACCCAGATCAATCCTTCCGGGATACATGGTTTCCAGCAGGCGAAAATTTTCGGCCACTTTCAATGCACTGTGATTTGGTAGCATGATACCACCGGATCCGATACGGATGGTCCGGGTTTCGCTGGCCAGCCGGACCATGAGTAATTCAGGGGCAGATCCGGCAATCATGGTGGAGTTATGATGCTCAGATACCCAAAACCGGTGGAAGCCGGATTTTTCTGCTGTTTTTACCAATAGAATCGTTTGCTCAATGGCTTGTGAAGCAGTAGAACCGGCTGGCACGATGGATTGATCAAGTATACTAATCCGGAGCATCGAATATATTTCCTTCTTTAACATCACAATGACTTTTTTGTTTTTAAAAGAAAAATCCGGTTCCATGCTGAATTCTTAATTTTAGGATCAAGTTGTACACATGACATATCAACAGATTACCGAACTGCTGGGAAAAGAAAATGAAACGCTTTTTTCCCATGAATGCAAAAAAGTTCCAAAAGAGATCCTTCATCTTCCTTCTCCGCATTTTATTGATGATATTTTTTCAGTATCAAACCGCAACCTGCAAACGCTTCGCAGCCTCCGGCAAATTTTCAGCGGGGGCCGCCTAGCCGGTAGCGGATACCTATCCATTCTTCCGGTCGATCAGGGCGTCGAGCACAGTGCCGGCGCGTCCTTCGCAAAGAACCCGCTGTATTTTGATCCTGAAAATATCGTTCGCCTGGCATTGGAAGGTGGATGTAATGCGGTTGCCAGTACGTTTGGGGTATTGGCCATGGTGGCGCGCAAATACGCCCATCGCATTCCCTTCATCGTTAAGCTCAATCACAATGAACTGCTCACATACCCAAATAAATTTGACGAAGTGCTGTTTGGAACGGTAAGAGATGCCTGGAATATGGGTGCCTCTGCAGTTGGCGCAACCATTTATTTTGGATCTCCGGAATCCGATCGCCAGATTACAGAAATCGCGAAGGCTTTTGATGAAGCACATCAGCTGGGTATGGCCACTGTATTGTGGTGTTATCTGCGAAACAATGCTTTTGTAAAAGACGGAAAAGATTATCATGTATCGGCAGACCTTACCGGACAGGCGAATCATCTCGGAGTGACCATCCAGGCCGATATTATTAAACAAAAATTACCCGAACTCAATGGCGGTTACAAAGCACTGAATACGGGAAACAGTTCTTATGGAAAACTGGATGAGAAAATTTATACTGATCTTTCTTCCGATCATCCGGTTGATCTCTGTCGCTATCAGGTTTTAAATGGGTATTCCGGTCGTGCCGGATTAATTAACTCGGGTGGTGCATCGGAAGGAGAAAAAGATTTGATGGAAGCCCTTCGCACTGCCGTAATAAACAAACGGGCAGGTGGAAGTGGCATGATTTCGGGAAGAAAAGCATTTCAACGCCCGTTTGCAGAAGGTGTTCAGTTATTGAACAGTATACAGGATGTTTATCTGGAAGACCGTATTACCATAGCATGAAAAAATCAAACACAGCACCAACGACCATTTTTACTGATATCGGCGGGGTTCTTCTTACGAATGGCTGGGACCGGGAAGCTAGAAAAAAAGCCATCCGGCTTTTCAAACTGGACCCGGCTGAAACGGAAGAAAGACATCACCTGTCATTTGACACTTATGAGTCTGGTAAAATTTCGCTCAGCGAATATTTAAAACGACTTGTCTTTTATATGGACAGGGAATTTTCAGAAGAGGAATTCCGTGAATTCATGTTCGAGCAATCACAACCCTGTCCGGATATGCTGGAACTCATCCGGTCCATCAAAATAAAATACCGGATTAAAATTGCCGTTGTCAATAATGAAGGAAGGGAATTAAATAATCACCGGATACATAAATTCAAAATGGGTGAGTTCGTCGATTTTTTTATCAGTTCCTGTTTTGTTCATTTCAGAAAACCGGATGCCGACATTTTTAAGATCGCACTGGACATCGCCCAGGTTTCTCCCGAAAAAGTAATTTATCTGGAAGACCGTCCGTTGTTTGTTCAGGTAGCTGATACACTGGGTATCCGCGGTATTATTCACAAGGATTTTAATACGACAAAGAAACGCCTGGCAGATTTTGGCTGGATTGTTTAACGCCGGTCAGTTCCCTGATAAAATCCACTTCCTTCTTACTGTACGGTGTTCCATCGGGACGGAAAATATCATGAAACCATACCTTGGGCTCTGACCCGTCCGGAATCGGTGTGTCCCAGGCATACATTGTATTGGTTTTACCACTGACGAGTCCCCAGTTAATGGCCCCCACATTTTCTTTTTTCAGAAGCGGCATAATATTGAAAAAAGTACTGTTACGCAAGCGAGCCATATATTCCGTACAAATCAACGGACGTCCGTATTTCCTCAGGCTGTCAATAACCTGCAGATGGGCATTTTCGTTTTCATAATTATGATAGGTAATGATGTCTGAATGATCAAGCTGAAATCTGTTCAGGTCAGCCAGGTCCTTGCTCCAGACGCCCGATGACAATGGTTGGGCGGGATTAACTTCCCCGCACCATTCAAATACATTTTTCAGCAATACCATACTTTTATTCCGGTAACCGGAATTTCCCGGTTCATTATATAAATCCCATAACAGGATCCGGGGATCCGATTTAAATGTTTCAAGAACATCCTTCACATAGGTTTCCAAAACCTGCATCAGAGAAGAATCATCATAGAGCAATTTTCCCGGATCCCTCAACCACCCGGAATTATGGATGCCCGGTCTGGGGTCAGGCTGCGTTCCTGCATGATAACTTTCATTCCAGCAATCATCAAAAAAAACAAAAATGGTTTTTATATTTTTATTGCCGGCAATGGAAAGGTATTGTTCCATGCGCATTTTAAATCCGGCCGGATCCTGCTGCCAGGCGAGGTGATGGAGAAAAACACGCATGCAATTGAGACCGATCGATTGGGCATAACCCAATTCCCTGGAAATCACAGCTGTGTCGAATGTTTCTGCCTGCCACATTTCCAATTGATTGATCGCAGTGCTCGGGATGAAATCACAACCCCGGAGCCAGCCTTTGTTCGCATACCATTGATTCGCATGTTCCTGATTCCAAACCGGACGTGGCGTTTGAGCTGATAACGAAAACAAAAAGCAAAAACTGAGCGTACATAATAAAACTTTTTTCACTGTTTATTTTTTAATGATAGATTCCCCTTCGGCCGGTGATATTTATTCTGGCTGTAGCCATTTACGTTTGCATCGCGAGGCTGACCGTTGGCTACAAAGGTTTAGCAGAAAAAAGATACTCCGTTACTTCATGAAAAGTTTGCCCGGGTCCAAGAACTGTATTTGGAAATGATGGCTGGTTCGGAGAATCCGGGAAGTGTTGTGTTTCCAGACAAAAAGCCCCGTGCTGAACAATTTTTTTCCCATCCTTTCCTGTTAGGGTCCCATCCAGAAAATTGCCTGTATAAAACTGAATTCCGGGTTGTGTAGTCAGCACCGTCATTCGCCTGCCGGAAACAGGATCGTAGGCCATCGCAGCGATGGTCATGGTAGAATCTTTCCTGTCAATGACAAAATTATGATCGTAGCCACCTTTCACTTTTTCCAGGTCCTTCCCTATTTTTTTTGCCTTTAAGAAATCCATGGCTGTGTTTTTTACGGTAGCCATCTGGCCGCCGGGTATGAGCGAATCGTTTACTGGTGTGTATTTGGAAGCATGAAGGGTAAGCTCCTGATCCAGGATAGTAGAATCCTTTCCGGCCGACAGATTAAAATACGAATGATTGGTCAGGTTCACCGGTGTATTCATATCGCTGATGGCCGTATAATCGATCATCAACCCATTGTTCGAGGTCAGTGTATAAACCACTTTAGCAGTCAGCGTTCCTGGAAATCCTTCTTCCCCATCGCGACTGGAATAGGAAAGGGCCAGACTGGAATCATTTACCTGATTCACGGTCCAGATCACTTTATCAAATCCCTTGATTCCGCCGTGAAGGGTATTGCCATTGTCATTCAGCGCCAGCGTGTACGTTTTCCCGTCAATTGTAAATGTACCGTGACTGATCCGGTTAGCATAGCGTCCGATCAGTGCTCCGAAATATGGATTTGATTTTTGCCGGTAACCGGAAAGTGAATCGTAACCGAGCACGATATTACCTGATTTACCGGATTTATCCGGTGTCCATAATTCAAGTACCGTTCCGCCATAGTTGGAGATCACAACTTTCAGTCCGTGATTATTCTGCAGCAAATAGGCATATACCGAATCGTTGCCAATTGTTCCATAAAAACTTTTATTCCCGTTTTCCCGGACAACTATTTCCTTATTTTTTTCAGGTGCTGACTGACAGGCCATATAAAATATGCCTCCGGAAACGAGGAAAACAGCGTAGAATCGGGACCATTTCATAACAGCATTTTAAATGTTAGGTGACAAGTTATAAATTTAACCGGATTTGCGCTTTCATTTGTCCTACTTCGCAGTAGTTACCGGCCGGGATTTGCGACGAACTACGAAAATTACCCTTGTAATATCCGGCTGATTATCTCCCAGTAAAAATCCGAATGCCTTTAAGGGTTCTATTCTGTCAAAGATGACTTTTATAATCGCCGTTATCGGAATGGATAAGAACATACCAGGAACACCCCACAATGCGTTACCCACCAGGACGACGATGATCGACACCAGTGCATTTATTTTTACTTTGGATGCCACAATTTTCGGTACAAATAAATTATTATCAATAAACTGTACAATCAGATAGGCTATCAAAACATATAATGCATCCACGGGTTGTTTCGTGGCCAGGGCCAACAACATCGGAAGGGCTACTGCTACTACGCCACCGATATAAGGAATCACATTCAGTAGCGCGCCAATAACGCCCAGCAGGATCGCATATTCGATTCCCAGAATCCACAGCGCAATGGAATTCAATGCGGCAACGAGAAACGCTTCCACGAGTAATCCGATCAGATAACGCTGTATCAGTTCCTTTGTTTCCGTTAGCACTTCAACCACTGTCACATGAATATTTTTTGAGAAAAGCCTTGCGATGAATTCAAGAATAAGCGGTTTATAGTAAATGATCATGAACACATATACCGGCATGATAATAAATGTCATAAACAGGCCTCCTACTGTACTGATGGTTTCAGTGATTACAACAGTTCCATTATCCATTCCCTGTTTCTGCGTTTTTGTCACCCAGGCATCCACCTTCCATTTGGGAACATTAAATGTATGGGACACCCACCGTTCAATGTCATTAAAGAGAGACAGAAATTTTTGTTTGAATTGAGGAGCAGACTCCGAGAAAAGAGAAATCTGTGTAATAAAAAAATAACATAAACCGGTGATCAGGGCCATGGTTACGATCAGTGCAAGAAGAATTGCCGGTACCCTGGGAATTTTAATCCGGCATAAAAACAGAATGACCGGATTTAACAATATCGAGATCATAATGGCAAATACCAGGGGTATGATGACGTCCTGACCGATATAAAGTATATAGAATAAAATAAAAATACCCATTAATATCTGGGCGATTTTCAGATAAACGGGCAGTTTGACCGAGGCATTATCCATGGAGAGATTTTGAGGGGCTAAAATAACTTAACTTGATATGCAAAACCGATACCATGTTCCGCCGTGTGACGATTTCCCTGTTCTGCCAGTTATTTTTATATGCGATCTGTACTGCCCAGCCCGTTTATCATGAACCTCACAGGCCGCAAATTCATTTTTCACCGCAAACAGGATGGATGAACGATCCAAACGGACTCGTCTATGACCATGGCACCTATCATTTATTCTACCAGTATTATCCCGATAGCACGGTTTGGGGGCCGATGCATTGGGGACATGCCATCAGCAAGGACCTCGTTCACTGGAAACAGCTGAACATCGCTTTATTTCCGGATAGCCTGGGATATATTTTTTCCGGAAGTGCAGTGGTTGATGAATATAACAGCAGTGGATTTGGGCAAGGCGGGAAAACCCCGCTGGTAGCCATTTACACCCAGCACGATCCGAAAGGCGAAAAAGCGGGAACCAATCTGTTTCAGAATCAGTGTATAGCGTATAGCCTGGATGCGGGCAATTCCTGGATTAAATATCCCGGGAATCCGGTATTAAGAACACCGGGTTTGAAAGATTTCCGGGATCCGAAAGTCAGCTGGTATCCGGATCAGAAAAAATGGATCATGGTTTTGGCCGCGGGTGACCGGATGATGTTTTTTTCTTCCAGAGATCTGAAGACCTGGATGAAGGAAAGTGAATTCGGTGCCGGTATTGGCGCTCACGGGGGCGTGTGGGAATGCCCTGACCTGGTTTCATTTAAAGTGGACGGTAAGAAAGTATGGCTGCTGATTGCAAATATCAATCCGGGAGGCATTCAGGGCGGTTCCGGAACCCAGTATTTTGTGGGTGATTTTGACGGCCAACATTTTATTTGCACGGATACCACCACCAAGTGGGCCGATTATGGCGCGGATAATTATGCGGGTGTAACCTGGAGCAATACCGGTGATGAAAAAATATTTATGGGTTGGATGAGTAACTGGCAGTACGGCACCCGGGTTCCAACCGCAAAATGGAGAAGTGCGATGACCGTTCCGCGCGTGCTGGGCCTGAAAAAAATCGGCCAAAGTTATTATACAACCATGCAACCGGTAAATGATGCATTGGAAAAATTAGTTGTAAAATCGGATTCCAAACACATTTCTGAAACAGAAAATACAATCCTGTCCGGCCCGACCCGGTTGGAGTTTGCGGTCGACAATCTGTACGCGTTTTCTTTTATTTTCAGCAATGGAGCCGGACAATATGTGGAGGCAGGATACAATGAAGAAAAAAATTCATTTTTTATTGACAGGACGCATGCCGGCACCTCTTCTTTTGATCCGGGATTCGCAACCATACATTACGGACCGCGCATCGCCACTTCCAACGATTCCAAAATTACGGTGATTCTGGATAACAGTTCACTGGAATTATTTGCCGATGATGGTTTGACAACAATGACAGAAATATTTTTTCCCGACCAGCCTTTCACCATTCTCCAGGCCGGTGTTAGCAGAAAACCATTGGGAAATACGAAAGTCAGTCAATTGAAATCCATCTGGCCATAACGTGCCAGCGCCGCATCAGTTCACTTCCAATGCGTCTTTATTTGGAAAAACCGGAAAAGACCCGTGTGGTTCTGTCTGATACCAGAAAACAGTGGAAGCGATATCATCCTGCAGCGACAGATAGCGACCTTCAGAACGCCACCCCAGCGCCTGAATCGTCACCCGCAGGTTTTTTTCAAACCGTATGGGATCTGTGATATGCCAGCGGTATAAACCAAATCGCTGGGAAACATTGTAATGCCCGTCTCCGCGGATAACCTGGGCCAGCCCTGAATACGGGCTGTTGAACTCCGTATAATTCGATTCTTCCACAGCACCCGGGTTTTTTTTGCGGGTATCAAAATCATAGGAACCACAGAAATAATCTTCCGTTCCGGTACCGCAAATGGTTGGGTAATCGGTGTCCCCATCCATATAAAATTTTATTTCTCCTTCTCCCCACCATCCATTGTTATGAACGCCCCAGGCCAGGTAGGTACCTACGTATTGTCCGTGTCCCTGCACGCCGTCCAGCAACACGACCACTGATTTATCAGGCAGGGGATTCACACGCCTGAACTGGGCATGAAAATAAGCCGCATCAGAAGGCACTTCCGTAAGTATATAATCCACCTGATAGTACAACATCATCGAGACATTAGCAATATTTTCCATCGTGATCCGGCATTTTTTCCTGAAAGGCATCGGCCAGTAGCAATTAAAAGCTGAACCCGGATTTACACATACTGCCAGTGAAAGAAGGGATGCATACTGACCCCAACCCATACCAAAGAAATCACCCACGGGTACTTCAACGGAGGGTGTTTTTTCATCGTCCCAGTAAAAACGAATGATGGAATTGCGCCAGACACCAGTGGGTGTCATCCAGATATGCTGAATAGATCCGGATCCGTCAATTTCGGCTACCGTAAAAATCGTATGTGCCCTTATTTCCACGGAAGGACTTATCTTCCAGCCTTTCCCCAAATCCCGTGCTGGCGATTCACCCGTTCCTTTTACGGCCATGGCTCCTTTCCCTTTCTCTCCTGTAAAATTTTCCGGACTGATAGAACGGCTTTTGGCATCAGACAACCGGTATATATTGGAAAGATTCGCATCCATGCCATTATACTTTTCCTGGGTGAAGGCATCTGACGCAATCATAAAACAGAGAAAGAGGCAGGCAAACCGTTTATTTTTCATGATTCAGTTTTATAATGAAAAATAAATATAGGTCAAAATATAAAACACCCTAAAAAACAGGTTTTTTTGCCCTCACACGGATTGTGAAAATATCAGAATTTGCATGACAAACACCCATGCACCAGGCCCTGATTAAGCTCCAAGAATTCACCAGGCAGGCACCGCTTGCAGAACAGTATTTTGTTGAAAAAGGGAATACCCTCCGTCTGCGTCCTGTGGATCCCTCCAGGGACCTTGTATTATTTTTTAACTGGATGGAAGATCCGGATCTCCGGGTAAACTGGGGTCTTCGGGAGAATAGCGGGCGATTAGCCAGGCATTACCAGTTATTCCTTGAATCAGAAAACAGGCAGTCTTTCCTGATCGAAAAATGCAATCAGCCCATATTCCAGTTCGATATTTTTTTGATTCATTTCCACGAGTTGTATTTCCGGCTTCCGACGACAACCGGAGACTGCATTTTGAATTATATCATGTTGTTTAATGAAGAAACCAGGGATGAATTGATCAATGCCCTGGTATTGCAGCTGAATTATTTTTTTTCATTTCCCGAATGCAGGCGATTGTGGATACCTGTCCCGGAATTGCACCCCGAATTAATGAGCATTTTTACCGAAGCGGGTTTTATCTATAAAACATCTTATACAGCCAGGCAGGAGCGGTATGCCTTATTCTATCTCAAAAGAGCAGATTATATCCCGGGAAATAAGGAAATTAGTTAACATTTTTACTGCAGATTCTATTTCCGGCAACCTCTGAACAGTAATACCTTTGACTGGCAGTAAGATATTCAGGTATGTATAAAATTTCGTTCAGCAATAAAAACAATTCCTTTCATCAGGAATTAAAATTTTCAGTAGAGGAATATTTTTCAACCACCCGGTTAAAAAAAACGGGAACCTGGAAATTATATATCAAAGCCCTTACCCTGGTGCCTTCCGCCCTTTGTTTATATTTTATTTTACTATTCGCCCATTTGACACTTATACCGGGTATTCTGATTTCCGGCATATTAGGTTTTATCCTGGCCAGTATCGGCTTCAATATCATGCACGATGCCTGCCATGGTTCCTATTCAAGGAAAGCCTGGGTTAATAATTTGATGGGGCTGAGTTTGAACCTGCTTGGGGGCAACGCATTTATATGGAAATTCAAACACAATATCGTACATCATACCTACACGAATATTGACGGGATAGATGATGATATTGCAAAAACCCCCGTCATGCGCATGTGTGCATCACAGCCCTGGATAAAAGCACATCGTTTTCAGCATGTATATGTGGTTATTTTATACGCCATTTCCTCTTTTGCCTGGGTATCCCTGATGGATTTCAATAAATATTTTAAACAAAAGGTAAATAATTCGGATTTGCAAAAAATGGATTTGACGGAACATGTCATTTTCTGGGTGAGCAAGCTGATGTACGCTGTTTTTTATATTGCTATTCCTGTCCATTTTGCCGGATGGACTGCATGGGCCATTGGCTTCATCAGTATGCATATCATTATGGGACTGACCCTTGCCGTCGTATTCCAGCTGGCGCATGTGGTAGAAGATGTTGAATTTGTTTTTGCTCCGGGTATTGAACCCCAAAGAATTGATGAAGAATGGGCTATACACCAGGTTCGCACGACCGCCAATTTTGCTCCGCGCAATAAATCAGTCAGCTGGTTTGTAGGTGGGTTGAATTATCAGATAGAACATCACCTGTTCCCAAAAGTAAGTCATGTACATTACCCGGCTATTTCACATATCGTAAAAAAAGTGTGTGACCGGCATCATATTCATTACAATGAATTCAAAACCATGTCAGCCGCCATAGTTTCGCATTTTCACACACTGAAGATACTTGGCAGAAAACCCACTTCAATTGACAATTAACAATTAATCTGGTCTGGCTCCTTTGTCAACAGTCTGATGGTTTCTCCCTGTTGCTCAGCGACCCCGGCTGCTACCAGTTGTTTTAAACGCCAGTGGAGAAAATTTTCATTTACTTTTTCAGGCGTTTTTATCAGGAACTGCTGAATGGTACGCGGAATTTTCTGGAATACCGGTTGAAGAAAATGAAGGAGGGACCTGTCATAATAATCATCGGTTTGCTGGACTATTTTTTTCCCGCTTTCGAGCAGGCGCAGATTTTTATTTTCAGAAGCCAGGCGAAACCACTCATCCGGATCTGTTTCGAATTCTGCCGGGGTTACTGTACGTGCAAGTTTTTTTGCTTTTATGAATTCCCGCGCGGGTATTTCAGATAAAGTGCCCGGATAGAAAACATGGCCCTTCTCATTGATAAATGGAAGGTTATTTAAACTGACTATAAAAATCCTTCCCGAAAATGCGCTGAGCCGGGCAATCAACCAGTAGTATCCGGATACATCCTTTACATTGGGTGCCACCCAGATCCAGATCTGGTCAAATTCCTCATCCTCCATCCTTTTTATAATTTTCCGAAGCATTTCATCATCGGATTCAGTGATGGAATACATTTCGTTTTCCTGCCGGATGGAATTCCACCAGTTTTGGCGTTCCTGTCGTCCGCTGTCTGAAAATAAATCCCGGATAGGACCGACGGAAAAGTCTTCCAGGATACAGAAGGTCTCCCCATCCAGGGTTTCATCCATATCCATGGCTGTTGTCAGCAGGTCTGCGCCCTGTAAATCAAAGACAATGTGAAACATCCTTATAACTTTTTAAACTTGTTATTTTTCCAGTTCGGCATGATCAATTTCCATCCTGAGATTACCGATGATAAAATCCTGTCGCTGCTGGGTATTCTTTCCCATAAAATATTCCAGTAATTGCTGAATATGCGTTTCAGGCATGATCATAACCGGCTGAACACGCATATCTGAACCGATGAACCGGGCAAATTCCTGCGGGGAAATTTCTCCCAACCCTTTGAAACGGGTAATTTCCGGCCGGGCACCCAGTTTTTTCACAGCTGCCTTTTTTTCCGTTTCATCATAACAATAAATCGTTTCCTGTTTATTCCGGACGCGGAATAATGGTGTTTCGAGTATATACACATGATTATTTTTAACCAGGTCCGGGAAAAACTGGAGAAAAAATGTCATAAGCAGTAAACGGATATGCATACCGTCCACGTCGGCATCTGTCGCCACGACAATATTATTATAACGAAGTCCTTCCATTCCGTCTTCCACATTCAGTGCATGTTGCAGCAGGTTAAACTCTTCATTTTCATAAACCACTTTTTTGGTAAGACCGAAACAGTTCAATGGTTTACCCCGTAAACTGAAAACAGCCTGGGTCTCCACATTACGCACTTTGGTAATTGAACCACTGGCAGAATCCCCTTCAGTAATAAAAATGGTGGATTCCTTTTGTTTTTCAAGAATCGCATTTTTTTCTTTCCCGGTCACTTCTTCGTTATAGTGGATCCGGCAATCCCTTAATTTTTTATTGTGCAGGTTGGCTTTTTTGGCTCTTTCATTGGCCAGTTTGCGTATACCCGATAATTCCTTTCTCTCCTTCTCACTTTGCTCAATGCGTTTTTTCAATGAATCAGCGATGGAAGGATTTTTGTGCAGAAAATTATCCAGTTCCCGGGCCAGGAAATCGTGAATAAAATTTTTCACGCTGGCAGCCCCTTCCTCCATGTACTGGCTGCCCAGTTTGGTCTTGGTTTGCGATTCAAATACCGGCTCCACGACGCGGACGGATACAGCAGCGGTAATACTCTGCCTGATATCAGCCGCTTCATAATCTTTTTTATAAAAATCCCGGATCACTTTTACAAATGATTCCCGGAATGCCTGCTGATGGGTTCCACCCTGCGTAGTATATTGTCCGTTTACAAAACTGAATATCTCTTCTCCATAATCACTGTTATGGGTGATGGCCACTTCAATATCATCCCCTTTTAAGTGGATGATCGGGTAACGCAGCTCATCTTCGTTGGTCTTACGTTTGAGCAGGTCGAGCAAACCATTCCTGGAAATATATTTCTTTCCATTGTAATTAATAATCAGGCCCGCATTCAGATAACAATAATTCCAGAACTGATTATCGAGGTATTCGTTGATAAAATGAAAATTCTTGAAAATGGATTCATCCGGAATGAATTCAACCAGCGTGCCGTTTTGTTCACCGGTATGGGTTTCCTTATTTTCTTTTACTAAGTTCCCTTTTGAGAAAGTGGCCCTTTTTTCCCGTCCGTCGCGGAAGGCGGCCACCATGAAGGACTGGCTAAGGGCATTGACTGCTTTGGTTCCCACACCATTGAGTCCGACTGCTTTTTGGAAAGCTTTGCTGTCGTATTTGGCGCCCGTATTAATTTTACTCACCACATCCACTACCTTACCCAGCGGAATCCCTCTTCCAAAATCCCGGATGCTGACCATCTTCTCTTCGATCACCACTTCAATCTGTTTTCCATGGCCCATGGTATATTCATCGATGCAGTTGTCCACTACTTCTTTGACCATCACATAAATGCCGTCATCCGCGCTGCTACCATCCCCCAGCTTTCCAATATACATGCCTGGCCGGAGCCGGATATGTTCTTTCCAGTCTAGAGAACGGATGGATTCTTCGGTGTATGCAAATAAATCGGGTTTATTTTCTGCCATAATTGTGGTCGCAAATATAGGTAAATCCGGGGGTTGACAAGCTGCACGAATTACGCAGGATTGTGAATAAATTAAAACTTATTAACTTGATTTCCTGTTTTTTAAACGTATTCTACCAGCAATACCCAGCAGTAATTTGAGTACAAAACCAAGTAGTTTTACCCATACTAAAGACGCCTGTTTGAACGCTATTGTAATATAAATTTTAACCCTTGAAAACTGGCCTATTACCGGGAATGATACAGCTGATGTCGGTTCTTGCTGTTATCCTCTGCTTCTTTCCCCTGATCATTTATTCGTGGAAACGGCTGGTTACGAATAAAGCCTACATGGTTATCGCCATTTTCTGGACAATCAACGGCATTTTGTATGTACCGGAGGTATTCCAATGGCAGTGGTACTATGCGGTCAGCGATCAGATTCTTCTATATTATAACTTGTTTGAGGCCCCGATTATTTTTCTGACATTTTATTATGCATTCGGCAGGAAAATCTTCCTGTATTTGATTCCGGTCTTTGCCGTATTTGATACCATCATGATCGCCTGGAAAGGATTAAATTTTGGTTCCGGTAATATCATTGTCGCAATGGGAAGCCTGGTTTGTCTGATCACGAATGTATGGGGAATCATCAATTTTTTCAAGAAAGTGGAACATACCGACGGGGAAACTGCCCTAGTTTTTATTTGTGCCGGATATGTCTTCTATTTTGGATTGTTCGCGATCATCTATCCTTACAGTTATATTCTCGAAAGCGTAAAGGAAAAACCATATATACATCTTATCAACTTCATGTCGGTCTGCCTAGCCACCGGTCTCATTTCCTACGGTCTTTTGAAATATGCGCATACAGAATACCTGGAAGAAAAATATTAATCTTCATCTTCCTCATAATTGTAAGATCCCTGGTTATCATTATAAATCGATTCCCAATCCTTGATTTTATCGTCGCTGACAAGTTCCAGAATATCAAAAATGGAATCGGATTTTTTCTTCCATTCATTGACTGTCTCTTCGCCATACTTTGACACAAACATACATTGTTCGGTTTCCAGATTGACTTTGATCAGGCTTACCGGAGTTTCTTCCGTTTCCTGGATAAGGTAATAACAGCTTTTTTCTAACAGGGCATAAGAATACATACTACACAGTTTTAATAATGATCACAGTCTGGATGTTAGAATGAATGGGAAGTAAGAACGGCTGCAGAAGAATTATGGGGGATAGTAAGGAGTACTGCAGCCACACGAATTTACAGCTTTTAGGAATGGGGCCGCCCGTTTTTACACCTTCGGGGAAAGGTATTTATTTCCATCCAAATCCCTATTGATAACCAGTAGATTACGGTATTCCCCGCTATAAAGGGGATAATATTTAGCTCAGAACAATAGAAAATTCTTTATATAGTGATCCTGAAAGGACTTCTTTGTAATCCACGCCCGGATCCCGGCATACACGCTGATGCCGGTTTAAAGAGGCGCAAAGATGTTTTTTTAAATTAAATTCGAGACTCAATCCATCTACCTGATTTCACCACAGTCCATACAACAGATACTGAGCCGGATCGACATTACGGAGATCATCGGGGGTTTTGTGAAGTTGAAAAAAAGGGGTGCCAATTACCTGGGGCTCTGTCCGTTTCACAATGAGAAAACGCCTTCTTTTACGGTATCCCCGGCTAAGGAAATTTATAAATGTTTCGGTTGCGGACGCAGTGGTAATACCATCAGTTTTCTCATGGAGCATGAGAAATTTTCTTATGTGGAAGCGTTGAAATGGCTTGCCAGCCGGTATAATGTGGAGGTTGAAGAAACCGAACTGAGTCCGGAGATAAAAAAACAGCAGCAAACGGCGGACAGCCTGTATATCCTGAACGCTTTTGCACAGCAGTTTTTCAGTGATGTGCTTCAAAACACGGAAGAGGGGCAGAATATCGGTCTGGCCTACCTGCAGGAACGCGGGTTCCATTCCGCAACCATCGAAAAATTTCAACTGGGTTATAATCCGGCCGCTCCGGATGTTTTTGCATCGGCCGCCCTCGCTTCCATGTATAATCCGGATCTTTTACAAAAAAGCGGGCTCGTCGTTGTCCGGGAAGGGAAAGTGATGGATAATTACAGGGGCAGGATAATCTTCCCCATCCACAGCCCCATTGGAAAGATCGCCGGATTCGGTGCCCGTGTGATCCGCAATAACGACCGTTCACCAAAGTATATCAATACACCGGAGAATGAAATCTATATAAAAAGCAAACTGCTGTATGGTTCTTATTTCGCGCGTCAGGCGATCGACAAAGCCGATGAATGTCTGCTCGTGGAAGGATACACCGATGTGGTGGCGCTTCATCAGGCGGGTGTTGAAAATGCGGTTGCCAGCGGAGGCACTTCACTCACACCGGACCAGTTAAGACTGATTAAAAAATATACTTCCAACCTCACGATCATTTATGACGGGGATGCGGCCGGCATCAAAGCTGCCCAGCGTGGTATGGATCTGGCATTTGAAGAAAGCCTCCAGGTAAAGCTGGTTTTAATACCGGGGCAGGAAGACCCGGACAGTTATGTGCGCAAATTCGGGGCTGCGGCCTTCCGTGATTTTATTGCTGCGAACAAAAAAGACTTTATTCTCTTCCAGCTGGAAACTTCCCTCGCTGCTGTTTCGGGCGACAGTAACAGGAAAGCGCAGCTGGTGAATCAGATAGCCGATACCATTTCAAGAATCAATAAAGCCGAAGATTTTACACGTCAGCAGGATTATATCCGGCGTTCTTCAGAACTTCTGAAAATTGATGAAAACGGGCTGAACACACTTGTGAATAAGTTCATCCGGGAACGGATCGCCAAACTGGAAAGCAGGTCCGCCGCCAGGGAACCGGCTCCGGATAACAACCAGCCGGAAAAAATTTTTATCGACGAGGAGTTAAATGAGTTGTTGAACCGGGATGAACAGCAGGAACGTGCCATCGTGCGGTCCCTGTTGGAATTTGGCCTCAAACCCTGGGATGAAAAAATATCTGTGGCGGAATACCTGTTACCTGAATTTACGGATGAGGATATGTTCGACAATAAAAGCCTGATCCGGGTGCTTCACCTGTATAAAATATGGTATGATCAGAAATTAAATCCGACGGAAAGGAATTTTTTATATCATGAAGATCAGGAACTGAGTGCCCTGGTCGTTTCCATTATGGACTTCCCTTTTGAGGTAAGCAAAAACTGGACGAGGTTTTATGAAGGAAATATTCCGTCGAGGAACGATTTATACCAGGAAGAAGTCGGGTCGACACTGACCTTCCTGAAACTTCGGAAAATACAGCGGCTGATGGATATGAACCAGAAGGACCTGGAAAAATCTAAAAACCCGGAAGAACAACTCATGTTCATGCAAACCCATCTTCACCTGAAACAAATGGAAAAAGAACTGATGGGGAAGTCGGGAACGGTCATTGTCAAGATATAGCAAAAAGCCTAAAGCCTAAAGCCTATGGCCAGGCAATAGAAGTTTACTATGAACAATCCGCGGGTAATTTAGCTAACCAGCACTTCAACCACCTTACGACCTGACAAAGGTGTTCCTGCCAGGGCTGATTTTTCAAACCTGGTGGCAGTCCACACATGATCCAGGGTGATTTCGTTGATTCCTTCGAAACCGGCATGGGTGATACAGGTCCAGCTGCATTCGCGATTCAGGGTAGTTGCGATTTTTGAGCTCGTTTTAGGATAAGCCACCCAGAATTTACCGCCTTTGCTCAGAGCTGGTAATACCTCATGAATAATACCCCTTAACTGGGTCTCATTCACGGCAAAAACCAGGGCAAAATCGATTTTTCTAATCTTGAGGAGCGGGGTGACATTCTTCGCAAAAGCCAGTTTGGCAAATTGTTTCTCTATCGAAGAAGGAAGACCCTGAATTAAAATGCTTTTTTCTTCTTTGAGTTCCAGCTTTTCCAATAAAGTTAATGACATGCTTTATATGATTTTATTTGCAGAGCCGCCGAGGGGGGCTGCAAAGGTAACGAAAAGTTAACCGATAGTAAAAGAATTCATCCGTAAACAGCATCAAAATTTTAAAAAGGGTATTTACACGCGTTTGTGAAGTAATCCAGGGTAAGCGATTGATTAAATGTGCCTTAGACAAATGAATCAGGAAGGCACGCCAGGCCTCCGGGGCCGTTTTTTGTCCCGGTACTTTAATATGGGGATCTTGCTTTCACTCCCCCTCAGCAAACGGCTGATGTTCTTCTGATGGGTCAATATGACGAGTAGGGCAACGGCGATGGCAAAAGCCCTGTAAAGTGGTTCCTTTTCATTAAAAATAAAAAGGATCAACACCATAAAAGCAATACTTGCCAGAATGGAGCTCAACGAAACAAAACGGGTCAGATAAAGGCAGAGCAGAAAGACACCCACGCAATACAAGGCAACCAGGGGCTGTATAGCGAGGATCATTCCAAATAAAGTGGCGACACCCTTACCGCCCCGGAAGTCTGCCCAGAGAGGGAATATATGGCCTACAACGGCTGCCAGGCCAAGACCCACCATGAGGTTGGTTCTGTCCCATTCATTATGCATATAAAAGGGAAGTACGATATAGAGGCTGGTGGCAATAAAACCTTTTAAAACATCCACTGACATAACGATACAACCCCATTTGGAACCTAAAACCCGGAAAGTATTGGTTGCACCGGAATTACCACTTCCATAATCACGAATATCAACGCCGAAAAAATAACGGCTGATCCACACAGCCGTTGGTATTGAGCCAATGAGGTAGGCAAACACGATAAATATAATTTCCTTCATGGACGGCTCGAATACTTGGATTTCAAAATTACTTAAAAAAAGGGATTAAACAGGGTTGATTCACCCGGTATTCATTGATTTTTTAGACTGAAACGCATCCAACTGTCTTTTATCATCCCGCGTTCCATCGTAAAACCGGCGCCGGCGGCCTTTATCCTGATTTTTTCCTCATCAGATTCCAGCACGCCACTCCCTATAAAAACGCCTGAATGATGCAAATGTTGTCGTAGAAATTCCATGTTTTCCAGTATAACGCGCAGGTTGATATTGGCCAGAATGAAATCAAAGGAACCTGTTCCTGACAGGGAATCTTTCTGCTCGATCCGGATTTTTTCGCAGTCGTTCAGCTGTACATTTTCCTTTGCGTTTTCAATACTCCACTCGTCTGAATCAATCGCGAGTACAGATCCCGCCCCCAGTTTACAGGCCAGGATGGCTAATACACCGGTACCGGTGCCAAAATCCAATACAGAATGGTTTCTGAAATCAAAATCCTTCATTGCGGCGATCATCATATAGGTTGTGGCATGATGACCGGTTCCAAAACTCATTTTTGGGGTGATCATTAAATCATGCAGTACACCGGGTATGGGTTTATGAAACTGAGCCCGGATGGCACAAAAGCGATCCACCACAATGGGTTCAAAATCCTTTTCCCAATCAGTAATCCAGTTCCTGGGTTCAATATATTCAATCCTGAATAATGTGTGATACGGGTCTGCCAGTCCTTTTAATTCAGAAATGATTTTTTCAACTTTTGAAATATCAAATAAAGATTCCGGAATAAAGGCGTGTAATTTTTTTGGCTCTTCTTCAAAACCTTCAAACCCGGACTGGCTAAGGCGTGCGACGAACATATCCGATTCATCGGTGTTTTCGGTGTCTATGGTGATTTGGATATAGCGATTCATTTCAATGTGCAAATGTGCAAATGTGCAAATGTGCGAATTAAAATCGAAACCGCAGCTGCTACCAGAATAAAAAAGAGGGTGCTCAAAATTACTTTTAAGCACCCTCTTTTTTAAATGTTCTTCATTTGCACATCTGCACATCTGCACATTTGCACATTACCAAATCTATTCGCTTTCCTTCTGATGCGATTCCACCGGACGGCCTTCCGGTTTCGGCATCAGCGCTTTCCGGCTGAGTTTGAATTTTCCGGTTTTACTATCCACTCCGATCAGTTTCACTTTCACCATGTCATTTTCATTTAATACACCATCCATGGTTTCCAGCCGCTTCCAGCTGACTTCACTGATATGGAGTAAGCCCTGTTTACCAGGCAGGAATTCCACAAAAGCCCCATAAGGCATCACGGATTTTACCTTGGCTTCGTAAACACTTCCTACTTCCGGAACTGCTACGATTCCCTTAATCCAGGCAACTGCTTTATCCAGACCTTCTTTTGAAGGACTAAAGATGCTTACTTCACCCTGATTACCCACTTCTTCCAGGTTGATCGTAGCGCCGGTTTCTCTTTGTATCTCCTGAATAATTTTACCACCGGGCCCGATTACCGCACCGATGAATTCTTTTTCAATAAATAATTTTTCCATCCTCGGTGCATGTGGTTTCACTTCCGCTCTGGCGGCAGGCATACACTCGTACATCGCATCCAGTATATGGAGTCTTCCTTTGCGGGCCTGTTCAAGTGCTTCCCGCATCGTTTCCATTTTCAATCCGTCTACTTTGATATCCATTTGTACGCCGCAAATACCATCCCGGGTACCGGTTACTTTAAAATCCATATCGCCCAGGTGATCTTCATCGCCGAGTATATCAGTCAGCACAGCATATTTATTATCAGAAGATCTGGAGATCAGTCCCATCGCTACACCGCTCACATGTTTCGCGAAAGGAACACCCGCATCCATCAGGGCGAGAGAACCGGCACATACTGTAGCCATGGAAGAAGATCCGTTGGATTCCAGTACATCACTCACCACCCGCACAGTATAAGGATAGTCATTTCCAGGCATCATCTTCTTTAAGGAACGCATGGCCAGATTGCCATGCCCTACTTCACGGCGTGCAGGTGCCCGCATCATTTTTACTTCCCCTGTTGAGAAAGGAGGAAAATTATAATGCAGGATGAATTTTGTGTAATCTGATTTTGCTGCACTTTCCACCAGGAGCTCATCCAAAGGTGTACCCAGCGTTACCGTCGTGAGAGACTGTGTTTCCCCCCTGGTGAACAGGGCGGAACCATGGGGAGTTGGTAACGGATCGGTTTCCATGGCCAACGGACGCACCTGATCCAGCATTCGTCCGTCAAGACGAACTTTTTCATCTACAATCATATTACGGACCACTTCCCATTGCAAATCAGCGTAATATTTTTTAGCTAACTTTTTATCCGAATCTGAAACATCCGGTCCCAGACTTTCAATGAGTTCTTTTTTTACCGCATCAAAAGCTTCACTGCGTTTATGTTTGCTGCTTCCGGCTTTAGAAATCTGGTAAATTTTATCTTTGGTGAAGGCCTGAACTTTTAAATTCAGTTCTTCATTCGTTTCCGGTTTTTTATAATCCCTTTTTTCCTTAACACCCACTTGTTCGCGAAGATCCACCTGGGCTTTAATCTGGACGCGGATCGCATCATGGGCGATCTGGAGCGCCTGTATCAGATCATCCTCACTGCACTCGTTGGCTTCCCCTTCGACCATCATCAGATTTTTATCTGTTGCGGCGATCAGGAATTCGAAATCAGATTTTTCGAGTTCGGAACGGGTTGGATTCACGATGAATTTTCCGTCTACTTTACCGACCCTGACTTCACTGATGGGTTCCTTGATTGGAATATCAGAAATTGTGAGTGCAGCAGAAGCAGCCAGACCAGCCAGCGCATCGGGCATGATTTCAGAGTCGCTGGAAACCAATGTTACCAGTACCTGTACATCACAGAAATAATCTTCCGGAAATAAGGGACGGAGTGCACGGTCAATCAAACGGCTGGTAAGCACTTCATAATCGTTGAGGCGGGATTCTCTTTTGAAGAATGATCCCGGAATTCTTCCGGCAGAAGCAAACTTTTCCTGGTAGTCAACGGAAAGTGGAAAAAATTCCTGGCCTTCCCTTGGCTCTTTATTGGCAACAACGGTTGCCAGAATGATACAATTTCCCTGGCGAAGGGTCACTGCACCGTCTGCCTGCCGGGCAAGTTTGCCGGTTTCAATCGTAATGGGTGCACCTTCACCAGTTATAAAGGATACACTAAATGGCTGTGATAACATAATGAATCTTTTGAAATAATTCGGTCCGGGCCGGATACAGGAGAAACCCTGGAAAGGCTGGTAACGAGAATGAATGCAAGTTCTGAAAAAACGATTCCCAACATATGAGTTGGGAATCTATTTATTTTCTTAAACCGATCTTTTCGATCAGCTGGCGGTAGTTCTGCAGATCATTGTTGCTCAGGTATGTCAATAGTCTTTTTCTCTTGCCTACCAGCTGCATCAGCCCGCGGTGGGTGGAGAAATCTTTTTTATTTTCCTGAAGGTGTTCTGAAATCCGGTTAATACGTTCAGTCAATAACGCAATCTGCGCTTCGATCGATCCGGTGTTCACTGCTGTCGTCCCGAACTTTGTAAAGAATTCTGCTGTTTTTTCTTTTGTCAAATAAGGCATCTCATTTTTTTTAAGGCATCCAGATAATATTCTGCTAATTTCGGTCGCGAAGGTAGAGAATTATTTGAGAATTATGGAGTTTTCATTGAGAAAGCTGATTGTAGTAACGGTCATTTCGGACCTGGTAACAGATTACCGGGTCCATAAAATTTGTCAGACCCTGCATGGGCATGGATGGAGCGTCTTATTGATCGGTACCCATAAAAAAAGGAGTTTGCCTTTAGAATCACGTGATTATCAAACGGATAGACTTAACATGTGGTTCAAAAGCACTTTTTTATTCTATACAGAATTTAATATCAGGCTCTTTTTCCGGCTTTTACGCACCCGGGGCGATATCTATCTTGGCAACGACCTGGATACCATGCCAGCCACGATGGGGATTGCCCGGCTTAAGAAAAAGCCCCTTGTTTACGACAGCCATGAATATTTTCTGGGAATGGCTGGTCTGGAGGAGAAACCTGTTCGCAGGGCAGTTTGGAAATTCATTGAGAAAAGGGTTTTTTCAAAAGTGAAATATATCTATACGGTGTCCCCATCCATCCGGGACCTGTACCAGCAGCAATATCACAAAAAGCTTATCGTTGTCCGTAATCTTCCTTACAAAAACCCATCCCCCCTGCATCTTACCAAAGCGGAACAAGTGACGCTCGAAACCATGGAACGGAGAATACCTGAAAATAAAAATATCCTCTTATACCAGGGAGCCGGCATCAACCCGGTCCGGGGGGTGGAAGAATTGGTTCAGAGTATGATTTTCCTGGATGCCCGTTTTTTTCATCTGATAATTATTGGCGGAGGCGATGTATTTGAGAAACTTGAAAAAATAATTGATCAGCATCAACTAACAGAAAAAATTACCCTCATCCCCAAAGTTCCATTTGCCGTATTAGCATATTTTACCCGCAAAGCACAACTGGGATTTTCCATTGATAAGCCCTCCCTGGTGAATCAGCGCTTCAGCCTGCCGAATAAATTATTTGAATACCTGCACGCGGGGGTTCCTGTGCTGGCCAGCCGGCTGATTGAACAGGAAAAAATCATCAGTAAGTATGATGTGGGGGGGTTTATTGACAACCATCAACCCGAACATATTGCCCAAAGGGTTCAACAAATCTTTTCAGACAGGGAGGTCCTTGAGCGCTGGAAACAAAACACCGGCCGCGTTCGCGGGGAATTGAACTGGGAGAATGAAAGCAAAATAATTATAGACATTTTTAAACAAGTAGAAAAGGATTCGGTTAAACATTAAATGCAAGAGCGGAATCTGCATATTGTTTGTCATGATGTGCCCTTCCCTGCCGATTACGGAGGCGTTTTTGATCAGTTTTACAAAATCAGGACCCTTCACGAAGAGGGAATTAAAATTCACCTGCATTGTTTTACAGGCCGGAGAAGTGAACAACCTGTATTAAATGACTATTGCGAGCAGGTATATTATTATCCCCGCAGAACCGGGCACAAAGGTTTTGCTCACCATCTTCCCTATATCGTTTGTTCCCGCTCAAATCCCGAATTACTCGAGCGGCTCTTACAGGACGAATATCCGATTCTTTTAGAAGGCGTGCATTGTTCTTACCTCATGCAGGACAGCCGGTTCAGCAAAAGAAAAATTTTACTTCGCCTGCATAATGTGGAATCGGTGTATTACAAACAACTCGCTTTCTGCACAGGCTCCTGGTTAAAAAAGCTTTTCTATTTGCGCGAAAGTGCGATCCTGAAGAAATATGAAAGAAAAATTGCTTCCGGCTGGCCCCTGCTGACTTTTACCCAGTCCGATGCAGACCAGGCAGCACACTGTTATCAGTCAAAAGATATTTCTGTCATCCCGGTTTTTCTGCCTTTCCAACATGTTGAATCGCCCCAGGGTACGGGTTGTTATTGCCTGTACCATGGAAATTTATCGGTTGATGAGAACGAAAAGGCGGTGATCTGGTTATTGGAAAATGTATTCAACGATCTACCCATTCCCTTTTTGGTAGCCGGTAAAAATCCGGGTCCAAGAATTTACAGGGCTGTATCGCGTGTAAAGAATTGCTGCATCGTTCCAGATCCGAGTGATTCGGAATTACAGGATATCATTTCGAAAGCGCAGCTGCATGTGATACCCTCTTTTAATTGCACCGGTATAAAACTGAAATTATTGAATGCCCTTTTTAACGGGCGGCATTGTGTAGTGAATGCGGATGCCGTGGAAGGAACCGGGCTTCAGGAACTGTGTCACCTGGCGGAAGGCGCAAAAGAATTCAAAGGGCTCATTAAAACCCTTTATGAACGCCCTTTCACTTTTCTGGATTTACAATTCCGGCGGGAAAGATTGCAGGGTCAGTTCGATAACCATCAAACAGCCAGCCGTCTTATAGCACAGATATGGTAGCGTTGTCAAATACTTTTCCTTTCTCCGTACGAAGGGTGCGCGCCGGATATTTATTGACCACCCGGTAATCGTGTGTCGCCATAACGACGGTGGTTCCGTATTCCCGGGAGATCTGAAATAAAAGCTGCATGATCTCGTCGGAAGTCTCCGGATCCAGGTTGCCGGTCGGTTCATCTGCCAGGATGAGTTTGGGGGAATTCAGTAATGCCCGCGCAATATCAACCCGCTGTTGTTCACCCCCGCTCATTTCGAAGGGCATTTTAAATCCTTTCGATTTCAGGCCTACTTTATCCAGGACGTCATTAATTTTTTCCGACATCAGTTTCTCATCCTTCCACCCCGTGGCTTTCAAAACAAATTTCAGGTTATCAAGTACGTTCCGGTCTGTCAGTAATTGAAAATCCTGAAATACGACGCCCAGGTTCCTGCGCAGGTAAGGCACTTTTTTCCAGTTCATTTCCCGGAGGTTAAATCCGGCCACCGTTCCCTCTCCTTCCCGCATGGTGAGTTCACCATACATCGTTTTCAACAGACTGGACTTCCCGGTGCCCGTTTTACCCACCAGGTATACAAATTCCGCCTTATTCACCACGATATTCACATTTCCCAAAATAAGAGTGCCTGACTGGTAAATATTTACATTTCTGAGTTCTACAATTGGTTCGGCCATATTTCAAAGTTAAAGCCCCCTTCCGGATCAGCAATGGATAAATTGAAGGTGAATTTCTTGCAACTGAAAAATAAATAGAATATCTTAACGTTAAGATCCAATCTACGAAAACGAAATTTGCTTCCATGAAATCCGCCCACAAGCCTTTCCTCGCTATTGTTGTTCTGACCGTTATTGTTCTTTATGGCCTGATGGCGATCATCGGTTCCTGAATCATTACTTAACACGGTTCCACTTCGTAAACAGGACTAAACAGATACAGTTTTCCTGTACGCAATTCGATGCATTCAATCCGTTTCCTTACTTGCCTGCCCCGTTTAAAAACCCGGTCATCTGAAGTTTTGAAATGGATCCCTTCCCCAATATCTTCCACCAGTACCATTTTATTTTTTACGTCATAATTTTTTAAAACCCTTGTAAGGTTTACATCCGAACAACTGCTTGCCGGCAGGTCGTGCAGCGATTTCAACAGCGTCTGATGGATGTCTGACGGGAACAGGGTGGGTCGCATAAAATCTTCCAATACCCCCCGATAAGCCAGTTTCCATTCCCTCCCATGCGAATTAACGCGGTTACCGTGTTGCAGAAAGGTAATCAGGTGGGCAATTTCATGAATCAGGGTGATCAGAAAAGCATATTTATTCAGGCTTCCGTTTATACTGATCCGGTGATTGTCCCGGCCGGTGGCATGACGGTAATCGCCCAGGATACTCTTGCGGGGGCGGGTAATCGTGAGATGGACATGATAATGGTGCAGGTACCCAAGAATTTTTTCGGAACCTCCTGCCGGCAGATAATGATCCAGATACTCCAGGGGTGCTTCCTTTTTAGGCATTTGTATTTTTACGGAGTTTCATCTGTTTCATTACCGAACGCACTTCTATAAAAGTATAGATAAAATACAATCCGAAACAGGTGAAAAGAGCCGGTTTATTAATTTCCTTTTTATAGATGGAAATATAAATGAAGGCCCCGATGGCCAGTACAAAAAACTTCAGCATAAATGAACCGTAAACCAATCGCAAAAAAACCTGCACATTCTGGTGCCGGAGCGCTTTGATGCTCATGGCGGCTGATATCATGCCAACTATAAAAAGCAACAGGTTGCCAATCATCAGGACGATGTAATTAACACCTGATTTCGGGAATATGTACTGTAAAGCCAGGAAAACGGAGGTCAGTCCGATAAACAGATATAATACGGGAGAATAGGTTTTGCCGAAAATTCCTTTTTGCATGCAGGTGATGAAGCCGCAAATTTACGACTTTTCAAAGCCCAAAGCCTAAAGCCTAAAGCCTAAAACTTTTTTTAAGTAAAATCGAAAGTTCACTCAGTTCCATATAAAAATAACTTTTGCGCAGCAGGGATATGAATTCGAAATCCATTATTTCCCTGCTGCACATCAGTTTTAGGCTTTAGGCTTTAAGCTTACTACGAAATGGCTAAAGAAGGACTCTTCAGGTAATCATCCTTATGGGAGGAACTGCCGGACTTGCTGTTCGACACCGGTGTTTCCTGAATCATATGGCATTGCCCGTTAAAATTGGCGGCCGGCTCAATCTGCAGTTTGGCTGCATGCAGGTTACCATTTACCTGGCAATTACTTTTCAGCATCAGGAGTTCTTTTACCTTGATGGTTCCCGAAACTTTGCCCATGATATCCGCCTGCTGGCCACTGATATCGCCTTCTACCACACCGTTCGCGCCGATGATGACTTTAGAAGTACAGATAATATTACCGATCAGGGTCCCGTCTATCCGCAGGTCTCCGTTACTGGTAATATCGCCTTTGAGAGAAGTTCCGCTGCCAATGAGACTGGCACTGCCGGAGGGAACTGCAGATTCTGCTGCTTCAGATTTGGATTTGTTATTAAACATTGGTATTAGATTTTAATCGTCTATTTTTTCCGCTTTCGGAATTTTAAGCGTCGTTGTATCCACTTTTACCGTACTACCCCCTTCCAGCACATTTCTCAGGCTTTGGAAATACTGGTCCCGGTATCTCATCTCCAGCTCTAACGAATCAGTTCGTATTTTTAGTTCACGGAGCTCCGTAGTATTATTTAAATCTCCATATCCGGGGATATAAAGTTTTAATGGAGTAAATACAATTAAAGCCACTGTAAGTCCGGTTAGTAATACAAAAACCGTGCTGAGAAAAACATATACGCTGAGGCGGGAAAGTTTGAAAGTAACGACTTCTTCGTAGGTATCATCATTCATCACCACCAGTCTGTACCGGTTTTGCAATCGTTTTAGCGTGGAATTGGCATCGAATTTGGCCATAAGGGGATATTGCGGCTTAAAGATAACAAGTTATTGGTTTGCAGGTTAAAACACCCTTAATTTGGTGAATTTTTAAAATAAATTATGGGTTTATCAGTTAATAACATTTTAGTTTGCATGCATTCCTAAAGGTCGAAGGGTGAAACGGATCCTAAGCTCAGTTATATTCTTTTCTTTTTTCTTTTCCCTGACCGGTTCCGGTCAGGCAGGAACAGAGTATGACCTGAAGAAGCCGGTGAGATATGAAAACCGCACCCTCGGTTATGAAAAAACAACAGAAACCAAGTGGACGGATGCCCGTGCACTTCTTCAGAATACGATTACACAATACAACTGGTATTTTAATACCAATGTAAAACTTAATGAAGTACTCGTTCGGGCCAAAGCCCAGTTCCAGGAAGATTATACCCAGCTCCTCCCATTTTACAATTATACGCTGGAAACAACCGCAAAGGATAAACATAACCTGGATTCAGTGACCGATAAAGTGAATACAGCTGTACTGCTGCACGACCTGCGCAACAGCTGGGATGATAATTTGTATATACTCATGGGCCGGGCTTATTTCTACAAGAATAACCTGGATTCTGCCCATATACTTTTTCAGTTTGTAAACTATGCATATGCCCCACGGGACCCGGATGGCTATCCCCTCCCCATCGGAAGTAATTCCGAAGAAGGCGGGAATGCATTTACTGTTTCTACCAATGAAAAAAGGAGCATCATTAAGAAAGCTTTCAGTGAACCCCCCAGCCGGAACGAAGCTTTTATCTGGCTGATACGGACATATTTCCAACAGGATAAATTAACAAAGGGTGCTGTTTTGATTGAAGTTCTCAAACAGGATCCGAATTTTCCGGCCCGTTTGAAACCCGCCCTGCATGAAATGCAGGCATTGTGGTATTATAAAATCAAACTTTGGGACAGCGCTGCCTATCACCTGAGTCTTGCGCTGGATAATTCCACCAACCCCGGAGAAAAAGCCCGTTGGGAATATTTGATCGGCCAATTGTATGAACGGGGCGATCATCCGGTTTCAGCCACCTACTGGTATGAAAAAGCGGCTTCCAATACAATGGATCCGGCGCTCGCAGTATTTGCCCGTTTGAATGCGATTCGTGACAATAAAGGAAATGAAGCCAAGGGAGATTATATTCAGAAAAATCTGAACGCCCTCATGCGAATGGCAAGAAAGGAAATTTATGAGCCTTACCTCGATGTCATTTACTATATAGCTGCTGAAATGGAACTGGAAAGAAATAATAAAGCAGCTGCCCGGGCATATTTTAAATTGTGTATTGCACATGCAAACGGCCTGGGATATAACCGGGACCGGGCTTTCCTAAAACTCGGGTGGATTTTCATGGAAGATAAAATCTATCCGCAGGCCTTATACGCTTATGATAGTGTAAATACAAATAACGCGGCGATTGCAGATTCCCTAAAAATATTACTCGACAGAAAACTGGCCCTGAGCCATATCGTCCCGCAGATCCTGATCATTCAAAGGCAGGACAGTCTTCAGCGCATTGCGGCCATGACACCGTCAGAAAGAAATGACTATATCAAAAAAATGTTGCGGGCCATCCGAAAACAACAAGGCATTACAGAAGAGGATAATAATGATAATGCGTTGGGAAGTTCTGGCTTCCAGTCAAATAACAGCAATGCCCCGGTTGATATGTTCAGTAGCGGCGGAGCGGGGGACTGGTATTTTTATAATCAGTCAGTAAAGGCAAGTGGTTACAACAATTTTAAATCTAAATGGGGCAACCGGCCCAATGTGGATAACTGGGAAGTGCAATCCCTGATTAATAAACAGGTAACGGGACTTACACCCCCTATCAGTTTACCGATGAGCGGTAATGAACCCGCACCTGTTACTACACTAGCTCCTAAACTCACAGCCCAGGCCCTGCTGGAGGCCGTACCGCTGACCCCGGAAAAACTGAAAAAGTCCCAGGACTCTCTTGAAAATGCATTATTTATTCTCGGTAAATCCTTACAGGATTATCTGCCGGATTACAGAAGCGCCCTGAAAATATATGACAGTCTGGAAAATCGTTTTCCAGACACCAGATTTTACCAGGAGGCTTTATACAATCAATACTTTTGTTATATACATTTAAATGATACGCTGAATGCCGCCAGGATACTGGCTCTGATGAAACAAAAATTCCCTTCCGGCAGATACATTTCCCTGATTGAAAATCCGCCCAAGGGGCCCGCTGACCTGCCTGCACGCACCCAGGCTACCCACGCCTATGAACAGGTGTATGAAAAATTGATCGAAGGCCATTTTGATGAAGCCGCTGCAGAAAAACTGAAGCTGGACAGTATTTACGGCGACAAATACTGGACTCCCCAGTTATTATATATTGAAGCGCTTTATTATATCCATTACCGGTACGATAGTATCGGCAAATCCACCCTGAATAAAATCATATCGAAATACCAGGGTACCCCGATGGCAGCGAAAGCTAAAAACATGCTCCGGGTTTTGAATGAGCGGGAAAAAATAGAAAATTACCTGCGGAACCTGCACGTGTCCCGGCTGTCGGATGACAGCATCACACAGGCAGCTAACGCAGTCGTACAACCGAAACCAGCCGATTCTGTGAGGGATGCCAAAGCAAAAGCCCTGAATGTCCAAAATATTAACCGGGACAGTAATCAGATTGTCATTAAGAAACCGGATGCCCTCCAGTTGAGGGCACAGTCGCTGTTTGTTTCCCCTTATACCTGGTCGCCCGATAAACCTCAGTCAGTCGTACTGGTCATGACGAAAGTGGATCCGGTATATGTTACAGAATCAAAAAACGCGTTTGACCGGTACGACCGGGAAAATTTCTATGGGAAAAATTACGAGATCAGTAAACAGTCCCTCACGGATACCACGAAGATGATGATCATTCATGGCTTTGACAATGCGTCAGCCGCATTGACTTATATGGACAAAGCCGGGAACGCGGCACCCCGGGAAATCATACCCTGGCTGCCGGCAAACAAATATTTCTTCGTCATCATAGATGACCGGAACCTTGAAATACTCCTGGCGAATAAAGACATACAACTATATAAAAGGTTTTTACAGGTGTATTCGCCTGATAAATTTCCGGCTGTGAAATGATTTCGTGGAGGGTGTGGTGGAAGGTGGATGGTGGATGGTAGATGGTGGATGGTAGATGGTAGATCCGTAAATGCTACACGATAAAAAGAGTACTATAAAACTAAAATATGCGCAAAGCGATCCCGATATTCTGGAAGGTTTTTTTTGCCGGACTTGGCGGCTTTATTATTTTGCTCATCCTGATAAACTTTGGCGTTTTTGGACCGTTGCCGTCTTTAAAGGAACTGGAGAACCCGTCCATCATGCTGGCTTCCGAAGTATACGCAGACGACGGAACTTCGATGGGGAAATATTATAAAGACAAGAGCAATCGCAGCAATGTGGAATACCATGATATTTCAAAAAATGCAGTAAACGCATTACTTTCCACCGAAGACAAAAGATTTTACGAACATTCCGGTATCGATGGCATGGGTGTGCTGCGTGCCGTTGTAAAACTGGGACGTGACGGGGGCGGTTCGACAATTACCCAACAGCTCGCCAAATATATGCTGGGACAGGGTTCGCATAATATGGCGCGGCGCGGAATAGAAAAGCTGAAAGAGTGGATTACAGCCGTCCGGCTGGAAAGAAATTTTACCAAAGAAGAAATCATCGCCTTATACCTCAATGCAGTTCCTTTTGGCGATAACGTATATGGTATCAGAAATGCAAGCCGTACTTTTTTTTCAAAGGAACCTGAACAACTTACGGTAGACGAAGCCGCCATGCTCATAGGTATGCTCAGCGGAAATACTTTATATAATCCAAGAAAAAATCCGAAAGCCGCCATCGAAAGACGCAATACTGTTATCCACCGGATGGAAGAAAGTAATTTTATTACTGAAGAAGAGGAACGCAACTTCAAACTGAAACCCATTGACCTGTCCAATTATAAAAAGCAGGACGAGAACAATGGACTGGCGCCATATTTCAGGGACGTAATCCGGGAAGAATTGAAAAAATGGTGTAAAGAACATAAAAATCCGGCGACGGATAAACCTTTTGATCTCTATGAAGATGGATTGCAGATTTATACAACCATTAACCCCCGGATGCAGTTATATGCGGAGGAAGCGGTTGCCAAACAGGTTCCAAGTCTGCAAAAAGTACTCAATACACAACCCTCTATCCGCAAGGGACTCGTATGGAAAGAACATCAGAACATTCTTGAATCCTTAATTCGCAATACTGAACGCTGGAGAAATATGGAAGATGACGGTATTCCTGCTGCCGAGATCCGTAAAAGTTTTGATCAGCCCATTCCGATGAAAGTGTTCGCCTGGAATTCTCGTCGCGAAACCGATACGATTATGTCGCCGCTGGATTCCATCAAGTACAATCACCAGATGATGCAGACCGCTTTTATGGCCATGGATCCGATGAGCGGAGCAGTGAAGGCATGGATCGGCGGAATAGATTTCAAAACCTACAAGTTTGACCACGCCAATATCAATACCAAAAGGCAGGTAGGTTCTTCCATCAAACCATTCCTCTATGCCGACGCCATTGAAGATGCCGGATTCACGCCCGAAACTATGGTCGAGAATCAGGCGCAATATTTCGATGGCTTTGGACTCGTGCCGGCCGGAGGTAAATGCGAAGCCTACGGCGCGCAGGTCAGCATGGCAACCGCCCTTGCACATTCTTTAAACTGTGCTTCTGCCGCTATCATGAAGCAGGTAACCCCAAAACGATTTGTTGACTTCCTGCATAATATCAATATCAAATCTAAAATGGAAGCTTACCCTTCACTCGCCCTGGGCGCAATTGAGATATCCCTTTATGAAATGATGTGGGGGTATACCATGTTCCCTTCCGGGGGGTTCAGCACCAAACCTTATTATATTTCCCGGATCGAAGACAAGAACGGGAATGTGCTCGCGCGTTTTGATACGGAGAGAAAAGAAGTGATCAGTCAGAATACGGCATATACCATGTGCCGCATGATGCAGGGTACGGTGGATATCGGAACCGCTGCCGGCATGCGGGACCGGTTGGGTCTGGCTGAAATGGGTGGGAAAACCGGAACTACGCAGAATAATACCGATGCCTGGTTCCTGGGTTATACCCCGCAATTGCTGGCCGGCGTATGGATCGGCTGCGATGATAATTTTATCCGGCTGGACACCAAACTGGGAGAAGGCGGACGTTCCGCGCGTCCCATCTGGGAATATTTCTATGCGAAAACGGCTGCAGATAAAGACGTCGGGCTAAACCGCAAAGCACGATTTGTTCAACCGGAAAACATGAAGTCGGATATGATGTATGATTACATGAATATTATTGACAAAACGCCGACTCCGGGAGCGGAGGGCGCCGATCAGGGAAATGGAAAAGCGAATCAATACCTGGATACCAGTTCTCCCCGTGTTCCTGTAGATTCAAAACTCTCGCCGGATGAACAACGCATCCTCGACGAGGCCAACGGTAAAAAAAAAACTGACGCCGTAAACAGCAATAAACCCCCGGAAGAAAAAAAGAAGAAAGGTTTTTTCAAGCGGTTATTTGGGGGAAAATGATTTCCAGACACATGAACAGTATGGTCATTATGGGGATTTGTACAGGTATGCGGTTAATTATCCCTTCAGCAACGAATTCACAATTTATAGACGCGGTGGACGGACAGGCTTCAACATTACCGTTGGCCA
>Ga0080027_10000004_pt1 | contig 79233 bp, 69 predicted proteins | sample OrgsoiDNA2013046_FD_70962 | JGI IMG/M metagenome (GOLD analysis project Ga0080027, IMG submission 70962) | Permafrost soil microbial communities from the Arctic, to analyse light accelerated degradation of dissolved organic matter (DOM) -... | ecosystem: Environmental > Terrestrial > Soil >... | reverse complement strand
TACGACCGGGGGGGGTTGCATCTTCGCGCACCAGAGCGGTCAGGGCTGCGCCCTCGGCCGTAAGAACCTGTTCAATCGCCTTGCCCAGCAGGCCGGATGCCCCGCTCATCAAGACTTTCATGTTTTATCCTTTGGAACTTTGCGGCAGTTTGGGCGTTAGCTCGTTGGTAAGCGTTGTAGTCGCCTTTCGAGAAAGTAACGATTTCCACCAGCTCCATCCCCACGGGATTCGCGGCGAGAAAGCGACGAATTGCGTCGAAAGCGATACGGCTGGCCTTGTCGATGGGGTATCCATAGGCCCCGGTCGATATCGAAGGAAACGCGATGCTCCTGCATTCGAGCTGGAGCGCAAGGGCAAGGCTGTTTTCGTAGCAGGCCGCCAGAAGTTCGGCCTCCCGTGCCGGTTCCCTTCCAAAGATCGGGCCAACCGTATGAATGACGTATTGGACCTGACGCAAGCCGTAAGCCCTGGTCGCTTTCGCTTGACCAGTGGCGCAGCCACCCAAGCTCCTGCATTCCGCCAAAAGCTCGGGTCCGGCCGCGCGGTGGATGGCGCCATCGACTCCTCCGCCGCCGAGGAGGGTGCTATTCGCCGCGTTTACGATTGCATCCACGGCGCGCGCCGTTATATCTCCTTGCAGAATCGTTATGAATGTTCTCGGCATTCGCTGACGCCTCGTGCTTGATCTTACGTCACCTTCGTTGCTGAAGACTTTGAGGGCTGAAAGCTATAATTCAAACAAGCGCTGCGGGGGCTTTCCCCCGGCCCACTCGCGGTTTCCCAACAACCAGCACTCATGAGCCTGCGCCAACAGCCCGTCGCGTCGTCTCCAGCCGAGGCCAAGTACCGCGAGCTGATGAACCGCATGCTTGCTAATCGCCCCAATGACGACCTCGAAATCGTCCGGAAAGCCTACGAGTACTCGCTCCAGCACCACGAAGGCCAAACGCGCGCATCGGGTGAGCCTTATGTTGTTCATCCTCTGGAAACTGCGCTGGTCCTGGCGGAAATGAAGCTCGACCCTGTCGCTGTCGCTGCCGGCTTGTTGCACGATTCTGTCGAGGACACGTCCGTGACCACGGTCGATATCCGCAAGGAGTTCGGCGAGCAGGTGGCGCACATCGTCGAAGGCGTGACCAAAATTGGCAAGATCGATTTTGCCTCCCGCGAAGAACAGCAGGCCGAGAACCTGCGCAAGATGGTCCTAGCGATGGTGGATGACATCCGCGTCGTCCTTATCAAACTGGCCGACCGCTTGCACAATATGCGGACTTTGGAACACCTCTCGCCCGAACGCCAACTGAAGATCGCGCGGGAAACCTTGGAAATCTATGCTCCTATCGCTCACCGCCTCGGGATGGGAAAAATTCGCGGTGAACTCGAAGACCTGGGCTTTCGCTATGTCGATCCCTCAGGTTACGCCGACGTTCGCAAACTCGTGGAAGCGCGCAGGGAGCAAGGGGAGCAGTTTCTGGCCCGCGTTGTGCAAGTTCTGCGCGATAAGTTGCAGGAAGCCGGGATCACCGCCAAAGTCGAGAGCCGCATTAAGCGTTTCTTCAGTATTCACAACAAGCTCGTGAAGCAGGGCATCGGAGTGGATCAGGTTTATGACCTCTTTGCCATGCGCGTGATCACGCAGTCGATTCAAGATTGCTACGCTGTTTTCGGCATCGTGCATAACGTCTGGCGCCCAGTACCGGGACGCATCAAAGACTTCATCGCCATGCCCCGGCCGAATTTCTACCAATCGCTCCATACCTCAGTTATCGCGGAAAACGGCATGCCGTTTGAGGTCCAGATTCGAACCGAGGAAATGCACAAGATGGCGGAGGAAGGGATCGCCGCCCACTGGAAATACAAAGATGGACCGATCTCGGCTAAGGATGAGCAGCGCTTGGCCTGGCTGCGTCAGGTGGTGGAGTGGCAGCGTGACGTTCCAGATCCGAATGAATTCCTTTCTTCCCTCAAGATCGACCTTTACCCCGAAGAGGTCTATACCTTCACCCCCAAAGGCAAGGTCATCGTCCTGCCGCGCGATTCCACCCCAATTGATTTCGCTTATTCCGTCCATACGGATGTCGGGCACAGTTGCGTGGGCGCCCGCGTCAACGGCCGCATGGTGCCCATCCGTCACAAGCTGCACTCCGGCGATATCGTTGAAGTCATTCTGCAACCGGCCCACAAGCCCAGCCGCGACTGGCTCAGCTTTGTTAAATCCACCCGCGCCCGGCAGAAAATCCGGCACTGGCTCAATGTCCACCAGCGTGAGCGCGCCATTGAAATCGGACGCAAGCTGATCGACAAGGAGGCTCGCAAATATCGCATTGCCCTCAAAGACTTGCGCGATGAAGATCTGCAACGCGTCGCCGGAGACTATGGGCTTGGCCGCCCGGATGATCTTCTCGCTGGAATCGGCTATGGCAAGTATTCCGCCAAGCAGGTTTTGGGACGGGTGCTTCCAGCCGGCATCCCACCGCTTGAGGGCGAAACCGAGAAATCCAGCATAGCCAGTGTTGTCCGCCGCGTCTTCGGCGGCAAGAGCGACGCCATCATCGTCAAGGGCTACGGCGATCTCATGGTTTATCGTGCTCGCTGTTGTAACCCGATCCGCGGTGAGGCTATTACCGGGTACATCACGCGCGGAAAGGGCGTCGCCGTGCATGCCACGAAGTGTTCCAATGTCACGAATCTCCTCTACGAGCCCGAGCGTCGCATCGAAGTGGCTTGGGCCAACGATGCCGGAGAAGCGCCAGCCGCGTATCCGGTGCGGCTGATGATTGTGTGCGACGACCGCTTTGGGATGCTGAAGCAGATCACCACGGTCATTGGGGATGCCCACGCGAATATCCGCAACATCCAATCCCGCTCCGCCGATACCCAGGCTAGTGTGGAGGTGTTGCTCGACATCGAAGATTTGGCTCACCTGGAGCAGATCATGGCAGGCCTGCGAAAAATCCCGGGGCTGCATGAAGTTCAGAGGTTGCAGAAGCTGTAGACCTTGGCACTTTGTAGATTCTTGCAAATCCTCCGTCCTCATCTACAATTGCCAGTCCAATCCAGAAACGATTCCCGAGGTGTTATGCCTGAAATCATCGCCACCCCCGACGCTCCCAAGGCCATAGGCCCGTATTCACAGGCAATGAAAGCGGGAGGATTTGTCTTTACCGCGGGACAGGTGGCGATTGATCCCGCCACCGGGCAAGTGGTTCACGGAGACGTGACCGTTCAAACCGAACGCGTGATGAAAAATCTCGCCGCGATTCTTCGGGCGGCAGGCTCTGGGTTTGAGAAGGTGGCGCGATGCACCGTATTCCTCAAGAACATGAACGACTTCGCCGCCATGAACGAAGTCTATGGCCGCTACTTCATCACCGATCCTCCGGCGCGTTCCACTGTCGAGGTCGCGCGGCTGCCGAAAGATGTTCTCGTGGAAATCGACGTCATCGCTCTGGCATAATCTTTGACATTCACCTAGAACGCTGAGAACAGATATCCCAGGAGCAGAACCCATGTCGAAACTCGCATTTGGAATCGTCCTTTTCGGACTTGCCGTAGCCGCCGTATCGGCGCAGGATTCCTCAACCCAAACCACGACTCCGCCCGCGCCCCCGGCTGCAAAGCCAGCCACTACGCCGAAGAAGCCCGTTGCCAAGAAGGCGGCAACCACCACGGCAGCGAAACCCAGTTCAACGGCGTCGGCGGCCACGAAATCCGCTACGACAACGAAGTCCACTTCTGTTCACCACGCCACAACCAAAGCTACCGCCGGAAAAACCCCTGTCAAGAAAAGGACCCCAGTGACAAAAATCGATCCGAACGTCCCTACGCCTGTGCATGGCGCCGGCACCACGACACCCACAGGGTTGCAGTACTGGGATATCAAGCCGGGCGCAGGCGCTGCGGCCGCCGCGGGACAAAAGGTGGAGGTGCAGTACACCGGGTGGCTCACGGACGGGCACAAGTTCGACAGTTCCGTGGGCACGGGCCGGAACTTTGCCTTCATGCTGGGACAAGGCCAAGTGATCAAAGGCTGGGATGAAGGTGTCGCGGGGATGAAGGTGGGTGGTAAGCGCCAATTGCGCATCCCGGCACAACTGGCCTACGGAGACAGAGGTTTCCCCGGAGCTATTCCTGCCGGCTCAACCTTGATTTTCGATGTGGAATTGATGAACGTCGCAGATCAATAAACAATTGCGCGAGCTAAGCCTTTACAACTTTGCCAGCGCGGATGCAGCCGGTGCAAGCGCGCAATCTCTTTGAGCCGCCCGCTACTTTGGCCTTTACGGGGCGCAGGTTGACGTTCCAGCGCCGCTTCGTAACGTTGTGGGCGTGGCTGATATTGTTGCCGAATTGCGGCCCTTTGCCGCAGATGTCACATACGCGAGCCATAGCAAGAACCTTCCAATCTCTTTGGGGTCTTTCAGGTAAAACCCCATTTTACAGAGATTTGGCCGCTACGACAACCCCATAGCCGGGCTGGGGCATCTGTTCAGGGTTGGCTGCGCAATCGCGGTGGAGGGTAGCGTCGAGACATGAGATTGATCCGGCCGGAGCCAATGCTCCTCGTCTACATCCTTTGGCTCGGTGGCCTCCCAGCCAAGGCCCAGACCGCTTGCCAGGGAACCCCCTCGGTTCTACCCCAGGTTCAGCACGTCTTCGTCGTGGTCGAGGAGAACCAAAGCTATGACGACGTCATTGGCAACCCGGATATGCCGTATCTGAATCAGCTAGCTTCTCACGGAGGTCTGGCTCGCCAATACTTTGCCAATACCCATCCCTCGATCAACAACTATTTTTACCTCACGGCTGGGCACCGAGGCACAAGTTTGCCAGGTTTTTCGGCTGATGTTTTCGGGGGAACGGTCGCTGGTGACAACATTGCCAGCCTCCTCACGAAACATGGCAAAACGTGGAAGGCCTACGCGGAAGACCTTCCGGGCGTGGGCTATGTTGGGGATAACCAAGGGTTATACGCGAAACGCCACAACCCCTTCGCCTACTTCACGAGCGTGTTGAACGACAAGACGCCCTCCGGCAAAAGCCAGAAGGATCAAATCGTGCCTTTTCAGCAGTTTACGGCAGACTGGAAGAGCGGGCACCTTCCCGAGTACTCGTTCCTTGTCCCGAATCTGTTCGATGATGCTCACACAAATTCCCGCACTCGCAGGAGCGCCGCCTGTCGCGATCCGGAAAGTCTCCGGGTTGCGGATCACTGGTTGGTGCAAAACCTGAAACCCGTAATCGAGACCGAAACGTTTCGCAAAGACAGCTTGCTGGTGATCGTCTTTGACGAGGCGTGCGACCAGGGCAGCAAGGCAGATAGCCACTTCGACCCAAAGCGGCCCCGTGGCGGTGGAGGCCGAATTCCCGTGGTTCTAGTGGGCGCGGGAATCCCTGCCGACGGGTGCGTTTCTGACACGGTCTTTCATCACGAGAGCGTCTTGAAGCTTTCGCTGAAGGTGCTGGGAATTAATGAATTTCCGGGTGGGTCGGGCAATGCGCCGGATATGGGAGAGTTTTTCGGAAAGTGATTTCAGTCGCCTGCAGGCTGGAGAGGCATGGTGGCCCGCGAAGTCGTTCCGGCATATCTTCGGCGGGCTTCCACAAGTTTGGCGAGCTGGGGCCCGTCCAGAAGGCGTTGGCTGCCAAGCTGGCGCGTCACCAAGGCGATCTTGGCGAAGTGCTCTACGGTTTCCATCCTCATGTAGGCGTGCTGCACGTCCTCGCCGTAGGTCACAACACCATGGTTCGCCATCAAGATGGCGTCATAGTCGCGCACATAGGGCGCCAGTGAGGCCGTCAGTTCCGGGGTTCCAGGCGTACCATAGCGGGCCAACGGGATCGATCCCAGCCCCATCACGACTTCGCAAACGAGAGGCTGATTGAGCGCCAGACCGGCCGCCGCAAAACCCGTGGCCGTGGGCGGGTGGCTGTGCACGATGGCATTCACGTCATCCCGCATGCTATAGATGAGCAGATGCATGGCGAGTTCGCTGGAGGCCTGACGGCGTCCGCTCAGCTTGCGGCCTTCATAGTCCACGATCACCAGATCGTAAGGCTTTAGGTCGCCTTTGCTCATGCAGGTCGGCGTGGTCAGGATGCGGCGCGAGTCCATACGAATGGACAGATTGCCGTCCGTGGCAGCCACAAATCCCGCCTGATGAAGGCGGTGGGCGTACCGGACCAACTCTTCCCGAATTTTGCGGTCGTTGAGCATCAATGCTTCAACATCACACGTTTAACATCACGAAAACACGCAAATTCTGTGCCCGCGTATCCTACTCCACCTTGTTTTCCTGGACAATCATTTTCGGCGACAAATTTTGAGCGCCTGCGGCTAGGCGGCCAAAACCCTATAATTTGGACGGCTCGAAGCATGCAAGTCTCGGATTTTTACTTTGATCTTCCGCAAGATCTCATCGCACAACGTCCCCTGACGGAACGCGCCGCCTCGCGTTTGCTGCATGTTCAGCGGTCTCTACCACACACCCTGAAAGATCAAAATTTCCGCGACTTTCCCGGCCTATTGCGCCCTCGGGACCTCGTTGTCTTCAACAATACGCGGGTATTCCCGGCACGCCTTTTCGGACGCAAAAGTGGCCGCACCGGTTCCATTGAAGCCCTTCTGACCAAGCAGGTATCGGATGAGCCCAATGTGTGGGAATGCCTGGTGCGCCCGAGCAAGAAAGTTCTGGTGGGCGACTCGTTGGTCTTTGGCGAGCCGCCTGAACTTGGGGCCGAGGTGCTCGAACGCGGCAGTTTTGGAGAGCGCCGCATCCGGTTCGCGCCTGTAGCGGATTTTTTCAGGACACTCGATCGGATAGGCCATGTGCCCCTGCCGCCCTATATTGCGCGCGAAGACGAAAGGACAGATCGTGAGAGGTACCAGACCATCTATGCATCGTCACGGGGCTCGGTAGCGGCACCAACGGCTGGACTCCACTTCACTCCGGAAATCCTAGCCAAACTGCGAGAGCGAGGAATTGAGACGGCCGAAATCACGCTGCATGTCGGGCTGGGTACATTTCAGCCCGTGCGCGTCGCGCGCGTGGAGGATCACACGCTCCACGGGGAGAAATATGAGATTCCGGCCGAAACGGCGGAGAAGATCAATGCGGCTCTGGGAGAGCGGCGGAGGGTGGTTGCAGTTGGGACTACGACCGTCCGCACATTGGAATACGCCGCGACACTGACTGGTGGGCTCCGAGTGGCGGCCGGATCGGGTGAAGCGAACCTGTTCATTTATCCAGGATTTGAGTTTCGAATTGTGGGAGCGTTGCTTACCAATTTTCATTTGCCGGAGTCAACGCTGCTGATGCTGGTCTGCGCGCTGGGCGGGCAAGAAACCGTTCTGCGCGCTTATCGCCACTCAGTGGAGCAGGGATATCGTTTCTACTCTTACGGCGATTGCATGTTGGTAGAGTGACCTGACTTAATCGAACCAGAACCGCGCCTTCTCTTGGGTGCCAACGGCCAGCCCGCGGTCGCCCTCGAAGCCCTGCTAAACTTCTTCGGTGCCTCCGAGAAAGTCCGGTCCAAAAACCGCTGAATCCCTCGATGCTTCGCTCCCAGCCTCGGTTCAGCCCGATGCTGCGGTCACGGGCAAAATCGCCTTGCCGCACGAGCCTGGACGAAATTTTATCTTTCTGATCGACACGATGTCGTTCATCTTCCGTGCCTACCACGCAATGACGCGGTCGCGGCCGATGACAACCCGCACTGGGATTCCGACCGCCGCCACCTTCGTGTTCGTCAACATGCTCCGCAAGCTGCGGGAGGACTTCGCGCCACCCTACCTGGCGGCTGTATTTGACGTGCTCGGTCCGACTTTCCGCGATGAGCAGGCGGAAGCGGTCACGACCATCCGGAAATTTGACATCAAGACCCAGACTTTTCACGAAGTGCAATACCACGGTTATAAGGCCAACCGTGCGGCGATGCCGGAAGATCTGGCACAGCAATTGCCTTATATTCGGCGAGCGCTGGAGGGTTTTCGCATTCCAATTTTGGAAGTTACGAAGTATGAGGCAGACGACGTAATCGGCACACTCTCGCGGCAAGCGGCTGAGCGCGATCTGCCGGTCTACATCGTTTCCAGCGACAAGGACATGCTGCAGCTGGTGGGCAAGAACGTCTGGATTCTTAATCCGCCAAAAGACAACCTCATCTGCGATGCCGCCAAAGTGGAGGAGATCTTGGGCGTGCCGCCAGAGCGCGTCGTGGATGTGATGGCCCTGCGCGGGGATTCCGTCGACAACATCCCGGGAGCACCGGGTATTGGGGACAAGGGCTCCGTCGACTTGATTCAGCGCTTTGGCACAGTGGAGCAAGCTTTGGAACGCGCTGCCCAAGTAGAGAAAAAGACCTATCGTGAATCGTTGCAAAACAATCGCGACACGATCCTGTTCAGCAAGCAAATGGCGACGATCGACACGCACGTGCAGATCGATCTCGATACGAATGCCATGCGGATTTCCGACCCAAACTTGACCTTGTTGCGCGATCTCTTCCGAGAACTCGAATTCACGACCATGTTGAAAGACCTGGCCCCTGAGCCGGTTCTCGTGGAGACGCGCTACCTCGAGGCTGAGTCCGCCAACGATGTAGACAGAGTAGGAAAGCAGGCCGCAGTTACGGGTTGTCTTGCTGTTGCGATCGAAGGCGCCGAGGTCGTCGAGCCGGAGGAAGAGGACGAGGGATCTGCCGAACAGAGTCCGGCACAAGGAAGCTTTCTGGCATTGGAAGATGTGCGGGAGCCGATCGCGGCTTCGGCCCGGCACGTGGGAATTTCCGCGGAAGCCGGAGCGGCTTCGACTGTGGCTTTGAGAGATGGCCCTGCCGCCAGGAAGTTAAGGGCACTCCTGGCCGATGCAACACTCCCCAAATCAATTCACGACTATAAAGCCGCGATTCACGCATGTGAGCTCCTCGGCATGGAACTGAAGGGTGTCGAACACGATGTCATGCTCTATTCGTACCTGCTCGACCCCACCTATACCTCTCATGCTTTGGGGGAAATCGCTCAACGGCGTTTCAATCTGACGCTCAGCGGCAGCATTGCGGAAGCCGCGGAGGTTACCGGCCGCATGGCAAGCCTGCTACGCCGTGAATCCGAAGAGGCCAAAGTCGTCAAGTTATACGAAGAAATCGAATTCCCCCTGATTTCTGTGCTGGCAAGAATGGAACGAGCCGGCGTAAAAATAGACAGCGGAGTGTTGGCGGAGATGTCCTCGCGGCTTACCCGGGAAATCGCTGTAAAGGCCGCGCAGATCTACGAAATGGCTGGATCGGAATTCAACATCAATTCTCCAAAACAGCTCGGAGATGTACTTTTCAACAGCCTGAATCTTCCGAAGCCGATGAAGTACGGCAAGGGCAGAGTGATTTCAACTGCCGCCGATGTGATGGAAGAATTGGCTCTGGCGCACGAGGTGCCACGCCTCGTGCTGGAATACCGCCAGCTTACCAAACTGAAGTCGACCTACGTGGATGCTTTACCCAACTTGGTCGACAAGGTGACGGGACGCCTACACACGACCTTCAGCCAAACTGTCGCCGCGACCGGACGCTTGTCGTCCGTGAATCCGAATCTGCAAAATATTCCGATCCGCACAGAACTGGGACGAGAGGTGAGGGCCGCATTCATTGCCGAGTCCGGCTTCGTCCTGCTGGCGGCGGATTACTCTCAAATCGAGTTGCGGCTCCTGGCCCACTTTTCGCAGGACCCAATGCTCGTGGAGGCCTACCGCCGCGGGGACGACATCCATACGCTCACGGCTGCGGAAGTCTTTGGCGTGCCGCCTCTCATGATTACGGATGAGCACCGGCGCAGCGCGAAGGCGGTGAACTTTGGGATTGTATATGGGCTCTCTGCGTTTGGCTTATCGCAACAACTCGGCATTGATAAGGGCGAAGCAAAGCGCTTCATCGATCGCTACTTCGACCGCTACCAGGGCGTGCGCAGGTTCATCGACAAAACGCTCGAGGAGGCGCGCCGCGAGCAAAAAGTCCGGACACTGTTCGGGCGAGTGCGGCCCATTCCTGATATCAACAGCAAAAACGCTAATCAACGCGGGTTTGCGGAACGCACCGCGGTGAACACACCCTTGCAGGGCACGGCGGCAGATCTGATTAAGATTGCCATGATTCGGATTGATGCCGAAATGCGGGAGCGCAAAATGAAGTCTCGCATGACATTGCAGGTCCACGATGAACTCGTTTTTGAAGTTGCCGAGGCGGAACTCGAGGAAATGAAAGTTCTTGTCCGAGAAAAAATGGAGAACGCGCATCCGCTGACCGTACCCCTGCTCGTGGAAGTCGGCGTTGGGAAGAACTGGCGGGACTTGGACTAACCAAAGGAACTCTCAGCCACTCTACCAGCCTGGGGCGGTCGACGACACAAACCCGCAGGGCGAGGGCCCTCCGCTGCCTCACAAGTTCAAACTCCCAGCGTGGTCTGAATCGCCCCGGCGATCGAGTCCGCAAGGACTTTCATGGTCTCTTCGCTTTCCGCTTCCACCATCACTCGGGCCAAGGCCTCCGTGCCGGAGTAACGCACGACCACGCGACCGTTGCCATCGAGCAAGCCTTCAGCCTCCCGAATCGCATGCGCGATTTGCGGAACCTGGGCAAAAGGAGTTTTCTCGCGTACGCGAATATTCTTGATGACTTGAGGAAAGACCTTCAAGTCGGCAACCAGTTCCGCAAGCGCCTTCCCGCTTCGCACCATCACTTCCATCACCCGCAGTGCAGTTGCCAACCCATCTCCTGTGGTGGCATCGGCGTCGCGGAACAAAATATGTCCAGATTGCTCCCCGCCGAGCGTGGCCCCAGTCCTCTGCATCTCCTCGAGCACGTACTTGTCGCCCACGTTCGCGCGTAACATGCGGATGCCGGAGCGCTTCAGCGCGATTTCCAGTCCCATATTCGACATCGTGGTGGCTACGACGGTAGAGTTGGCTAACGTTCCGCGCGATTGCATGTCTCGTGCCGCAAGCAACAGCACCGCGTCGCCATTCACACCACAGCCATCAGCATCGCAAAACAAAGCCCGGTCCGCGTCTCCGTCAAAGGTCACGCCCAAGTCGAAGTTTTCCTTTTGGCGCTCGACGAGCGCTCGCCCGACTGCCATGGCGTGGAGCGCCCCGCAACCATCGTTGATGTTCTTGCCCGTTGGCGAAGCGTGCACGATAGTCACGGGAATGCCCAACTTGAAAAATAGCCCCGGAGCTTCGGCGGCAGCAGCGCCGTTCGCGCAATCGACAAGGACTTTCAGCTTCCCCAGGTCGGTTGAAACGCCGGAGGCCAGCCAGTCGATGTACTCGCGTCTCAACGATTCCTCGCCGGGTAAACTCGGCGCGGGTGCGGGACTCACCGCAGGTTCGGGACGCTTGTCCTGAATCAGCGCAAAAATTTCTTTCTCGACCTCTAACTCGCGCGCGTCGGGAAACTTGTAGCCATCGCCCGAGAAGACTTTGATGCCGTTATCCATCCAGGGATTGTGTGAAGCAGAGATGACAATCCCAGCGGAATAGCCGCGCGAACGAGCCAAATATGCCACACCGGGTGTGGTCAGAATTCCGGCGCTATGCACCTCGACGCCCTGTGAACCGAGTCCCAGGGAAAGCCGGTCGGCAATCCATGAACTGGACTCACGCGTGTCCTGTCCGATAACCACGCGCACGGTCTGACCCGCGGCAGCGTTCTTGCGCAGGTCCCGGCCCAGTGCGGTGCCAATTACAAAAACCGATTCGCGAGTAAGAGGAAATTCTCCGGCTACGCCACGGATGCCGTCTGTTCCAAAAAGCTGTCGCTGCTGCGGTGTAGCCGAGGATGTCATCGAGTTGTGTCCGGTACCGTGCTAACGACGGGCCTTTCCGGCGCCCGCTCCATAATAACCGTCACTTGGACCGGCGCGGGGTTGACCACTTGAACGAGTGGATCGGAAAGGTACACATGCGTCATGAAGATGCCGCGGTGCATCGTGCCGCTGGCGTCCACCGGATCGGTTAGAGCTTCTTCGAGGGAATCGACGTGTCGCTTGGGCCCGGTGACGGTAATGTGTCCGGGTTCGGCTAGCGCACGTGCTACCCGCAGACCTTGGGCAAAACTTCCCATCACTCGGGCGCGAACCTCCAGTTCACGCGTTTCGCGCAAATCAAGATTCAGATGTAACTGTGAAGGCACAATCTGGACCACGGAGAGTTCCCGCAGCGTGCGGATATGGCGGCCGCTTAAATCGAAGGTCCGTTCGCCCGGCTCGGACCCGGCCAGGTCGATTTCCGCGCGCACATCCGAAGTTTTCAGATCGCGAACTATACGAGCCGGGCCACGAACGCGAATTTCCGCGCGGGGAATATGCTCGGAACCAATCTCCAGGTTTTCCGGAACATTTTGAAATTCCACGGGAACACTGACTTCCACCTCCGAAATAGGCTCGCGCGAAACGGCATACCACAGGCCCGTCGCAAGAATAACCGACATGATTTTGAGCGGAAGATTATGCAGGAATACCCGCCGGACCCATCCTCGTAAGTTCACCTCTGTACCTCGCCGGCGAGCGAATCATCGCGGCTCAGGTCGGAGGCACCGTCGCCGTCAGGCACGGGAGTGGGCAATACCGCTGGCGCTACATAAGTTCGCAGGAGACGGCTCAGGCGCTCCCGTAGCGTCTCCACAGAGATATCGCGTTCAATCTTGCCAGCGAGCGCCAAGCTGATGCCTCCGGTTTCCTCCGAAACAATCACGGCGATCGCGTCCGTTTCTTCCGTGATCCCGATCCCGGCGCGGTGGCGAGTGCCCAATTGCGTGGAGAGCACAGGATCCATCGAGAGCGGCAGGAAGCAGGCCGCAGCGGCAACGCGGTCGCGTTGCACGATCACCGCGCCATCGTGCAAGGGCGTTTTCGGCCGGAAGATCGTCGCCAGCAAATCGTAAGAAAGCCGCGCATCGAGCGCGACACCGCTCTCGATGAATGTCCTTAACCCCACTTCCCGCTCGATCACGATCAACGCGCCGGTTCGATTGCGGGCAAATTGATGCGCGGCCATGACAATGTCATCGTAAGCGTCAGCTACTGCGGAATTGCCTTTGGAAAACACGAGAATTCCGCCCAGCCGGGCGAGAGCTTGGCGGATCTCGCCTTGAAAAAGCACAATCAAGGCAAAGCCGGCATACGGCAGCAGCTTGGTAATGACCCAATTCACCGTGGGCAGTTGCCCGATGCGGACGAATTCCATGGCTAGCGCTAGGCCGGCAAGGCCGAGTAACATCAGGGCCGCTCGCGTGCCGCGCACGAGCCGCAGAACTCCGTAGATCAAACCCGCTACCAGCAGGATGTCGATCACGGAAGTTCGCGACATGTGCGGCCAGTTCGCCAGCAATGAACTCACGATGGGCCTTTGGGAGAGCAGATCATGGGATTCTTTATTGTAACGGAGGGGTGGGCCGCCGACCTGCAAGAGCTAAGGCTTTTTCAGGGATCGGGTGACATTGGCCCGGACTTCGCCACGCGCGAGGCGCGCCGTAATCTCACTTCCGTTCGCCACATCGCGTGCATCCTTCAGCAGATTGCCGGAAGCGTCGAACACCAAAGCATAGCCGCGATCGAGAATGGCCAAGGGCGAAAGTGCTTGCAGCGCGTCGCTCAAACGCTCCAGCCGGCCCCGACGATGAAGGTTGGCAGAGCGAACGGCTGCCGCAAGGGCCGCCACCCGGGCATCAAGGTCGCGGTGGATTGTGCCCAGGCGCATTCGCAAGTCGTAGTGCCGAACAACTCCTGCGAGCGCCTCGAACCTGCGGCTGTGCCTCTCCAGGATGTTGCGTTGTGCATGGGCGAGCCGGTTGACCAGATCGTCCACGCGTTGCTGGCGCCGACGAATTAGGTCCATCATGCGCGAGAATCCACGATGCTGCGCCAGTTCCGTTAGCGCTTGCCGGCGGATCAGAATCTGGTAGCGTATCGCCTTGCCCAGCCGCCGGTGCCATTCTTCCAGCTCTTCGTCGATTTCCTGCCGCGAGCGGATGACTAGCTCCGCTGCAGCCGAAGGAGTGGGCGCACGGAGGTCCGAGACAAAATCGATGATGGTGAAGTCCGTTTCGTGACCGACGGCGGAAATCACTGCAATCCGCGAAGCCCCAACCGCACGCGCTAAAGTCTCGTCATTGAAGCAGGCCAAGTCCTCAAAAGAACCCCCGCCGCGCGCGATCACGATGACATCGACCTTCTGTCCGCGATTGAAATGCAGAACTCCTGCCGCGACCTCGGCCGCCGCGCTCTCCCCTTGCACCTGGGCCGGATAGATCAGCACATTTGCTGAATGATGCCGGCGGCGCAAAATATTCAAGATATCTTGCAGAGCTGCGCCTCGTGGCGACGTCACAATTCCAATACAACGCGGAAGCGCAGGGATCGGCCTTTTCCGCTCCGCTCCAAACAGACCTTCAGCTTCGAGCCTTGCCTTCAGTTGTTCAAATGCAATCTGGAGCGCACCGGCGCCTTTGGGTTCGAGGTACTCAGCAATTAATTGCAATTGTCCGCGCCCCTCGTAAATGGTGACTCGGCCCCGCGCGATGATCTGCATGCCGTCCTGCGGACGAAAGCGCAACAGCTTCGCTTGCGAGCGAAACATCACCAGGCTCAACTGGGCAGCGCCATCCTTCAGCGTGAAGTAGAGGTGCCCGGATTCCGCCGGTTTGAAATTCGAAATCTCACCTTCAATCCAGGCATCGCCATACTCTTGCTCGAGCGTGCCCCGCGCCGCCGCCACGAGATCCCGCACGGACCAGACCCGACGCTCGGGCGGCCGGAAGGTGAAACCCAGTTGCTCCTGTGGGTCGTGACTAGGCATGGTTGTTCAACAAGACCGATTGTAGATTGCTCGAACTTGCTCTATCTCCGGCCCCCACCGGGTTCCCCTCAAGCGAATGGCGCGACCACGCTTCAAACACACGAGGATTGAAGTGCCCGTGTACACGAATGGAGAAGTCCGCAGGGAAGGACAGTTTACAGTGCGAGCACTAGCAGGCAGGCGAAACAACCTCCTCACGGCTCGAGCAGCAATCGAATCCACGCCTCCCCCAACCATCCCTGGAAAACCTTGGGAGACCAGCGGCGGTGTTCCACAAAAAGAAGATAGAATTCTGGTGAGTTCATGCTCCAAATGATGTCGGCAGCCTGGGCGACTGAAAGGTCGCGCCGAAGGCGACCGGTTTGTGCGAGATCTTGAGCCAGCAACCGCATATTTCTGGCGCGGCGCTGAGAGATGCTTCGCCATAAATCCTCCAATTCCCGCTCCAAGGAGGCTGCGCCCTGCAAGACCTGAAAAAGCGGAGCTAGTCTGGCTTGAATTTTGGACAGTGCGGCGGCATAGATGCGTAATTTCTGAGCGGCATCAGGTTCAGCGCGAATGGCACGCACGTAATCGCGATCTTCCACCGGCACAAGCTGAGGGCCGCCGGAAATTGCGGACTCGACCAACTGCCGGAAAAGGGCAGGTTTCTTGCCTACTGTCGCATACACAGTGTCCAGCGATCTGCCTGCGGCCTTCGCAATCGAGGGCATCGTAGCCGCGGCGTACCCCTTGTCCAAAAACAGGCTACGAGCGGCGCCAAGTATCGACTGCCGCGTGGCCTCCGCGGCCATGCGGCGCGAACTGGAGTCGTACGTGCGCTTACGCTGGGGCATATTTGACCTCTCACATTAATCCGAAGTATATTAGGATTAATATATCAAATGCAAGGAAGCACGAAATAAGGAGAGCCTAATGGTTTCGATTGCAGTTGAATTCGCGAGTATACTTTTCGCAGCTCTGCTGGCAGGGTCCATGTTCTGTGTGGCGCTGATCTTCAACCCTGCCGGCCTTAACGCCAACATCTACATTACGTTGCAGCAACAAGCCATTCGGACGCTCAACAAATCCTTGCCGGCACTCGGAGCCGCAACCGTCCTGACTACGATCGCGGCTGCAGTACTCGAGAGGGGCAACAGTTCGAGATTCACTCTGTTGGTCGCGGCGGTGGTTTCTTTGGCCGCCGCTGGCTTGATCACACGATTCCTAAATCAGCCAATCAACGCGATGGTAGTGACGTGGAGTAGCGATGCGCCTCCCGCCAACTGGACGGTGCTCCGAGACGAGTGGTGGCGATGGCACCTTATCCGTTTGCTTGCAGGAACGGGAGGCCTTTGTTTGGTAGTCGCTGCTGGAATGAAACGCGGTTTGGCGGGCTAACCCGCTGCGACTTCCGTGCGTTCGCACCGTGACTCTATCCGCCTTACGGACTAAACTAAAAGGTTAAGCCTATGGCAAAATCGAAGCTCATATTTCGACGAAAGGCAATCCTCTCATGAACAGCTTCAACAGCCGCTCGACCCTTCGCGTCGGCCAGAAGGATTACGAACTCTACCGGCTGGATGCCCTCGACAAGCAGAGCATTTCCACGCAGCATTTGCCCTACTCGCTGCGCATTCTGCTGGAAAACTTGCTTCGCACCGAAGATGGCCGCAACGTGACCAAGGAGGAAGTTCGCGCCCTCGCCGCCTGGAACGGCCGGAGCAAGCCCGAAAAGGAAATCGCCTTCACGCCAAGCCGCGTGCTGTTACAGGATTTTACCGGCGTCCCCTGCGTAGTCGATCTGGCGGCGATGCGTGACGCAATGGGACGGCTGGGCGGCGATCCCAAGAGCATCAACCCCTTGCAGCCCGTGGAACTAGTAATTGATCACTCCGTGCAAGTGGATGAATTCGGCAAGCCCGATGCCTTCGAAATGAACGCCCTGCTCGAATTCCAGCGCAACCAGGAACGTTACGGATTCCTGCGCTGGGGTCAGGCGGCGTTTCGAAACCTTGCCATCGTCCCGCCCGATACTGGCATCGTCCATCAGGTGAACCTGGAGTATCTGGCGCGAGTCGTTTTTGTTCAGGAACGCGAAGGCAAAACGCCCGTGGCCTATCCCGACACGCTCGTTGGCACGGACTCCCACACGACGATGATCAACGGGCTCGGAGTCCTCGGCTGGGGAGTCGGCGGAATCGAAGCCGAGGCCGCCATGCTCGGGCAGCCCGTTTCCATGCTCATTCCAGTCGTCGTCGGCGTGAAACTTTCCGGCCAACTGCGCGAAGGTACGACAGCGACCGATTTGGTTCTGACAATTACGGAAATGCTGCGCAAGCACGGTGTCGTTGGAAAGTTCGTGGAGTTTTACGGTCCCGGTCTTCGAGCGCTTTCCCTCGCCGACCGCGCCACCATCGCCAATATGGCTCCCGAATACGGCGCGACGTGCGGCATTTTCCCCATCGACGAAGAAACCCTGCGCTATCTGCGCCTCACTGGGCGAACAGCCGAACAAGTCGCACTCGTCGAGGCCTACTGCCGCGAGCAGGGTATGTTTCACGCGGAGAACACTCCCCAAGCCGAATACTCCGAGCACCTCGCGCTCGACCTCGCCACTGTCGAGTCGAGCCTTGCTGGTCCAAAGCGTCCGCAGGACCGCGTCGTGCTCTCCGAAGCAGGAGAGTCCTTCCGCAAAGCACTGCCCTCGCTCATCAAGCCAAGCAACGGCGCGAAGGCTCCCGCCACAACATCCAACGGCTACACGAAGAATCTCCAGCACGGCAGCGTGGTCATCGCCGCAATTACCAGTTGCACGAACACTTCGAACCCATCCGTTCTCGTAGCGGCCGGCCTGCTCGCCAAGAAGGCCGTTGAAAAGGGTCTCTCCACGGAACCGTGGGTCAAGAGTTCCCTCGCCCCTGGCTCAAAAGTTGTCACCGACTACCTCACCCGCGCCGGCCTTATGCCGTATCTGGAACAGTTGAAGTTCCATCTCGTCGGCTACGGCTGCACCACCTGCATCGGCAATTCCGGCCCGCTACTCCCAGAAGTCTCGCACGCCATCGAGGAAAAAAGTCTCGTAGTGGCCTCCGTTCTCTCCGGCAACCGCAACTTCGAAGGCCGCGTCAATTCCGAAGTCCGCGCCAACTACCTCATGTCGCCGCCCCTGGTCGTCGCCTTCGCCATCGCGGGCCGCATCGACCTCGACCTGCGCAAAGACGCACTCGGCACCGGCAAAGATGGCAAGCCCGTCTACCTCGCCGACATCTGGCCCACCCAGCAGGAAGTGAAGCAAGCCGTCGAAGCCTGCATCGATTCCGCCATGTTCCAGAAAAGCTACGCCGAAGTCTACTCCGGCGATGCCCGCTGGCAATCGCTCAGCATCCCCAAAGGCGAAACCTACACCTGGGGCGCCGACTCCACCTACATCCGCCAGGCCCCATATTTCGACGGCATGTCTCTCACGCCGTCTCCAGTCGAAGAAATCACCGCAGCCCGCGTCCTGGCCGTCCTCGGCGATAGCGTTACCACCGACCACATTTCCCCCGCCGGGTCGATCAAAAAAGACGGCCCCGCCGGACAATACCTGATCACCCACGACGTCAAGCCCAGCGACTTCAACTCGTACGGCGCCCGCCGCGGCAACCACGAAGTCATGGTGCGCGGCACCTTCGCCAACGTCCGCCTGCGCAACAAGCTTGTTCCACATATAGAAGGCGGGTACACTCGTTACCTGCCGACCGACGAAGAAATGTCCATCTTCGACGCCTCCGCAAATTACATCGCCGCGAAAATTCCGCTGGTCATTATCGCCGGCAAGGAATACGGCTCCGGCTCCTCCCGCGACTGGGCTGCCAAGGGTCCCAAGCTCCTCGGCGTCCGCTGCGTCATCGCCGAAAGCTACGAGCGCATCCACCGCTCCAATCTGGTAGGCATGGGCATTCTCCCGCTCCAATTCCGTGCTGGTGACACCGCCGAATCCCTCCACCTAACCGGCGAAGAAGTCTTCGAAATCTCCGGCATCCGCGACGCCGTAGAAAACTTCACCCCCGGCCGCGAAATCAAAGTCCGTGCGGTCCTCGGCAGCAAAACCACCGAGTTCCAGGCCCTGGTCCGCATCGACACGCCCGTAGAAGCCCAGTACTACAGAAACGGCGGCATCCTACCGTTCGTCCTAAGGCAACTGTTAGCCGCGAAGAACTAGGAAAAGATTGTGTGGCGCGGGCGCCCTCGCCCGCGAGGTCTTGAGGCGCGAGGTCTTAAGACCCAGTCTTCTCGAGACTTGAACCCATGCGTGCCAAGGACGCCTGCACCTCCACAATCCGTTATAATCACTGAGTAGCCTGATGCCCACGAAACCAGTTCTATCCATAGAGCAAGACGACGACTCCCGCCCCGCCCGCCTCATCCGCTCCACCACAGTCCTCTGCGTCCGCCGCGAAGGCAAGGTGGTGATGGCAGGTGACGGCCAAGTCACGCTCGGCGAGTCTGTCATCAAGCACAAAGCCAAAAAAATCCGCCGCCTCTACCAGGAAAAAATCCTGGCCGGATTCGCCGGCTCAACCGCCGACGCCTTCTCGCTCTTCAGCCGCTTCGAATCCAAGCTCGAGCAATACCACGGCAACCTGAGCCGCGCCGCCGTCGAACTCGCCAAGGATTGGCGTACGGACAAATATTTGCGCCATCTCGAAGCTCTACTCCTGGTTTCCGATCAAACCACTACGTTCTTGCTCAGCGGACAGGGTGACGTCATCGAACCCGACACCGGCATCGCCGCCATCGGAAGCGGTGGCCCATTCGCGCAGGCCGCCGCCACAGCTTTAGCCGAGCACACGCAACTGCCGGCCCGCGCCATCGCAGAAGAAGCCATGAAAATCGCCGGAAAAATGTGCATCTACACCAACGACATGGTAACCATCGAAGAATTATGAAAGGCAGCCGTCAGCAGCCGGTTCTATTCTGACAACTGGCAACTGAAAGCTGACAACTAGTTTTATGGCCTTATATCTCCCCACCGCCCCAGAAGACGAGCAGATCATGCTCGACGAACTCACGCCCCGAGAAATCGTGGCCGAGCTCGACAAATACGTCGTAGGCCAGAAGGCCGCCAAGCGTGCCGTCGCCATCGCCCTGCGCAACCGCATGCGCCGCCAAAAGCTTACGCCAGAGCTAGCCGAAGAAATCATTCCCAAGAACATCATCATGATCGGCCCCACCGGCGTCGGCAAAACCGAAATCGCCCGCCGCCTGGCCAAGCTCTCGAACTCTCCGTTTCTAAAAGTGGAAGCCTCCAAGTTCACCGAGGTCGGCTACGTGGGCCGCGACGTCGAATCCATGGTCCGCGACCTGGTCGAACTCGCCATCGAAATGGTTCGCGAGGAAAAATTAGAAGACGTCGCCGACAAGGCCGAACTCAACGCCGAGGAGCGCCTGCTCGACTTGCTGCTGCCCCCTCTAGCCCCGCGCTCCGAAAGCAGCGGCGTCATTGAGTCTGTTCAAATTCCCGAAGATTCCCAGTCCCGCACTCGCGAAAAGCTGCGCAAGCAACTCCGCGAAGGCAAACTCGACGAAAAAATGGTCGAAATCGATGTCCGCGAAAAATCCTTCCCCGCCTTCGAAATCATCTCCAACCAGGGCGCCGAGGACATGGACATCAACGTCAAGGAAATGCTCCCCGGCCTCTTCGGCCAGCGCACCAAGAAGCGCAAGATGAAGGTCAGCGAGGCGCTGGAATATTTAATTCAGGAAGAAGAACAACGCCTGATCGATATGGAGCAGGTCACGCGCACCGCCATCGACCGCGTGGAAAATTCCGGCATCGTATTCCTCGATGAAATCGACAAAATCGCTGGCCGCGAAAGCGGCCACGGCCCCGACGTCTCCCGCGAAGGCGTGCAGCGCGATATCCTTCCCATCGTCGAAGGCACTACGGTCAGCACGCGTTACGGCATGGTCCGTACCGACCACATTCTCTTCATCGCTGCCGGCGCCTTCCACGTCACCAAGCCCAGTGATCTAATTCCGGAACTGCAAGGCCGTTTCCCCATCCGTGTCGAGCTCGACTCGCTCACCATGGAAGACTTCGTCCGCATTCTCACCGAACCCAAGTCGGCGCTGGTCAAGCAATACACCGCGCTGCTGGAAACCGAAGGCGTCAAGCTCGAGTTCGACGCCCAGTCACTCCAGGAAGTCGCCCGGTTTGCTTTCCGCGTCAACGAAGACACCGAAAACATCGGCGCCCGCCGCCTGCACACAATCATGGAGCGTCTGCTCGATGAAATCAGCTTCGACGCCCCTGAGCGCAAAGGCGAGCACATTGTGATCGATGCCGCTTATGTCGACAAAATGTTGGCAGCCATCGTCAAGAATCAGGACCTCTCGCGCTACATCCTGTAATCAACCGGACGCGTATTTCCCGCGCCAGTCTTTTATCCAGGCTTCCGCAGCTAATAGTTGGTTTTGATCGTCAAGGAATCGAAAGCCTTCAGCGGCCCCTTTTTCGGACTGCCCGGATCCGGCACGGCAACATACTCGCAAGCAATCTGCTTCTTGGTTACGGTCAGACGCAGATATCCATGCTGGCTGTCACAGAAGCTCTCCAGCACTCCGTCCGAGCCAACCATTTTGATCGGCAGCTTACTGGAATGAAAGATCTTCGAAAGCGTGTGCAGTCGCGCGTTATACCCTCCTGCGCCCGCAATGATCATAGGTACAACCTGATCGTTCAGGACGCCTGCAAAACGCTGATAGTTGTGAACGTGCCCCGAAAGTACCAATTCTGGGATTCGCCCGCCGACCGCTACAGCATTTTCCAGAATGCTCTTCAGATGCTGGCTTCCGGGCTTACTCCCGTAGGCAGAATAGATGGGGTGGTGCACCGCAACGATTACGGCTCGGTCTTTTGGTGCCGCCTGTAACTCCGATTCAAACCAATCGATCTGCGCTTGGGCAACCTGGCCGCCCTCCGGACAATTGCTGTAGAGTCCGATGATCGTGACCAGGGGTGTCAGCAACGTCCAGTAGACATATGGCTGCGTCATTGTCATACGGGGCGCATCCTTCGCTTCCGGAGTGTGCGTCGGCACCTGCGTACAAAAGTTGCGCACGAACCCCTCCAAGCTCGTTTCCCCAGTTTGCGGATCCATATCCCCATCGTGGTTCCCAGGAATCGCCACAATTGGTGCCGGGTAATTTACGTAGGGTTCGTAGAACTCCGGGTAGTAGTTACTGAGTTCGCCGTCGTAGTAAACTACGTCACCCAAGTGATAGAAAAACGATGGGTGCTCCGAGGGATCTCCGGCGAAATCCATCTCCATGTAACTTTCCACGTTCTCGATTTGCGTCGGCGTATTTACACCGCCGGTATCGCCAACGGAATGAAACACCAGAGTGCCGGAATCCGTGATCGTTTTCATTGCTCCGGCGGAAAGAATGCTGTCCAGCGACAAACGAAACGGCGGCACACCCTGGGCCGGCGGCAGGTCACGCCAAGGTTGCAGAGGATGTGTGGAAGGATCAATTACGGTGTGAAAATCCTTCGGCAGGCGGTTGCTGGAAAACACCCTCCCCGGCCCCGCTCCGGGATGGTGCTTGTGGCTCTTCATCAGCGACATCGCGTCAATTAACGTGGGTTTGCTGCTTGACTTTTTCATTGTCTGCTCCGATCTCAGAACGTAATTGGGCCGGGCCAAGGCGTAGCACGCCCAAGCTAGTTTGCGGAGGGAAGAAGACCTCCAGTGAAACTCAAATCCTGTTCCTTGTCAAGAAGGGGCGAAACAACGGCGGTCCTCCACACTTTTCGCCTGGAGTCTGGTAGGCTTACCGCTTTCTAGCAGGCTTAAGTCCGTACCGATGCCACCGGCATCTTGGGATGACCTTCCATGAAAACGATTGACCGTCGAAACTTACAAGCCCTGATGTCTCGCGAACAAAAGCAATTTGTTGACGGACGTCCCAAATCCAAAGCCCTCTTCGACCGTGCCTGCAGATCCCTCCTCGGCGGCGTGCCCATGAACTGGATGGCCAAATGGGCGGGAGCATTCCCGCCATTCGTCAGCGAAGCTCAGGGCGCCCACTTCCTCGACGTCGACGGCCACCGCTACATCGATTTCTGTCTCGGTGACACAGGCGCCATGACCGGCCACTCCCCGTCTGCGACCGTCAAAGCCGTTGAAGAACAAGTCAAACGCGGCATCACACTCATGCTTCCCAGCGAAGACTCCGTCTGGGTGGGTGAGGAACTCCAGCACCGCTTCGGTCTTCCATACTGGCAGTTCACGCTCACCGCCACCGACGCGAATCGCTTTTCCATCCGGCTCGCCCGGCAAATTACCGGACGTTCCAAGATTCTAATTTTTAACTGGTGTTATCACGGCTCCGTTGACGAAACATTTGCCACGCTCCAAGAAGGTGTTGCCGGCCCACGGCGCGGCAATATCGGCCCTCCGGTCAATCCTGCCCTCACAACTCGCGTCGTCGAATTCAACGATATCGAAGCCCTCGACCGCGAACTCGTCCACGGCGACGTAGCCTGCGTCCTTGCCGAGCCGGCCATGACCAATGTCGGCATCGTCCCTCCGGCCCCGGGCTTTCACAGCGCGCTCCGCGACCTCACGCGCAAACACGGCACGCTCCTCATCATCGATGAGACCCACACCATCTGCGCCGGCCCCGGCGGCTGCACCAAAGCCGACGCCCTGGAGCCCGACATGCTCGTCTTCGGCAAAGCCATCGGCGCCGGCATTCCCGGTGCAACCTATGGCGTCACGCAGGAAGTCGCCGACCGTATCCAGGCCATGCACAGCCTCGAAGATTGCGATACCGGCGGCATCGGCGGGACTCTCGCCGGCAACGCCCTGTCGCTCGCCGCCATGCGCGCCACCCTGGAAAAAGTTCTCACCAACTCAGCCTTCCAACACATGATTCCATTAGCGGAACGATGGGCCGAAGACGTCCGCAAAGCCATCGCGGATTTTAGCGTCCCCTGGCACGTAACCCGCTTAGGCTGCCGCGCCGAATATCTCTTCGCGCAGCAGGCCCCGCGAAACGGCACGGAAGCCCACGACGCCTTGGATTTCGACCTCGAGCGCTTCCTGCACCTGTACGCCATGAATCGCGGTATTCTCCTCACCCCATTCCACAATATGGCCCTCATGTCGCCGCAAACCGAAGCCGAAGACATCGACCGCCACACCCAGGTCTTCCGCAGCGCGCTGCAGGAACTGGTAGCCTGATTGCAGTGCGAAGTCAGATTGCGGTGTGAGAGCAGGAGGACTCCAAGAATCACGATGATGGGGGAATCTCGAGGTCTTACTTCTGCAATCTACAATCTGAGATCTGCAATCTCACTCATGCTGTGCATCGCCCTCGCCGGATGCGCCGCCCCCAGCCCACCCCTGCCGCCGTCGCTCGAACTCCCCTCACCTGTCACCGACCTCAAGGCCGTCCGCAAAGGGAATAACGTTCTACTCACCTGGACCCTTCCGCAAGAAACCACCGACGGCGAAGGTATCCGCTTCCACGGCCTCACACGTATTTGCCGCAGTCTCATTGCTCCGCCCAGCGCCCCATCCAGTTCCCCACTAAGCCCGATGACCGACTGCGGTACCCCCGCTGCCGAACTCACCTCTTCCCAGCTCGATATCACCAACACAAAGCCTTCCGCAAACGTGCCCCAGCGCGTTAACGCTCGCTATGCCGATCCTCTGCCCGCCGAGTGGAGTCGAGATCCCGCCGCGTCTATCACCTACGCCATCGAATCGCTCAACACCAGCCACCGCGGCGCCGGCCTCTCGAATCAAGTGCGCGTCCTTGCCGCCTCCACCGAGCCCCCGCCCCAGGATTTCGCAGCGCGGCTCTCGGCAGAAGGCGTTGTCCTCAGTTGGACGGGCCCGCTCCTTTCCATCCTCGGAGGCGACAGTGGGCCGCACTACTTCTACCGCGTCTTTCGTTCAACGAAGGACCAACCCCTGCCAACTTTCGTCGGAGAAATCCAGCGGGGCAGGCAATCCCAGATGCGTCTTGTGGACAATACCTTTGCGTGGGAAAAGACCTACGAATACCGCGTCAACGTCACTACGCGGATCACCGCTGGCGTACCGCACGCATGCCCCGGTGAGTCGAGCCCGTTTCCGGTGTGCAAGGATTCCATCGACGTCGAGGGCGAAGACTCAGCCCTCGCAACAGTCGTCGCCCACGACACATTCCCACCCGCCATTCCCACCGCCGTGCAAGCTGTCTTCTCCGGCGCGGGCCAGAAGCCTTTCATCGATCTCACGTGGAATGCGGACACTGACGCCGACTTAACCGGCTACAACATTTACCGCCGCGACGGCGGCGGCCAGCCCATCCGCGTCAACACCGAACTTGTGAAAGCTCCGACATTTCGCGATGCCAACCTCGGATCCAGCCGAACCTATTTCTATTCAGTCGCAGCGGTAGACGCCCGCGGCAACGAGAGCACCCGCTCGGAAGAAGCCAGCGAAACGGTGCCATAACATGCGAACTTTTTGGAAAGGCCTATCGATCGTTTTACTTGCGACATGTATGGGCAGCTTCTTGATCTCCATCTCTATGTATGCGTGGCCGAATATTCCGTCTTCACCCCGTCCGGCTGAGGGCCGCATCTACCCACTGAGCAACCACGGCCACTACACTTACATGGACCGATCGGAGCATCGTCTCCGGCAGACGGTTTGGCTGATATATCCAATTGCCTCTTGGGCTACGCCGCTATTTGGTTCTTTGTAGATCCCTTTCATCAGCAAAATCAGCCACGTCCTCTGCGTCCTCCTCCGCCTTGGTCATCCTGATTTGAACAATGACCCGTACATCTTTCGTACCCTTCCCTCCCCACCCGTATGCGGTATCCTGAATCGGGATCACCCCCGGTAGTCCCCCACCACCTCATGGATTTCTTGCGAATTTATTCAATCTTTTTGGGTTGTGTCACCGCCGCGCTGGTGGTTTATCTTCTCTCGCGGCGCAAAACAAGAACGGCTGACGACGTCGAGTGCGAACGCCGCCAACTCCTAGACCGCGTCGGCCGCATTACTGATGGCAATGTTCTTGATGTGCAGGAATCGTACACCGAAATTGGCACGGGCAAAGATCCGCTTTTCCACGAACTGCTGATTTACCAATACGAGATCGCGGGCGTCGAATATCACTGCTCGCAAGATGTAACGCGACTGCGCCAGTGGATCAATCTGCACAGTTGCCGTCTGGGTCTGCTGACGTCGGTCAAATACGATCCCCAAAACCCCGGCAACTCGATGGTGATCTCCGAGCACTGGAACGGCCTGCGCAACTAGCCGCAACGAGATTGGTGGAGCACTCGCCCACCACCAAAACTAATTCACTTTCAACTTCAATTCCCGCGCCAACCGTCGCTGCTTCTCATCGAAACTAAACAGCGCGTCGGCCTCTAACTCCACTGCGGCCGCCAAATGGATTAAATCAAGCGTCCGGATTCCCAGCCTGGCGGTAGCTTGCTGCGCAATCCTGTGGCACCGTTGTATCCATCCTTCCGGCAGCGGGCACAACTCGAAATGGGCGTCCGCCAGATTCTTCTGCCACACCGATTGCGTCGCGGTCGCGTTCTCCAGCGTCGATTCCCTGCGAAACACCCTCAGCTGCAGCGCATTCCTGAATTCGAGTTCACTTAGGTGAGTGACCAACTTCACGGCCGGGCCTGTCGGCACGGCGGCCAAGGCCGAGGGGCTATTGGAATCAGGTGAATAGAGCGACGACAAGAAGCTCGTGTCGAAATAAATCCTCAAAAGCGCTCTCGCCCTTCCGCGATCAACTCGGCGTTCGAGACCTTGAATACCTTGTCGCCGTAGATCTTTCTCATTTGCGCCCGGAAATCCGGCAGTTTGGCAGGCACATTCACCGGCTCCGGCACCAGCCGCGCGATTACCCGTTTCCGCTTGGTCACCTGCACATCTTTACCTTCGCGCAGCATCCGCTCCACCTTCGGAAAGTCATACCTGAGGTCCCGCACGCTCACGCTCTTCATGTGATCTATTGTAGCATCACATGCAAATCGCGTAGAAATTGCAGACGTACGGGTCGGGACAAGCTCTGGGCGTGAAATTATGAATGGGAAGCCTCAGCTGAGTTGTGAGGAAACGACTGTGCTACATGCCTGCGGCAAAGCTGCCACGGTGACGCGCCCAGGTCATGCGCAAATACTTGTAGGGATTGACCGGAGTATTACCAATGCGAACTTCATAGTGTAGATGGGGTCCGGTGCTGCGCCCGGACGATCCGACATACCCGATCACATCGCCGCGATGCACCTGTTGCCCGGCGATCACCGCGAAACCGGATAAGTGACCGTATCGTGTACTCACGCCGTTGCCGTGTTCCAGCACGATCGCGCGTCCGTAGCCGCCCATAAAGTCCGCGGTTTCGACCGCTCCATCTGCTGGCGCAATGACAGGCTCCCCCACATCTGCGGAGATATCCACGCCCATGTGGAACGCGCCCTCACCGTTGAACGGATCGATGCGCTCGCCAAACGAACCCGTCACTTGGCCTTCGACCGGCCAGATCGTCGGCATCGCCGAGGCGCGCGTCCAATCCGCCGTTGACAGATTCTTCTGAATGCCCAATGTGCTGATACCAATCGAAGCCGCCCCGCTCAGTGCCGTCGTGCGCAGAGCGTAGAGCTGATCCATCGAGTGCACGACCTGGTCGCTATCGACCTTTTCCACTGTATTGACAAGAGTGGGTTCGGCCTTCAAACCATACAAAGACGATACTTCGCTGGCCAGGGAGCCTAACGACGCCACTTGCACATCGCGCTCCTGCGCCACTTGCTCGAGGCGCGTATATTGCTGCGTCAGTTGTTCTTTCTCAGTTCGCAGTTGATTGAAGCGCCGCACCTTCACCAGCATGCGCGTGTACGAACCTGCAATGCCCGTCAGGCTCAGCATGCCAATGCCAATGCCTGCAATCAGCACATACAAATAATTCAGCGAAATCGGAATCTTGCGCAGCTGGCCATCTTTGCCGCGCGCCACAAATAGAATGTAAGACTGTTTACGCAATGACGATCTTCCGAATGAATTGGATTGAATACACCCGAGGGGATCTTGAACCATCAAGACGACCTGCGGGAAACGACCCGGTCTGGAACTCTCTTCTGTCACGCGCTCTCGCCATCAGGGGCGAGCACAGTGCGGACAACGTCCCATTTTTTCCACAGCAAACCAGGTATTCACGCTGACTCACGCAGTGGTCACTTTCGTACCCAACTGCGTACAAGTGACGAACCACAAGCAGTTCAGCCAGTATCTACAGGAAAATGACTCATCAAACCGTAACAAAGTAGGTTCCTGCAAGTCAACCTACAAGAATCCATAGGGACCTTACCAAAGGATTAGCAATTCTAAAGTCCTTAGACGCCCTGCCGAGCGCCCAGGAAGCCACCCGAAACAAGAATTCGGACACTGGCCTCCCACCCCGTATATTGAGGGCACAGGTGTTTACTTCGGAAAAGTCGCTGATTCGTCGCATTCGCCAGCTATCCGGCAAGAGTGGCAGCGTTCGGATCCCACTCGGGATCGGAGATGATGCCGCGATTCTGCGGTTTGCGTCCGGCCACGAAGTGCTCGTCACCACGGACTTCTCGCTCGAGGGCGTTCACTTCCGCCGTGAGTGGCACCCCCCGGATTCAGTGGGACATCGCTGCCTGGCTCGGGGTCTGAGCGACATTGCCGCTATGGGCGGCACGCCCTTGGCAGCTTTCCTCTCCCTTGCCCTACCGGGCAAGCTCCCCCGGACATGGGTGGATGGGTTTTTGCGCGGATTGCTGGCGCTAGCCCGCCTGCACGGCGTCGCCTTAGCCGGTGGAGACACCGCACAATCCCCCGGGCAAGGCTCCTCGGCGAAGATTCTGGCCGATATCGTCGTGGTCGGCTCGGCGCCTCGGGGCCACGCGCTGCGGCGTTCCGGCGCTCGGCCAGGCGACGCCATCTACGTCACGGGCAGCCTCGGAGCCTCGGCAGGAACGCTCGAAGCGCTTTATGCCCATCCAACAAGGAAGGTCAACCCGAGAAACCATCCTGCCCACTTTTATCCTCAGCCACGCTTGGCCGTCGGAAGGTACTTGCGCGAGCGCGGCCTTGTCAATTCGATGATCGACGTCAGCGACGGCCTTTCCACCGATTTGCATCACCTTTGCGAAGAAAGCGGCCAACACAAGAATATCGGTGCGGAAATCGTTGCTGACTTGGTCCCTCGCGGGGAAGGCGTCACGCTAGAACAGGCGCTGCACGGAGGCGAGGACTACGAACTCCTCTTCACCGCTTCTCCGGACCACAGGCTCCCCAAAAAAATTGCGGGGATCCCGGTCACGTTCATCGGAAGGATTCAACGAGGACGGCAGGTCCTGCTTGTTGAAGGACTCCGCCGCAGAAGGCTTTCCGCGCGTGGCTGGGAGCATTTCAACCATCCCCAGCGCCGACGCTGACGCGCGCGTGTCGACTAAGGGTTGCCCGCCAACCTGATCAAACGCCACCCCCAAAGTAACCCCCGAACCCGAACAGTCCCTGCTCACCCGTTGCCTTGCGGGGTAGAGTAAAAGCATGCGCATCTCGCGACACGCCCACGCATTCCTGTTTCTGGTTTCACTTCTCGCCGCGGCTCCGCTCTTGGCCCAGCAGTCCGCTCCCAATCCGCCCGCGCCCGCCATCGACGACAAGTTCGTCCACGACCACTTCGGCAACGAGTTCACGCTAATGCCCGAGTTCCCGCCGATGGTAGCCGACATGAATGGCGACGGCATCGATGACCTCGTTCTGGCGGTGCGCACCAAGAGCCCCATGCTCGATGCCGGCGGCTTCGAATACACGGTCAGCGACCCCTACCACGCGTTCTTTGGCTTTGGCGATCCGAAGGTGACCTCGGCCTTCACCACGGATGATCCCATGCGCAAGTCGATCGTGCTCCTGATCATCCACGGCGCCGGGCCGGAAGCGTGGCGTGCGGAAAAACCCAAAGGCAAGTTTGTCCTGATCAATATCCCTGTGCAAACCGTGAGTATAAGACGCGTGAAGATTGGCAAGAAAGTCCTGATGGCGATCGGCGTGGAAGAGTACGGCGGCGATCGGACCACCTCCGCCATTTTCTGGGACGGCAACCTAAAGAAAAACACTGGGTCTTACAAGTATCAACCAATCGGCGCAGCCATGGACTAACGCTGCGCCTCTCATGCAAAAATGAGGCATGCCCGGTTCCCCCCTCAGCCTTCCATTCCTCTACGGCACCGCCTGGAAGGAAGATCGCACCGCGGCACTCACGGAACTCGCGCTGCGCGCCGGCTTTCGCAGCATTGATACCGCCAACCAACGCCGCCACTACTTCGAAGCTGGCGTCGGAGAGGGCTTGGCCGCCGCATACAAAGCCGGAATCACCACGCGGCAGGATCTTTTTCTACAAACGAAATTCACCTACCTCCCAGGTCAGGACCACCGTCTGCCCTACGACCCCGACGCGAGTCTTACGATTCAAGTGGCGCAGTCCCTGGCAAGTTCGCTCGAACATCTCGGCACGGACTACCTCGACAGTTATGTTTTGCACGGACCGTCCTCTCAACACGGATGGACCAAAGCGGACGCCGAGGTTTGGCAGGCGATGACGAAGGAACGCGAAGCCGGTCGCACCCGCGCGCTCGGTATCTGCAACGTTTCCCTGCGCCATCTTCAGCAGATGGTGACGATGCACGGTGAAGTCCCAGCCTTCGTGCAAAATCGCTGCTATGCCCGCCTCGGCTGGGACCGCGAGGTGCGCGCTTTCTGCCGCGAGAACAATATCGTGTACCAGGGCTTCTCACTTCTTACGGCAAATCAGGAGGTGTTGCGGCACCCTCCCGTAGTCGGCCTGGCTCAACAGCTGCATGCCACAGTGCCACAGTTGGTATTCAGCTTTGCCCGGACGATAGCGATCCTGCCCATGACCGGTACCTCCGACCCGCACCACATGGCCGAGGATCTTGCCAGTACGGCCGTTGCGCTCTCGCGAGAGGCCGTGAAGGCGCTGGAATGCATCGCGGGATAGCCCTTCGAGATTGGCCTTAGCCGTACAATTGAAGGTGGCTGCGCCTCCGCCACCTTCAATGCGACGGGTCTATTTTGACAATAACGCTACTACGCCTCTGCTGCCGGAAGTCCGCGCAGCCATGGAGCCTTATTTCTCGGAGCATTTTGGGAACGCCTCGTCCATCCATCATCACGGCCAGGAGACGCGCTCCGCGGTGGAGCATGCGCGCGAATCGGTAGCGAAGCTGCTCGGGTGCCGGGCCTCGGAGATCGTATTCACCAGCGGCGGCACCGAATCGGATAACCTCGCGATTTTTGGTGTCATTCAACCCGGGGACCATGTAATTACCTCGACGATCGAGCACCACGCCGTTCTATTTTCAGTACGCCGCCTCCAAGAAATGGGATGTCCGGTCACGTTCGTGCCGGTGGACGGAAACGGCGTAATCGACCCTGATGACATCCGCAAGGCCCTTCGTCCGAACACTAGGTTGATTTCCGTGATCATGGCGAACAACGAAACGGGTGTCCTTCAGTCCGTAGAGGCCATCGGCAAAATTGCGGCAGAGGCGACTGTCTCTTTCCACACCGACGCAGTGCAGGCCGCAGGAAAGATTCCTCTCGACGTCAACAGCATCGGCTGTCATCTGCTCTCGATCTCCGGCCACAAGTTGCATGCTCCACAGGGCGTCGGGGCGTTTTACGCGAGGAAGGGGACGAGGTTACAGCCCTTGTTCTATGGCGGCCGTCACGAGCGGCAGCGCCGAGCCGGTACGGAAAATGTCGCAGGAATCGTGGGACTAGGGAAGGCCGCGGAACTGGCGCTGGCCGGGTTCGCAAATGGGGAAGTCCAAAAAATGGCGGCCATGCGCGACCGCCTGGAGGCCGCCATCCTCTCCGGAACCGAAGCTTCTGGCTTGAACGGCGCTACAGTACGACGCGTTCCCAACACGACGAATGTCTATTTCGATCACATCGAAGGCGAAGCGCTGATTATTGCGCTGGATCTCAAGGGGTTGGCACTTTCGACCGGAGCCGCTTGCTCTTCTGGAGCGACGGAGCCTTCCCACGTCCTGATCGCGATGAACCTGCCGCCGGATCGGGCACGCGCCAGCGTTCGCTTCAGCCTGGGGAAACAGAATACGCAAGACGAAATTGACTTTGCCATCGGTCTGGTTCCGGAAACCGTGGCTCGCTTGCGGGAACTCTCTCCGAGATGGAGAAAACGAAGCCTTGCGATAAGTTCCTAGAGCCTGGCGCCTAATTCCAGCCGCACTTCCAGTTACATCCCCAGGTCCAATTGAGAGTTTGCCGTCACAAGGTGGCTACGTCTGCCTTGCTGTTCCACCCGTCGAGGTAAAGGCCAGCGTAATGAGCGTCTTCTGCTCCATTTCGTGAGCCTTCGCGCTGCCGGTTGCGGGACTGGGGCTGGCGGAACGTTTGACCGAGAAAACTGGCCGATTTGAGGCCACGCGGCGCAAGCGCGGCATCACGTAGAACATAGCCCCCATGTTGGCCGGCTCTTCCTGCACCCATACGATCTCACGGGCTTCGGGGTGCCGGTCAAGTTCCCGCTGCAATTCGACTTCGGGAAAAGGATAGATCTGGTCGAGATAAACGATCGCCGTGGAAGTGTCTTTGCGCTTTCGCCGTTCCGCTTCCAGTTCATGGCCGATTTTCCCGGAGCAGACCAGGATGCGTCGGGCATCGATGGCCTCGCGGTCGGGGACTACGGGCAAGAAGCTGTGAGTTGCGAAATCTTCGATGGGCGAACACGCGTCTGGATTGCGCAGCATGCTCTTAGGCGTGAACACAATGAGCGGCTTGCGCCATTTGCGCAAGGCCTGGCGGCGCAGCATGTGAAAGTAATTTGCCGCGTTGGACGGCTGGCAGATCTGGAAATTGTCGCGGGCCGCCAGTTGCAAATAGCGCTCGATGCGGGCGCTGGAGTGCTCAGGACCCTGACCTTCGTGGCCGTGGGGCAGGAGCATGACCAAGCCGGAGAGCAGAAGCCATTTTTCTTCACCGGCTGCGATGAATTGGTCGATCACCATTTGCGCGACGTTGGCGAAGTCGCCGAATTGAGCCTCCCAGAGCACGAGGGCTTCAGGGTAGTCTCGGCTGTAGCCGTATTCAAATCCTAGAACAGCTGACTCGGAAAGTGAGGAGTTATAAATCTGGCATCGCGCCTGATTAGGCGCGATGTGCTGCAAGGGCATATAGTTCTTTTCGGTTTCCGTGTCGATCAGCGCAGCATGGCGGTGGCTGAATGTGCCACGGCGGGTGTCTTGCCCGGTAAGCCGCACGGGGACGCCTTGCTGCAATAAGCTTGCGAAGGCTAGTGCTTCGCCCATGCCGTAATCTACCGTGCGTTTGCCCAGTGCCATTTCGGCGCGTTGCTCCAACAGCTTCTGAACTTTGGGATGGATGTTGAAGCCGGCGGGGTAGGTGGAGAGTTTTTCGCCGAGGTAAGCCAGTTCTTCTCGGGTGAGAGCGGTGTCAACTTCGTAGGAGGCCTCGTAGCGGCCGCCGACGAAGGCGTTCCAATAGCGGGGCAGGTCGCGAAGCAGCGGTTTCTTCTTGATGCTCGATGTGCGCTTCTGTGCGGCTTCGAAATCGACGCGCGTGGCTTGCAATTGCGCCTCGACAATTTTTTCGTCCACATTGGCGGAATAGATTTTCCAGAGCGGCGGGTGGTCCTTAATGAGCTTGTAGAGGCGCGGCTGGGTGATGGTCGGATCGTCGACTTCACTGTGGCCGTGGCGGCGAAAGCCGATCAAATCGACCACGACATCGCTGTGGAACTTGTATCGGTATTCGGCCGCGATGCGCGCCACCCGGACGACGGCGTCGACGTCTTCGGCGTTGACATGGAAGACTGGGACGGGCTGACGCTTCGCGAGGTCCGAAGCAAAGCGGGAAGAGTGCTCGTCGCCGGGGGCCGTGGTGAAACCGATCAGGTTGTTAACGATGATGTGAACGGTTCCGCCTACGGTATAGCCCTGTAAATCCGCCAGGTTCAGAGTTTCGGCAAAGACGCCCTGACCCGCAAACGCGGCGTCCCCGTGGATGAGAACGGGCAGGTAAAGGTCGCGGCCGTCCTCGCCGGCGCGGTCCTGTTTGGCGCGTGTGCGTCCGACGGTGACAGGGTCGACGGCCTCAAGATGGCTGGGATTGGAAACTAAATGAACGTGAATGTGGGCGCCGCCGCGAGTCGTGTAGTCGCCCGTTGCGCCGAGGTGATACTTAACGTCGCCGCCGCCCAGGACGCTGCGGGGATCGACGTCTTCGAAGCCGACGAAGAGTTCTTCGGCGGGACGCCCGGCGATGGTGAGGAGCACCGTTAGCCGGCCCCGATGGCTCATGCCGAGAACGATCTCCTCAGCGCCATATTCACCAGCCGTCTCGAGGACTTCATCGAGCAACGGAATGAGCGACGTGTTGCCTTCCAGCGAGAAGCGCTTGTTGCCAAGATAGCGTTGCTGCAAGACCTGCTCGAACATTTCAGCACGAATCAAGCGCCCGCTAATGAACTCGCGGTCGGCAGGCTGAGCGTGGGTTTCCATCTGAGACTGGATCCACTTGCGCTTTTCCGGGCTGGCGATGTGCATGAACTCGGCGGCAACCGTGCCGCAATACGCGGCGCGTGCTTCGGCAGCGTGCTCGCCGGCTAGTTCGAGGTCTGCCTGCGGTTCAGGTTTGAGCTGGCCGAGAGGGTCGAGGTTAGCCTGGAGGTATCCCCATCTCCGGAAAGCCTCGAAGATGCGTTCGCGGTCGTCAATCGGGGTATCGAGTAACTGCGTGCCTGCCTGCTCAGATTTCATGAATTAAGATTCCAAGACAAAAGGAAGATCTGTACTCACTTTAGGATAAAGGATCAGGGCGAGTTTGTGCTTGCGCGGAGGGCCTAACTCAGAAGTGGTACTTCGGAGTCGAGTGCATGTGAAAGCCGCGTCCTCGCCCGCGCCGGCTGCGGGAGACCCCGGCTTCCCTCACCTGACGACTTCGCGAAGGCTACTCAGGAACGAGTCCACCTCCGCGGCGGTATTGTAGTGCGCCAGCCCGATGCGGAGAAACCCGCCCGTGGACTCCACGCCCAGCCGTTCGGAGAGATTGAGGGCGTAGTAGTTTCCGTCCCAAGTGAAGATTCCACGGTCGTTGAGCCGGTTGGCCAGTTCAGCAGGAGTGTGACCGGCAATGCGAACGGCGACCGTGGGACAGCGATGCGAAAATCGATCGGGATCGCTGATGCCGTAGAATTTGAGGCCGGGAACCGCCAAAAGGCCGGCGATGAGCCGTTCCGCCAAACTTCGCTCATAAACCTGAATTTCGCGCATGGCCGAGAGAACAGCTTGCCGGCGTGACTGGGCCGAGGGGTCTGCACCGCGACCCAAATCGGCAAGGTAATTCACACACTCGGTGATTCCAGCGATACATTCGTGGTTGAGCGTGCCAACTTCCCACCGCTGCGGCGAATCGTTCGTGGCAGGACGGACTTTGTAGGGCGTGAGCCGCCGCAGGTGTTCGCGCTTGCCGTAAAGGATTCCCATGTGAGGCCCGAAAAACTTGTAAGCGGAACAAACCAGGAAATCGCAGTCGATTTCGTCGACATCGATTGGGCCGTGCGGTGCATAGTGCACGGCATCGATGTAGGAGAGCGCTCCCGCCTCGTGCGCCAGGCGGGTGATTTCTGCAACGTCGTTGATCGTGCCAACGGCGTTCGAGGCGAGACCCACGGCGACGACTTTGGTGCGGCTGGTGATTTTGGCGGCAAGGTCGGCCATATCAAGCGTGCAGTCTGACTCCTTAATATCCGCCACCCGAATGACGATCCCTAGTTCTTCGAGAGCCTTCCACGGGGAAAAATTGGCGTCGTGGTCGAGGCATGTCAGGAGAATTTCATCCCCCGCTTTCAATTCGCGACCGATGGCGCGGCTCATGGCGAAAGTCAGCGAGGTCATGTTCATGCCGAAAGCGATTTCGTCCCCATCGCAGCCAAGAAAGTCGGCCATCGCCTCGCGGGCTTCCAGCAGCATTCGATCCGTCCGGCGAGAGGTCTCGTAGTTGCCGCCGCTGTTGGCATTGTCGTGCGAAAGGTAGCGGCTGATAGCGTCGATGACTCGCTTCGGGACTTGCGTGCCGCCTGGGCCATCGAGAAAAATAGCGGCTCGACCGTTCACGGTTTGGGTCAATGATGGAAACTGTGCGCGAATCTGCGCGAGGTTGATCTTGGCGTTTTCCGTAAACGTGGTCGGCATGCGGTCCTTCCTGATCTGGATGCTAGAAACCAAGAGACTCTGGCTCAAGGAATTATAGTTGGCCCGGTTTTCGCGGCTGGGTTAAACGGCTGGGTTTAACGCCTTTCGACCAAGCCGAGAATAGTCAGCAGAGCGTAAGCGCTCGCCAGAGCAACTAGCGGTCCGGTCGCCAGAAAGACCACTGCACGCCGGAACGACGGCGTGGGCCCGGGTACTTGCCGATGGGAAATGCTAAAACGCGAGCCATTCTGCTGCTTTAGGAGGTAAAAAGGCTGAAGCTGCGGAGTCGCGGGCACTGCGGGCGCCTTCGGAGCCGAATTGCTTTCAACCGGCGCTTTGAGAGCGACTGGCTTTTCCTCGTGGACCGCAACCGAGATACTCGGAATGTGCACAGGATTGGCAGCGCTCGCCTCGGGAGAATTCGCGCGCGCAAGGGCAAGCGCCGCGGCGACGCGGGATTGCATAGTCATTTCCGTTGCTGCCCGTCTCCCGGGCTCCGGAGACAAATGAATGAGCTGAGGCGTAGCGGGATTGGGGGCGGAAATCTTGCTGTTTCGGGCAGAATCCCGTTTCTCGCTGGAAGGAGCTTTCTTCAATTGCGCGAGCGCGGGATTGGCAACCACGACCCCTTCGACAAAAACCCTGTCTCCAGGAGCAAGCACATACTCCTCCACCCGCACGGCAGCTTCTGTGTTCACTTTGTTTCTTTTAAGAAACGCATCCAAACCAGCTGGAATATCCGTGTGTGTACCGAGAAGAGTCTTCCCATATTCTTCATAGGAATCCCGAGGCAGATCGACCTCGGCGTCGCGCGGGTCAACGAGGATCGCGGCGGTCTTTTCTGGCTGCCCACGCCCAGATTCCTTCTTGAGCACGAATCGCTTCCCCTGTGTCTCCTCGGCCACAATTGCCCAGGAGTCGTCCTTCGCCGGATCTTTCTGACGCCAGAGGGTGGCGCGAAAGTAAAAACAGGGTTTGCCGAAAATTGGAGACTTCAGAGCGTCGCTTCCCTCGACACAACCGGACACCAGCGCCGGCCCGTATTTGACTTCCTCAATCTTCGCTACTGCTCTTGGCTGTTGGCGACGCCTTAGCAACACCACCCCTCGACCGAAAAGATACAAGCCACTCAAACAGCCGAACCAGGCCACGAAAACCCAAGGGTTCGACGGGGACTCGATCGTGATGGCTGGAAGTATCATCAGAGGAAACGCCCGTCACGGGCGATTTTGCCTTCCAAAAAGAAGCTATCGACTGAGCCTAGCCGAGGATCCAGGCCCATGCAGCACGGAATGAGTACAGTTACTTACTTCGGTAAGCGGAAGGCGCGTCACAGGCCCACGCCGCTGCGGCAAATCGCGTTTCGATGACCTTCGTAATCAATTCGGCGGGGTCGGCGATTGCTGCTCCTCCGGTGGCTGCCTAGAATCAAAACGAGACCCGTCTCGACCCTGAATGGCTGATCGTGCCGACATTGCGAAGCGCGTAGAACGCGCCGAAAAATTCCTCCAAAAGGGCAAACCGGAAGCTGCCCTGGAAGAGTATCTCTCTGTCCTGCAAGAGGATCGGGAGAACGACACCGTGCGCCAGATGGCGGCGGACCTGTCAATTTCCGTCGGCCGTGGACCGGAGGCGGTGGCTCTCCTGGGCGAACTGTTTGAGCGCCAGGTGGCGGTTGGAGATGCGACCCGTGCGAGCCTCACCTACAAAAAACTCGCGCGACATTCCAATCCCACAACGGAACAGAAAATCAAGTTTGGACAACTCTTGGAAGGTTCCAATCGCAAGCTGGCACTTGAAACGTATGAGGCCGGACTGCACGAACTCGGAGCCAAAGGCAGCAAACTCCAGCAAATGGCTGTCCTCAAGCGCATCGTTGCGCTCGATGCCTCGCTTCCCAACTTCGTTCGTATCGGCGAACTGGCTGCCGACCTTGGCGATGGCCGTGGCGCCGCTGCTGCATTCTTGCGCGTCGCCGAACTGACGGAACAGTCCGGTGGAGCGCCCGCGAGCTGGTACGAGCGCGCCTACCAGGCGGACGGCACCAATCCCAAGATCGCTTTAGCCTACGGGCGCAGTTTACTCGTGCAAGGCGAAGCCGGAGCAGCGATTTTCGTGTTGACGCCGTTGCTCAACGAAGGTACGCCCTCCAACGACCTGCGTGACGTCTACGCCGGAGCATTACTGGCCGCGGGCCGTTTCAAGGACGCCGAGCCGCACGTAATGGCCCTTTTTGAGCAGAACCCTTCCCGCCTGCCTCAGGTAACCCAACTCATCGGCAACATGATCGATGCGCAGATGGACCGTGACGCTGTCGGCTTGGCTCGCAAGCTCGAGCAATTTCAGCGCCGGCGAGGGGAGCGTCGCGCATTTCTCGCCACCATGCAGGATCTGGTCTCGCGCCACCGATCCTCGGCGGATCTTCTGGAGTTCTTGGTCGAACTTTACAATTCTTCCAATCGCGAAACAGACTATTGCCAGACTCTGCTGCGTCTGTTCGATCTCTATCACAAGACCGGAAACTTCGCGAAAGCCGGGGAATGTCTCGACCGGGCTGCGGAAGTGGATCCCTACGAGCCCGGCCACCAACGACGCCTGGAACTTTTGAAGGGGAATCTGGACGAGACCCAATACAGCGCCATCGCGTCGCGGCTTGCACCTACTGGAGGAAAGAAGCCTACGCCAGAGACAACGACGACGGCGGCCGAGCCTTCCATGGGCGCCTCCGCGCTGCAGGACCTCATGCTACAAGCGGAGATACTGGTGCAATACGGGATGCACGCCAAAGCCGGAGAGCGCCTTCAGCGTATTCAAGAACTGTTCCCGTCCGAGGCAGAACACAACGAAGAGTTGCAGCGGCTTTATACATCTGCCGGGATCGTTCCGCCGGTCCCAGCAAAGCCTGCGGCTGCGCCGGTTCCGCCACCCGTTGGCGTCGTAGCGGTAACACCGCCGCCGGCTCCCTCGCCCGTCCCCGCCGCTCACCAAGGCCCCGATTTGAATCAGCTCACACGCGTAGCGGAGGTTTCACGCCAGCTCTATCGTCAAAACGACCCGGCGGGCGTTTTGTCGGTAGTGGCGAAGGAAGTGGGTAGTTTGTGGAAGCTCACGCGCTGTATGGCCGCGACGCGCAGGCCTGGGCAGGCTATGTCGGCGTTCCAGGAATACCACGCCACGGGCAGCCGCCACGCCGAGGAAACCGAAGCAGCTACTTTGGTGGCGGTAGTCGACGATCTTTGCCGGAGCGGCCCTATGGTGTGGCCGAATGTGAACTCGGCGACGGAATTGCAAGCCGTGAAGGTAATCCTTGCCGACCTGAACGTCGCGGCGCTCCTCGCCCTACCTATGAGCGACGGCGAGGAGCATGCCGGTGTCCTCCTCCTGATGCAGGACACGGCAAGGGCATGGCACGAAAATGAAACGTTCGTAGTGCGCACGATCGCCGAACAAGCTGGCATGGCATTACGCAATCTGGGGCTCCGCAGGTTGGTGAGCAATCTTTCGGTAACGGATGCCAAGTCGGGTCTGCTCAGCCGTTCGTCGTACCTCGACGTTCTATTTGGGGAAGCGCGGCGCTCCCAGGAAGAGAGTTCCTCCCTGACGACAGTACTCTTGCAGTTCGGCGAAAGCGCGGCCCTCGTCAAGCAGTTTGGTCAGGATGCGGTGGAAGCCATGATGCAGCAGATCGGTCGCATTTTAGCCGGACATATCCGGCAAAACGATTTTGCTTTTCGGTATGAGACGGCGACGGTGGCGCTGATCCTTGGAAATACCGGCGAAGTCAACGCCCTGCAGGCGGTAGAGAAATTTCGCGCGCTGTTGACCGGAATTCACTGGCCGAATCAGACTCAGGCGGTTCAGTTCGCGACGGGCGTAGCCGAGGCCGTGATTCGCCCCCAGTTCGATCCCGTGGACATAGTAACGGAAGTGATCAACCGCGTGGAGCAGGCGCTCGATTTGGCGTTGTGCGACGAGACCGCGGGCGTGCAAGTGTTGGGTTCGACCTTTGCCGCCGCGGCGGCCGTCGCGTAAAAGATCCGGTTGCTTTTCTGCTTTTTCCCCGCTCTCGGCAAGTTTTACCGCGATCTGTCCGCGCTGATAGACTAGCGGCTCCTGTTTTGAAAACCAGATCATGCTTGTTTTACTCGACACCCGCTACCGGACCGCGAGCGAGAAGGACTTTGACGTCCTGGAGCGTATTTTCCGCGCCCTCGGTGTGGAGGGCGGCGTTTCAGCCAAAGCCAAAAGAGCTTCTTCACGAGTTTCGACCGATTTCCAGCCCGCTCGGTTCCGTTTTCAATTGAATTCCGGTCGCCAGGGTCCGGCGGAAACAGAGTTTTTTGTCCAGGTTTCCGATCCCCTGCTTGCGTTACGGATTGTCAAACAAAATGGCGGAGCAATCATCCCCGGATTGTCGGACGCCGAGATTGCCGCCGCAGGCTTTCGCGTCAAACTCCCCAGCGGAGCGCGGGTTCAAATTAGCGCCCTTCCGTCCGATCCGAGGTTTTCCGAACTTCCCGCCCTCTCTGGCGGCCTGAACGCTGCCGGCAAGTGCTTCGCCATCGTTGTCGCCCGCTTTAACGCATTCATCACCGACCGTTTGCTGCAAGGCTCGTACGACGGCCTCGTGCGCTCCGGCGCGCTGCACACGGACGTCACAATCGTTCGCGTGCCGGGCGCGTTTGAGATTCCCTTGGCGGCGCGGACTCTGGCAGAAACGAAAAAGTACGATGCCATTCTTTGCATCGGCTGCCTCCTCCGTGGCGATACTGCACACTATGACGTGATCGTGAACGAGGTGACACGAGGTATCGGGCAAGCAGCGCAGGAAACCGGAATACCACACGCTTTTGGAGTGCTGACCTGTGACACGCTGGAGCAGGCCATCGACCGCGCCGGATTGAAAATGGGGAACAAAGGATTTGAGGTCGCTATGGCCGCGGTGGAAATGGCGAACCTGCGCGCCAGTATTGGTGTCCAATCTCCGAAGCTCGCGAGGAAATTCAAAAGGAAGAACTCACCCAAGCCAGCCTCACCGCGCAGGAAGAAATAACAATTCGCCAAATGGAAATTAGCAGCCGGCGGGATACTCTTCAGCTCGCGGGAGGCACGTATTGCGCTGGCGCCTGCGCCCCTTCACCAAAAAAATACTGCTCCAACTGCTTGGCAATCACTTCCTGGTCTTCGCGGCGCGCGGGATTCAAGCGGTACTCATTGAGCAACATTTTGCAGTGTTCGGCCCACATTCCCCAGGCCTTCTGCGAGACATTGTCATAGACGCGCTTGCCGAGGTCATTGTCGAAAGGCAGCTCGTCCAGGCCGGGCAGCTCCTGCTTCAATTTCACGCAAAATACGGTGTGGCTCATGTCGGGTTTCCTTGGGTTTTCTCTGATTTTGACCCCATTATCTCACAGGGTACACTCCGGTCCGCTCACCATCGCCACGTGGGAAAGGCTGCCCCAAGCGGCTTACAATCCTCATTATGAAGACGCGGAGTGCGTTTCGCTTCCTGCTAGTTTGCCTGCTTGCGACTAGCGCCCACACGGCATACGCAGACGGCGAAGGCGGCCCCTTACGCTTCACGGTCCGAGTTGGCGCCGGGATTAAGGGTTCAGTTTCGGGACGCTTATTGGTGTTCTTCGGCCCCTTGCAATCAGCGTCGGAGGAAATGACCCCCGGCTTCGGCGCCGACGCCGACAAGATCTGGATCGCCGCTCGCGAAGTCACCGGCGTTTCGCCCGACAAACCCGTCGATCTTATTCCGGACGATCTCGTCTTCCCCGCTCCCTTTGCCACGCGCCCTCGCGGCAACTACCAGGTTATGGCTCTCCTCGACTTGAACCACGATTATGCCTATGCTGGCAGTTCACCAGGCGATATCCGGAGTCCCGTCATATCACTCCCAGACCTCGACCCAGCCCACGCGGGCACCATGGAACTGGTGCTCACGACTCGCATTCCGGAACCAATACTGAAACTTCCACCGTCTTCCGAACTCGTGGACTTCGTCAGCCCCCTGCTCAGCACCTTCTGGGGCCGCCCTATCCACATGCGGGCCGTCGTCGTACTCCCTCAAAGCTACAACGGCGATGCCAAGGCGAGGTTTCCGACCGTCTATTGGACGCACGGATTTGGCCATCGCCTCGCAGATATCGCCAACGACACTGCTGTTCGTGTCCAAAAGAAAATGGCCGATGGCAAGTACCCGGAGATGATCTGGGTCCTGCTCGACGAATCCTGCCCCAGCGGAACCCATGAATTCGCCGACTCGGTCAACAATGGCCCCTGGGGCCAGGCTTTGGTACAAGAGTTCATTCCGTACATAGAAAAAACCTACCGCGCCGAAGCCAAGCGCGACAGCCGCCTCCTGACAGGACATTCCTCGGGAGGCTGGGCTGCTCTTTGGTTAGAGGTCAACTACCCAGATGTTTTTGGAGCGAGTTGGCCTGTGTCTCCGGATCCGGTTGACTTTCGCAGTTTCCCGCCCGATCTTCGTACCACACCGTTGCAAAATTATTACCGCCAGCCGAGCGGAAAACCTCAGCCGCTGGTTCGTGTGAACAACAAGGACACCATGACGTTGAAGCAAAACGCGCAGCAGGAACGCGTCCTGGGGGATTATGGCGGCCAAAACGCGTCCTTCGAATGGGTCTGGAGTCCCCGCGGTAAAGATGGCCGCCCCATGCCGCTCTTCGACCGCGACACTGGCGTCATCGATCCCGAAGTGGCTAAGGCATGGCAGGCCTATGACATCGAGACGCTTGTCCGCAAAAACGCCGACCGCCTCCGCCCGTTGCTCGATGGACGGGTTCACCTGACTGTGGGCACATGGGACACGTTCCACCTCGACGAGCCCATCCATCTGCTTCAAGCCACGGCCAAGGAACTCAACATCAACATCCAATTCACGTTTGTTCCGGGAAAAGATCACGGCAACATATACGATGGAAACCTGGACGAACAAATTGCCCGCGAAATGGACGCCATCGCCCGGCCTAAAACCAGCCCACCAGCCGCACCTTAGGCGAACGCCGTCTCGTTACTGGGCAGACTCCGCCATCAAATCCAGCGCCGCGTTTACAATCCCCATTCTCCGCGCAACCCGGTTCATCAATGACAATCAAATCCACTCCCACCAGCCCAGTCGCAGACAAACCCAACCCGCGTATCGGGTTAACCCAGGCGCGTCACCCAACCTTAATCTCCCAGCTTATCCGCGATCAGGGCGGCAACCTTTTTACCACCCTCGGCGCTCACTCCGGCCGATTGCAGATTGATCGTCACCAGGACATCGCCCTTGCGCATCATGACCGACGAGTTGCCGGGAGCAATAAAAGCCTCATCGCCCAGCCCGGGCACTTCCGTGAAGTTCTGCTTGCCGCCAAACTGAATTGCAGTGTGGGTCAGCTTCATCATGCCGGTACCGCCCTGCCACATGAACTGGACCAGCATGTGGTTGCCGTCCGTGCCTAGCGTGTAGTCGCAGCCCATCGATCCGCGAGGCACAGCATCCTGAACGGGAACGCCAAGAGCATCTGCGGCCTCGGACGCGCTCACGAAGGAACATGGAAGTCTTTTTCCGGTGTAAGGTTTGCTGTTGCTGGCGAAATTCCCCGCCGCTTTTTTCACGCGATACCCAATGTAGAAGCAACTGCCAATCATCAAGATCAGGATGAGTCCGATGACCCCGACAATGATGAGGACGATCTTCATGGCACCGCCTGACGGTGGAGGGGGATTGGAACCGGTGAACATGGGAGCAGCAGTTCCCGCGGCGATTACTTCCGAGTTCGAGGGCTTTCCGCACGACGGACAGAATCTCACCCCGTCGCCCATTGGCGCGCCGCACGCGTTACAGAATCCTGCCATGATGTTCCCTCCCTCGAAGTCGCAGCCATCTTAAGGAGTGTGCGAGGAGCCGTCAAGGAATTCCATGCGTTGACAGGAATTCCATGCGAACGCCCGCACGCGAAGACTAAGGCGCGCCTCCTCCTGCGCTGAACACCGCTCCAGTGCTACACTCTACGCATTATGGCGGAAGGTCGTTCGCGCGTTTGGCTGTGGATTCTCATCGGCGGCGGTGCATTTTTCCTCTTCGTACTCGCCGTTTTTTCGCTCGTCTACGTCACCATGCACAACGGTGAAGACAAGGCTTCCCTTACCAGTTTCGGCGACAAAATTGCCGTAGTCGACCTCGATGGCGTGATTCTCTCGCCGAAGATTGTCGTCGAACAGCTCAAGAAATTTGCGGACGACGACTCCGTCAAAGCCATCGTCATCCACGTAAATTCGCCCGGCGGCGGCGTGGCGGCTTCAGAGGAAATCTACCGCGAAGTCAAGCGCATTCGCGATGAGAAGAAGAAACTCATCGTGGCCTCCATCGAATCCGTTGGCGCCAGCGGCGCCTACTACGTGTCCTCCGCTACGAACAAGATTTACGCCGACCAGGGCAGCATTGTGGGATCGATCGGCGTGATTTCTCAATCCATCAATTACGGCGATCTCATGAAGTGGGCCAAGTTGAAGGATGTCACCATGAAGGCTGGCGCATTCAAGGACACCGGCAACCCCGCTCGCGATATGACTCCAGCGGAGCAAGAGTACTTACAGAGTCTTATCAACGAGATGCACAGCCAATTTATCGGGGCCGTAGCGGAAGGGCGCAAGATGAAAGTCGAGGACGTCCGCGCGATCGCCGATGGCAAAGTCTGGACCGGGCAACAGGCTCTCAGCCTGAAGATGGTCGACCAGATTACCGATTTCGAGGGAGCTATCAAAGATACGGCCAAAACCGTCGGCATTACCGGCGAGCCGCGCCTTGTACGTCCCGAACGGGACCGAAAAACCTTGGGCGACCTTCTGTTTGGCGACGTTTCCGACTTCCTCCCCACCAAGGAAAAGCTCCTGGAAAGTCACGTCGGCTTCTACTACCTCTGGAAATAGCGGTTTTAGGCCAGGGGAGCCAGAGCCGCCCCAGGACTAAGCGGGAGAAACCCGGCAGGGGGTTCCCAAAGTAGTACGACCCCTCCTACTTGCGCGAAGTCCTGAAATTTGAGAGAGTTAGGAGATTCCCACAGCGGAAAAATGGAGCGATTCCACCATGACCAAGGCTGATCTGATCGAAGATGTCTCCCGTCTCGCCGAAGTTACGCGCAAGGATGGCGAAGTGATCGTGGAGACGATTTTTGACAGCATCGTCCGCTCGCTGCGCGTGGGTGACAAAATTGAAATCCGTGGTTTCGGCAGCTTCCGCACCCGCCAGCGCAAACCCCGCATCGGCCGGAATCCAAAAACCGGCGACAAAGTCGAGGTTCCGGCAAAAAAGATCCCTTTCTTCAAGCCCAGCAAGGAGTTAAAGGATCTCGTCAACACGGGAGCGGGTGCTCCGGCAGCTCCGCTGACGCCGTCGCCACAGGCTTAATCGTAACTCCTACCGCAACCCAACAAGCGGCAATTCAATAGCTTAGAGGCATCATGAAAGAAACGGCTCGCATCGCCGATCAATTGTCACGCGCTTATTCCGGCAAAGCGTGGCACGGACCCTCTTTGCGCTCTCTGTTACGCGGCGTTACAGCGGAACAGGCCGCCCAGCGGCCTGTTCCTGATGCCCACACCATCTGGGAGTTGGTGCTCCACACTTCGGCATGGGATCGCGTGGTCTCTGCACGCATCCAGGGCGGCAAAACCACAAAACTCCCGCCGGAACAAAACTTCCCCGCTGTCACGGATACCAGCGAAACGGCGTGGAAGAAAGCATTGAAAGAATTAGAAAAACAGCATCGAGCGCTCAAGGCCGCCATGCTGAAGTTCCCCGCCGCTAAACTCGACCGCAACCTCACCGGCGGCGACTACACCTACTACATCACCATGCACGGTGCCGTCCAGCACGATCTCTACCATGCCGGACAAATTGCAATTCTGAAAAAACTCGTTAAGTAAGTAAAGGTGTCGCTCTCTGCTCAGAGGCCCGCGGAGCCGTCCCCTGCGGAGCTGCGCGAAGATACTGTGATGGCCATGTCACCGTCTGTGCCAGCGCCTGACCCGCATGCAACGGCCAGTAGGGATCGCGCAGCATTTCCCTCGCCAGTAATACCATGTCCGCTTGAGCGCTGGCGATAATCGCATTCGCCTGGGCCGCCTCCGTAATCATCCCAACGGCCCCCGTCAGAATTCCAGCATCTCGCCGGATGCGCTCCGCAAACGGCACCTGATAACCTGGCCCCAAAGGAATCTTAGCTTTTGGAACATTGCCTCCGGAGGAACAATCCAGCAGATCCACGCCCATCGGATTTAACTCGCGCGCCAGCTCGACCGACTCCTCCACATCCCAACCACCTTCTGTCCAATCCGAGGCTGAAATACGGAGAAACAGAGGATTTCCCTCCGGCCAGTGACGCCGCACTTCCGCCACCACTTCGCGCACAATCCGCGTCCGGTTCTCGAACGAACCCCCATACCCGTCACTCCGCACGTTGCTCAGCGGCGAAAGAAACTCGTGCAACAAATAGCCGTGCGCCGAGTGAATTTCCACAACTTGAAATCCAGCATCCACCGCCCGCCGCGCCGCTTCTCCAAACGCCCTCACCACGCCCGCAATCTCACTCTCAGTCAGAGCGACCGGCATCGGATATTCCGGCACAAATGCCACCGCGCTAGGGGCAACGACGTCACTCCAGCCACCCTGGTTCACGGGGATCATGCCCTCTCCCGACCACGGCCGATAAGTGCTGGCCTTCCTGCCAGCATGCGCCAGTTGGATCCCCGCAACGCTTCCCTGCCCACGCACGAAACGTGTAATCCGGGCCAAAGGCTCAATCTGCGAGTCGCTCCACAGCCCCAGGTCTTGCGGACTGATGCGCCCGCGCGCCTCCACCGCCGTCGCCTCCGTGAAGACCAGCCCCGCCCCTCCCACAGCCCGGCTCCCCAAATGCACCAGGTGCCAGTCGTTCGCCATCCCGTTCTCGCAGGAATATTCGCACATGGGCGAGACCGCGATCCGATTGGGCAATTCGACGCCTCGGATTTGTAACGAATCAAACAACTTGGGCATGTCGAATCTCCAGGAACGCAGGGAATTGCTGTGTCTTGGATTCCGCCCGAGGGCTCGCGGGTGCTTACCCGCTGGAAACTATGTCTGGAGCACACCAGAAGCGGGACGTCGGGGCATCAGAATGCGTGCCTTCGTCAATTTGCCGACCCACCTTGCACTCGGCTGTGATGGCGGCTGTAGCCAAAATAAATCCCCATCCCCAGGATGAGCCAGACCACCAATCGTATCCACGTAATCGGGGTCAGGCTCAACATCATGATCAGCGAAATCACGATGCCCAAGATGGGAACGAGCGGTACAAGGGGGGTCCGGAACGGCCGCGCCATCTCGGGGTGGCGGCGGCGTAAAATCCATACTCCGGCGCACACAATGACGAAAGCCAGCAACGTGCCAATGCTCACCATCTCATCGAGCACATTAATGGGCAGGGACGCAGCCAAGATGGCAACGAAAATACCCACCGTCAACGTGGAGATCCAGGGCGTTCTAAACTTGGGATGAACCGCGCGAAACAAGGCCGGCAACAAACCATCCCGCGACATGGAGAAGAATACGCGCGACTGCCCCAGAAGCATCACCACGATCGTGCTGGTCAGGCCCATGAGCGCGCCGAGCTTCACCAGCATGCTGCCCCAACGCACTCCGGTGGCATCGATGCCCACCGCCAACGGATCCGGTACCATGAGGTTTGTGTAATTCACCAGGCCGGTCAGTACCCCCGCCACTACGATGTACAGAACCGTGCAGATCACGAGCGAGCCAAGAATCCCGATGGGCATGTCTTTTTCCGGGTTCTTCGCCTCTTGGGCAGCAGTGGAAACCGCGTCGAAGCCGATGTAGGCAAAGAAGATAATGCCTGCGGCGCGGAGGATCCCTGACACTCCGAATTGGCCGAAGCCCTGATTTTGTGGAATAAACGGATGCCAGTTGGCAGCCATCAATTCCCGATGTCCCAGGAGATAGTGGCCGCCGATGGCGACAAAGACTAAGAGTACGCAAACCTTGATCAGCACAATTCCGGTATTGAAATTTGCCGACTCCTTGATCCCGATCACGAGTACTAAGGTACAAAATACAATCGCAAGAAAACCGAGCAAGTTAAACACGCCGTGGGTGTGTGGCAGCGCCGCGGGATCAATGCCAAGAATCTTCAGCTTCGGAACGATTCTGGCCATGTTCTCCCAATGATTGTTATAAAAGACGAATTCGTCCCAGTGGGTGCCCGCGATTGCAGCGGGAAGCTTGATTCCGAAATCACCGAGCAAGCTGATGAAATATCCACTCCAGCCCGACCCTACCGTGGCGGCTCCGAAGGCGTATTCCAGGACGAGATCCCAGCCAATGATCCAGGCGACAATTTCACCCAACGTGGCATACCCATATGTGTACGCGGAGCCCGCGACTGGAATCATCGAGGCGAATTCGGCATAGCAGAGCCCGGCGAAAACGCACCCCACTGCCGCGAAGATAAAGGAAAGAATAATCGCGGGGCCGGCATGCTGCGCCGTGGCTGTACCCGTGATGACGAATATGCCGGTGCCAATAATCGCGCCTATGCCCAGAGCGATGAGGTTACTGGGACCTAACGCACGCTTCAGGCAGTGCTCGCCGGTTTCCTGCGCCTCGTTCAGGATTGTCGCAATGGGCTTCGTCGCCAGCAGGTTCGCCATTCATCCTCCGTGATATCTAGGCGGTACGCTTGGAATTTCGGCGAACCCATACTATGGGAATGAACTTGATTTGAATAGATCGAGGGCTATTTACCCAATTTGTGGAAACGCAATATGTAGGGACGTCCTTACCGGCGTTTGTGACGCTCGGGGTGTCCGCCGTCCGCGAGAACTGGAACCTCGCGGAGTTCCTAGCTCGGAAAATGAAAATGTACATCCTGCTTCGAGACATTCGCCACACCGTCCGTCGTCGCGGGCCGGAAATGCCATCTATGCAGCGTCGCTACAACTCTCTCATCCACCTCAGGGCCGAGGGATTGCAAAACGCGAGTCTCCGCCACGTTGCCTTGCGTGTCGATCGTAATCTCCACAATCACGTCACCCTGAATGCCGGCTGGCAACGATGACCGCGGAACGTCCGGCCCAGCAATCGGCAAAGCCGGTTCCCTCACAAAGCCAACCGTAGGTCCATCCGGCAATGACCCTTGCTCCGACCCCGCCTGCATGGGTTCGGCAACGGGGTTGGCCATCTGAGTCTTCCCGATCTTCCGCGCAACCGGCTTCCGGTAAATCCGATCCAGCGGCCTTTCCCGCAACTCCAGCGGCGCGGAATACACCAACTCGGTCACCACCGCCCCGTGTCCAAACCGAACATCGGTCGGTTTCACAAAGCTGGCGTTGAGCGGCCGGAAGACCAGTATCAGCACGAACAGACCGTGCGCTGCCACCGATAGCAACGCCGACGGCGCTTGCTTGCTGATCGCGGGCTTTGGCTGGCTAAACACTCGTACTCTCCGAAGCCTCTACTCTTGGACGTCCTGGCGCGCGAATGGTGAGACCAAGACACTTCGATTATGGCAGGTATCAGAGCTGGATCGTAATTTAATAAGAGCTTTAGAGTCAGTAGCTTGTCGCAGCGCAAAGAGCCCGGTCCAGCACCGTCAGCGCCGAATTCCTACCGCTGCCATCATTCGCCCCGTAACTCCCTTTTCCTTCCGGTAGGAAAACAACAGATCCGTGTGGCAAGCCGTGCACAGAGGCGACACCTCAACGTTCTTACCCGTTAAGCCGGCATCGAGGAGCTGCAACCGGTTGGCTTCCGCCAGGTCCAGGAAAAGCTGGACAGGCAGTTCGCTATGCCCCGGAGCTCTCGCCGTCAGAAAGAGCATGGGATACTTCTCGCGAACCGGATCGAGTTCCTTGATTTCGCGAAACAGCCTGTCGGCATAGGCGAACTGAGCTTCGAACTGGACCCGCACTTCGGGACCCACCTCGAAACAGCATTGTCGAATACCAGGTCCAATCGCGGCCAGAAGATGCTTCGGATCGCTGCCAAAACTGTGGCGCATCTCGCCCACACCTTTCTCCACGATGCGGCGTAGTGTCCCTCGCCATCCCGCATGAAAGACGCCCACCGCTTTCCGCTTCGGATCGACGAGGATAACGGGCAGGCAGTCGGCGGTTTGAACCGCCAAGACGAGTCCAGCGATGTTCGTGATGACGCCATCTCCCACGAGAGGAGATTCCGATACGGCATCTACGGCGTGAATGAGATCGGAATGGATCTGCCTCAGGGTCACGAGCCGCGTGGAAATTTCCGCCTTATCCGTTGCTCCCAGGGTTCTCAAAAACAGCTCGCGATTGCGCTCCACCGCCTGGCGACGATCTTCTTTGGTTAGGCCCAGGTTAAGGCTTTGCGCTCCATATGCCGTGCTCACTCCACCCTTCCGCGTGCTGAAACCGTGAACCAGCCAGGAAAACTGGCTCCAAGAGCCAGTCTTGATCACTTCCGGGGCGGTCTTGGTCGCTTTCAGGGCAGCAGACGGCCTTTTCGCAAACGATTTCGCTTTGACCTTCTTCGGCTCAGTGCGGTTCGCTTTGCGGCGGGAAATCGGCTTCGTGCTCACAGGTCTATTTTAGCGTGAGAGCTCACAACGGCATTTACGCCCTCCCCGCTCCGTTCCACGGAGCGGGTGCTCAAACGGATTCCCGCAATGTCGCCGAACCAAACCGATCCCATCAGCTCCCGCAATCGAGAGGTTTGCTGACGCCGGCCAGCAACGCTATACTTCCTTTGACATGTTTGACGACTTCCACGCGCAAGACCGCTGGTCCAAGACGGATGTGCATTGCCTCTATCAGGGCCTTGTGGTGGCAATCGCCACTCGCCATGCTGACGCCGTCGATGTCAAATTTTTGGCGGGTGGCAAGCCCGTGACGATTGCGCTCCCGCATCGCGCCTGGGCTGAATATCAGAGCCGGACAGGCAAGGTGATTACCGATTCGCTTGCCATCCAGATCGCTGGACACTATCTCAAGGCAGCAATCGAAACCGGTGAACACGCTGGCCAGGAAATGTACTCCCTCACGGTGACGGAGACGATGCAGCATCTCGATGCCGCCCTGGAAGAACTGCTGGCTGCAAGGGCTTAATCCGCCTGCACTTATCTGGCAATCCTCGGTCTGGCAACGCTGTGCGGGTAGTGGGAATCTGAGACGAGATGGCACAATTCCGCCGAGGCCTGTTGCGGATGGTGGTTGGTGAATCATCCTCCGGCGGCATGCGTGCCACTAACCCTCACTCTCAAGAACGAGGGCAAAGAGACAGTGGCAGTGGTATCAGCAAGCTGCGGAAGTGATGGCCTTGGCTTCGATCTTATGGGCTCCGACGGAAACTGGGAGCCGTTCCCGAGTGGAAAGGTCCTGGTCTGTGCTCGAAACATTCTTAGCGTTCAAATCCTTGCTCCCGGCGAGAGTAGCACGCGACGCCGAAGGCTTGGCGACGCCGATCTGGAATTGGATTTAACGTCACCCGCGAAGGACGTGTCGCCCAACAAGCAGGTCGTGCAAATGAACCGGGGCACTGGATATGCCCGCATCTCCGGCACCGGACCCTATCAAATTCGCGCTCGCGAGAAGATTAATGGCTGCGTAATTTTGGAACAGACAAATCCCGCCAACACTTTCACGTCTGCCTTATCCCGCTGCCCTAATGGCAGGACGACGCAATTCGCATCTATTCAATCCACTGCGCTATAGCTAACGCTAGATCACTAAGCAATGACAGCAACTGGATATACAATCGACCGGTCTTTGTGACACAAAGCCCTGTATCGAGGGTCGCACTGTCGAAAGCTCGCGGCGAAAGTTGCGTTTGGACTCGAACACCCGCTTAACCAGAAGACCTCGAAGAGTTCGACCCCGCTAGGTATGACGGCAGCCGGACCGAACCGCAAAAGGAGGCTGCCGCGGAACCAATTCCTTGTATTCTTGGGTTCAGCGCATGTTCGCCCGCAAACTCCAAATTGACTACGAAACTGACGGTCAGCGGCATCCCTGTCCGATCAAGTGGCTGGATAATTTCTCCATGCGAAGCTTTACCAACGCTTCGGTCTTTGACGACACTCTCCCCGTCGCCGACGGTCGTCTTGAGGTCGGGAGTGCGGTTCCGATCCACCTTCTTCGCGAGGCTATGGAGGACTGGTTCCGGCGAAAGGGTTACTTAGCAGGGGAGTCACGCTTGCTGGTCTCGGAAACATCGGGGGTTTAGCCCATTTCGATACGAAATTCCCTGTAGACCGGGGAATTCTTACCCTGCCCGGTGATGCTCGGTGGATGGCGGTCATTCCAACTCATTGAGTTGACAAGACATTCATGTGGCTGAAACACTGGCACGCCTCGTGCATCGCAATGAAAAAGGCTTCAAAAAGGGACTACCAGGGTCCTCTGTGGAGAGAAGATGCGAGATTTCTTGAACGGCATGAAGGATTTAGGCGAGGTCCGAATCAATTGGACAGCGATTTTCGGCCTCGGCGCGGCGCTCTTTGTCAGCGTCAGCTTCTGGGCGGCGGTGATCAACACTACCGCTTCGCTCGTAAAATAGAGGAATCCCGCGAGCAGGATTAGGCTTTGTCCGCGACCTTTCGGTATACCCCAGCTCCGCCCCGGCGGAGCTTTCGCTTGCTTATTTGTGGTAATTCAGCAGTGAAAACACGTCCTGACCTTTGAGCTTGTCCCGGCCCTTCAAAAAATCCAACTCAACCACGAAAGCCAGGCCAACGATCTCGGCGCCGAGCGATTGGGCGAGCTCTACAGTAGCTTCTGCCGTTCCTCCCGTCGCCAGTAGATCGTCCACAATGATGATCCGTTGCCCCTTCTGAATCGCGTCTTTGTGCACTTCGAGGGTGTTGCTGCCATATTCGAGGTCATAGCTGACTTTGGCGGCCTCGGCAGGCAATTTCCCCGGCTTGCGGACCGGGACAAATCCCGCGGCCAGACGGTACGCGACCGCCGGGCCAAAGATGAAGCCGCGCGCTTCCATGCCAAGCACCAAATCGATATCCCGGCCGATGTAGTGTTCGGAGAGCTGGTCCACCAGCATCGCGAAACCCAGCTTGTCTTTGAGCAGGGTGGTGATGTCGTAGAAAAGTATTCCTGGCTTGGGAAAGTCCGGTATCTCCCGGATCTTTGCCTTCAACTGGGCTTTTATCTCGTCTGAACTCATGCGAATTTCCTGAACTCCCTTACCAGGTGCCTTCAATCCGAAAAGTTGTGCTGCCCGGCCCAGCCTCACCGCTATGCGCTGGCCGCTCTTCCACATCGTCGACGCGGGCGGCCCTGGGACCTTGCCAGAGCTTGGCTTGCAGGGCAGAAAGCTGGGCGCGAGTTCCTATGGCAAGCAGTTCCACTGCGCCTTCGGAGGTATTGCGAACCCAGCCGGAAATACGGAGCTTATGCGCTTCCGCCTCGACAAACCAGCGAAACCCCACGCCCTGCACGCGCCCGCGCACGGTATAGCGTCGAGCTTCATTCGGCTCCGTCATGGCCAGCGAGATTTTACTCTGGGATCCGTGCGAAAAGATACGCCCGCGAAGCTATGCGCGCGACAGGTACGCGCCTTCGGAAGTATCCACGCGAATCACGTCGCCTTCGTTAATGAAGGCCGGTACCTGAACCGTAAGCCCAGTCTCCAGCTTCGCGGGCTTGGTCACAGCGCTGGCCGTGGCACTGCGCATGCCAGGCTCCGTTTCCAGCACTTTCAGCTCGACTGTCTGCGGCAGTTCAATGCCTACCGCCTTGCCGTCGAAGAACTCGATGATGATCTGCAAATTTGGTGTCAAGTACTCGACCGCATCGCCCAGAATGTCTCGCCCGAGCTGCATCTGCTCATAGTTCTCGGTGTTCATGAAGGTAAAGAAATCACCGTCGGTATAAAGGTATTCCATCTTCTCCTCGTCCACGATCACTCGCTCGATGGGGTCGGGCGAGCGGAAGCGGTGCTCAAAGATGGCGCCAGTACGCAAATTGCGGAGCTTAGCCTGAATAAAAGCCCGCAGGTTGCCAGGCGTGCGGTGCTCGACGCTGAAAACGGAGCACAGATTATTCTCGTGCTTAATAACCATGCCCGGGCGCATTTGGGTCGCGGGAATTGACATGACTGAAGATTGCTCCTTACAGGTTTTGCAGATGATTAGCGGAGGCGAGAGGGCAAACATCTACGCCGCACACGTGGAGTAACACCTGATTGTACACGAGGGCTAGGGCCGGTCGGGAGGCTATAATGGCGCAGCGAATGGCCCTCACCTCTGGCACAAAACTAGGCCCGTACCAAATCGAATCCCCGCTGGGCGCGGGCGGCATGGGTGAGGTTTACCGCGCTCGCGACACGCGGCTCGACCGCACCGTCGCCATCAAAATCCTGCCTAGCCACCTGGCCGACGACCCGCAGGCCAAGCAGCGCTTCGAGCGCGAAGCCAAAACCATCTCCAGCCTGAACCATCCGCACATTTGCACCCTACACGACGTGGGGTCGCAGGAAGGCATTGCCTACCTGGTTATGGAGCATGTGCAGGGCGAAAGCCTCGACGCGCGCCTGAAAAAAGGACCCCTCCCACTGAAGCAAGCGCTCGAGTGCGGCGTCCAAATTTGTGATGCACTCGAAAAAGCGCACCGCGCCGGAATCGTCCACCGCGACCTGAAACCCGGCAACATCATGCTCACCGCCGCAGGCGCGAAGCTCCTCGACTTTGGGCTAGCCAAACCGACGTCCGCAGTCTTCGGAGCACAAGCCTTAACCAACGCCGGTCCCATGACCCCGTCGACGCCCACCATGAACCTTTCAGGCCTCGCCGGAACCGTCGGAACCTTAACTCAACAAGGCACCATCGTGGGCACCTTCCAATACATGGCCCCCGAAACCCTCCAGGGCAAGGAAGCCGACGCCCGCAGCGACATCTTCAGCTTCGGCTGCGTCCTCTATGAGATGCTCACCGCCCGGCGGGCTTTCGAAGGCAAAAGCCAGATTTCCGTCGCCTCGGCGATTTTGGAACACGAGCCGGAACTGATTTCTAAAGTCCAGCCCATGGCGCCGATGGCGCTAGATCACGTGGTCTCCGAGTGTCTGGCGAAGGATCCCGAAGAGCGCTGGCAAAATGCCGCCGACGTAGGGCGAGAACTACGCTGGGTGGCGAGTGGAGGGTCGGGCGTGAATCCGCTGCCCGTCGTAAAAGCTTTGGCGCATTGGCGAGAACGGGCAGTCTGGGCCGCCGTCGCGGGTGTCCTACTAGGCGCGATTGTGTGGTTCGCTCTAAAATCCGCTCCGCCAGCACCAATAATGCGTTCCTACCTCCCCCCTCCAGCTGAAACGGGCTTCGATTTCACTGGAGATTTTTCCGGGCCGCCGGTCATTGCGCCGGACGGCTCAGCCGTTGCATTCTCTGCCCGGAAACCCAAGGAAGGGACCTTCCTCTGGGTGCAAATACTCAATGAACTGACTGCCAGAAAAATCGAAGGCAGCGAAGGAGCTGCGTTCCCTTTTTGGTCGGCCGACAGTAAGTCTCTCGGGTTTTTTGCCAGCGGCCATTTGAAGAAAGTCGCAGCCTCGGGTGGGCCCATCACGGTTTTGGCGGATGCACCCAATGCCCGCGGAGGCGCCTGGAACCAGGACAACGTCATCATCTTCGAACCCGATTATAGGGAGTCGTTGTGGCGTGTAAACGCTAGTGGTGGGACGTCAGCGCGCCTGACCTCGATGGAAACGCACAAGCATACGACGCACCGTTGGCCGCGTTTTCTGCCGGACGGCAAACATTTTATTTTCTTCGCCACCAATCACTCGGGTGGCTCTGAGCAAGGAATTTACTTCGGATCGCTCGACGACGGTACCTATAGGCGCGTGCTGGAGGCGGATTCGGACGCCCAGTACGCCTCGGGCTACCTGATCTACCATCTCCAATCGCAATTGCTGGCGCAGAAGTTCGATCCTGCCACGGGGCAGGTCTCTGGAGATCCACTGACGGTCGCGGACTTCGTCGAATACGATTCCTCGACGTGGCACACCTCGTTCGCCACAAGCCAGAGCGGGCTCCTGATTTACGAACCCGGCACGAAAAGCATGGGCAGCGACCTAGTCTGGCTGGACCGGAGCGGGAAAATTACCGGCAAAGTAGCCGATCGGGGGTTTTACAAAGGCAGTGGACGTTTTTCTCCGGATGGAAAACGGATCGCCACCGGCGTTGGCGACCCCGAGGCAGACATTTGGGTGTTCGATCTCGCTCATGGCTCGCGGACCCGTTTGACCTTCGGCGGCGCTACGTATCTGGGCCCCTCGTGGTCGCCCGACGGCCAGCGCGTGGCGTACGTCCGTCTCAGTGGCGCGACCGTTGTGACCGGGAGTTCCCTGCACGCGCACCAGGCCAACGGGAACGGTCAGGATGAAGTATTAGTGGACCAGAACACACCCGGCCAGCCCGTCACGTTGCTTTGGCCACAATGGTCGGCGGACCGGAAATATCTGGCTTACATGGGACAGTCAGGGCCGAACGCCACGATCTGGGCGATGCCGGTTACAGGAGATAAAAAACCGTTTCCGGTGGTGCAATCGACGAATCCTCAGGCGCGGATCTTTCAATTCCGCCTTTCTCCCGACGGCCGCTGGCTCGCCTACACGTCCACAGAAACCGGCCGCGAAGAAACTTATGTAACGCATTTTCCGACTGGCTCGGGCAAGTGGCAGGTCTCCCAGAACGGAGGGCTTTTCCCTTTGTGGAGGGGTGACAGTAAGGAAATCTATTTCATGGGGTTCAACAGCAATGCCACAACGCAAGTATTCGCGGCCAGTGTAAATGGAGTCGGCGATACCTTCGAAGCCGGTCAGGTACGGACACTGTTCGCCATATCGTACACAGCACCGATCGGCTACCCGTATGACGTTTCTCCTGATGGTCAGAAGTTTATCCAGGCCACGTCGCCCGAGGGCGTCTCGACACCGCTTGTCTTGGTGACGAACTGGACTTCGGAGCTGAAGAAGTGAGTCTGGCTCCAGGAACAAAACTTGGGCCTTACGAAATTCAATCCCCCCTGGGCGCAGGCGGGATGGGCGAGGTCTACCGCGCCAACGACTCGCGCCTTGACCGCATCGTAGCCATCAAAGTCCTCCCAGCCACTCTCTCCACCGACCCATTGCTGAAGCAGCGGCTGGAACGCGAAGCCAAAGCTGTCTCCAAACTCTCCCACCCGCACATCTGTACTCTGCACGACATCGGCCACCAGGATGGGATTGATTTTCTGGTAATGGAATTTCTCGAAGGCGAGACGTTGGAGCGCCACCTGAGCAAAGGCCCTCTGACCACCGAGCAAACGATTCGTTACGGTGCACAAATCGCCGACGGGCTCGCCAAAGCGCACAGGCTCGGCATCACGCATCGCGATCTCAAGCCCGCCAACGTTATGCTGACCAAGGCCGGCGCGAAGTTGCTCGATTTCGGCCTGGCCACGCAATCCGGCCCCGCGCCCTTCGATGATGCACTGACTCAGATGACGCAGGAGCACTCGAAGCTCACCAGCGCCGGGATGATCGTCGGCACGTTCCAATACATGGCGCCCGAGCAGTTAGAAGGAAAACCAGCCGACGCCCGCACGGATATTTTTGCCTTCGGCGAAGTGCTGTACGAAATGGCGACTGGCAAACCAGCGTTTTCCGGCGCCAGCCGCGCCAGCCTGATTGCGGCGATTCTCACTACCGAGCCTCCACCGATCTCGCAGCTCCAGCCCTTGACACCTCTCGCGCTGGAACGCGTGGTCAAGAAGTGTTTGTCAAAAGATCCCGACGAGCGCTGGCAAAGCGCCAGCGATCTCGCCAGCGAACTTCAATGGATGAGCACTGGGCCCGCCACAACCCAATCCGCCATCCCGGCCCCCTCCCTTTCAAAAACAAAATTCGACTGGAAGCTCTGGGCGATGGCCGCTATGGCCGTGCTCGCCCTCTCTGCCCTCCTGTTTCACTTTCTCTCTCGTCCCACGGTCTCGGATTCGGTGCGCATGCGCTGGGTTATTTCCCCGCCCGAAGGCACGCAATTCCTAGCCACAGGCGATGCTCCCGCCCCGGTCGCCATCTCCCCCGATGGCCGCCGCATCGCGTTTGTCGCCGGCACTCCCGGCAAATCCCAAATCTACCTCCAATCGCTCGACGCGCTGAAGGCTACAGCTCTCGCGGGAACGGAAGGCGCTTCCTGGCCCTTCTGGTCGCCCGATAGCCGCTCCCTCGGCTTTTTCGCGCACGGCCAACTCCGCCGCATCGACGCCGACGGCGGAGCTCCCGTCGACATCTGCGAAGCTCGCGTGCCGCGCGGCGGCTCGTGGGGCGCCGACGGTCTTATCGTTTTCACGCCAGAGACTACGACCGGCCTTTATCGAGTCGCCGCCTCGGGAGGGCAGCCCGTCGCGGTCACCACCGCCGACCGCGAACACGACTCCCACCGTTGGCCTTTCTTCCTGCCGGACGGTAAGCACTTCCTTTACTACGCCGCCTCGCATAACGATGTTGGCCATGTTCGCGACAGCATTTACGTGGGCTCCGTTGACGGTGGCCCCGGCAGATTTCTTCTCTCCTCGCACGCCAACGCGGCCTACGCTAACGGAAATCTGCTCTTCATCAAGGACAACACTTTGATGGCGCAGCCTTTCGATCTGAGCGGCCTGAAGTTGAACGGCGACCCCGTCGTAGCCCAGGACGGAGTCGAGGAGCATCGCACCTGGTGGATGGCGATTTTTTCTGTTTCTAATAATGGAACCTTGGTGTTCGCTCCCGTCCAGAACCCGGACAACACCTTGCTCTGGATGGATTCCACCGGCAAACCGCTCGGCACGGTGGGCGAACTGAGCCGCTATGCCAGCATTCACCTCTCTCCCGATGACAGCCACCTGGTCGTCGAACGCGATCGCCCCCACCACGACTTGTGGATCTACGACCTTCGGAAGGGTGATCTTCATGGTGAGGATCTTCTTCCCACCCAATTCACCTCCGGTGCCACCGCCGGCCTTCCCGTCTGGTCCAGTGACGGCAGTAAGATCGCATTTGCCACCGAAAAAGCGGGCCGTTTCGAAGTGCACTTGAAATCTATGTTTGGAACACAGGAAGAGGAGGTACTGGTCTCCGGCGGCGACAGCCTCCCTCTGGCCTGGTCTCCTGATGGCAGCACCCTGCTCTACTCCATCGACGAAAGCGGACTCCAGAGCGCCAGCCTTTGGGCGATGCCCATGCAAGGCCCCCGCACTCCCCGCCAACTGCTGAAGGCGCCCTACTACACCAGCGATGGAGTCTTTTCCCCCGACATGCGCTGGATCGCTTACGGTTCCCGCGAATCCGGCACGCAAAGAATCTATGCCACGCCCTACCCCGGTCCCGGGCCGCGCATCCTCATTTCCCCCGGCTACGGCGGCAACCCTGTCTGGATGAAAGATGGGCACGCCATCCTGTACCTGGGCGACGCCGCCAATCTTGTCATAACCGACGTTCGCGAACAAGGAGCCGACTTGATCGTCGGCAAAACCCGCCAAATTCCTCAAGTCATCGAAGCCCCGGTCGGCGAGGGCTTCCCCATGGACGTAGCCAAGGATGGCCGCATCCTCGCCATCACCCGCGGGCAAGACAACCGCACCCAACTCGTAGTGGTTTCCAACTGGGAGGCCGGCCTGAAGAAATGAACTTACTTTGTGGAACACAACTTCGGAGGGTACCCCACTCAAGGCGGGTGGCCGACCTTTTCAAGGGGTTGGACTTCCTTTCCCAAAACGGAATCTTGGGTGCCCCGTCCTTGCGTTTTTTGCAAGGGCGGGGCGCGACGTTTGAGAATGGACTGTCGGTGCGTGCGCTACGAACCCGGGCGAGCCAATATGGCAGCGTGAGCTTCGCCAATGGAGGGTTTGGCTTAGCCGGAGGCGGGGAGATCGTTTTACCCGGAGCGGCTATCGAAGACGCGTTCGGCAGGTTGGGATTGTGACACCCGGCGCAAGGATACGGTGAGAGTGAAGCACATTTCTATGCGCCTGCGAATCGTATGTTCCTTCCCCCAGAGTACGCGTTTTTGAATTGCTGCATTTGTGGAGGAGGTGCGGCGGTGCCGGACCTTCCGTGCATGCATTGCCCTCCTCCGGAGACAGATGGCCTTCAAACTATTCCCTCGCAGTCCATTAAAGATGGGCAAACGGCGAGTTTTGTAGTTGTAGAAACGGGAGGCACTCCGATTTCCTATGCTTGGTCGTACACGTCTCCATCCGGTGCGGGAAATGCGCCCAGAGTCAGCTTTACATCTGCAACAAGCGCTAATACGGGCACAGATGGTCATTGGTTTGCGTTACCCGACGTGGCCTGTCCAACCCAGGCACAAATTCCAGCCTATTACGACGCCAAATACACGTTATCCGCCCGTGTAACATTTCAAGATCACAATGTGATCACGAAGAGTACTTCTCTAACGGTAAATTCATACTGGAACCCTGCGGGTACGACAGATCCCAACGTCGCGAGGATTGGGGGAGTTCCCATGATGGCCGCCGATGGCAAAGGGGTATGGCGAGTGACTGGGATGGGAACTCTTTCACGGGTTGTACCAACCACTTCGACGATTTACGTTATCCCGACTAGCCAGTTTTACAACAAGACTGTCCAGCACGAGCAGGCTCACGTAAACAACTGGATTCTTGGAACAGGTCACCTTTTTGGTGATCTCTTTATCCCTACTGATTTCTATAACCAGATCAGGAACACTACGGGCACATCGCAAGCCGATCTCATCAATCAGCTTTCGGCGGCCCTTAAAACTTACGTCAACGCCCAAGAAGCTATTGTTGCGCAACGCGAGATTCAGGACGAACACCTTGCCCACGTCGTGTCGGATCCGATTGCACCGCGCTACGTTTATCAAGAGTGCCCTTAAGGGTTGTGAGTTTCTATGAATCGAGAATATAGAATAGTTGCAACGGTCTGCCTGCTGAGTCTCAGTCTCGCAATGGCTGAGACAGCAACGGCGCAAATAGATACGCTAAGAGTCGCGCCAGAAAAGGATTTAGAGGATCTGTATGAAAGGGCTGCCGCGAGCCAGTTCGTCGTGACCGGTACGGTCGTGCGAACGGAGGGTATCGGTGAGCGATGGACTGAGGAACTCAATCAAAGGATCAAGACGGCCCAAGATCTTAGCGTGGCGCGCCATGGAACGCTTGCGGTGATTGAAGTAGAGAAGATGGTTTGTCGCGAGGCCGATTTTCGAGCTCGACCATCTCCGATATCGGAGGTCCCTAAGACCATTTACATCTTTTTGCCCAGAGATGAACCGCAGTGGGTAAATGGTCAACTGAGGGAATACTTTTTGGATGGTCAGCAATACCTTCTTTTCCTCGTCCCGCTTGAAGAAAAGATTCGCGATCGTTGGATTAAGATCTACGACCTTGATCCCAATCGTTCTTATTTTCGCGGTGAGCAGCACGCGCGTGGGATCGTCCCTCTTAAAGCAAGCGAAGTCGTCCTCAACGAGGTAACGCGGCTTTGCGAGGCCGTGCGCCCTGCCGACGTGGCGCAGAAATTGACTGCACTTAGGAAACTCGAATCCTCGGGAGATTCGGTTCTTGAGAAGGACGCGCGGCAGGCCGAGGAAAATCTCCAAGCGGAGAAGCCTAAGTGAGCTTAAAAAAGGGACCGGCTGATGAGATAACCGTGTCGGCTCCTAACGAGCGAGTGGACTTGGTGTTGAACAAAACAACCGGGGCCAGACTGGACGCTCACCGGCTTTCGCGAACCAGAACTAGCGCCGTGCCCAAATACGGTTATGCCCTTCCCTTCCGCTTTCAGAACCAGTTCCAGAATTTTCAAATTAGTCGTTGACTTAAGAACCCACTGGCCGCACCATATCTATAAGGGGCTGTACCGGAAATGGATCGGAGCCGTAGATCTTAACTCCTTTGTTTTCCGGATTTTCCGTGTAAGTCCTTTCAACTCAAAGATTTTGGGCCCCTGGCAACGTATCTCGTTGATTCCAAAAGATCGAGGCGGAGGGGGGGTACCCTTCAATGTGCAACGACGTTCACATCCCGCGTTGCGCAAGGTTCGTCACTTGGAACCCGGCTCCGCCTTCCGCGCTTCCGGCAAAGGCTTCCGCGGCAGCATCTCAGAGCGGTTCGCCGCGTGATAAACCACCGACGCAATCACCGCCGACGCCTGCATCATATCCGCCGGCGGCGCATGATCGTACGTATCCATGTCGGAATGGTGGGTAAAGTTCGAGTAGTCCAGCTCATCCTGGATGAACTGAAACCCGGGCAACCCCACAGCATCAAACGACAGATGATCCGTTCCGCCCGTGTTCCGAATCGTAATACTCCCCGTCCCCAAATCGCGAAACGGCGCCAGCCACTCCTCAAACAGCGGCCGCATCATATCGTTCCCCTGCAAGTACGCCCCGCGAATCTCTCCAGCTCCGTTGTCGAGATTGAAATACCCTGCAAGCTTGTCGAATTCCGGCGTGGTTTTCATCGTGGCTGGATCGGCAAAGTGCTGCTTCACATAAGCCATCGACCCCAGCAACCCTTCCTCTTCGCCGGTCCACAACCCAATCCGCACCGTGCGATCCATCTTCAGATTCAACGCCTGGAGCACGCGCATGACTTCAATCATCACCGCGCTGCCAGCCCCGTTGTCCGTCGCTCCTGTGCCTCCGTGCCAGGAATCAAAGTGTGCCCCAATCATGATGACTTCATCTTTCTTGGCTCCGCCGGGAATCTCGCCAATGATGTTGAAGGAATCGACATCCTTTTCACCGGCAGTAGTCTTAAGATTGACCCGCAATTTCACCGTCTGATTCTTCGCGATCAGCCGCCCAATACGGTTGTACTGCTCCCGCGTAACGGAAAACAGCGGCAGCGCCAGTGGATACTTGGCTTCGTAAGCAAACGCCTGCTCAGCAAACGTAAGCCCGCCCTTGGTCCGCGCATCCGAAATGAAACCTGCGACCGCACCCTCCTGAACCAGAAAGTCGTTAAGCTTCGCGCGCACATCCTTAACCGCATCGAAGATCTGGTCGATCTGGTCTTCCGTAAGCGTGCTAAAAAACTGCCGCCGCTTCTGCGGATCATCCGGCACTTGCAGGTTCTTGATATCAACCTGCACTTTCTGCGTGGGCGTCGGAGCCTTCGACATCTCCGCCAGATCCGCATCCGAGTCGCGCTTGAACAAGGCGTCTGTTGCAGCCGGAACCGGATCGGGATCGGAAAGCAGAACAATCTTGCCCTGCAACTTCCCGCGGTACGCCGCCTCGAACTTGTCGAGATCCTCCTGCGCTTTCTTGGCACTGTACGTCCGCGTGATCGGCGCAAGAACTGGCTCTCCAATCACCACCCCGGGTGTAGACCGCGTCCATGCCAGCGGCGTAGCCCGGAGATGTGAATACCGCGGCTCCGTCATCTCCACGGAATACTCTTGCAGCTCCCAGTTGCGCCCAAATGGCCCCCACGGCTCCAGATGCACACTATGTATGCCGTAGCTCTTCAGTCGCTCCACTGTCCAGTCCGCGGCTTCCTGCGCCTCCACCGAACCCGTAAGCCGGGGCCCGTAACGATCGGTGATCATGGAAAGAGTGTTCATGACCTGCGAATGGTCGAAAGCCTCAGTCTTAATGCGCTGCACGACAGAGAGGTCAACGCGATCCTTATTCTGCTGGGCTGGAGCGACGGAGCCAAGGACCGCGACCACAAAGATGAACAGAGTTCCCCGCATAACTAAAACCCGAATTCGTGACAAGTTCTCCTCCAGAGGGCGTGACTGACCAGCAACATAACACTTGACACTTGCGGATTTTAGCATCGAGTCGCAGGGTGATCCCGCACCCATAGCTTCCTGCCCCGATAAACCTCCACACTCGATCCTCCGAGAATGGCCGCCAAAGACCGTGTAACGCAAGCACGCTCGCCCTGCCCAATTGTGTTGGACCCACCCTAGCCATCTGGCCTAGTCTGTGGATTATGCGGAAAGCTCGCCCCACGGCCCCGCTGGCCATCGCATTTAATCTCTTGCTCTCTCTAACCGCGTGCGGCGGCAGTTCAAACAGAACAACCCCAACTACCCCCCCACCGACGCCGCCCAACAGCGTCACTCTCACGCCGGTGGTCTCCGGCCTCTCCAGCCCCGTCGACCTTCAAGCAGCAGACGATACCACTGGACGTTTATTCGTCGTCGAGCAGCCAGGCACAATCCGCATCTTGCAGAACGGAGCCTTGCTCCCGACGCCGTTTCTGGACATTCGCTCCCGGGTGACCTTTAGCGGCGAGATGGGATTGTTGGGCGTGGCGTTTCACCCGGGCTTCGCTCAAAGCGGACGTTTCTACGTGAACTATGTCCGGGGGCCGCAAGCACAAAGACAGACCGTCATCGCGGAATACCAGGTTTCCGCTGCGGACGCGAACCAGGCAGATCCTGCGACCGAACGAATCCTGCTGGTTGTCAACCAGCCCTTCGACAACCACAAGGGCGGACAACTCGCCTTCGGCCCGGACAAGTTTCTGTACATCGGCCTCGGGGATGGCGGCAGCGGCGGCGATCCCATGGGCAACGGCCAGAATCTCCAAACACTGCTCGGAAAGATGCTCCGAGTTGACGTCGATCACATGACGGGAGCCCTTCCCTATGCGATTCCAGCCGACAACCCCTTCGCCGCTGGAGGCGGCCTGCCGGAAATCTGGGCTTATGGCCTACGCAATCCCTTCCGTTTCTCTTTTGATCCGGCAACAGGCAGGCTCTTCGTCGGAGATGTCGGCCAAAGTGCCTACGAAGAAGTCGACATCCTACAAAAGGGAGGCAACTACGGCTGGAACGCGATGGAAGGCCTGCACTGCTACACCCCAGCCGCTGGCTGCGACATGACGGGCCTGATGTTACCGATTGCGGAGTATTCCCACTCCGAGGGTATTGCGGTCATCGGCGGGTACGTCTATCACGGCACCGCGATGGCGGGACTGGCGGGCAGTTACATCTTCGGAGACTTCGGCGTCGGGAAGATTTGGCGCCTTACGCAGGATACTTCCGGCGCTTGGCAGCGCGTTCTGTTACTGAGCGGGGGGCCGAGCATGAGTTCTTTTGGCCGGGATTCGACTGGCGAGCTCTACCTGCTGGACTATAGCGGAGGTGCGATTTCGAAGGTTGCGCCGTAAATTCCCGCAGATGCAAAAACTCTGAAGATCTCTCATCACTTACCCGCCTCAGAACCGTCCAGCAAGTCGCGGATTTTGTGCGCCAGAACATCGAGAAGAAAAGGTTTCTGCAAAACTGGAACCCCGCCGTCTCGTTCTCCAGATATCGCAGGCTCCGCATAGCCAGACATGAAGAGCACTTTCATCCGAGGCTGATGCTCCAGCAAACGTCGCGCCAAGTCCCTCCCCCCGACATTCGGCATGATGACATCGGTCAACAAAAGATCAATGCGTCTCTTGTGCTGGCTGACAATTCTCAGCGCGTCCTCGCCATCCGTCGCAAACAGGACGGTATAGCCTTTGCGCTGGAGAAACTCCCGAACCAGGTCGCGGATGCCGTCCTGGTCTTCCGCCAGAAGAATGGTCTCGGTTCCCTGTGGCGCGGCATCGATGGCATTTTTGTGATCTGATACAGACTCTGATACGTCCGAGGAATCTAGCTGCGGCAGGTAGATTTCGAAGGTTGTCCCTCTCCCCGGCAGGCTGCTTACCTGGATTGCGCCATCCATCTGCTTAACACCTCCATAAACGGTGGCTAATCCGAGGCCTGTGCCCTTGCCTGCTTCCTTGGTGGTGAAAAACGGTTCGAAGATGCGGGACTGAGTTTCGGAGTCCATCCCAATGCCGTTGTCGCGAACCAACAGTACGACGTACTTCCCAGGAGGAACGCCGTTGCAAGTCGGCGCATCCCCCTCTTTGACGTCGGCGTTTCTCGTTTCCAAGATCAAACTTCCGCCATGCGGCATGGCATCACGGGCGTTCACGGCGAGATTGAGAATCACCTGTTCGATCTGCGCGGGATCCGCCTTCACTCTTGCTAGGGAGGGGGCCTGTCGGACCGACAGTTCAATGTTGTTCCCGATCAGCCGATCCAGCATTTTGGTGACGTGCACCACAATCGCGTTGAGGTCCAGCACCTTAACGTGAAGGATCTGCTTACGGCTGAAGGCAAGCAGTTGCCGAGTGAGCGCGGCAGCCCGGGTCACGGCGCGCCCGATCTCTACGATATCCTCTTGGGCGGGTTCCGCTGGATTAATCCTCTCTCGTAGGCGCTCGTTGTGCGCCTGTATGAGCATGAGGAGATTGTTGAAATCGTGCGCGACCCCGCCAGCCAGTTGACCAACAGCTTCCATTTTCTGCGAGTGCCGTAGTTCCTCTTCGAGACGCTTATGGGTGCTGATGTCGTACAGGACACCTTGCATCACCAATCCGTGATTTTCCGTTTCCTGCAACAGAACGGCTTCATCCCGAAACCAGAGAACCCGTCCGTCGCGTGAGATCATGCGGTACTCGGCAAAGAAGAGTTCATGAGTGTTCTGAAAGCGTTTCTCGGCCACCAGAGCGATTTCGCGATCTTCCGCCTGAATGGAATTCATCCAGCTCATGGGGTCGGCCAGCCACTCCTGCGGGGAGTAGCCCAGCATGCTCTCGATTTGCGGGCTGACGTAGTGCCAGGGACCGTCGGCGCCGAGTTCGGCCACATAGGTAATTGCGGGCAGTCTCTCGACGAGGGTACGGTAGCGGTCCTCTACCGTCCGGAGTTGGGTCTGCGCTCGATCGTGCTCAATGGCTATACCCGCCAGGTGCGTGGCGTGGGCGATGATCTGCAAATGCTGGGCATCGGGCGCGCACGGCTCGCGATAGTAAAGGGCAAAAGTTCCAGCCACAGCACCCCCGGGAACTGAGATCGGAGTCGACCAGCAGGCTCGCAAGCCATGTGGCAGAGCCAGATGCCGATAGTCGAGCCACAACGGGTCGGTTGCGATATCGGAAACTACGACCAGCGCTTTTCGAAATACAGCTGTCCCACACGATCCAACGCTCGGCCCGACTCTAGCTCCATTGATCGCTTGGCAATATTCCTGAGGCAGGCTGGGCGCGGCCCCGGTCCGCAGTGTCATGCCGTCGGCGTCCAGCAGAAGCACCGAGCAAAGCAACCCCGCATGCTCCTTCTCGATTCCAGTGCACAAAGCTTCTAAGATCTCGGCTAGTGGGTTCCGGGCCATGACCATCGCCAGGATCGTTTCGTCGAGCTGTGGCCAGGTTGGTGCTGGAGATTGCGCTGGTCGCGCTTTTCCTGCTCCTGTGGTCATGCCTACCCCCAGAGTGGGAGGACGGCAGTCAGAGAGTTGAAGCCTCCGAGAACGCCCTCGGATGTCATTATCTTTAGTCCCGTCAGGACAAACCAGTTACCCGCGTAACCCTGATCTAGAGCGGACCGCTACGGATTTCAAACCACGCTAGTTGGCATCAACTTTATTCTTGCCTCGCTGTAATAACTCCTCTGTCCTGACGTCTTTCATGTTAAAGGGCAATATTGGAGGAGTACCCTGCAAAGCGTACTAGAGGAACCCGGAATCGCGATCCCCAGCGAGCTCGAGCAGGCCTTCCGAGACCAGCATAAGCTCGTTTTCCGAGCTGCCTATCGGGTCACAGGCAACGCTGCGGACGCCGAAGACGTATTGCAAACAGTTTTTCTGCGGCTTCTGAAGCGTGACGTTCACTCCAGCACGATGGAGAGTCCCGAGAATTACTTGCGCCGGGCTGCGGTCAATGCCGCTCTGGACGTGCTCCGATCGCGCCAGACCATAGCCACCGTGCCTCTCACGGAGGAAACCCCCGCTGTACCGCAACCCGAAGCCGGCGGACTCCGGCTCATTCTGGCGCACGCCATCGCTCGACTCAAACCGAGGTCCGCAGAAATTTTCGCTTTGCGCTTCCTCGAGGGATTCAGCAACCAGGAAATCGCCGGAACCCTCGGTATTTCACAGGTGCTAGTGGCGGTGATTGTCCATCGCACCCGTCAGCAACTTCGCAAGGAGCTTCGCCCTTATTTTCGCTCGAATCGTCGTCCTCAAAGCCGCCCTGAAACAGGAGATACATTATGAAAAATCATGACCTCGAACATCTACTCTCGGAAATCCGCAACGAGCCTGTCGACGAACAACTCGTTTCCCAGGCTGGCGAGCGTGTATGGAAGGCGATTGCGGGAGCGCCGGCCACCGGTCTCGATAGCAGGCATACGCTCCGTGGTTGTGAGGATTTTCAGGCGTTAATCCCGGCCTATGCAGGGAAGCAATTGCCGGATGCGCGCAGGCTATTGTTGCAAGATCACATTCACCTGTGTGTCGCTTGCCGGCATTCCCTTGAACAACTGCGAAAAGGCGAAACCCAAACGATCTGGCGGCCCAATGTGGAGCATCGGGGCTTCCCGTTCTTGCGGTGGGCCATGGCTGCAACCGCGGTCCTAGCCGTTGGGTTTGCGGGAATCGCTTTGAACAATGGACTCCTCCCCGGTCAAAACTCGGTTCGCGGATCCGTACAGAATGTGGATGGCGCGCTCTATGCTGTTTCTGACGAGCAGGTGCGCTTAGTTCCAGTGGGCTATCAGATCCGGAATGGAGACGATCTGCGGACAGCAAAGGGCTCGAACGCGACGATTCGGTTGCTGGACGGCTCACTCGTGGAGATGGATGAGCGCTCCGATATCTCGGTCTCCCGCGAATGGAAGGGCACCACAATCCGTTTGGATGGCGGTCATATCATCGTTCAGGCAGCCAAGCAACGGACTGGCCGTTTGTATGTAGCTACAGACGATGGCTTGGTATCGGTCAAGGGGACGATCTTCTCCGTCAACCACGGAACGAAGGGCTCCCGCGTTGCGGTGATCGAGGGTGTGGTGCGAGTAGCTTATGGTGACCGGACCGCGGAACTTCGCGCCGGAGATGAGGAAACCTCCAGCGCCAACGTCTCCAAAGTTCCCATCCAGGATGAGATTGCCTGGAGCAAGAACTCCGCGAAATATCTTGCCCTCCTGGGAGACTTTGCCCTGCTGCAAAAGCAGATCGAGGCAATTCCGGGTCCCGGCTTGCGCTACTCCTCGGATCTTTTGGCCTACGTTCCAGACCACACGGTTGTCTACGCGGCGATTCCGAACCTGGCGACGACCTTGGGAGAAGCCAGCCGTCTTTTCCAGGAACGAATGCAGCAGAGCCCGGCACTTCGCAACTGGTTTCGGGAACAGCAGCGCGGCAGCGGTCCGAAGCTGGACGCCGTGGTCGAACAGCTAAAGACGTTCAGCAGTTATCTGGGCGATGAAATCGTGCTCACAATAACGAAGAATGGCTCGGACTACAGCGAGCCGGTCATTCTGGCGCGTGTTCGCCAGCCAGGATTGGACAGTTTCTTGGAAGTCGAAGCGAAACGTCTCAACACAAGGCGTTCGCAAACTTCTATACAGCTTGCGCGCGACCCATGGGCTATGGCACCCACCGCCGGACGCCCGCTCCTGGTTTATTTGAAGAACGGCATGCTAGTCGCTAGTCCGGATGTCGCGGAACTCCAACGAGCGGCTTCACGGATTCAGCAGCCCGGTGCCGGACATTTTGCGGAAACCTCGCTATACCAGCAGGTGTCAAACTCTTACCAGCAGGGAGCAGGATGGCTCCTTTGCGTCGACATGGAACAAATAACGGCGAAAAACGTACAAGATCGAGGGGACCACTTGGATTCGGGCATGGATAACCTCCAGTATCTGACGATGGAGCGCCGCGAAGTCGCCGGCAAGACGGAAAGCCGGGCTGCGCTGGCGTTTTCTTCCGAACGGCAAGGCGTTGCGTCCTGGCTGGCTCCGCCCGCCTCCATGGGCGGTCTGGAATTCGTTTCGCCTCAGGCCAGCATGGTGACATCGCTGGTCATCAAGAGTCCCCGTAGCATCTTGGAGGACTTCTTTGGAATGCTGGGAAAGAACGAAGCGAATTTTTCCCAAGACCTTTCCGAATTCGAATCCAAGACTGGCATCAATGCACTGAATGACATCTCCGCTCCGCTAGGCGGGGAGGTCACCATGGCTTTTGATGGTCCGGTCTTGCCGACCCCCACCTGGAAGGTGGTCTTCGAGGTTTATGACCCGACGACACTCCAGTCCACGATCCAGAAACTGGTCGACAGTCTGAATCGCGAAAAAACTCAGCGCGGGGAAACTCAGAAAGACGGGCCCCTCCAACTCACGCAGAGGCAGGTTGGCTCGCAAACCTATTACACTCTCCGTCATCAGAAGGATCTGGCTTCCGAGATCGACTACACGTTTGTGGACAGTTACTTTATTGCTGCGCCGGATATTGGCACGCTCTCCCGGTCAATCAGGGACCGCCAGGCGGGCAATACGCTGACTCACTCCGCGACCTTCCAGACCCTTCTGCCGAATGATGGCTACACCAATTTCTCAGCGATTTTCTATCACAACACCGGCCAGGTTGTCGGCCCGCTTGTAGAACAGATTAGATCCACGGGGACCCTCACACCACAACAACAGCAATCGATCAGCTATTTGCAGGAGAACACCGCTCCCGGTTTAATTTACATTTACGGCGAGCCGCAGAAGATCGTAGCGGCAAGCAACACGGGATTCATGGGCTTTGATCTCGGCACCCTGATGACGCTCGGGCATGGCCGGAACTTTCTGCCAGAGACGCTGTTTATGAAGCCCCGAAGCCGTCCCGTGGTGACCACGAGTCCGTGAGTACAACCGTCCAAAGCGGAGTGGCACCAGATAGTGCGAACCGGCCAGCCCCAGTTGCTCCGGCAACGCCGTTGATTGAGTTGCAGAGCCTTTCCGTCCGCTTCGGGAATAGAGAAATCCTGAAGGACTTAACCTGCGTTTTACGCGGCCGCGCCATTGGCCTGCTGGGACCCAATGGCGCAGGCAAGTCGACTCTTATCAACACGCTCCTGGGCTTCTACAACCCCACCTCGGGTTCTGCCACAGTCCTGGGTCACGACATTCGCAGGAACACCCGTAAAATCCGCAGCTTGGTCGGATACATGCCAGAAAATGACGCGTTCATTTCGAAAATGAACGCAGTCTCTTACGTGCGAATGATGGCGGAGCTTTCGGGCCTGCCTCCGGCGGCCGCGTTGGAGCGAGCACATGAGGCGCTCTTCTGCGTGGGCCTGGCGGAAGCTCGATATCGAGAACTGGGAACTTATTCGCTCGGCATGAAACAACTGGCGAAGCTGGCCCAGGCGATTGCTCACGGACCGAAACTCTTGATTCTGGACGAACCCACCAATGGCCTCGATCCCTCCGCGAGGCAGCGAATGATCCGTATGATCCGCGATATTCGCGACAGCGAGGAATTGCAGATCGTACTGTGTTCACATCTTTTGCGCGATGTAGAAGACACCTGCGAGGAGGTCTTGATTCTGAACCAGGGTCGTATTGCGCATTACTCGAATCTGGAGCAGGAACGCAGAGGCAATAAGAGATTCCTAGAATTGGAGACTTATGGAGCCAACGGCGATTTTGCGGATGCGATCGAGAAACTTGGCTGTGAGTGCGCCACTTCGGCAAACCGCATGAAGATAGTTCTTGCGGACGCGATCGAAATCCGGGACATTTATCGCATTGCAGCCGAAATGGACGTTCGCATCCGGCGGCTGAATTTTCGCCGCGATTCGTTGGAGGATATTTTTCTGAAGGCAATGGAAAGCTAGAATGCTCCTCCAATGAACAAAAGGATGAATCCCTGTGGCAGTCTATAGGCGGACCTACACTTCGTACAGCGGTCCCCTAACTCCAGCTTGGTCCCGCTGGCTCGTATTATTCCGTTATTCCCGCAGCAGCCTGTTTCGCTCCAAGCTTCAGACCGGCCTCTTCGTGCTCTGTTTTTTCTATCCACTAGTGTGTTTACTCACCATCTACTTGGCGCACAACTTGAGCTTTCTGGCTAAATTGGGAGCGGTGGGCGGACAGATTCTGACGATTGATAACAAGTTCTTCTACTATTTCGTAAACGTTCAGGGCGTGCTTGCTTTCGTGCTCACGGCTTTTATGGGCCCTGGCCTGATTTCTCCGGATATTGCCAATGGCGCGTTGCCTTTGTACTTCTGTCGTCCATTTTCGCGTGCCGAATACGTACTCGGAAAAGCCTCTGTACTGGCCATTCTGTTATCGCAAATCATGTGGATCCCAGGGCTGATCTTGTTTGCCGTGCAAGCGAGCCTGGCTGGCTCGGCCTGGACTTGGGACCATCTTTGGATTGCCTGGAGCCTCATCCTCGCCTGCTGGATTTGGATTGCAATTCTATCTTTGCTGGCCATGGCGCTGTCTGCCTGGGTCAAATGGAGAATCGTCGCTGGAGCGTTGCTGCTGGCCGTTCTGTTTTTTGGAGCTGGCTTTGGTCAAGCGGTGAACGTCGTGATGCGTACCCAACTCGGCCATTTTCTCGACGTTGTGTATTTGATGTCGACCGTGTGGAACGGGCTGTTTCGCGTAGGCGATAAGCGGGCTCTTTCGTCATTGGAAGCCTATCTGGCACTCTCCGCGTTTTGCGCAATCTGCCTCGCACTGCTAATTAGAAAAGTGCGCGCTTACGAGGTGGTCCGGTGAACGACCGCATCGTCTTCCAGGATGTCTCTAAGTTTTACGGCGAGATCCTTGGAGTGAACCGCGTGAACCTGTCGATCCCACACGGCGTAACCAGCCTCGTGGGCCCGAATGGATCCGGCAAGACCACTTTGATGAACCTGATGACAGGACTGGTCCGCCCTACTCGCGGACATGTTCAGATTCTGGAGTACGCGCCGGACGAGCCGGAAAAGCTCTTTGGAATTCTGGGTTACAGCACCCAGTTCGATTCCTTTCCCAAAGGCCTTAGCGGATTCCAATTTGTTTCCTCGTATCTCCGACTTGCAGGCCAGGATGCGAAAACCGCGGACGACCTTGCTTGGCGTGCGATTGAGCGCGTCAACCTTGCCGAAGCTGCTCAGCGAAGCGTCGCCAGTTACAGCAAGGGGATGCGTCAGCGCATCAGGTTGGCGCAAGCTCTGTGCCGGAACCCTCGAGTGTTGGTAATGGACGAACCCTTGAACGGCCTTGACCCTTTGGCGCGAGCCGAAATGATTGCCCTATTTCGGGAGGTTGCGGCCGACGGGCGTTATGTGATCATCTCCAGCCACATCCTTCACGAAGTGGATGCCATTTCGGATCAGGTCATCCTGATGAGCAATGGGTACGTAGTCGCCGAGGGCCAGATTCACAGCGTGCGCAACGAGATCCAGGAACATCCCGCACAAATTCTCATGCGCTGCAACCGGCCGCGGGAGGTCGCGGCGAAACTGATGATGAGCGAACAGACGATCGAGGTCCGGATCCACAGTGACGAGGGCGGCTTGCTGTTGAAGACCCGCGACCCGGACCGTTTTTATCTCATGCTCAATCAAATCGCCTTGAGCGGCATCGACATTGAATCCGTCGCTCCGGCAGACGACGACGTGAACTCCGTCTACGAATACCTGATCGGTAATGACGAGGTCGTCCGATGACACGGCTGTGGTGGAACCAGATTCGTTCCGTTATTCGCCTGGAGATGAAGAAGACCTTCTTCGCCCGCCGTGGACTTTGGATTTACCTGCTAGCTTTGTTACCGCTTCTCCTTTTTACCGGACACTCAATTCAAAGCTCTCGGCAACAGGCGCGGCGGCAGCGTCTCGTTAGCCAAGGTGAAAAGAAATTGATGTACCGTGATCTGCTCGCGGTGCGATCGGACATGACGAGTGAGGAGGTGATAGCCTTGCTGGGTCGACCGCCATCGCGTTTTCATTGGAACGAACAAACGCCTTCGGGAAACGATTCCTTCGTGGTTGTTCCCCACGAAAGCTATCACTACTCCGACGGGAGCGGCGATTTGTATGTCGAGCTAGCGAATGGGAAAGTGACCAGCGTGGAGGTTCGCGATGGCTACAACCGCGGCGAGGATTCCGTCATTTTCGCGGGCGTGTTCCAGTTCTTTTACTTGCGGCTGGCGGTCTTTTTTGGGTGCCTTGGGATTTTCATGAATTTGTTCCGTGGCGAAATTCTTGACAAGAGTCTGCACTTTTACTTTCTTGCGCCAATCCGTCGCGAGGTTCTCATGGTTGGGAAATTCCTCGCCGGGCTGCTGGCTACATGTGTCATTTTTGTCGCTAGCGAGTTGCTGCAGATTATCTTGTTTATATCGAGCTTCACTCCGAATGCGCAGGACCTTTATCTCTTTCACTATCATGGCATCGGGAACTCTGTGGCGTACCTTGGGATCACAGCCCTTGCGTGCTTGGGCTACGGGGCCTTCTTCCTGGCAGCTGGGATGTTATTCCGGAATCCCATTCTGCCTGCGGCCGGGATTTTGATTTGGGAGGCGTTGAATCCGTTCTTGCCGGCGCTGCTCCAGAAATTTAGCGTGATTTACTATCTGAAGGCATTGTGCCCGGTAGACATCCCCGTCCCGCCCGGGACGCCGCCGGTATTTGCCCTGTTGGTGTCCAATTCCGACCCAGTGTCGCCGCCAGTTGCCATCCTTGGTGTCGTTTTGATGGCGGGGTTGGTCCTGTATGTTTCCACCTTGCAAGTTCGCCGAATGGAGATCAACTATACAACTGAATAACTGCTCCTTGTGATATGGCGCTACTCGGGGCTTAGTAAGGTGGCTTCCCAGAGGCATTCCCAGCCACAGAGCAGGGCGCCCAACAGGGACTCGCGAGCTGCTCGCATACGCGTCGAACTTATCCCACCCCGTAGAAATCTGATATAAATGAAACTTGAGTGAGCTGCGGAGAGGTGGCCGAGTGGCTGAAGGCGGCGGTTTGCTAAACCGTTGTACGGTCAAAAGCTGTACCGGGGGTTCGAATCCCCCCCTCTCCGCCAGACAGTCTGAGTTGTAGAGAGAATCCGCCGGTTGGAGGTGGATTCTCGCAGAATAGCCGCAATTCTGAGGGTTCCCTGTGAGAGCCGGACGAGAGAGAACTGCCCTGCCTTCTCCTCGCGCTCAACTTCATCGTATTTTTCTCCAGAGTGGAGATCGGCAGTCCAGCTTCACGACATGCATTTGGGCAAGCCGTAAGACGATTACACCCCTATCCAGGCCACAACCTCCGTGATGCCGAACGCGGAGCTGTGGTAGCGCCTGCCTCCGGTCAAGCGAGATCATACCCAAGGGTTGGACAGCCCCACACAAATGCAGATCAAAGCGAAGAGGTTATTACTCGTCGCCGGGCCTCCGTTGGAGGCCTTTGACTAGGGTTTTTACCAGGGCGCCGTTCGGTAAATCGCCGCTGATCTCCCAGAACATGACGCCGGCCAGGTGGCGCTTGCGCACGTAGTCCATCTTGAATTTCAGCGAGGTGGGATCGTCATAGGTCCAGAAGTTGTTTCCGTCGTAGAGCCAGGGGGACTTCGTAATGGGATCACGAAATTTGCTGAACTGGCTTTCGACGGCAACGATGGAGTTGTATCCGGAACCGAAGCCCTCGGGAGTGCCGGGCTCAAACAAGCCATTGTCGATACTGGAAACACCGGTCCATTCGTAACCGTAGAACGGCACCCCGAAAACGATTTTCGCCGGCGCCACGCCCAACTCGAGATAGGCTTCGACGGCTGCATCGGCATTGTTCGACGGATCGGGGTCTTTCGAAGAGCGATAGAGCGGAGCAACGAAGCCTGTGGTGTTGTTCCAGGGCCCGTCGAAATCGTAATTCATCAAGTTGAAGAAGCTCAAGGAATGCTGAATTGTCTTGAGATCGGTGAACTGATACGCCCAACTGCCAGCAGATGACGCGATGGAAAGGGTCATGTTCGGGCGGATGGCATCGAGCTGCCTGCGAAACTCTTTCAGGAGCGCCGTGAAATTCGTCCTGTCGGTGTCACTGGCGGGAAATTCCCAGTCGACATCAATTCCGTCAAAGATGCGGGGTTCGTGAAGTCCGGGAGCGAAGTTGCCGTGGATGTACATGTCCACGCAGCTCTTGACGAAGGCTCGGCGATTGGAGGGGAGAGCAGCCGTGCTGAAAGCGTTGGGGTCGGCGCTCCCGCCGCCAATCGACATGATGATGTGTAGTTTTGGGTAGCGTTTCTTCAGTTCCTGAAGCTGATGGAAATTGCCGACGAAGGCATTGAGGGCCGGGCTATCGGGCTGACCGTCGACGGTTTGGTCGGCGGTGAGAGGGTTCTGGTAGTCGGCCCAGGTATCGAAACTCGCGCACTGATTGTTGACCACATTGGCGAAAGCGTAATTGAGATGGGTCAAGCGCGTGGCGGAGCCGCTGGTGATCACGTTCTTGACGTAATAACCGCCGTATACGCCCCACTGTGGGAAGTAACCCACAATTTTGTGCGCGGACGGAGGCTGTTCCGAGTCATCCGATTGCGGTGATTGTTGGGCGAAAAGTGGAACGGCAGCTACCCACAGGATTACGCCGAGACACGTTGCAAATTTCATAGGATCAACCTCCGCTGTAAGAACAAGCCATTGAAACGATTTAATCGAGAACCGGAGACGCGGAAAGTTTAGCGAACCCGGGAGACAAGTGCAAGAAATCATTAACAGCGACGCAGGGTGCCGCGAAGGTTTCCAGGCGAGCGGCAGGCAAGCGGTGGCGCCATTTCCGCTGGGCGGCCATTCTGACAGGGTTGGTCTCGTCTCCAGCGGGTTTCCTAAAGCGAAACCAACATTCGTAACCCGGCCAGAGTAAGTCTCGTGAAAGCAGCAGACGTTAAACGAACGCCGCTATTTTGCCGTTTGGGCGAGTACCTCGTCCGGAGAGTGAGTTTCGAATGTGGACTGCCCGCTAGCAGGCTGCGGAAAAATGGATGATGTGACTTAGAACCTCTCCCAGTTTCTGGACTTTGTTAGTGGGAGAAGAGCTTTGGCTGCATGATCTGTAGCCAGAAGATCTTTTTTTCGGCCCAGCGGGTAGAGACTCGACTTTGACTTATCCGGTTTGAAGAGCCAGATTTCGCATGCGGACAAGGTTATAAGCAGCGGCGGCAAAGGTGAAGACCCAGCCCACCTTGAAGATGCCACGGTGCCGGACCTTGCGCAACAGCGCGATCGTCTTGAGCCATCCGAAGGAATACTCGCGAGCCATTGGCGTGTCCCTGTCGATCTTGAGCTTCTTTTGTTTACTCGGCGTTATTTCAGGGATACGTCTTCGTGTAGGGATTCCATGGCGCTGTGCGATTTCGGTCTGCGATGCCGAGGCAGACCAAAAGTTTGACCTGCCTCAATCCGCTCAGGGGCAAGAACAGTTGATGGAGTTGGTTTCGATCAAAACTATACTGCGCGGTTTGGATATGGACAAGAAGGATAAAGGGCGCATCTTCAATCTCGCCCTTGCTGATGCGAAATTGAATGACAAATCTACACGAGCGGAGGACTTTGGCTCCTCATCTCTCTCAGACCTCGATGAGACACTGCAAAGGATCGCAGAGACACAAGCCAAGCTGAAAGGTTCTCAGAAAAGCGATGACGACAAACGCCCTCATCTGAAGAATTGAATTCCGTATGGGCGCAACATTGCGGATTTTAGAGTCAGACTCATCTGACCCTTGCATTTCGCAAAGTATGTGGCCTCACGCCGAGCGAAGACAAGCGCCAGCTCTAGCGAAAACAAACTTCTGGCTTCCTTGCGACGCCCTTTTGCCAAATCAGCTCGCCAGACCAAACTAAGAAATCATTCATGAACTTATGGTTTGTCGACCCTTCGGAAGCTGGTAAACCCTTATTCCGATTTTGTGTGCGAACTGTGCGCTAGATTTCCGAGAATAGTCGGATTCGTAAAAGCGACGATCTGACTTGCGGCCGATCAACCACTCTTTGTTCAAGCAAACTGAATAGCGTGCTTTGATGCCGCATGAGTGCGCCAGTTGTGTGCCTCTCTGGCCGGGCATAAAGCTCTCCTTTCGAAATGTTCTTTGAGGGGAATCTCACAACGCATTTTTCGTATCCAACTACCGAAAGCCTATTTGATACTCCCCAAACGACCAGCGCTAGAGTGTGACGATCTCAAATACGCCTGATAGTTCGTCGACGACTTCAGCATGTAGCTTCTCCCTTCAATCACAAAGCCATCTAAATTGTGTTCTATCGTATAGGCCGAGAGATCGACTATGTTGTTTATGAACCCTCTTCCTTTGAAATTAAGGGAAGTATTGCACAAGACACCGTAACCGGTCTGTGCCTTGAACGCCATAAGCAGCTTATGTAAATGACTGTTATTTACGGAGGAGACCGTTTGAATGCGCGCCGTCCTATTCACGTGCGTCACTGCAGCTAGCGCCTCTGTAGAAACAAGTTGAGTGTAAAGCATGAATGGGCTTGGGTGATCGCAGCCAAACCACCTTGCAGCATCTTCTTCGAGGGAAACGGGCGCAATCGGACGAAACTGTTCGCGCTCCTTGATCTCATTCAGCCGAACCCTTGTGCTACTATCGAACGGTGAAGCAAGAATAGAACGATTTCCCAACGCGCGCGGCCCGATTTCGGATTTTCCATTCACCCATCCGATGACCAAGTTGCTAGCCAGCATGCTGGCAACCACTGCGTAGTTCGTCTTCTCCTCATCGAATAAAGATGCATCGAATGCATCATCGGCTATGAACTCAAGACCCGAGTAGACATCCCAGTCTATTTTTGGGTTCCTTGTAAAATAGAACTGCGCGTCAATCGCCGTGCCAATCGCCGAGCCTGAATCGTTTGCAACGGGAGGCACAAATACCTCTGAAAAGAGGCCGGTCTCCCTCCACTTCGTGTTCCAATCGCAATTTAGTCCGCACCCCCCAGTGATCAGCAACGGCATGTCCCTTTTCATACTCGACTTGGCAAATTGATAAAAACGATCGAATATTCTGTCGCTGAAAATACCTGCGAAGTTACGAAACTCCGGATCATCCAGCCCTGCGTTGTAGTATCGGGAATGCTGCAAAACCTGACACTCCTTCGGCTTAAGGTGCAGGCGATCCTGCATTAGGAACTCGATTATTCTCTCCTCATCATCCAGGGTCTTGCTGCGCTTCGAAAATGAAGCCAAAGCCATGAGCTTTCCCGCGTCAG
>Ga0080027_10000003_pt1 | contig 80031 bp, 67 predicted proteins | sample OrgsoiDNA2013046_FD_70962 | JGI IMG/M metagenome (GOLD analysis project Ga0080027, IMG submission 70962) | Permafrost soil microbial communities from the Arctic, to analyse light accelerated degradation of dissolved organic matter (DOM) -... | ecosystem: Environmental > Terrestrial > Soil >... | reverse complement strand
TACGGAAAAGACACCACCCTGATCGACAAGCGGTTGTTACGGCAAAATAAGGGCGATATTTTTTCCGTCGGGTATGTTACGTATAAGGTGATTGAGGCTACGGAAACAATCAACTACCGGGCAAACTATATCTTCCTGGATGGATCCTCTTTATCCGTGACCGAGGTCGACAGTCTTAAAAAACTTATCGTGCAAAAGGCCAACGCAGGCGCTTCATTCGACCAGCTTTCCGATCAATACACCATGGATGGCAATACCACGCACGGCGACACGGGCTGGTTTTTCGGAGAATTAATGATGCCCAAGGAATTCCAGGAAGCCGTTTCCAAACATAAAACGGGCGAAATCTTTTTTGTTGACGTACAGGATAAGCAATGGCATTATATCGTAAAGAAAACCTACGATGACCAGGTAAAAAAAGATATCACCGTTTTGCGGGCAAACGGAAGGTAGGTTGCCCGATGCATTAGTTCTTCGAAATCCGGTTTAGGGGCAGCCGGTCCTTTTGTTCAATAAATAACGGGGAGTGCTCTACGATCGTATCGGAACTGTCAAGGCCATATGCCTTCTGGTCGCTTTGCGCCAAACCCTTAATTGAAAAATAGGAATCGAGAATGAAGTCTTCCTTTTTCGGCAATTCGTTTTCAACAGATAAAAACCGTTCAATAATAATATAGGTAATATCTGCATGGAAATTTTCCCTTTGCATGGATTCATACTTTGAAATAAACTGAAGCTCGGTCGTCTGAACCATTTCCTGCATCACCCGCTTAAACAATTTATGAATACGGGGCTGTACCCGAAATCCCAGCCTGAACTCGACGCGGATCAATTTGTCTTTTATGATTTCAACCACGTTATACTCCATGGTATAAGGAGCATCCGTTATATCTATATGAATGAACCAGTAAATGTCTGCCCTTTTGGGTTTTTTGTTTAAAATGGAATCCATGATCCTTTGTTCTATTTGTTTTTCCATATTCGCTTTGGTGAGGTACACCAGGTGCGTGGCATATTTCGGAATGTCCCTGTCATTACTCAATTCAATCAGTTCCCTGCTGAATTTGTTGATGTTTACAAAATTCAGGTAGCGGTTGGTGATTCTTCGTGCGTTAAACCAGATGTACATGATAAAGACCAGTCCGAATTCAAAGAACAGGAACATCCACCGCTGCTTGATTTTTGCGACGTTCGCGATAAAAAACGCGGATTCAACCGTAAAGAAAATCCCGATAATTGTAAGTATGAGGACCATATTCCATTTCCGCACAAATTTCATGTAACCAAACATAAGCGCCGTCGTCATCATCATGGCAATAATGATTGAAAACCCGTATGCCGCTTCCATATGTTCTGACTTCCGGAAATAAAACATCATGGCGACACATCCGACCCACAGGATGGTGTTAATGCTGGGAATGTAAATCTGCCCTTTGACGGAAGTAGGAAATTTTATTTTGACCTTTGGCCATAAATTCATACTGATCGCTTCACTGATCAGTGTAAAGGATCCGCTGATCAACGCCTGGCTGGCAATGATAGCTGCCAGTGTGGCGATAATAATCCCTGTGAATAAAAACCAATGCGGCATTAATTCATAAAATGGATTGAGACCGTTCAGTTTGCCGGTATGCTGTGCCAGGATCCAGGCGCCCTGTCCCATATAATTAATTACAAGGGCGATTTTTACAAAAATCCAGGTAAGCCGGATGTTTTTCTTACCGCAGTGCCCCAGGTCACTGTAAAGCGCTTCGGCGCCTGTTGTGCAGAGGAATACCGCTCCCAGGAGCCAAAATCCGTTCGGATAGCGGGTTAATAGTTCGATTGCATAATGCGGACTCAGGGATGCGAGGATCGCAGGATTGTGCAGGATCGGTATCAACCCCAATACAAAAATCATAGAGAACCAGATCAGCATGATGGGTCCAAAAGAAGAACCGACTATTTTTGTACCGAACCGCTGAAAAAAGAACAGCAGGCTTATGATGGCGATAACGATACCGACTGTTACATTATTCCCCGGAACAATGGCATTTTCCAATCCATGCACACCATTCAAACCTTCCACCGCGGAAGCCACGGATATGGGGGGTGTAATGATTCCATCCGCCAGCAAGGTAGCCGCACCAATAATAGCGGGGATATATGCTTTTTTCCCAAACCTTTTTACAAGGGCAAACAGGGAAAATATCCCGCCTTCCCCTTTGTTGTCGGCCTGAAGCGTGAGAATGATGTATTTGAAAGTTGTTTGTAAGGTCAGGGTCCAGAAAACACATGAAATGCCTCCATAAACCAATAAGGAGGAAATGTTTCTTTCCCCCAGAATCGCTTTGAAAACATAGAGGGGTGAAGTTCCGATGTCCCCATAAATAATACCCAGGGCAACTAAAAGGGTGGCCATCGTAACCTTCGAAAAATGTCCATGGCCATAAGTGGCTGCAGAAGGGTCCTGGTTCGGCATTGGCCAATCCTGCTTCAAATGGGATGCCTCAATAGTTTAATTCTTCATAAATCCCATGCAAGCCGTGAATGACGTGGGTTCTGAGAACGAATTTATTTTTTCTTCACGCATGGCCGTTTGAAACACCATTTCAAATTGACATGGTCTTCCCAAATTGAAAGGGTTTAGGAATACCAACCCACCGGATGATCCTCTGTATTGATATTGATCTGTTTTGTTTCCAGATAGGCTTCCATGCCATACATGCCAAGTTCCCGGCCATTGCCGCTCTGTTTAAAACCACCCCACGGCTGTTCATTAAATGTCGGATGGTAATAATTTACCCAGAGTATGCCTGCTTTTAACTGGGGAAGTATTCGCTGGGCCCGGGTCAGCTGGGATGTGAAAATACCAGCAGCCAGGCCATATTCTGTATCGTTGGCCAGCGCGATGGATTCTTTTTCCGTTTTGAATTTTTGGATACAAACCACGGGCCCGAAGATCTCTTCCCGCATGATGCGCATCGAATGACTGACACCAGTAAATACAGTCGGTTCCAGGAAATATCCTTTTTCAGGATGCGCAGGACGGCCACCGCCACAGGCAAGGAATGCAGCTTCCTGTTTTCCGATGGCTATATATCGCTGCACTTTTTCATAGTGCGCTGCTGAAACCAGCGGACCCATTTGGATTCCGTCTTCCAGGCCATTCCCAATTTTTATGGTCCGGCTTCCTTCCACATATTTTTCCACGAATGCATCATAGATTCCTTCCTGGACATATATGCGGGAACCGGCAGAACACACCTGACCGGAGTTTGCGAAAGCGGCGAATTTTGTCCAGTCCAGCGCCAGGTCCAAATTACAATCATCAAAAACAATGGCCGGATTTTTACCGCCGAGCTCAAGGGTTATTTTTTTCAGGCTTTCAGCGGCAGACCGCATAATACTTTTGCCGGTCACCGTGCCGCCGGTAAAAGCAATTTTGTCCACCAGCGGATGATTGACCAATGCGTTTCCGCAAACCGGTCCGTCACCGGTAATGATGTTAACGACCCCGTCGGGAAACCCGGCTTCCTTTACCAGGGTCGCGAGAAATAATGCGGACAGCGGCGTGATTTCCGAGGTTTTCAAAACCACCGTATTACCTGCGGCCAGAGCCGGGGCCAATTTCCAGACAGCCATTAATAAGGGATAGTTCCAGGGAACAATTTGCGCACATACGCCAATGGCTTCCCTTACAACATAAGAAAAATTTCCGGGCGGCGTCTGCATGGTCTCTCCATGGATCTTCGTGGCCATACCTCCATAATATTCAAAACAGTTCGCGGCATCGTCCACATCAAATTCCGCTTCCCGTTTTGGCTTACCGTTGTTCATGACTTCCAACGTGACCAGCTCATCAAAATTCGATCTCATCAGCTGGGATAACCGGAAGAGACATTTTGCCCGGTCTCCGGCATAGATCCGGTTCCAGCTGTTATTGTCGAAAGCCTGTCGTGCTGCCTGAACGGCCGCGTCCGCATCTTCCGGCTGACTGTCCGGAACGGTTGCTATCACTTCTTCTGTGGCCGGGTTGATGATATTTCTTGTTTTACCGCTCTTCGCATTTACGAAAGCGCCATTGATATACTGGGGATAATGCTGCATAAAATATTTTATTCAAAAATGATCGCTGTATTTGGCTTTACTTTGAAATAAATACTCCTTCCATAATGCAGGTCATTGCTTTCACTGACCGGCTGGTTGATAAAGACGATGGTTCCGTCTGACAATTGAATTTCAAATTTACTGTGCGTGCCGGCAAAGACGCATTGAATCACCTTTCCGCTGATATCCGTATGATCCCCGGAGATCATCATATCCTCCGGCCGGATATAGATCTTCACCTCCTTCCCGGCATCCATTTTTTTTGTGGAAGCCAGGATCGGGTGCCCATGGTATTGCACTTTGTTTTCTCCAAGAATCTTTCCGGCAAGTTTGTTGATATCACCGATAAATCCGGCCACGAATTCAGTCTGCGGATGATTGTAAATCGCTTCCGGATTTCCCAATTGCTCAATGATGCCGTTATTCATAACGGCGATCCGGTCACTCATGGTCAGCGCCTCTTCCTGGTCATGGGTCACATAAATAAAAGTGTAATTCAACTGCTGTTGCAAAGATTTCAATTCAAACTGCATTTGCTTGCGCAGTTTCAGATCCAGCGCTCCCAGTGGCTCATCCAATAACAGGATGGACGGATTGTTTGCAACGGCCCTGGCAATGGCCACACGTTGCTGCTGGCCGCCGGAAAGCTCCGCCGGCTTGCGCGTGGCGAAAGATTCCATTCGCACCATCTCCAGCATTTCGTTTACTTTTTTCAGAATGGCCGTATTTGATTGTTTTTGCTGTTGTAAACCAAAAGCAATGTTCTGACGAACATTCATATTCGGGAAAAGTGCATAGTTCTGGAAAACCGTATTCACATTTCTGCGGTAGGGAGGAACATATGTGATATCAGTTCCCTTTAAAATGATTTTTCCGCTGTCAGGCGTTTCAAAACCGGCGATCATTCGAAGGGTTGTTGTTTTACCACAACCACTTGGCCCCAGGATGGTAAGGAATTCACAATCGGCCACATCCAGGCTGAGGGACTTAACCACATGGTTCTTCCCATAAAACTTATTGATCTGCTGTAAATTGAGGATACTCATGGTTCTTTGTTCAGCTTCAGAGACAATAATATGGCAACTGTTGAAAAAATAAATATGACCGTGGAGATTGCATTCACTTCCGGCGTTATACCGCGGCGCATCATCCCATAAATCTCCAAAGGCAGGGTGTTGTTCCCGGCGATCAGGAAAAAAGTAATGGGAATTTCATCCATACTCAAAACCAGGCAGAGCAGTACACAACCGATGATGGCCGTTTTGATATTGGGTAATATGACGCTGAAAAAACTTCGCGCCGGTGTAGCACCCAGATCATAAGCCGCCTGCTCCAAAAAGGGATCGAGGCGCTTGAATCTGGCCAGCATCTGCGTGACGACAATCGCGCATAAAAAAGTGATATGACCGATCATCACGGCCTGCAGGGAAATCCGGACGCCGACAAAAGGAAAAAAGGAAAGCATCGCAACACCTGTTACGATTCCGGGAAGTGTAATCGGCAACAACACGATCTTTTCAATGATCTGCTTTCCCGGAAACTGGTTTTTATGCATCGCGTAAGCAGCCGGAATCCCGATTAGCAAAGCAACCGTTGTGCTGATAACTGCAATGTAAACACTGTTCCATACCGAACCCAGTAATTCAGAATCCTGCCACATCACTTTGTACCAGTGCAAAGAGAATTTTTGTATGGGAAATGAATTGACTGTTTCAGCATTGAAAGAAAACAGTATGATCACCAGTAACGGAAAATATAAGAAAAGCAAAACGGCGATGCCGGAAAAAGCAATGATCATATTCTTATATGAGAAAGTCCGCATCAGTTATCCGCTTTTAAACTGGAAAATTTTTTTTCGTACCGGCTGGTCAGTTGCAGGATCCCGGTGATAAGTATCAGTATGATGATCCCCACTGCGGAACCCAGGGGACGGTCGTTGCTGGTACCAAACAGATTCTGGATGACATTTGATATGAATAAGGTCTTTGGGCCGCCCAATAACAAGGGTGCCAGAAAATCACCCATGGCAAGGACCAATGCGAAAGTGGCTCCGGAAATGATTCCCGGCAAGGCCAGCGGAAAAATAATTCTCCTGAACGTGGTAAAACTTCCTGCTCCCAAATCCTTTGAAGCCTCCATCAGGGACCTGGGAATTTGTTCGAATGCCGCATATACCGGAATGGCTACAAATGGCGTCAGAATATATACCAGGCATACAAGAGTGCTGAAAGTACTGTACAAAAAATAATCAACCGGTTTATCTGTAATATGGGCCCACTGAAGGAATCCGTTGAGCAATCCTTCCTTTCCCAAAATAATCTTCCATGCATAGGCCCTTACAATATAACTGACCCAGAATGGCAGCGCGATCAATGAATAGAGTAAGGTTTTGTTCCTCCTGACTTTAAAAGCAATGAAATATGCAAGGGGCAAACTGAGTAAAACACAAATCGAAGCAACGATCACTGCATAACCCAGTGTACGAAATACCGTTGCAATATATAGCGAATTTGAAAAAACCTGTTTGTATGAATCAAACGTAAATCCCGGAACTGGTTTTCCAAAGCTGTCCGTAGAAAAAAAACTCTGAACCAGGATGTACCCGTAAGGCAATACCAAAAACACGAGTAGCCATATGACCAGGGGCAGGAGTAATATGTATTTCCTAAACCAGGCTTTCATGTTGATGTTTGGTAATTATTGAGCCGATTTCACTTCATTCCAGATCTCATTGTATTTTTTCCGGCGTTTCACCATTTGCCAGAAATTGAGCCTGTCAAAATATTGGGAAGCATCGGCAATCTTTTTAAGATCAGGGGTCAAAAATCTTTCACTGCCGGGATTCGAAACATTGTAATTGGTAACAGCCAATACCTTTGCCATGGTTTCGGGTTGTGAAACATAATCCAGAAAGAGCATGGCCAGCGCTTTGTTTTTACTTTCTTTCGTGATCATCAGCCGGTCGATCCAGCCGGTTGCGCCCTCCCTGGGGATCACGGCCCTGAGATGTCGGCCTTCTTTATTCAGACTGGCCACCGTTAAAGGCCATCCAATGGCCAGCGCCACTTCCCTGTTCTTAAACATATTGTTCAGCTCCCCTGCGGTTGACCAGTATTTTCGTATCTGCGGTTTCATGGCAATAAGCTGTGCCTTTACCTGGTTCAGTTCATCATCGGTCATATTATACAATGCAGCGGGATTGGTTTTATCCATTCCATCCATTTGCCCGATCAGATAAATATTTGAAATATCGTCCCATAGGGAAACCTGTCCCTTGTAAATAGGATTCTGAAATACTTTCCAGGAATCCGGCTCTTTTTTAACCACATCCGCATCATAAATCAGGTAGTCCGGCCCCCAGGTGAAAGGTAATCCATATACTTTTCCTTCATTGATCACATCTGCCATATTACGGAGAGGAGGTGAAATACTATCCCATTGTGAAATGGCTTTCACATCCAGGGGCGCTACTAGACCATTGCTCACGATATAACCGGCCACATCACTGGAAGGGCTGATGATATCGTAAGCCTCTCCTCCACCATTCTGTAATTTGCTGACAAGTTCATCGGAGGATCCGAAATAGGTTCCTTTTACAGTCACCCCGTATTTTTCTTCAAAGGCTTTTGTAAAGACCGGATCTGCATACCCTTCCCAACAAAGTATATTCAGCGTGCTTCCCTTTAATTGCGCAGGATCTGTTTTTCCGGAACCATCTGCCGTTGCAGCAGGCGGGTTATTACATGAACTGAAAGCAAAGAATAACAATGAAATAACCGAAAGGCGTATGATCCGCTTTCTCATGACTGGTTTTTTAATAATTCCCGGTGTACAAGCTACGAAATATAAAAAAAAGACGGAATCCATTTCCGGAACCCTGGCCAAATGGCTGAATTTTTCTCAACCGGGAATGAATTTACATTTACAGGCTCTCCTTGTATCCACCGTTAATTATGTATTTATAGAGGAGAAACTAAAATACTGATTTAGATTTGCAACGAAAACTCAATATTCAAATATATAAATACTATCTAACGGTCATTGAAATAAATCAGTCGAATGGCTAAACTGAAAATCTCCGGGTGTAGGGGAAAATTTATTTTTTTGTGGGTTCTATACCTGCCTCTGACATCCCCGACCCATGCGCAAACCGGTAAAGACAGTTTTGTTTATTCCGATTATAATATCATGCAGTACGGTGCCAGGCCCGACGGCAAAACAAGCAGTACCGCCGCTATTCAGCGGGCGGTGGATGCTTGTCACAGGATGGGAGGTGGAAAAATTATCATCCCTGCCGGCCATTTTGTAACCGGAACGATCCGGCTCTACAGCAATATGAATCTTTACCTGGCGCCCGGCGCCCTGTTATCAGGAAGCCGGGACGATAAAGAATATTTATATCAGAAAGACTTTGGATTCAGCGGCCCGGGTGCCGGAACCAGAACGGGTATGCTCGTAGCCCATCATGAGCAAAACATTTCCATTACCGGTTCCGGAACGATCAATGGGAATGGCACCGGTTCCATGTTCATGGACAGCCTTCAGCAGGGAGCGGATTTTAATACGAAATATACCCGGCAGGGTAGAAATTATATGAATCCCGCATATGGCAGGAAGGATGGACCGGTGCTGTGGAAAGGCAGTTATGAAGATCGCCCCGGTGTAATGGTTATTTTTTCAGACTGTAAAAATGTACGGCTCAGCAATATAAAATTTGAAGAATCACCTAACTGGACGGTTGCCTTTTTAAATTCAGAGGATATCCAGATTACCAGCATAACGATTGAAAACAATATGAGCATCCCCAACAGTGATGGCATTGATTTGTACGATTCAAAGAATATCATGATCTCGGATTGTCTGATACAGGCTGGGGATGATGCGATTGCTGTCATCAGCTCCGATAATCTCACAGCTTCCAATTGTATTTTGCATTCCAGGTCATGCGGTATCCGGGTGGGATATAATGTATTTAATGATCATCATTCGGGAAATCTGCTATTCAATAATATCAGGATTTACGATTCCAACCGGGGTATTGGAATTTTTCAACGAAGGCAGGGGAATATGGAAAATATGATTTTCTCCAACATGATGATCAGCACCCGATTGCATTCAGGTCAGTGGTGGGGACATGGGGAACCGATACATATTTCGGCGGTCCCGGGGCTGAGCAGCAGGGAAACAGGCACCATCAGCAATGTGAGATTTTCAAATATTACGGCTTCTTCCGAATCAGGAATTGTAATATTCGGATCCCGTAAGGGGGCTATCCGGGATATTTATTTTGAAAACATCCATCTGACCATCAACAAAAGCCCCCTGGAAGAAGGATATGGCGGTAATATTGACCTCAGACCTGTAAACGATATAACACTGGGAATTTTCAAACATTCGATCCCCGCATTATTTTCCACCTTCACCGACGGCCTCGCGATTCATAACATGAATGTTAGCTGGGGAACCGGGCTTCCGGCCTACTTTAACCATGCGGTGGAATGCACGAATTTCGGAATGGTCACCATCGATGGGTTACACGAAGAGTGCACCAAAGATTCCGGGGCAGGATCAGCTTCCACTGTTTATTTGCATAAAGGAGGAACTGCATATATAAGGGATATCACATCAACCGATAAAAATAAGAAACTGATCCTTAAAAAGGATATGGATTGATCCCCAAACAATGAAAATCAAAGCAGGGTAACAACCTGTTGGTTCGGAATACCTTTGTGGTCATATAATGAAGAATCGGTACATTGAATAGACGCAGGCAAAAAAAATGAAAATAAAAATAGTTTTAATTCTTTTGCTTCTGAACAAAGGCCTTCAAGCACAGACGACCCCTGCCGCCGGAAGTAAGACGACAGAGAGAAAGCAGATGGCCATCGTCATAGAGCGGTCATTGAAAAATGACCTGCTAGATAAATGGTATCCCCAATGCATTGACACAATCTATGGCGGGTTTCTTTCTACATACACTTATGATCTCAAACCCACAGGCAGTCAGCCCAAAATGATCGTGACACAGGCCCGCCATGAATGGGTCAATGCAAAAGCTGCGATGCGTTATCCTGATAAACCCTATTTCCGGAAAGATGCCGACATTGGTTTTCATTTCCTTGCCGAAAAAATGTGGGATAAACAGTATGGTGGCTTTTATACACTCGTGAACAGGAATGGAGAATTGCCCGCGGGTTCCCTGGCAAACAAAGAAGCTTATGGAAATGCATTTGGTATTTATGCACTGACAGCCTACTATGAGTTATCCCGTGATACTGCTGCGCTCTCACTGGCGAAAAAAACTTTTTACTGGCTGGAAAACCATAGTCATGATCCGGTATATAAAGGATATTTCCAGCATTTGCAACGGAACGGAACACCCATTCTGAGAACGGCGAATATTCCCGCATATGCAGAAACGGGATATAAGGATCAGAACAGTTCCATCCATCTGCTGGAAGCTTTGACCGCCTTATATGAAATCTGGAAAGACCCGCTTGTCAGGGAACGCCTCCAGGAAATGCTTTTACTGATCCGCGACCGGATCATCACACCCAGGGGAAATCTGACATTATTTTTTCAACCAGACTGGACACCCATATCCCTGCAGGATTCAGGCAGAGCCTATATCCTGAAACATCATGGGCTGGACTATGTTTCCTTCGGGCACGATGTTGAGACGGCTTATCTCATGCTGGAGGCTACTCATGCGCTGGGACTTAAAAACGATTCTGTAACACTCATCATTGGGAAACGACTGGTGGATCATGCATTGAAAAACGGGTGGGACAGCCAGGCCGGTGGTTTTTATGATGAAGGATTTTATTTCAGGGGAGATACTGCCATCAGCATTTTAAAGGATAGCAAAAACTGGTGGGCACAGGCCGAAGGAATGAATACACTCCTGCTGATGGCTGATTATTTTCCAAATGATCCCCATCATTATTTTGAAAAATTCAAAACGCTTTGGAAATACATTCAGGACTATCTGATCGATCATGAATATGGAGACTGGTACGATGAAGGCATTGATAAATCTCCCGAACGCAGATACGCATTGAAGGGTCAGATATGGAAAGCTACCTATCATAATTACCGTGCGCTGAGTCATTGCGTGGATCAACTGAATCAATAACTAAGGGTTCAGTATATGATCTGCCGCCAAAACCAAAAAAAGATAATCGGTCGTTCCCCCGCCAAGCACATATTCCCCCTGCTGCCAGAGAAAAGGCCAACTGAGCAATTCGGGAAAATCGGGCCTGATCAACGCCGTACCTGAACTCACTCCCCCGGGGATATAGGACCAGTCTGCCCGGTTGAATCCATAAGCCGGAATCATGGACTTTGCCCCGATACCGGAAACAAAAGACGAGGTATTTTCACCCGGGTGACAACCGAGAATAAAATTCAGTGCGCTTAACATATATTCTGCCGGAAATATTTCAGGAAATGAAGTGTGTAAAAAATATTGCCGGTAGCCAAAATGCTGGATATCCCATCCGGCTCCCCAGATATTCGGTTTATACGGAACCCCGTATGGCGTTTTCAGGCCCTCTTCTCTGATACGGTAGTAAAATGACTTTACAGAATCCGTCATCAGATTTGTAAACGATTCATTGTGTATCAGGGGTAAAACTTTTCCAACCATCCAGCCTGTCTGATTGATATGGGCGGCGATAAGGACTGAATGTTCAACCAGAAAATCTGCATACACTTTATCACTGGTCGTAGTCAGCAACTCTACCGCCAGGGCTACCCTGCTGAGCGGATTTTTTTCCCGGGTATCTTTCCATACAGATTCTGCAATCCCTAAACATTGTTGCGAAAGGGTGTCGTTAAACCCTTTCATTACCCGGGAGGCAGCAGCGAGTGCGGAGGCAACTTCCAGCGCTCTGGCCGGATTGTCTTCCGTAAATACCCAGCGGTCATCCGGGGATCCGGATTTACCATCCGTGATATCCACCGGGTCGCCCAGGATGGTATATTGCCGGAGAGAAGGCTCAATAATACCGCGATAAAATCTTCCCATGGATTTATACCCTCCGATCACCGACAACAAACCATGTTCGATTTGCTGGAGCAGGTCTGGTTTTCCATCGGGCTGCTGAATTTCCACCACCCGCGTTTGCTGATTGATGGAAGTATTATCATATTTCACGCCGAACTGTTCATACGCTAAGGTCAGGCCCAGCACCGTTTCAGACTGGGATTCAACCCGCAGGTCAAAATCACCTGCATCATGCCAGGCACCCACATTGAGTCCGGGAACGGTTTCTCCTGACTGGTAAGTGGTCAGCGTGGAATGTCCCTGAATGTATCCATCGAAATGATTTGAATCGATGGGAGCCATCCTGGCGTCATCCATATGGCAGAGGCCATGCCATGCACGGTATTTATCATTCACGCGCATATGGCACATTTGCACGGGCAGAAAATATTCCAGGGTCGGTTGCCAGACATCCTTTTTATAAACATCCTTACTGATCTGAAAAATATTTGACTGATATTTTCCATACCGGACGATATACATACCGGGTTCCCGGGCAGCAGTAAAATCAAATTGCAGATAATGATAACGAAGGAAATTTCCCCACTCCTTTGGCTTTGCCTTCAGCAATAATTTGAATTCTCCATTTGTATCAATCCGGAGAAGACCCGCTTCGTTTCTACCCGTTTCATTTTTGTCCAGTTCTATGACGGCGATCTTTTGCTGCGCCGGATGATACCCTACCTGTGAAACCTGTACCACAGGATTGGATCGCCACCCTTTGACAGCATGGGGCGAAACAAGCCAGACGATGGCATGTTTGGTAGCACCTTTAGAAACCAGTGAACGGACGACAAACCATCCATTGTTGTGCCGCCCCCTGCCATCCAGCAATTGAAGTTCTCCGCCATTTTCATTTACGATGGACATGCGCTGGAGATCCGATTCCGGAACAACCGTCAGTACATGTCCCTTCGCCATGGGTGTCGTTTGAAAATTCCCTCCGCTTTCCTGATAGATCTGATCATTTGCCTGGCGTGGGAAAATACCAAACTGCTGATCCATATAATAGGATTTTCCAAATAATGCACCGGGAAATAATTCAAAATTAAAACCCACTTTACCGATCCATTCATCCGGCAGGGGTTTATCAAGGTCAACGATGATTCTGAAAGATTCACCGGCAGGTACAACCCGGATCGTATATTTAAAATGCAGATCGGGATAAATGACCGGATTGAAACCTTTTCTGTCGATTGAAGAATCCGGATATTCCATTTGCACACTGATCTCCTGATTTTTCCAGTCAATGATCCGCTTACCAACTTTCGGAATGGCCGCCCACTGGCCCGGTGTGGGTTCCAGCCGGATGTCGCCATTCGTCGCAACACGCATACCATTTTGTATCACCCCCACCCCACCCTGGTGACCTTCCGGATAAAAATCATGCGCCAGCATCACATTCACTCCTTCATTTTCCAGGTATTCCAGCTGATTGAGATGCATTCCTTTGTTATCCGCTAACTGCTGTCCACGGCTGGTTTTACCAAAAGCAAGAAAAAATAAGACCAGGACAATGCCCACCATATTTTTATCCTTCATGGTACTCCTTAGTTTGGAAGTTTTACATCCTCGTGGGATATTGTTTCAGGACGCTGATAGATTTGTTTTACTCTTTCCGGTTTATTGTCGGTCCATATGAAATTGCTCCAGACCAGGAACCAGGCCCATTTGGGCTGTGCCTCGAGAACCTGGAGGTTGGGCAATTCACCGGTCTCTGTAAGGGCGATGATTTTCCCTTCAGCCAGTTCCAGCAGTTCGTCATAATCCCTTTGCTCATAGTCGAAATGATATATGTCCGCTCCGAGCACATCCACATAATCTGGCCCCGGATAAAAATCTTTATAAGCATAGGCCTGGTCCCCGGGAAGATCGCGAATACCATTTGCGCCCCAGACCCAGAGCAGGTTATTGAGTTTATGATAGTTGGTGTACCGGTCATACATCATCTTCCATAATCGGGCAATCCCGTTTTCTCCTTTTTTGTTTCCCCACCAAAACCATACGCCATTCATTTCGTGGTATGGCCGCCATAAAACGGGCACATGGGCGTCCCGCAATTCCTTCAAATAAAAAGCAATGGAATCTATCTGAGCGAGCCATCTTTTATTCAGTACAGTTCCCGGGGTAATTAATTCGGCCCATTGGGCATCGGTCAGTTTTCCCTGGATGCTTTCTTTCCATCCAAATGGCGGATCATCCGTCGGCCTTCCCTGATGCCACATCAGCGTAACGAAGTAACCTTCTTTCCATTTTTTGATTGATTCGTCCACAATAGCCTGTCCATTATCCTTTTTCCCGTTCCAAATGAAATCGCAGCCCCACACTGCCGGGTATTTCCCGGATATGGCTTTTGCACTATCGGAAAAACGGTTCAGTTCCTGATTGTAATTATGCTGACCGGAAAGTATATATTTTCCGCTGATCCCATACAAATACTTCAGTGTGTTTTTTGCTTCCGGAGAAGCGTTTCTATTGACCGGTAGTAAAGGCTGCGAAAATCCCCGGTATCCAATCAGCCACAAAATGGCGATCATGCATTTCGTCTTCATCATTTATTCTATTGAACCGGGTGTAAATATTAATGGGAAAAACTGCCCCTCCATCTTGTTGCCTTTCCTGATCGGAGGTACACCATGAAGTAAGGATTCATCCGTGTTGGATTCCGTACCGTCGGTAAATACATTCAGCACAAATGCGCGTCTTGATTTCGAAGATTTATTGGGAAAGGATCCATGAACCATCAGCGGATGATGAAAAGTGGCATAGCCTTTTTTCAATTCAATGGGCACGGGTTTAAATTCAGCCTTCTGTTGTTCCGTAAGATATTTGATCAAACCCTCCATATCGCCAGCCAAATCAGGCTTTTCCAGTAAACCCCACCGATGGCTCTTCGGAACATAATACAGACAGCCATTTTCCGTGGTGGCATCATCCAATCCTACCCAGCAGGTAAGGTGTTGTAAAGGGATCGTTCTTGTCCAGTAAGAATAATCCTGGTGCCATGCGACCACACCTCCGTGAAAGGCGGGTTTACAAAATAATTGGTCATGCCAGAAGCGGATGGCTTTATTACCTAAAATCTGGCTGGCGGCCATCGTAAAGGCAGGATTCCAGATGCTGTCATGAAAACCAATTGAAATACGCCATGCACCCAGCGCATGAAACAAAACAGCATTGGGGTCAGCGGATTCATTACTGTTAAATTCATAGAACAATTCGTGGGCAGGATGTGCAGGGTCCGCAATTTCCGCTAATTCATTATTGAGTTTTTCCACCTGCCACTCATCCAGCAATTTTACATTACTGATATAGCCATACTCTTCAAACATATCCAATTGTTCTTTTGACAATTTGAATTGCTCCCATTCCGATTTTGTTTCAGGCAATTTAAAAAGGTCTGAGAGGAGCTGGTGCCGTTTTGATAAATCATTCATCCGGATACCCTTATTAAGTGTTTCACTAAATTAGGATCTTAAAAGAATGTTTCCGCAATATTCTTATGCATTTACCCGCTGGATACCCCGGGGTCATTTCCCGGAACAAAGGATATCCATCCCTGCCGGGCTGGCAATCCGATGTTTTGGATAGCTGCAAAGGCCAGATGACCGGCTGGTCCTGGTGGCTGAACCTGCAGGTGCGGCCCGGTTTCTTACACCAGGCGCTCATTCACCGCTTTGGAAACGGCTTCTGTTTGTGAATGTACCTGCAATTTTTCGTAGATCTTTTTAATATGGGTTCTTACCGTATCAATACTGATGGCAAGCCCTGCTGCAATCAGTTTATAACTATTGCCCCTGGAAAGTACAGAGAGGATTTCTTTTTCCCGGTCGGTGAGTTTATAATCATTCAGCACGGGTGCGGTTGTTTGCTGCATTTTGTTGATGATCATTCTGGCAATGCCGGGCGACATCGGTGCTTCCCCCTGTACTACCTCCGTGATCGCTTCCAGCAGATGATCCGAAATATATTTCTTTAAAAGATATCCGGAAGCACCCGCACAAATGGCATCCAGCACATGACTATTATCATCAAATACCGTCAGCATGATGATCTGGACTTTCTGGTCAAAAAGACGGATCTGCCGTACAGCCTCTATTCCGCTGATACCAGGCATGTCAATATCCATCAAAACGACTTCCGGCAGGAGTTCCTTTATTTGGATGGCAACATCATCGGCCCGGCTAAAATTTCCGAGTAAAACCAGGTCCTTAGAGAAAGTAATTAAATTACCCAGGCTTTCCCGGAGGTGATTGTTATCCTCATATATTACCAGACCTGTCTGCATGGATTGAATGAAATCTGATTACAAAATAAATACTTTATTCCTTCTGTCCATGTACCCCAATCATGTGATGGGCACTTCCACCTCAATCCGGGTCCCCCTGCCCGAAGCGGAATCGATCTGAAAACCGGCTTTCATCGAGACTGCCCTGGCCCGCATATTGACCAGGCCATTTCCATTTTTAATTTCCCCTTCCTTAAAACCAGTTCCATCATCTTCTATTTTCAAAAGAAGGCATTGCTGTTCCTGTGCCAGCCGAATATCCAGATTATGACAACCACTGTATTTTGCAGCATTGTTGACCGCTTCTTTAAACAGCAGATAAAAGTCCTTTCTTTTATTAATATCTAATTTAACGGCTGAAAAATCTCCTGCCGTATGGAACAGGTATTGAATACCCTGCGGCTCCAGAATTTCTGCTGCAAATTCTTTCATTCTGAAAATCATCTGCTCCAGGGTATCATGCTTTGGATTAATGGCCCAGATGATATCGTGCATACTTTCCATGATGGATGCAGACCGTTCTTTTATTTTTTGCATATTGGCAGCCATGGGGCTCTCTCCCAAAACCTGTTCCTGTAAAGCCACTTTGCTCAAAATATTGATGCTGGTCAGTGTAGAGCCGATATCATCATGCAGGTCACGGGCTATCGTATTTCGCATTCTTTCCATCTCCACCAGTCGTTTTGTACGTTGCAGAATCCTGTACCGGTTAATGACCAGAAAAGCAATCAGCAGCAGGAGAAATAAAAAAATAAGGGCTGCGATCTGGAAATTCTTTTGTTTCTGCAGATTCAGACGGTTTAATAACTGATCCTTTTTCAGCAAACCAATCTCCTTCTCCTTTTTCTCCGCCTGATATTTGGATTCCATTTCAGCCATACTTTTTTCCGTGGATTCCGTATATGCACTGTCCTTATACACATTGAATAATTTTTGATATGCATACGCTTTATCATAATGATGCAGGGTGTTTTCATTTTCCGCCAGGTTCCCGATGGCCTCGATGATTTCTTCCCTGTCTCCATGCTGCTTCGCCAGCAAGAGGTGTTTTTCCAGATAGGGAGCCGCGATAGCCGGCTGGTGGTCGGCCATATACATTTCACCCAGGCCCTGGTAAGCATTCATTAAACACAGATCGTTGGATAGTTCCCGGCTGAAACGAATGGCTTCGAGAAAATAATCCCCGGACTCCTTAAAGCGTTTTCGGTGTTCGTAAATGTATCCCAGGTCCAGATACACATTGGGCAGGTAGGATTTGTTTTTCATCTCGCCGATAATGGTCAATGACTTTCTCACGTATAATTCCCCGGAATCCAGCTGACCGGACGTGATATACATATCCGCTATATTCATAAATTCATTGACAAGCTCAAACCGCCTGCCCATTTCTGTAAACAAATTCGCCGCCAGCCGGTGATAGGATAACGCTTTATCCCGCTGCCCAAGCAGTACCATCACATTGGCCAGTGAAATATAAATGCTTCCTTCGTTCACGGAGTCCTTCAGATAGCCAGCTATCCGGAGCGACTTATAATAATGTTCCAGCGCTTCGGCATACTTTGCTTTGTGTTTGTCGTCGTGCCCGAGATACATTTCAATTTTCGCGCTTTCACTGCTGTTAGTATCCAGTTCAGGTAAAATTTCATTCAACCGATTGATAACAGCGGCGGCAGAGTCAGATTTACCTATCCCGTTGAAAACAGTATATGATTCAATCTGGATGGCTGCCTGCAAGGCAATATATTTTTTTTCAACAGCTATTTCATTTGCTTTTCTTAAATAAAAAAAAGCAGAGTCATAACGGACTTTATACCGGTATACCCTCCCAAGCAGAATTAAATTGGCAGCAGCTAAACTATCCAGAGACGCCCGTCTTGAAATTTCAAAACCGGTATTAAAAACTCGGATCGCCTGATCGTATTGCTGTTTCTTAATAAGTTCTGTCCCATATTGCCGAATGGCAGCAAGTCTTTCCTTCACCTGAGTGTATTGGTTCCAGTCTGGCTGCTGTGCAGGTGCATTGAAAAATAACAGCAGCAATATAACGATGCGCAGGCACCTGTTGAATCCGGCATTCAGCATACACCTAATATAACAAAATAAGGGCATACCGGAGCCATCACATGATCATGTGATCGGTTTGAAATTTTCCATAGGCGATCTTTAGCAGAGAAACTCAAAATCATCAACATGCGTAACCTCATACCATTATTCCTTATCCTGATCATTCTTTTTAATGCCTGTACAAAAACAGGCACCACAGCAACCACTACACCGGGAGGAGGCAATCCTCCACCGGGAGGTGGTAACTCCGGTATCACGATTTCCGGTGTTTCCCCGCTGATGCCTTATCCGGGAGATGAGATTACCATCACGGGTACCGGTTTTGACGCGGACCCCACAAAAGATACGGTGACTTTTGTTTTGTCTGACGGAATCAATATTACAAACATATATTTCGTGAGCTATTCCCGTTGGAAAATCACCAGCGCCACAACCACGCAGATAAAATTTGTCATTGACAGCGGTTTTTTGTTTCCTCCGGGTCCGAATCAAATGTTCGCTGTACATATAACCGCTCCGCTCAAATCCGCCGTTACAAAGAATATTTTAAGTCTCAAGAAGAAACTGAGTTTTGGCGTTTCGAGTATGGATTTCAGCCCAACTCCCGGATGCCTTGCCATATATACCGGAGATTCCATTTTTTTGACGGGCGAAGGCTTTTATCCGCCATTCAGGGTTTCAATAAATGGAGTGGCAACGAATATTACCCTGGACGCCAACAGCACAACTTCTGCCAGGGGGTTCATTCCGTTCACTTTTTTCGGCGCAAGCAATCAGATTTTGTGTACAGACGATAAATACTATGCAATAAAGGCTGAGAATGGTGACGGGAGAACATTTACAAACCCCAGGTATTTTTTCCTGGCCCCGAATTCGGAGCTTAACCAGCCTTTTCCGCAGGGCGCAACCTATTCAAGGAAATCGACGTCCAGCGTGGTGGTCAACCTGACGGGTTATGCGCTCAGGAATGATTACTACCTGGAATTGACATCGAAGGATAATGCGAGCGGCACAACCTTCACAGAAAATCTTCTCATACCTGTTTCCACCGATTTCCCAAACAAAGGTAGTTTTTCTATCGACCTGGGAGCATTCCCTACACCCACAAGTTCCAGTGGAAGCGACTTCAGATATATCCTCCGGATTGGGAGTTCAGCGTCCGCACCCTGGATTGGATTTGGCATCGCATTTACCGTATATCCTTAACTATAATATCATGGCGATTTCCCCCTGACATCTTTCCACACCCGTAAAATTTATTTAACTCCGGCTGAGCACGAATTCAAACAGAGATATTCCAGGGAGAATAATTAAATTTATCCATGGCAAGATCCGATGCTTCAGGCCCCGTAATGACCTTTGTGCTGTCAGTCATTTTATTTCTCATTCCCGCCTGCAAAAATTCCGCGGAAAATATTCCATTTCCGAATAAAGAAACAATCTTTACCCAGCCTGTTGCGGTTTCACTGAAATTCACTGAACCTAAAAAAGTAAAATGGGCTTCCATACCAGCAGACAGTATCAAAATGCCTGCCGTCAAAAAAATAGACTTCGAAAAATTGCCTGCGCAACCAGTGGATATGGGGAATTTCATTCCACTGCTAAAACCTGCCGAAGAAGTCAATATTGCTTTCAACGGACTTCCGGATACGGTTATTGATCTGAATAAACTGCCCATCCGGAAACCTGTTTTGAAAACATCCAGACTCGGAATTCCAAAACGGATCAAGGCAGGTTGGCCGCAAATAAAAGATGGTGCACGGGAAGGCATCCTGGTATTTAATGAAGACCAGGGTTTACCCAGTCCGGAAGTCAGCTGCATGCTGAAAGACAGTCACGGCCTTCTCTGGATAGGAACGGATAACGGGCTCTGCCGGTTTGATGGGGAATATGTGGACATATTTACGACTAAAGATGGTCTGAGCAGTTCCTACATTCATACATTGATGGAAGATAAAAGTGGATCCATCTGGTTTGGATCAGATGGAGGAGTGGACATATACAACCCGCATGGGGGAACCATCCGGAGCATTTCGGGCAAAGAAGGATTTGTTAATGATAACGGAAGGTCGTTTTTGCAGATGCCCGACGGAAAAATATGGATCGGCTATCTGGGTGGCGGAGTTAGAATTTTTGATCCGGAAACAGGAATCATGCAATACCTGAACGCGAAAAGCGGATTAGGCAACGATCTGGTCTGGTGTGAGATAAAAGACCATACAGGCGCCGTCTGGATCGGGACCAGACGGGGTGGCGTACATATTTACAATCCGGTGAACGGAACGATGAAGAATTTAAGTATTAGCCAGGGATTAAGCAGTGAGAAAATTACCAGTCTGATGGAAGACGGTCTGGGCAGGATCTGGATCGGCACAAATGGGGGAGGCCTGAATTGTTATGACCCCGTAAAAGGGATATTGAAAAAAATAAATTCAGGTAACGGCCTGGCTTCGGATGTCGTTATGTGTTTATCGAAAGACGCTGACAGTAACATTCTGGTCGGCACCTATGGAAGTGGCATGGATATTTACAATCCGCAAACTTCTTCATTAAAACATGTGAACAGCAGCAGAGGCCTGAGCGATCAGGTAGTCCTTTGTCTTTCCACTGATAATAATGGCCTCACGAGGCTCGGAACATTTGGCGGAGGAATTAATGTATACAATACCCTGGGCAGTTCTCTTTTATTTTTTGTACCGGGTTCCGATTTTAAAACGGATGCCCGGTGTTTTCTGGAAGACAGAAAAGGCAATATCTGGATCGGCACACAGAATATGGGCGTCTGGATATATAATCCGACGACCGGAATAATGAAATCGATGGGTATGAAACAGGGACTGACGGACAATTGTATCATGAGCCTGATGGAAGATGGCAAAGGAAATATCTGGATGGGTACTGAAATCGGGGATATATATGCCTGCAATCCCACAGATGGGTCGATCCGGATTTACAGCAGACAACTGAGTCGCAACAGTATCTATTTACAGGCAATCGTGGAAGACAAAAAAGGCCTGATCTGGGTCGCACACCGGGACGGGGTAGATGTAATGGATCCCAAATCCGGAGCCATCAAAAATCTGAGCACCCGGGAAGGACTGAGTGGCACGCATGTCATGACCCTTTTTGAAGACCGGAATGGACGAATGTGGATAGGTACGGAAAATGGGTTGAATATTTATGATCCTGAAACGGAAACCATCAAACTATTGATAAAGCCGGCAAGGATAGGTAAGGAAACAACCAATATGAGTTTACAACAGGTAGCTGAAGATGGCAATGGCAGAATCTGGATCGCAACAAATTTAGATGGAATAGATATAGCAGATCTCCAGGCAGGTAAGATTACAAACCTGGGTATCGATGAGGGATTGGCGGACATGACCGCCCTTTCCCTGAAAGAAAGAACAGGTCAGATGTATGTTGGTACTTCCAAAGGATTGTCTGTTGTAAACCCTCCGAAGGCACCCGGTGATTACTGGCGAATCATCTCTTATGGAAAGCCTCAGCAATTTGCTAAAACAGATTTTAATACGCATGCCGCATTGCTGACGAAAAGCGGTCAGCTCTGGTGGGGAATTGATAATGTGATTACCATTCTGCCGGGGGAAATGAAAGCCGACAGTATTTTACCGGCGACAAATATAACGGGCATTGATTTTGAAGACCAACCGGGGGTTTTTAATGCATCCAATGATGATTCGGGTTATCTTCAAAAACATCATATTGTCTGGGACAGTGTCAGCGGTCCCTGGAATATGCCGGAAAACCTCCATTTACCCTGGAACCAGAATCACCTCAGTTTTCATTTTTCCGGCATGCATCTCTCAGATTTGGATAAGACCAGGTATCGTTTTATACTGGAAGGGCTGGACGAAAAATGGAATCCGGTCACTGAAAAATCCTATGCGGAATACCGCAACCTGGGCAGCGGCCAATATACATTCAGGGTAAGCAGTCTTGGTCACCGTGGGATCTGGAGTACACCGGCTTCCATCACTTTTTTTATCAGTCCGCCCTGGTGGTTAAGCGTTTGGGCATGGGGGTTCTATGCAGCGGCATGCTCCTTCTTTATCTGGGGTCTTGCCAAATACCGGTCCCTGAGCCTGTTGAAAGAAAACAGATTGCTTGAACATAAGGTTCATAGCAGAACTGCGGAAGTACTTGAACAGAAAGAACAGATTGCAGCCCAGCGGGATGAAATGGCATCTACACTAAACGAATTAAAATCTGCCCAGAAACTACTCATACAGTCTGAAAAAATGGCCTCACTGGGAGAACTGACGGCAGGCATTGCACATGAAATTCAAAACCCGCTCAATTTCGTGAATAATTTTTCAGAATTAAATCTTGAATTGACGGCTGAATTGCGGGAAAAACTGGACACCGTGCAGGTGGAAGGGAAAGTTAAGCAGGAACTCCATTCACTGATGAAGGATATTGAAAAGAATGAGCAGAAAATAACCGAACATGGAAAACGGGCAGACGGAATTGTAAAAGCCATGCTGCTGCATTCCCGGAGCAGTACCGGGCAGAAGGAACTTACAAACATCAATGCATTGGCTGAAGAATATTTGAAATTGAGCTATCACGGACTCCGGGCTAAAGACAAATCATTCAACGCCATTATAGTAACAGATTTTGATAAAACTGCGGGGAATGTCAGCCTGATTCCACAGGATATCGGCAGGGTATTGTTGAATTTATTCAATAATGCATTTTATTCCGTCAGCGCAAAATCGAAAATATTTCGGGGAAGTTTCGAACCATCCGTTTCAGTCAAAACAAAAAAAACCGGCTATAAAATTGAATTGCGTATAAAAGACAATGGGTCGGGTATTCCTGCGGATTTAATGCATAAGATATTTCAGCCATTTTTTACAACCAAACCAACGGGTGAGGGAACAGGCCTCGGACTATCCCTGAGTTATGAAATCATTCTGGCACACGGAGGAGAATTAAAAGTGGAAACAAAGGAAGGAGAATATGCTGAATTCATTATCATTCTGCCTTTGTATCAATAAGTAAACCCTTAACCTGGCACGGAAAAGGGCCCTTAGAAAAGGGCCCTGTTATTGATTATAACCACTTGCAGAGCAAGTGACCTACTTTATTGTATTGCAAATTCCTGTATAACTTCAATTTCATCCGCATCAACGCGTAGTTTCTTTATTGATTTTTCATCGTGTATTTCCACCACATATATAGTCCCGCCACTGACCAGATCGATTTGATCTACACATACAATCCAGGAATTATAATAAATGCTTTTAATCCGGTCACTGACTCCTTTATCCAACCTGCTACCGTCATAACTGAAAACCGTACTTTTCCATTGACCGTGCGTCGTATAAAATGCCCGGTGGAGTATATTGTTCATATAAAACCTGCACATCAGCGTTTTGTCAGAAAGAGTTGACCACTCAACATCACTGACCTGCTGGTAAGCCTTGTTGAAATTTTTTTCGGCTTTGCCGTTCACTGACATGGTGGGGAGTCTGTCAGAAACGGCAGATAGAACAATTTCATGGCCGTTCGTATTACCTGGATAGTTCATGGCGAACTGTGCATGACTTTTAAAAAATATAACTGACAATAAAATGATCATTACTGACCGGATAAGGTTTGACTTTTTCATTTTTTAAGATTTTAATTGTTCACGATTGTTTCATTCTTAAACAAATCTAGGGTGCCGATAAAGACTTTCCCAGCCAGAATGAGCAGTTTGCAGTATGGTCTAATAACCCGGGGAATGTATTGAGTAAAGGATCTTAAAGACGATTTGGGTAGAGCTTCAGAAGCAACATTTCCTTTCGGCTGCGGGATACATCTATATTGGAACCGTCGGACATTTCAAGATAACCACCTTCTCCTTTGATATATTTATTAATTTCATTAAGATTAACGAGGAAAGAGTGATGTACCCGGACAAAAGAGTAATCACAGAGAAGTTCTTCCACATCTTTCATAGTTCGCGATGCAGTTATTTTTTTATTGTTCTTCAGAAGGAAATGCGTGTAATTACTATCCGACGAACAGCTGATGATGGAATCAATATCAATCATTTGCAGGCCTTCCATGGTAGGGAGTGCGATTTTTTTTATCAGGTTCTTAGGTTCATTGATTTTCCGGAGCAATAGTTCCAGCTGTAGGTCGGAAGGGCTTTGAAGACGCTTGGACACTTTTGCCACCGCCTGGGTCAATTCTTCCCTGTCTATCGGTTTTAATAAATAATCCAGCGCGCTAAAGCGGATTGCTTTTATTGCATACTGATCGTAGCTGGTCGTAAAAATTAATTCGAAATTGACGGTTTTGACTTTTTCAAGAAATTCAAAACCATTCATATAAGGCATTTCAATATCGAGGAAAACAAGTTGCGGACTGAAATGTTTCAGGGCATCTAATGCTTCCACCCCGCTACGACAACTGGCCTCCAGGCTTATGCCGGGACAAAATTTTCCCAACATTATTTCCAGGGTTTCACAGCAATATGGTTCATCATCGACTATGATTGCCTTAATCATGGTTGTTAGTTTAAGGATGCATAAGATTCCTGTTCTTTTCCAATATTTCCCTGAAGCTGTATACTCAGGTTGACCCGGGTACCGGCAGCATACCCTTTATTATCAAAAAGGTCTTCGATCGTAAAATCTACTTTTTTGTTTTCTGACGTATCGTTGATGAGTGCCAGTCTGTCCCGGGTGATCTGGATACCCATGGATTTATGGTTCTGCGAAGATTTACTGCCTGCGATTGCCGCTGCGGAGCGGCCAATGCCATTATCTTCAATACTGCAATAAAGAATATCTTTTTCCACTTTGAAAGAAATCGTAACGATGCCATTTGTTTTTTTGTGCATCAAACCGTGCCAGACGGCATTTTCCACAAAAGGCTGAAGTATTAATGGTGGAACTAACAAAATGGAATCAAGCGGGATATCGTCAGTACGAATCGTATAATCGAAAGCATCTTTAAAGCGTAGTTTTTCCATGTCCAGGTATAACCTGAGCATCGCTATCTCATCTTCCAAAATGATCCATGTTTTTTTGGAATTGGTAAGAACTAACCGGATAAGCCTGGAAAATTGTGTAAGGTAATCGGAGGCCGCCTGAGATTCGTTTTTCATAATAAACCGGTTTATGGAATTCAGGCAGTTGAAAATGAAATGCGGATTCATCTGGGCGCGTAAGGCCTGCATCTGCAGGTCGACCGTCTTGTGTTCAAGTTCCCGCCGGATGTTTTCATTTTTTAGTTTTTCATTCCTTCGTTTTAAGAATGTATTTCTGAGTAACAGGAGGCCTACCAGTAAGACCGCGAATACAATGGCTATCAGGATATTCCGGAAAAGTGTTTCATTCTTCAATTGCTGATCCTTTATTTTAATTTTTTGTTGATTGATCAGTTTCTCATTATTCAGTAATTCAATTTTCTTTTTATAATTGTAAACTGCAAATTTCCCTTTTGTCTGATCGTCGGTTAAAGATTCTTTTGTCTGAATATAGGAACGGTAATAAAAATGTGCGCTGTCTGTTTCCCCGCGGCTGTCGTATACTGAATACAATACTTTATAGGCATCCCGTATTCTTTGCATGGCGCGTGTCTCTAATCCCCGGTACAGTCCCTGCCAGGCATAAACCAGGGCCAGGTTTTGATTGTGCAACGCATAATAAGTATTGGCCAGGTCCAGTTCTGTCCGCACAATTTCATTGCCATCATTGAGTTTGACATGTATGGCCAGGCCCCTTAAAAGCATTGGCAGCGCTTTTTCATTTTGCCCGGTCAGCATAAAATATTCTCCTTTGCTAACCAGGAATATCCGCAAATCTTTATCGGGGACATGACTGGTATCGAATAAATTATACCGGTATAAGGCAGAATCGAATATCCCCAAATGAGCATATATTTCAGCATATTCCATTTGTGACCAGATATAATCCTCGTTGGCGATCAGTTCCATAGAATCTTCCCTGGTAAAATTTTCGAATAACAATTTGTAATAATGCAGGGCCATGGGATAGTCTTCAATTCCCATACAAAGTGTTCCGAGACCGCCCAGGCAGGATTTGATTTCAGTCTGAACACCTGAGTGCACACTGATTTCCAGTGCCTGTTGCGCCACATCGAAGCCCTGGTCAAATTCACCCCGTTTAATGTGAATCTGTGTAATCAACCCAAGAATATCCGACATACCTCTGTCATCCTGGTTTTTCTTATACATCGCATAACAATCATTGGACACTTGTATGGCCTCATCATATTTGCTTTGTGCAAAGCAGGCAAACGCAAAATGTGCATAGGTAGCAGCCAATCCGGCCTTATTATTGGTTTTATCATAGAAGCCAATCGATTCCTTATCCAGTTTTTCTGCTTCAGGAAAATTTCCATAAAACCGTGTTTGTATGGAAGCCTGACTGGATCGGGCTTCCGCCAGGCCGTGGAAATACCTGAGGGAACCGGACTCATGGGAAGCCAGTCTTGTATAATATTCGGCGGAGTCTTTTTCAGACTGATCTATAAACTGCAAACCCAGCACAATGATGCTGTCTACCCTGGCTGAGTCCTTTAACAGGCTTAGTATTTTTCGCAAATTATCAATGCGCGGAGTCTGGCTGAAAAGGCAGACAGGGAATAGAAAACCAAAAATGAAGAAACCGGGTTTCATGGCTTCTAAAGTTACTGATATTTAAGAGTGGATTAAATGCCGGGTGATCCCGGACGGGTCAGATTGAGCATTTGACCTGAAACCCAAATAAGATGCTGTTTTGATTGAGCCGTTAGCGGACTGGCGTATATCAGCTGCAGGAAAACACTTCCGTATATTCCATATGATTCAATCCAACTGACCGATAAACTGGTGCTTTATTCTTTAATTTCCGATCCCTTAAATAGGGGTAACCATTGAGGCCAGTCGGGAGAATTTCGCTAGCGTGCCACGCCTTCCACTACGGAGAGATCATGCTGGAAAGGAACTATCCTGTTCAGCTTCAGTCCGGCTTCTGAAAATATATGCTCGAACTGCTTAGTGGTACGCTCTTTTCCACCTACCAACAGCATGGTAAGATCCAGTAGTTTAAATGGACTTGGGTTGTTCCCGTCCTGGATTACCGCCTCAACAACCAATACTTTTCCACCCGGATTCATGGATTTTCTGCAATTACTCAGAATAGTAATTGCATCCGCATCACTCCAGTCATGCAGGATATGCCTCATGATATAGGCATCCCCGCCTTTGGATACGGATTCAAAAAAACTGCCGCTATCCAGCTGGCACCGGCCGCCCAGGCCCCTGGCTGAAATATTACTCCGGGAGCGGTTAATGACATCAGGCAAATCAAACAAAATGCCTTTTACGTTAGGGTTTTTATTAAGAACTGCCGAAATCACTTCTCCATTTCCACCTCCGATGTCCACTACGGTATTGAAAACTGAAAAATCATAGGTACTGACCATGGGTTCCGTTTCACCCCCATGTATGTCCGTCATCATCCGATCAAAAATTTTTCCTTCTTCCGGGTTATTGGTCAGGTATTCGAAAACCGGTACACCAAGGGCTTTTTTAAATCCACCCTCTCCGGTTTGCACGGAAAATGATAATTCTTTGTATGCTTTGTAAAACGCATTTCCCATGGAAATGGCCATTGCCTTTACACTTTCGGGACTGTCTTCCTTAAGACAGTCTGCAATAGGCGTCAGGGAAAATTTTCCGTTTTGGTCCGTACTGAAGATCCCTGCACTGGCCAGGGCGCGCATAAGGCGATAAAGTGATTCCTCATGTACACCCGATTTATTGGCTAATTCCGTACAATTCATTGGACCCTGGGCGGCTATTATGTCAGCTATATTAAGCTTTGCCGCAACATGAATCGCCTGTGTCATAACGCATCCGAAAATCATTTGAGTAATGATAACTTTGGGGGGAAGGTTGTTTTCCATTATTAAGGGGTTAGTTAGAAGATTAATTCATTCTCACTCTAAAATCTTATTAAATATAGTTTATTACTTATAAATATCCGGCCTTTGATTGTAAATTTTCAGCGTAAAATGTACCGCTAAAGTAGTAATTTAAGAGAGTGTTTCCTGAGTGTTAATGATTAAAATTGAAAACATGGAAACGATCATAAAAAAACAAAAGCTATATTTTAATAGTAATACGTCAAAGGCGTTATCCTTCCGGATCGGGGAGTTAATGAAGCTGAAGTCTTTACTGAAACGTTACGAACAGGAATTAACCAATGCCCTTTTCCTGGATTTTCAGAAAGGCAGCTTTAATACGTTTCTGACAGAGTTCTCAGGTTTGTACATCGACCTGGATAATACCATTCAAAAAGTAAGGAGGTGGGCAAAGGTGAAGCGGGTTGGAACCAATATGCTTAATTTTCCCGGTAGCAGTTATATCATGCCTGAACCATATGGAGTTTGTCTGATTATCGGCGCCTGGAATTATCCCATAAACCTGACTATCGCGCCGGTCATTTCGGCGCTCGCTGCAGGCAATACGATTGTATTAAAACCCAGTGAGCTGGCATCCCATACCAGTGCCATATTGGCGAAGATGATCAATGAAAATTTTAACCCCTCACTATTTGTGGTCGTGGAAGGTGGTATTGAAGAAACAACTGAATTGCTGGAACAGAAATTTGATAAGATCTTTTTTACCGGAAGTGTTCCTGTAGGAAGGATCGTGTATCAGGCAGCTGCAAAAAACCTGATCCCGGTTACCCTGGAACTGGGCGGCAAAAGCCCCCTGATCGTAGCGCCTGATGCGAATTTAAAAATCTGTGTAAAAAGACTGGTCTGGGGGAAGTTTGTAAACGCCGGTCAATCCTGTATTGCTCCGGATTACGTGATGGTTCACAAACGTATAGAAAAGCATTTTCTTGAAACACTGAAGAAAGAAATCGCAGAGGCGCAGTTTTCACTGGCCAATCAAAACTATGCACAGATCATCAGTGAAAAGCATATGGACAGACTGGTAAACCTGATCCAGACGGAGAAGGTTTTTATCGGCGGTGAATATGACCTGGAAACCCGGTTCATGGAACCTACAGTATTGACTGATATTTCTCCGGATGACAAAGTGATGGAAGAAGAGATCTTTGGGCCCATTTTGCCGGTATTGACCTACGAAGACATTGACAACACCGTTGCCTACATCAAGTCAAAACCCAAACCGCTGGCTTTTTATTTATTTTCCGAAAGCACTTCCCTCCGGAAGAAATTATTAAATGAAGTTTCATTCGGCGGAGGTGCAATAAACGAAGTGCTGATGCATTTTTCCAATGAAAAATTACCTTTTGGCGGAGTTGGACATAGTGGAATGGGTAATTACCATGGCGAATCCGGCTTTAAAACTTTCTCGCATTATAAAAGCATTATTCAAAAACCAACCTGGTTTGAATTCCCTTTTAAATACTTCCCTTATGCTAAATGGAAACTGAATATTATCAAACGGGTGATGGGTTTATAACACGATGGTTATTTACCCCTGACCAGCTCAGAGGACGAAAATAGAATAATTGGCCTAATATATTTTTCTGATAAATTATTATTATATGATTTGGCTGACCTGGGTTTCCTGCTCCAGATGGGGGAAAATCAGTAACTGATCAGGAACATCCTATGATCTAACAATTAAATTGGCGAAGATGGTGGTCAGTATGTTTATAAGCCAGATAACCAATCTGTTCTTTTGTCATTTTTCCGAAAAAGGGGTGAACAAAGTCCCCATTAGAAAAACGGGCATGCTCTTCAACCATGGCAATCCATTTTTTCTTTTCAGATAAAACATCCCCATGGTCTGTAATGCTGAATCCGGGAACGGTTGGCAAATTCCGGCTCATGGGCCTTTCATCTTTTATTAAATTCTTCAGGGCCATTTGGCCAATCAGACGCCCCAGGAGCATCCGTTTAGACTTCTTATCGCCAGAGATCATTTCTTCCCAAAGCGTACAATGCTTTAGCATCTGGTAAACTGTCATTTTACCCCATTGTGCTTTACTATTTTCATTGAGCCGGTTGATTCTCTGAATCAATTCCTCCGTCGTTTTTTCATCAAATATTGTTTTCATTTGTAAGTGAGTTTAGTCAGTTTAAATGTACCGGAAAAAGAAAGAAAGTTACCAGCTTTATTTATTTAAAAATATAGTTCGGAACTTGTTTTCCGGACTCTGGTGGAATGTTTACTGAAAAAGCATTCGTGGAACTCTCCAGACCGCTCTTTATGTTTTTACTGTTGTTAATTTATCAGGATCTTACAAAATATACAGTCAGAACCCGTAATTTTATAACATGCCTGAAGGGATGCGTAAAATTCTATTACTGATTGCATTGATATCTTTTCTTTCGCCAAAAGCCCAGACGCATTTGCCCGTCGGCAGTATGAATTTCACGTTGTGGCAGCCTTTCCCCGGTTACAGTCCGTTGGGCGACAGTAGTTATTCAAATCAGAAATGGCATTTCGGTTTATATCAGGGTATCTCCGCCGGATTCGGTTTTTTCAATGGTAGCAGTGCTACGGTTTTATCGGCGCCGGTCGGGTTACAGCTGAATCGTGCGCTGAATAATAATCTGTATGCTTTCGCTGGGGTTTCGGTAGCGCCTGCATTTTTTAGTTTCAACCCTTCATACACGGATCCAGTTTCAAATAAATCCTATCCGGGCTATAACCTGTCAAACGCCTATGGTTTTGGTGCGAATTCGAGGGTGGAAGTGGGTCTGATGTACGTAAACGATGCAAAAACATTTTCCATCTCGGGCAGTTTTGGAATAGAAAGGAGCAGTTACCCGGTTTATCCGTCCGACAGGATGAATACGAAAAATAAACAACCGGCCCCCTAGGCGCTTTTAAAGTTCTTTCTGAGTCATGTCAATAAAAACCTTTTCTACCAGCCATCAGTAAGGGCTTTTTTCAGTCTTTATCCCCACGGGCAGCTGAAAAATGCTATTATCCAAATTCATTGGCTTTACTTCTACCGCGGTGGAAGTCATCGAAAACTGCGCATTGTCAATTTCTATTTTTAAAGGGACAGCTTTTGATTTTGAAACAAAAGTGTACCAGTTTCCATATTTAAGATTTACATATTTTTTTGGATCTATTGAAAGTTTCGAACTAAAATAGTACTTCTGAATTCCGCTTTTACAATTGAAAATCAATTCATCGCACCGATAACCCAAAATATCAATTGCATTTTTATTCAAATCCATGCTAATCACTGAATCTGAATTGATACCCGCATCTGTCCAAATAGCTGCCTCATTGTTGGACATTTTAGTATACATTTTGTTTTCAGCAGAAACATATATCTGCCATTGCAACAGCGTTCCGTCCAGAATGGATTTGTATTTTGCGTCCTTGAGGAAATAGTCCTGTGTTGGTCCCATCAACAATGCAAATTTCTCATCCGTCATGTTTGGAATTTTACTTATGTAAGTATTATGGTAGATGATTTCCCCTTCAAAATTTTGACCTGGGGATACTTTTGAAATAATGATAGCAATTAAAAGAAGGGCCAGAATTTTCATGACTGAATATTAAAGGTGTGATTAAAAATACACTTTAAGTCCGTTATTTTCAACGCTTTTTCATGATTCGCCCGTCATTGTCCTGTAGTTGAACCGAATTACAGTGTCAAAGATTCTAAACTTTCAGTAGGACTTCGTTACATGGGGATTGCTGGCAGCACGAATTCAAGCCAGTCATATATAACCACGACTGAATATAATTTTTATAAATTTGATGGCGATTACCCAATCGTTGCTCCATTCGTCGGCATCGGGGCAGGCGCTTATAGGATGACTGACTCTATAGCAAAGATCAACGACTTTTATACATTTGCCATTCGGTCCACAATGTCACACATTTTCCACATTAGGCGGCACATCATTTATCATCCGGTGGAAAATTTTCAACCTCATTTGATTTCGGAAAGAGGGGATACTGATTGCTTTTGGAAATATTACAGGTCAATAAAGCCTTTCTGCCCTTACCGGTGTCCATCATTTTTAATATTACCTTTGTAGTGATAATTCCGATCCCAAAAGTAATCTCTACGTAATAAATTTTACCTGGTTCAAAGTTCGCAGTTAAACGTCGTTCACTTGAAGTCGGAGGGGTGCAAATGATAACATGGTCTCCCGGGTCCAGGATCGTGTAGAGATAGGTTCCGGCTTTAATCCAGCCTACCTGGAAGCTGTCACAGTCCATCCGGTAAGGCATATAAAATTCACCTACCTTATTCCGGATGACATAAACAATCGCTTTATCTGATATGGGAGTCAGGTTTTTCGCAATGCTGTCTTTCTCTTTTCTTAGCTCTTTCGAAATTAATTTATTTGAAGGACTATCCATCTGCTGAACTGAATCTATTTGCTGCTGTCCAAAAGAAAATAATCGAAAAGACAAAAAAATGAGAAACAAAATATATTTAATCTTTTTCATTCTAATGATTTGAATGGTTAACTTGATACACAAACATACTTTCAATGCTATCGGGACCCTAATTGATAAATAAGCCCGCGTAAGAACCCGAAGTAAAAAATACTACTGGTTGAAATCTGATTCCGGAATTAATTAATTTATAATAAAACCGGCGTATTTTTTCCATTTTTAGTCAATAACTCAAAATCCGGTATTTCGGGTTGCAGTTTTTACTAAATTATTATTCCGGAATCCTGTAATTAAAAGTTAAAACATACCCGGTTTGCCGTCCTTCAACCTAAACCAGTACATTTATCAGGTCCGCGATTTTTATATACCCGTTCATTTTACTCCTGACTGAAAATTTCTGACATCTTGATTCGAGGATGGTGCAGGAAAAATTATTGCCAGGGATATACAGACAAACGAATTGTAAACTTTCCTTCAGGAAAGATTAAATTAGCGTTTCAGGTTATGTTTAAAAATATGTTGAAAACTGCCTGGCGCAGTCTGACAAAAAATAAGACTTCTTCATTTATCCATATTGCCGGACTCTCCGTGGGAATGGCCGTGGCTCTGCTGATCGGTCTCTGGGTTTGGGATGAACTCAGGTTTGATTTCTATCATGAGCATCATGACCGGATTGCCCAGGTAATGGATATCGAGACAATCAACGGCGAACGCCAAACCAGTGATATCGTAGCCATTCCACTGGCTGACGAGCTTCGAAGAAATTATGGATCCGATTTTAAACAGGTTGCCGTAGTGTTTCCCAACTTCACGCATACTGTATCCCAGGGTGATAAAAAATTATCGCAGTCCGGCCAATGGGTTCAATCTGATCTGCCCGACATGCTTTCACTCCACATGCTGGAGGGCAAACGAAATGCGCTGACAGATCCTTCCGCTGTGCTCCTATCATCCTCTCTGGCCAGGGCTTTATTTGGATCGGCCGATCCGATGAATAAAACGATCCGGCTGGATAATATGCGTGAGCTCAGTGTGGCGGGAATTTATGAGGATCTTCCCCTGAATTCCACATTCCATGATACCAAACTTTTTCTTTCCTGGGATAAAGCCATTACGGTCATGGACTGGCTGAAAGAGGCACAGTCGCAATGGGATAACCGCACGATGAGGATCTATGTGCTTTTAAACGACCAGGTTGATATTAAAAATACAAATGCGAAAATAAAAAATATCATTGCGTTACATGTAAAAAACACGAAGGAAGAGCTGCTGCTTCATCCGATGAATCAGTGGCATTTATACAGCGAGTTTAAAAACGGAGAGATTTCCGGCGGCCGCATCCGCTACGTCCGGATGTTCGGCCTCATCGGCATTTTCGTGCTAATGCTTGCCTGTATCAATTTCATGAATCTTTCCACGGCGAGGAGTGAGAAGCGTGCAAAAGAAGTAGGCATCCGCAAAGCGATTGGATCCGGCAGATTCCTGTTAATTCAGCAGTTCCTTGGTGAATCACTGCTGGTTGCTATGCTTGCCCTGGTATTGGCCCTGTGCATTGTCGCGATCTGTATGCCGTTTTTTAACCTGTTGACGGATAAAAATCTGTCCATGCCATTGACCAACCCTTTCTTTCTGATTTTTATTTTGGTTTTTGCCATCATCACCGGACTCGTTGCAGGGAGCTACCCTGCTTTTTATTTGTCTGCCTTTGATCCTGTCAAAGTATTAAAAGGAACATTCAGGGCAGCACGATATGAATCCATTCCCCGTAAAGCCCTGGTGGTTGTTCAGTTTACCGTCTCCATTGCTTTGATGATCGGAACAATTGTTGTGTACCGCCAGATACAATTTGCCAAAAACCGGCAGGTTGGTTATTCCCGTCATGGACTATTGTCGGTGACCATGAATACCCCGGAAATTTATAGTGCCCCGTATGATGCTTTACGGAATGAGCTGATACAGACAGGCGTCGTGTCGGATATGGCGAAATCCTCCACGCCTTCCACAGAGGCGCCGGAAAATAATACCGATATCCATTGGAAAGGCAAGAACCCGGATATTGTTCCGGTTTGGGGTGAAGTGATCGTGACTTTTGATTTCGGAAAAACCATTGGCTGGCAATTAAAAGAAGGACGTGATTTCTCAAGAAAATTTTCAGCAGATACCGGCAGCCTGATTTTGAATGAAGCAGCAGTACAGGAGACCGGGCTTAAAAATCCGGTAGGCGAGACCGTTAGCTGGGGTGGAAAGAATCATGTGATCATCGGAGTCATACGGGATTTGGTAATGGAATCGCCGTATCAGCCTGTGAAACCAACCATATTTTACCTGGGCTCAGGCACTGACTTTTTTAATGCCCTGACCGTACGGGTAAACCCGGCAGTTTCTATGCAGGCGGCCATCATACAAATAGAAAAAGTATTTAAAAAATATAATCCCAACGGTTCATTCGAATATAAGTTCATTGATGAAGAATATGCCCGTAAATTTTCTGATGAAGAACGCATCGGTAACCTGGCCACCTGCTTTGCCGTACTCGCAGTTTTTATTTCATGCCTGGGTATATTCGGACTTGCCTCTTTTGTCGCCGAACAACGTACAAAGGAAATCGGTATCCGCAAAGTATTGGGTGCTTCTGTACTAAGTATATGGCAATTGCTGTCGAAAGAGTTTGTCCTGCTTGTTTCGATCGCTTTCCTGATCTCCATGCCGGTCGCTTATTATTTTATGTACAACTGGATACAACATTATCCATATCACACTGACCTTCCCTGGTGGATATTTGTTGTAACCATGATGGGCGCGCTGACAATTACCCTGCTGACGGTAAGTTTTCAATCGATAAAAGCAGCTCTTGAAAATCCCGTGCAGAGCCTGAAATCAGAATAACCCGGGGGGTATAAAGAGGTTTAATGCACATTTTTCTGATGTTCCAGTATAAACCGGATGATTTCTTCCAGGCTCTGGTCTACACGACTGATCGCGTCTGAAATATCTTCCCGGTTTACCTGCGCTGCGAATGATAATGTCTTTAGTTTTTTAAGTACAGATTTTTCATCCATCCCTTCATAACCGGTCGGCCGGATCAATGCTGCGGCGTGAATAAATCCGGACAACTCATCAAACACATAGATCATCTTATCCATCTTTGATTCGGGTTCTACGCCAAAATATTTCGGACCATGGGAGGCGATGCATTGGATAACCGCCGGATCAATATGACGCCGTTCCAATTCTTTGATGATCTCTTTACAATGACTCTCCGGATATTTTTCCCAGTCCGCATCATGCAGAAGGCCTGCCAGCTCCCAGGCCTGAGCGGTCACCGGATCTGCCCCTTCCCTCTCAATAGCCCAGGCTTTCATCAGTGCGGCCACCTGCTTCATATGTAATTGCAGCCTTTCATTGGCCACCCATTCGCAGAGCAGTTCACGGGCTTCTTCCAAACTCATCAATTTGCCGGCGTCGGCCGGATCACCAAACTTCGTTCTGCCCAGTTTCAAATCATGTTGCGACATAAAAAATCATTTCCGGGTCACTAATATAAGTGAAAGTCTGAATACAGTATGATGGGGACACATTTATATCTGATGTTTATTGGTTAAGAAATTCAACGATCAGAGCAAGCGCCACCGGTGGTCCGTCTTCTGCCTTCCATCCTGTGATCTCGCCCATATACCCCCCATGGCCACCCGGAAAAACTGCGAGGTTCGCATGTCGCATCAGCCGGTACATGGCCACCGCTCCTTCCGGCAGCGGCACATCATGATCTCCTAGCAGGATCAGGGTACGCGCATCGATCGCCTGTACAGATGAATCCGGTATATCGGTGAAGCATTGCATGCGCTGCACACACTGGTCGAACATCACATGCAGCGCTTCCGGACTGGGATTGATCGAAAGAAACACTTTCTTATACGTCTCGGGCATGTCTTCAAACCGCGCGTTCTTAAATCCTTCCCAGAAGGACGTCGGGCAGTCTGCACGTTTGTACATCGAAGAGGCAAAAATGATCCGGTTCACGAGTGCCGGATATCGGATTGCGATCTCCAGCACGGTAGTGCCCCCATTGCTGAAACCAAAAAAATCCGCCCGGCCGATCTGCAATTGTCGCAGCAATTCCACGATATCTTCTGCGTCCTGCACAAAGCTGATCGGCCTTCCATCCCGGTTATCGCTATGGCCGTGTGCCTGCAATTCCACCGCAATGATCCGGTGTGTTTTTGAAAGCTCCGGGATCAGCCGGCCGAAACTGGTCTGCACCGTGGAAGCTGCTCCATGAACCAGCACCAGCGGACTGCCGGTGCCGTACTCTTCGTAATACATATGCAGGCCATTGACTTCAGCCCGCTGGGCGGCTTGTGCGATTAACAATCTCATGTCTGATTTATTTGGAAAGATTCTCCAGGTAAGCGACCATTTTCTCCACGTTTTGTTTCAGTCCCACATCCGCCTTATATGTCTTCACCACTTCGATAAAATCTTCGCGGCTGTCGAATACCGCATGCCAGCTGATCATCGTTTGGTTGCCCTGCTTTTTGTCGTGCGGCCCGCCCGCGATCAGGCCGATGATGGACCTTCGGGTCGGATCGGCTATCGCCTGATATACATCTCGTCTGGCTTTCATAATATACAAGTAAGTGGTTGTAAATAATTGCACAAGTAATCACTTGTGCAATTATTTTTTAAAAATATTTTTAGCTCAGCAGAACCTTCTCCGCAGGAAAGGAGGACTCACATTTTTATTCTGTTATCAGCTTATCATAACTCAGGCCCTGGCCAAAGCGGTACAGCGGGTTTTTCGTATCAAAGGGCAGATCTTCCAGTTGATTTTGCACGGCTTCCTGAGAGGATGGCAAATCAAAAGGCAGTTTTCCGGAAAAATTGGCTTTGCCAAAAACCAGTTCGGCAAGTATTTTATCGCTGATACCGAACTCGGCGATCAGCGCTTTACTCTGTTGATCGATTTCTGTTAAAATAGCCGGACGCTCCAGATTGATAATGACGACCGAAGGCTTTTTGGATATCAGTTGCAGAATGTCCTTTTTTTCCCCCTCATTAAAATACAAACGTCCCTGATGAAAAAAACGCTCAACGATGGTATTGTTCCGGGGGTCAAAGGGTGTATTGATACGGTCAAGTATCACATCGGCTTCGGCCGGATCGCTGACCAGGACGCCATATTTTGCATACGCTTGCGGATCCTTCGCGCCATGAACATATATTTTCGCGCCGGGTTTCAGGGGTAATATGGCGTTCGTATTTTTCAAAAGGATATTTGATTTCAGCATGGCCAGTTCCCCTTTTTCCCGGAAATCTTTTTTGCCGGCGATCCGGTTCGCATCTTCTTCTTTCACATAGGGATTGTCAAACAGGCCCAGCCGGAATTTATCCCGCATAACGCGTTTTACAGAACTATCAATCCTTGCTTCACTGATCCTGCCTTCTTTTACCAATGCAATGATGAGTTCAGGTGCATTTTCTCCGCCGAACTGATCGATGCCCGCTTCAATCGCTTTTTGCGCCCGCTGTTTGGGCGTGAGATTTTCCACACCCCAGGCCTTGACTTCATTTAATTTATTCTCTGTTAGCACTTGCCAGTCGGTGCATACCACTCCTTTGAAATGGAGTGAATCCCGAAGCAGTGTTGTAATAATTCCTTTATTGAATGCATTGGCTACATCTTCATTGGTTTGCCCCATGGGTATACCGTAGTTCAGCATGATCTCGGCCGTCCTGGCTTCATCAATGGCTTTTTTGAAAGGGATTAAATGATAGGCCAGATTTTTCCCGGGATAAACCTGTTGTTTTCCATAAGAGAAATGCGCTACTTCTCCGTTTTTCTGTGCGCCGCCGCCTGGGAAATGTTTTGCCATACAGGCCACGCTGTTCTTCCCCAGCCTATCTCCCTGAAATCCCAGGATATAGGCTTTCACCATAGCGGATGCCAGTTGGGCATCTTCTCCGAAGGTCCCGTTTATTCTCGCCCATCTCGGTTCGGTTGCCAGGTCAGCCATGGGGTTTAATGACATGCGGATGCCGACCGACATATATTCCTGCCGCGCAATGTCTCCAAATTCCCGCACCAGAACGGTATCGCGGGTAGCGGCTAATCCCAGTGGCGTGGGCCATTGTGAAAATGCCGGTGTATATAATGTGGCGCCGGGATTAAATTCATTGATATTCCTCGGATCCGAGGAGATGGTAACGGGTATGCCCAACCGGGTGCGCTCGGCCATCTTCTGAACGGCATTGTTGAATCTCGCCATCAGGTTTGCATCCAGAGATGCAATCGGATTGAAGTTGTTCATTTTTTTCACGGCGATCAGCTCCGAGGCGGGTGGCAAAATAAAACTCATGAATGTACTCAGGAAATTGGTAGAAAGCGCGGGCTTTTCCAGGGGCCGGCCATCCGTGGTAGGTCCGATCACGTTGATAAACAGGGTACCTGCTTTTTCTTCCAGGTTCATCTGGCTGACCAGATCATTCACCCGGCTTTCAATATCGGCTGAAGGGTTTTCATACACGTCGAGCCGGCCGTTTTTGTTCAGATCACGGAAGGTTATCCCATTTTGGTTTAAGGTTTTAGCTTCATCACCCAAAAGAGCCATGTTCTTATTGGAAGCAATCGATGCCTTCACATAGAACCAGAGAAAAGTGATGACCAGGAGGAGCAGAATAATTCCTATACCGATACCGAGAACTTTCAGTATTTTTTTCATATGGCAATTGAAAATCGAAGATAATAATTTAAAAAGAATATTCATTTTACGACCAGTCCGGTTGCTATTTTCAACCGAATGGCCAGGAGCATACGAAAAATTTGATCAGGTCCGTTAAAATTTTCCAAAGCAGTAGGAATTGGCGAATCGTGCATTTAACCGGAAATCATTTTCAAAATCGTATGGAAATACCTACATTAAGCATCTAATTTTTATTCAGATCAACCCGATATTTCATCATAACAAATAAACCCATAAATGAAATTCCTGATATTTCTTCTCCTTTTCCCATGCCCGGGTATTGCCCAAAAGAAGGGCACTAATTCAATTGTCATTGAAAATACCAATAAAGCACAGGCCGTAAAGGTTTTCAGGAATAACGGCTATGAAATCGATATCGCGAATAAGCGGGAGGTTTCTACGCTTCCAAAAATGGTTTCCGGTCACCTGATTGCATTCAGGATTAAGTTAGAAGGAGCCGATAACTATTTGTTTGGCACCTGTGATGGCAATGATATCATTTCAACGCTTACAGATTCGGATCCGGGCGTTGGAAAACTTAATAACCCTCCGTTTACCACTATGGATTCGCTGGCGAAGGCATTTGGCAAGCCCATCACTTATTTTACCGCAATGTAAATTGGCAGGATTATCCGGAGAAAGAGATCAGTCATATTTTAAATATCAGTAAGCTGACGGTTGATACGTAACGTAAAAATATGCTTCATAAGAAACACCTCAGCAATACAGGTGAACTGATCGGTGAAGCCATCAGGAATGGCTGGATATAAAATCCGGGTCAGGGGTATTGGTGTGGCGCCGTTACCTGCCGGTCAATTTTTCCATCATAGTTTTGTCCCTTTGATAAGTAAGACTGACTTTACGGATTGATCTTTTAAATGAAGAAATTTCTTACGTTCTTCATCCTGTTTGAAATTTTCATAATCCTGTTCCGTGTCAAACTCAACTAAATGAATTTCATAAGGCTTGGCGATATTATTTTCAATCATTGAATCGTTATCAGGCCGGACCCGGATTAAAAGCCGCCCATTATATTTTAAAATGGTTGGTATGGCAATGTCTTCAAATTGATGAAATACATTTTCCTTTCCCTCTTTAATGTAAATTAACTGGGTAATAAATATCATTTCTATTTTTTGAAAAGTTCAGTTTTTATGGCCGGTTCACCAGCAAGTATCCATACGCATTATTCGCGGCCCTATGATTTACCAACCGGTCTGTTATTTGTTGGACAAATGCTTTTGTGGCTACCATATTTTCGGTTTCTATAAATTTAACTTAAAAATCAGAAGTCTGCCAGAGGCGATATCTCTCAGTTTAAGATTTGTCAGTTTTATGCTGGTTTTCCTATATTTCTATACATGGAAGCAACGATTTGGCCGTTCAAACCGTTAATCAATGAAAGTTAAAATGATAAAATTGAAGACTATTCACAGGGGAGTACTACTCCTGTTACTGGCCGCGGGCTGCAATAAGAGCAATACCGGAAATACCGGGTCACCGAACTTATTTCCCAATAGGATCGGCGACGCCTGGCATTACCTGGTAAGGGACACGACTCTTCAGGGAAATCTGGATAGTGGTTCCACACAATATAACGTGGATGTCCTTATCGTGGACACCGTCAAATGGCCTAACGGAATAATCGCATCGATCTGGCAATACAAGTATCCGGGATGGACCGACAGCAATTTTGTTTTTCAAACCGGAGATACCGTCCGGTTTATGAATCGGAACAACTCGTACATAGTCCGGCAATATATTATGCCTTTTGTATCCGGTTCATCGTGGCCATATATACCGGGAATCAGTAGTGTAACCGTAATCGGCCAGAATACCATAACTGTCGGCAGCAATGTCTTCACAAACGCATGGCAGATTTATGGAAGTGCCGGTATGCCGGATGCGATTTTTACCATTGATCAATGGTTTAAAGACAATATCGGGTTCGTGAGGCTCTATCTCAATCCTTCCGGCGAATTAATCTTTACCAGGCACATACAGGATTGGTCACTGGTAAGTTACGAGCTTAAATAAAAATCAACGTCTACAGTCTTTCTATAATATAATGTTCGAATATCCGGTTTTCCTGATAAGAGTCTAAAAGTTAACATTCCATGAAAAAGAAACTCAACACTGATGGAATATTATTAAAAAACCCTGATAATGGGTTTGGGCGCTTCACATCAAACCGGGGGTACGGCATTCATCGTTCATTGATTGCTGGAAATGGATGAAGATTAAAATTTACTTCAGTTTTTCAATGAAAAAATCAATGGTACGTTTCCAGGCAAGTTCTGCTGCAGCTTTATCGTATCGTGGCGTCGTATCATTATGAAATCCATGATTTACATCAGGATATATATAAACCGTATACTCTTTCTTTTGCTCCTTTAATGCCAGCTCATATGCCGGCCATCCTTCATTCACCCGCGTATCAAGGCCTGCATAGTGTAACAGGAGCGGCGCCTTAATTTTTGGAACATCTTCAGTTGCCGGCTGGGTCCCGTAAAATGGAACAGACGCCGATAAATCTGAAATGCGGACGGCCATCATATTTGCTACCCATCCCCCAAAGCAAAAACCAACTACGCCAACTTTTCCATTACAATCTTTCAGTGTTTTTAAGTAATCGTATGCAGCAATAAAATCTTCTAATATTTTATTTTTATCGAGCTTACTCTGCATATCCCGGCCCTGGTCATCATTTCCGGGATAACCACCTAAAGGGGTCAATGCATCAGGAGCCAGTGAAATGAATCCTGCCAGCGCGACTCTTCTCGCCACATCTTCTATATATGGATTCAGGCCCCTGTTTTCGTGCACCACAACGATGCCTCCCAGTTTCTGTTTTGCATCGATGGGCATACACAGTAATGCCTTGATCTTTCCGCCGCCTTTCGGAGAGGGATAATACACGTAAGCTGAATTTATGCGGGGATCATCCGGTTTCACCTGAATCGCACTTGCATAGGCGGGCATTAGAAAACTCGTCAGGGCTGTTACCGTAATACCTCCTACCGCATAGGTGGATAGCTTTTGTAAAAAATCGCGCCTTTCAATGCGATTGTGGGCATAGTCGTCATATAGGTCAAATACTTCCTGTTTGATGTCTTCTTTTCTTATTTCGTTCATGTTATTCTGTTTATAAATTAACAGGCTGTGTAAAATACTTCCGGGCAAATTCCATCTGGTGGAGGCTATCCATTTTATCCGCCGGTAAGGTCCTGATCTTAATCTTGCCGAACCTATGATCCGATTTTAAATAATTCTGCAGCTCCGATTTGGCATTTGTCGGGCCGAACAACAATACATAATCATATTGCAAAATAATCTTTCCCAGTTCCTTGTAATAACCCGCCTGCTCATGCTGTTCCTTGTTATGCATCGCATGTTCACTTTTTTCAACGCTTTCTTTCTTCTCCGCCGGCGTAAAATCGGAATTTATCGTCCGTGTAAGGGAATCGTTGCCCGGATACTCCATGATATGGGCAGCAGTATGATCCATAAAGACAGCCAGTTTCTTTTCTGTTGACATGGTATTGATTTATATAACCAGGAACAAACCAGTAGAAGAAATGTTTATTTAAAGTATTCCGGCCATAAAGATTACATAAGCTGCCATGATTTCTGTTTTTTCCTATTTTTCATGCGCTTTTTTTTATGTAGGGCGATGTTGCAATCTTACCTGATACAGAAGAAATTTCCGGGGTTTGGTTTTCTAATGGGGGAATAGATGAATCCGGACTATCACAAATAACTCAGCCACCATTTGTCTTTATGGCTGCTTTTGTACCGGTCGTATTTTTTGCATAAGGGATATAGTATGGCAACCAGCGAGAGCCACACAATGTATACAGCCCAGAGAGGCAAACCATAACCTTTCAGAATGGGCATGCCATCGACCCAGCTGGTGAATGAGGTCATATCTGTCCAAGGATGGCCCTGCAAAACAACTAACCCCAGGGCAAAGAGGTGAATCAGCCATATGTGAATGATATAATAAAACATCGGCACCCGGCCGTATACGGAGATGATTTTTGTGAGTTGGTTAGAGATATTTTCCGTCCCGGCCATGAAAATGAAAGCGAACCCCTCCGTGATCAGGAGGTAGTCGAGTGATGGCGGATATTTTGAAATATTGATAAAGGACAGAAAGGTCCGCACGGCAGAAACCTGTGTTGTCCATGGATACAGGTTACCATACACATTGATACTGCGGATGATGATAAATAGTAGCCAGGAGCCCACACCCAACAGCAGCAGGATCTTTTTTCTTCTTGCTACCTCGACCCCGTTTGCAAAAATATTACCGAGGCAATAGCCGAGCGCCATCACACCCGCCCAGGGAATAATCTGGTAACCTTCTCCGATATGGGTTTCACCAATGGCAAAGGTTTTCCGTTCATGAATCGCGCCCCACAAAAATCCGGTAAAATTATCCGTGTTGAAGTGAACGTGGTCCAGCAGGTTATGCCCAAAAACCATCCCGAGGCCAATGCCCAGTATCCATTTTCCGGGCAGGAAAATAAGCCCTGCCAAACAAATCATGGAAAGGCCCAGTACCCATATTACACCGAGTATAAAGAATGTGAAATGTAAATTGAAAAACCAGGAAAAATTTATGGCCGTCTGTTCCAGAATGATCAGCCAGAGACCTCTCTTCACCAAAAATGCCGCCAGTTCTTTTTTTGATTTACGCTGACCTGAAAGAAATGCCGAGGTGCCGGCAAGCAGTATAAAAATAGGCGCACAGAAATGAGTGATCCAGCGGGTGAAGAACAGAACAACCGAGGTCTTATCGAGATCCAGCGGATCATAAACAAATGCATCCATATGAAAATAATCCCTGACATGATCCAGGGCCATTATAACCATAATAAAACCTCTCAGCAGGTCAATCGAAGTGATCCTTTTGCTTTTGACTAATTCCATGTTGATACTGTTGTGAATCTTCTTTTCGCCGCTGAAGATACAGTATCATATAACTATGGAAAAATATCTGTATGCCGGTTAATAATGACAGGTACGATTCATCATATTATAACCGCCCATCTATTTTGCTATGATTTTATATACTTTTCCACTCGCGCCCTGGGGACCCAGCTGATCGGAAGTGAGTAAATACATTTCACCGCTTTGATCCTGCCCGAAACTTTTCAGAAAGGTTCCCAGATTGCTCAGGCTATCGATCGGGACCCCGCTGTAAGTCCACATACCCGAACTCGTCATATCCGCTGAAAATACCTTACCTGTTGCATTTCCGTCTACGGATAACATGCCAAAAATATATTTCCCCTGCCAGGCAGGCAATGCCGTACCCCGATATACGAATCCACCGATGATCGCAATTCCTACACCACCGCCTATGGGATTGGCGGTATTCACCAGTTCAAGCACGGGATCGATCAGCGGCTGACCGGCGGAATCCACCACAGGGCAGGAGGGTCTTACCGTGAATTCATTGTCCGTATTAAAACAATGCGTGCCTTCTTTTACGTTCCAGCCATAATTCCCCCCCTTGGTCACCACGTCCACTTCTTCATACAGCGACTGTCCCTCATCTCCAACAATCAGCTGATGCGTTCCGGCCATATCAAAAGAAAACCGAAACGGATTTCTGAAACCGTAGGCATATATTTCCTGTTTGGCGCCGGTACCCACAAAAGGATTGTCGGCCGGAATATTGTAAGGACTACCGTTCACATCTATCCGTAAAATATTCCCCATCAGGTTGGCGTAAATATCCTGGCCGTTACCGCCGGCATTTGCAGCATACCAGTCAGGCACATGTCCGTTTCCTATGTCATTCTTATTTCCCCCGTCCCCGATGGAAATATAGAGGTCACCATCTGGTCCGAATGCCAGACTACCTCCATTATGATTCAGGTAAGGATGATCATCTTCCACAAGCACTCTCTCAGAACTGATATCTGCTACATTCGGATCGGCTGCTGAAACCGTAAATTCGGAGACCCTGGTCAGATTATCCCAGGTGGATCCGGCATCCCCAGGTACGGGTGTTCCGGGTCTTGGAGGCGCTGTGTAGAAAAGGTAAAATTTGCCACTTGTTTTATAGTCGGGCGAAAACGCAATATCCAGCAATCCCCGCTCATCGTAAGAAGGGTTTAGTGTAACCATCTTTGATGAAATATCTATAAAAGGGTTTGCTGCACGGATTCCATCTGCTCCGATGATCCATATTTTACCCAGCTCATCTGCAATAAATAGTCTTTTTGATCCGTCCGGTGGTTCAACCAACGCAACCGGCGATATCAATCCATCCGTTATAAGTTGTAGAGATGGCTGTTGGCCGGCAGGATGGATAGTACTCGGATTGTTCTTTTTACAGCTGACCATGATCACTGCAAATAATAACAGGAATAACATTCCGCTGTAAGAAGTAAGTGTTTTCATATCATATTTTTTTGTTTATTACATTGTCCTGCGAAAAATGATCGCATCCGTTCTAATAAAGGCCGGAAGCCATTATGGGAGAACGCGGATAAAGTTTCAGCAGTTGCGTATAAAGATCAATATCCGTTTTGCCCCGACAGCCTGTGCGTGAGGGGAACAATTTTTGAACCCGGCATGCTTATGAAACGAATGCGCTTTTGTAAAATATATTCCCCAAATGGAGACTAAAACATCAATACGACCATTGAATAAGATCTTCAGAAACACGCTCTCCATTTTAAATAAAAAAGAAAAATTTAAACTCAGGAATCTGACAGCGGCCGATATTTTGATCAGTGTACTGGATATCCTGTTTCTGATTGGTTTATTATATGTGATCCGATTCTATACAGAGCCCATGACTCCCGGTCACGGCGGAAAATTCAGCCTGGAGAAAATAAATATACATCCCTTATTGTTCATTTCGCTTTTTTTACTGGCATTTGCCTCCAAAAACCTGTTGGGTTTTTTTATTTCGAAACAGCAATTCGATTTTGTATACCAGGTAGCTTCCAGGATTTCCAAAAACATGCTACAATTATACCTTGAAAGTCCTTATACAGAATATATCCGGGTGGATTCATCCATTATAAACAGGAGGATAAGCCAGCAGCCGGTTGAATTCAGTCACTATGTATTAAATGGCTTTCAGCAGATCTTCACTCAAATGGTTCTTATACTGATCACGATCACTGCCATCACCTTCTATAATCCCCTGCTTTTCCCCCTGCTTCTTTTAATCATGGCGCCCCCGGTTCTTTTCATTGGATTCATTCTGAAAAAAAAACTGAATACAAGCCGGCTACACGGAAAGCAGGCCAGTGAAAGATCCATGCAGCATTTGCAGGAGGCATTGACGGGGTTTATAGAAAGTAATACGCAGGGGAAAAATGCATTTTTCATAGATCGCTATAACCATTTCCAATCCGGACTCAATAAATATCTTTCTGAAAGAATTGCTCTCCAAAACATGCCCTCCCGGATGATTGAAGTGTTTGCTGTATTGGGTTTATTCCTGCTCATCGTGCTGAATTATTTTTTTTCCAGTAGTCATTCGGTACCACTGGTGACCGTGGGTGCCCTGATGATCGCCGCCTACAAAATCATCCCGGGTATTGTGCGCATCATCAATATGGTAAGCCAGATTAAAACCTATTCCTATACTACGGAAGGCCTGCAGGTTGCTGCATCTGATAACCCTGAACCGGATTCCGCAGAGAAGCTCGATTCCCTGGAATTTATAAATGTAAGTTTCAGTTATGGCGACAAAAAAATATTAAAGGGTTTTTCCGGCAGCATCAAAAGGGGTGATATGGTGGGACTTTCGGGTTTGTCAGGAAATGGCAAAACAACGCTCATCAATATATTGCTTGGATTCTTAGATCCCGATTCCGGTGAAATTAATATCAATGCGAAATCGTGCGAAGCCAAAAACAGAAAAAAGTACTGGTCCCGGATTTCCTATGCAAAACAACATCCGTTTTTTCTGCATGCACCGATTGTTGTGAACCTCACCTTTCAGGAAAAAGGATATAATGAAAATAAACTGCGGGAAATTATCACGGCCACCGGACTGGATAAATTAATAGTTTCCTCTGAACTGGGAATGGAAACCATCATCACGGAAAACGGAAAGAACTTTAGCGGGGGTCAAAAACAGCGTCTTGCCCTGGCAAGAGCGCTCTATAGGGATTTCGACCTGCTGATCCTGGATGAACCCTTCAGTGAACTGGATAGAGATTCTGAAATACAAATGCTGAAACACCTGCAGGATCTGGCTTCAGCGGGCAAAATGATCCTGTTAATCACCCACAATCAAGAAGCGCTGGAAACCTGCCATAAAAAATTCATGCTGGATGAAACCTAAAACTTTCGTTATCCTTTCTCCCGGTTTTCCAAAAGATGAAGCAGACAGCACCTGTCTGCCCTTTCTCCAGCAATTTGTTGAGCAATTGAATGGTCAATTCCCTATGTTGCAAATCATCGTTTTGGCATTTGATTATCCTTTTGTGAACGAAACGTATACCTGGGAAAAAAATGAAGTGATCTCTTTCAATGGCTGGAAGAAAAGAAGGATATCCAAATTGTTCAAATGGAGGAGCATCCTTACAACATTGAAAAAAATAAACAGGAATCATGCCATCGTAGGAATGCTCAGTTTATGGTGCGGCGAATGCGCCTATCTGGGCAGGCTTTTTTCCGAAAGAAACCAGGTCCCCCATTTCTGCTGGATCCTCGGTCAGGATGCAAAACCCGGCAACAAATACATCCGCAGTATGAGGCCCTCCTCCCCCGGGCTGATCGCCATTTCTGATTTTATTCAAAAGGAATTTGAAAAAAACTATCCGTTAAAACCTGAGCTTATCATTCCGGTGGGTATTCAGGCGGATTTATTTAAGGGGGTCATCCGCACAAGGGATATTGATATTTTAGGAGTGGGTTCTCTGATCGCCCTGAAGCAATACACCGTATTGATAGAAATAGTCCGGGATATCCGTCCGCTGTTTCCACAAATCCAGGTCCGCCTCTGTGGAAAGGGTCCGGAGATGGCCGCATTGAAAAATCTGATCGCTGACTACGGGCTTGAAAAAAATATCATGCTGACGGGTGTACAAAGCCATGAAGAAATCCTAAACCTGATGAGCCGGACGAAGTTATTTCTGCATCCCTCGCTATATGAGGGTATGGCAGCTGTTTGCCTGGAAGCCCTGGCCTCCGGTTGTCATGTCATCAGCTTTGTCCGTTCCATGCAGCAGGATATCCGCCAATGGTATATCGTCTCTTCCAAAGAACAGATGGCTGAAAAAACAATTTCATTACTGTACGATCACAGGCTGCTATTTCAACCCACGATTCCATTTACCGTGCGGCAGAGCGTAGAGAAAATCATGCAACTATATCAGTATAACGACCCTGCGATTTCCTGAAACTTATTTGAAATGGATTCAAAGGAAAGTTCCTTTTTAAACCGGTCAATGGCCTGGGTTCTCTTTTCCTCCCTGTCCAACTGCATGGCTTCCCTGAGAGTAGCCAAAAGGTCCTCTTCATTACCCGGTTCAAAAAATTGTCCGGCATAACCTCCTATCATTCTGAACGAAGGTATATTCGACACAACCGGTATACATCCGCAACTCATCGCTTCGCAGAGTGCCGTACCGCTGCCTTCATGATGAGAGGCAGACAGGTAAAAGTCAGCGCTGTTATACCAATATAATAGCTGGTGGTGCGGCTGGTGACCAATAAATATAATATTGCTTTTGAAGTCACTGGCTTCAACCCGATTTTTCAAAGCCGGTAACAGTTCATCCGATTGATAAATCATATACAGGCGGGCATCCGGTTGAAAGGAGCTGAATTTTAAAAAAGCGCTCACGGCGGTTACCGGATCCTTGTTTTGGTTCAGTCTCCCCACCCACAAAAATATCGGAAAACCCGTTAACCCTGTTTTCTTTCCCGAAATCATTTTATCCATGGGATAAAAGGCGGAAGATACCTCAGGCAATTCCTTTATTTTTTTTGAAGAATGAATATTGCCCTGCCAGACCCATTCCAACCCGGTTACCAGATTTGTAAATAAAAAAACATCCGCTTTCCGGCTTGCCCGGTTTTGGATCCACTTTTTTATCCCGGAGAAGGGTTTCTCCGCATGATTCTGCACCAGTATGCGCACGCTCTTCCCAAGACATTTTCTGAGCTGGATTAATTGCAGCGGATAAAGAAAACTGCTGATCACAACCACATCCGGATTCAGCGTTTTGACAAACCGGTTCAGGCTGCGTGGAAAGTAACGGGTTTTATCTCCGTCCCGTACAAAATGATACTGTATGCCATGGTGCTTAAGATGTCCCTCATAATCAATCTGGTCCACCCGGAAGACCGTATGTTTTTCAGACAGCATTTCTGCCCATCCGGTATAAAATCCGATCCGTTCGAACCATTCCTCCGGAGAGCGTATATCCGGTGAATAATGATAACTTAAAAATACAAGCCGCATGCCTCCTGATTATATTTTTTCATTGAGAATTCATACAAGGAAATAGGCATTCCCGAGTTTTTTCTGGTGTAGAAAGTGCAGGAAATGTATATGAAATAAATGCCCCATGGAAGCATTGAGTGATTTTTCATTGATTTCCTCACCCCAGAGAAGCATGTGGCTGCCCAGGCTGATGGTTTTCACAATGCGTATTTCCTTGTAACTGTTGCACCAGTCGGGAACCGGGAAACCAAATATTTCCGATTCCACAAAATCGAAAAGAACAGGAAAATCCAATAACCGTTTTTGATGGTGCTTACCCAATTGATAGATCACATCCTTGTAGTGGTAGGGGACTTCGGAAACGACCAGTTTTTTAGTTTCCATAATGCCGGGCAGCGAGATGTTCGTATGCCTTAGCCCAAATACATATCTTTTTGTGTCAGGAATATCTCCCACCAGGTCCATGGGGAATATATTATCGCTGAAGGAAATGAGCCTTACCCTTCTTGGATAACTATAGGCTGCGGCAAAGGATTTCAATATCTGAAAATCCTGTTCCGGCTTTTTATAATGCCTGTAGAATAAATAACGGGTACGGATTAAATGAATATGATGCACGGAAGCCTTTGACAACCTTAGTAAGAGGAGTATTCCGTCTCCCTCTGCTATTTCAGTGAAATATTCAAGCCTCAGATCCGCCGTCGTTTTATTATGTTTTTCAGAATCTTTAAAAATTATCTTATAAACGGAATGCTGCTTAGCATAAGTATTTACATGTTCCTTTGAAAACCAGATTCCAAAAATAACCGGCTGAAGACATAACAGCCAGTGTACCGTAGAAATGTCCATTGTGTGCCCTTTTACTTCAAGCATGACTTTTTCATGGATCCGGATGGGAACCGTAACCGTTGAATATTCACTGACGGGCATACCGCCTGTCATGATATGGCGGAGGAATTTTTTCATTTCCTTTTTAGTTGCAGGAGATTAAAATCCTCCAGGTGCTGGCATGTAATGAGGTCAAAATACGGCAGCAAAGCTTTCCTGATTCCACGGTAAGAATGGAGATATACCAGCTGGTGCCTGCCGTTATAATCGACCTGTATCTGAACGGGTTTTCCAAAGATCAGCGATTGAATGGTTTCCATTCCATGTGAACGCATTCGCTTCTTGAAACTGCTGTCCAAAACAAGGGCAAAGAATATCCCTCCCGTCTTCAGGGTCAACGCGATTTTTTCGAAAACCAGGTCAATATCAGCGATACAATTCAATACCGCGAAATTGGCCAGCACGGCATTTACTTTAGATTCGAAAGGAAAGGAGCGGCTCCAGTTCCTGAAATCCGTTTTGCTCTCATCCATATATGAAATATGTGAAGCAGGACATTCATTCCGGGCTCTTTCCATTGCCAGTTTCCGCATAGCAAAAGAGGGTTCACAGAAACTGATCTGATAATGGTTCCGCGTCATCCAGCCAATATCGAGACCGGTACCTCCGCCAAAGTCCAATACCCTGCCGCGTTTCACCACCGAACCAAACTGGTCAGCCACTTTTTGACGGATGATTTTATTAGATGCTTCTTTATCCAGCATGAAATCATAGTCGGCGGCAATTCCGTTATAGTAGGAATTGTTTTGGCGGCTGACCTGAATAGCGCGGTTTTTTTCTACCAGACGCATAGAATAAAATTTTAACGGACTTCCATTATTTTTTCCCGGAAATGAACCGGGAAAACCATATGGGGATGAAATGATTTTATTTTATCGGCTAATGCCGGCAGGTCCCCTTCAACAAATTTTACCGAGTTCCTGATGGTCATTTTACTATAACCGTCCAGTGCTATCCGGTTCCGCAACTGGGGAAGCAGACAATCATCAAACAATCTGATTTTTCCCTGCTGGATAACCAATAATATATCTTCCGGACCGCTTTGGAATACAAGTTCCCCTATTTCTGCATACGGCTTGGATTTCAGTATCACTATATCTGCTTCTTTCCCGGGCTTTATTTCACCCCGGTTCATACCCCACAAGGCGGCCGGTATCCGGGTGCACATGTCAAACAACTCCTCGCTTCCTGTGATCTGAAGTGATCTGGCAAAACGAAGATGATGCCAGAAATCCCAGTTTCCGGTCAAGGTGGAATCGGTACCCAGTACGATGCGGATGTTTTTCTTTAATTCTTTAATATCCGGCTGTTTATCCAGTAGTAACTGGTTGGATTCCGGGCACCAAATAAGGGCCTTCAATTTTTTGGCCTGACTGCTTTTCATGGCCACTCCGTGAATTCCCACGATGTTCCGGCCTGACAGGTTGTATTTGATCAGATCGTCTATTTCATTTTTGGATCGAAGATCTGTTCCTTCCCCTGCATGAATCACGACCATCCTGCGTTTAAGGAAGGGATTGTTCAATTTCCATTTCCAGTTCTTTTCAAAGGCCGTTGAATGCAGATTTTGTGTATCCTGAAAAACATGAATTGGCGGATTTTCAATGGGGATGAATGGTCCGTGATGAACAACGGTCGTTACACCGGAGATAAGGTTTTTGTAGAGTCCCCAGGCAGTACGGAGATTTTGCGGAATATTCAATACAGCCTGAATATGATTCCGGAATATGTGGTGAATCTCTTTGCCCCATTCGGTGTAGTTGTTGTAAGTATTTGTTCCCAGGGGTTGAAAACAATTGAAATCAAGATGATCATGGGAATTGATAAGACCAGGAATCGCCACTGCCTTTCTGAAATGAAGAACAAAGTGATCGCGTGCAGGAATCTTCTCCCCTACGGATTCAATATGCCCCTGATTAACCGAAATATGGATGGTCCGTCCGTTGCTTGTATTGATCAGATTATTCAGTAACACCTGGTTTGTTTAATAAAAGGCCGTAGATAATGGGGGTCCCTTTAAACCGGTTGAACACCGGAAGCGCCCCCTGTGTTGTATAATAATGCTTCACAGATTCGTCCATCCATTTTTCTTCCTGCCGGATCAGGAACATTCCGTACTGTTGAAAAATATCTTTAAGGGATTTCAACGGATGAATATAATTGACAACCGATAAAGTCCGGCCCTCGTAAGGGAAACTGCGCCGGCCGCCTTTTTGAAGCATAACCGGATGAAAATCCGTTATAAGTGCCTGCCCCCCCTTTTTCAATACCCTTGACCAGGAATGGATGGCTTCCCGTGGGTCTTTAATATGGGCCAGGGTAAGTGTTGATAACAGGAAATCAATGGACGCGTCAGGCAGGATGCTGATCCGGTCGTCGGTTATCAGGTGGGAATCCGCAGCAGGGAATTTTTGCCGGAGCTGGCTCAGCATTCCGGAGGACACATCAAATCCGATGATTGCAGACGGGTTTTTGTCATAGAGCCTGGACCAGTGCCGCCCCGTGCCACATCCGATATCCGCAATGACCCGGTCTTTCAGATTGACATTTTCAAGCAGGTCTGTCAAAATCTGCTCATCAAGGTCCAGCATGAGGTTTCCGGGCTGGAAATCGTAGAAATCCGACCAGATATCATAAGCCTCTGCCACTTCTTTTTCTGAATGGGCAGGCCCGGTTTTTTGAAACAGGTTTTTAATGGATGCCAGCATAATTCCCTTAAATCGGTTCCTTACAGAAAAGAATACGGGAACCAGATCGAATAGGTTGTATTTAAAGGGCTTATTTAAAAAAAACTGCAACCTGATTTAAGGAATTGACGTACAATCTAAGGGGTCTAAAAGCTCTGATTTTCAATAATGGGGGTCATACTGGTTAATCCGAAAAGCGCAAACGCGAAATATAGAATTCCGAATTCCGTATTGAACATTGCCGCCGCAGTGGAAGGCAAATTTCCCTGGGTGATTGTGGATGGGAACCGGGAAGCTGACCCTTTACCTGTAGTAATGAAATATCTGGAATCCGGCATTTTCAAATATGTGGGATTTACAGTGATGCCCGGCCCACAACTAAAACAGGCAATTCCGATTTCCAAAGCCATCCGGGAAAAATATCCTGAGGTCAAAGTGATCTGGGGTGGCTATTTCCCCAGCAACCAATTCAAAGTAGTCATCAATTCGGGTTATGTGGACTTTGTGATCAATGGTCCGGGCGACCACTGTTTTCCAAAACTTATCCATGCCCTTGAAAACAATGAACCTTATGAACTGATTAAAAACCTGATATATAAATCAGGAGTCAGCACCATCAAAACCCCCAAAGAAGACCTGATCGATCAGGATACACTTCCCGACCTGCCTTACGATAAACTGGGACAGCTCTATCCCATGGAGAAATACCTTGGAAAAACCTATCTGGGCGAAAAAACATTGGCCTATCATTCCAGTATCGGTTGTCCCTTTACCTGTTCATTCTGCGCAGTGGTTCCGATCTATGAAGCCCGATGGAAGGCAAAATCTGCCTGGAAAGTATACAAAGATGTCAAATATATCAAAGACAATTGGGGAGCAGATGCCATTGAATTTCACGATAACAATTTTTTTGTATCTGAAAAGCGGGCCGTTGACTTTGCAAGACTGATCCTGCCCGAAAAAATGACATGGTGGGGAATGGCCAGAATCGATACCATGAATAAGTTCAGGGATTCCACCCTTTCGCTGATCAGGGAGTCTGGCTGCAAGTGCATATTTTTTGGAGCTGAAACGGGAAACGACGCCGTACTAAAACAGATGGACAAAGGTGGCACCCAAAGCGGAGAGCAGATTGCTGCCTTTGCCGAGCGGCTAAAGAAATTTGACATCATTCCTGAATATTCCTTTGTGCTGGGAACACCTGCACCTACCCAGGCGGAAGTGGAAGCCCAGATCGATTTCGACATCGCATTCATCAAAAAAATTAAACGTATCAATCCGCTTACTGAAATCGTCATCTATATATATAGTCCGGTGGCCACAGAAGGATCCGAACTGTATAATCAGGCCCTTGCCAAAGGATTCCATTTTCCTGAGAAACTGGAAGACTGGATAAGTCCCGCCTGGGAGAATTTTGACCTGCGCAAGAACCCACTCACTCCCTGGCTTACCCCCGACATGGTTGATAAAATAAAAAATTTTGAAACCGTACTGAACGGCTATTATCCAACGGTGACGGATATCCGCCTGAACTCCTTCAAAAGAAAAGCCATCCATTTCCTGGCTGGCATCCGTTACAAGATCAATCTGCACCAGCACCCCTATGAGATCAAATTATTGCAGAAAATGTGGAAATACCGCCAGCCTGAAATTCAGGGATTTTAAATAAATAGTTTTGACAAAAGCAAATTCCATCATATCACCGTACGCGCTGCCCAGTCCGGATGCCCGCTTTGAGGAGCAGTATATCACTGCCAGAAGAAGGGAAAACCGGATGTACAGCGATACAGAGGTGAGCCGGTTGCCCCGGATCCCGAAATCCCATATGCATGCTGCAGAATGGAAAATAAGAAGCCGGTCCTCTAAAAGACTAGTGCATTATCTGGAAAATAAACATGTGCCGCTCAACCTGCTGGAAGTGGGTTGTGGTAATGGATGGCTTTCCAACCGGCTTTCGGAAATGAAATATTCCACGGTAACGGGAATTGATATCAGTAAAACTGAAATCATCCAGGCACAAAGGGTGTTTCCGGAAAAATCCAATCTGCAGTTTGCAGCCGGGGACATGCAATCCATTTCTTACGCAATGAAATTCGACGTCCTGGTTTTTGCTGCGTCTGTACAATATTTTTTTCCCCTGGAAGAGCTGATTGAAGACGCGTTACTGCGTTTAAAGGAAAACGGAGAGATCCATATACTGGACAGTTATTTTTATTGCCCGGCCGACAGGGAATCAGCCCGTCATCGGAGCCGGATATACTACCAGTCGATCGGACAGGAGGAAATGGCGGACTTTTACTTTCATCACAGCGCCGAGTCGCTGAAAAGATTTCATTGTAAATATCTATACAATCCGAAGGATTTCAGGAATAAAATACTGGGCAGGAAGGATCCATTTCCCTGGATCCGCATTCAAAGACCATGAAGATACCATCTCCATATCAGACCTATAAAAGGTACCGTACCTTACGAACCGGCATCATTGGCTCTCTTCCCATCGTCATCCTGATGCCACACAGCGCCTGCAATTGCCGATGTATCATGTGCGATATCTGGAAGGGCAATCATCATTTAAAACAACTCACGGAAACCGATATCCGCGGACTATTGGGAAGTCTGAAAAAATTCGGAACAAAACAGGTTCTGATGACCGGCGGGGAAGCGCTGCTGAGCCCAAATTTCTTCCGGTTCTGCGAATTACTGAAAAAAGAAAATATCAGGATCAGCCTGCACTCAAGCGGACTGACATTAAAAAAAAATGCCGCACAGCTAATTAAATGGGTAGACGATATCATTGTCTCGCTGGACGGAGATGAAAATTTGCACGACAGGATCCGGAATATACCCGGAGCATTTTCCAAACTACGAGAGGGAATAAAGACCATCCGTGCCATAAGGCCGGATTTCCCGATCAGCGGCAGGTCCGTGATACAACAGTTCAATTTCCGGGCGTGGCCCCGTATCATTGACGCTGCCAGAGAAATCGGTTTGAACAGCATCAGTTTTCTTCCGGCGGATATAAGCAGTGAGGCATTTAACAGAATGGAAGGATGGGATCCTGAAAAGCAACATCAGATTTTACCAGCCGAAGAAGAGCTGAAAGAATTCGGTGATATCCTGGAATATATATGCGACCATTACCGGAGTGATTTTAAAAATCACTTCATCGCAGAATCTCCGGAGAAATTAAAGAATATCTATTTGTATTACACCGCTTACCATGGTTATAATGATTTCCCTTATAAAAAATGCAATGCACCCTGGGTTTCCACGGTCATTGAAGCCGATGGAACCCTGCGCCCCTGTTTCTTCCATAAAGGATTTGGAAATATAAAAACGGAATCCCTGGATAAAATTATCAACAGTGATATAGCAATCCGTTTCAGAAAAAACCTGGATATGAAGGAAGATGAGACCTGTATGAAATGCGTATGTTATCTGAATTTACGGCCCTCCGACCAAATATGAACAGACACATGCAAACAAGCCGTACCGCAGATCAGCATATAAAAATCAAACCGCTGCATTTGATTTTTTGGATCATTGTTCTCCAGTTGATCATCGCATTTTTTACAGATGGCCTCATCTTCACCCACGAGGAAGCGATGTGGCATTATATAGGCAGGAACTGGCTGCGGTTTGGACTGACGCCTTATGCCGGCGGAGTGGACAATAAATCCCCGCTGATCTATTTTATTTTTGGAATCTCTGACCGGCTCTTCGGCGTGAATGACTGGTTCCCGCGCCTGCTGGGCACGCTGGTGGAAGCAGTTGGTATTTTTTTCCTGTTCAAGATCGCAGAACGGAGAATGAATTACCGGGCCGGAATATTTGCCGTTTCCATTTATGGCCTTTCGCTGCTCTGGCATAGCACGGGCGGAAAATATGTTTCATTCACAGAAACCTATGCAGTGAGTTTTATACTGGCTTCCCTGTATACCAGTCAGGATGCACAGAATCACCGGCATCTTTTTTTCAGTGGTCTGCTGTCGGGAATCGCTTTCGCTTTCCGTTTTTCAGCGGTCTTTGGAATAATTCCCCTGGCCATTTTAAATTTCCGCCGGCATCGGACAGGAGGATACTGGTTTCTGGCCGGCCTGACTTTCGGCATCGGACTCTTTATGCTGTTTATGGTGTTCTCCGGTATCAGGCTGCACGATTTTTTATTTTATGGTTTCAGCGACAATTTCGGCAGTGGAAGTCCGACCGGACTTTCCTCTGCCTGGAAGGCGCAGCAGTTCGCAAATGGTTTCTTTTATTCTGAACTTATTTTATTTTATCCGGCAGTAGCGGTTTACTTCCTCATGAACAGGAAATTTGACTTTCTGAAAGGCTGGCTGATCTGTGAATGCGCCGGAATTATCATTTTGGGAATTTTTGCAAGGAATCATTTTAAAAACCTACTGCCCTGTTTGTCCCTGATAAGCGCCTGTGTGGTTGAACGGCTGACTGAAAAATATCCGGTTTCGCCGAACCAGATCATCCTGGGCATCTGGATCGTTTTTTTTCCCAAAACTTTCGAGCCCCTGTTTGCGGTTAAAAAATTATTCAATCTCAAAAAAAACCAATCCGCTTCCGGCCTGAATTCCGGGGAAGAATATTCAAAAAAACTTCTCGGAAACTGGATCAGGAACAATACGCAAACGGGTGATAAGGTATTTGTGGGTGGATATGGCGCCCAGATTCAAGTATATGCTGAAAGACTTTCTCCATCCGTCTATTTCAACGTCACCCAGACCGCCCCGGCGAAAAAGAAATTGTTTTCAGACCTGGGAAATAATAAACCATTCATGATGGTCATTCCACAGTCTGCGGACTATATAAAATGGGTGGATGTGGATATCCGCATTTTCCTGGACAGCCTGACCGGAAAGGAATACCGGCTGGATACCGTTCTATACCATTATAATATATTCAGATTGCGTAAACCAGTTCATTAGGATAGACATGAAAAAAATACTTTGCACGCATTCCTATTTCCTTCGCTTTGATCCCAAACAATGGACTACCGGAAAACCGTATGCACCATTGGGTACCTTGTACGCCGTGGCCTGCCTGAGAGAAAATGGGCATGACATTTCCTTTTTTGATACCATGTTTTCAAAAAAAACGGAAGAGATTATCTCAGTATTAGAAAAGGAGAAGCCTGATATTTTCGTGATCTACGATGACGGTTTCAACTACCTGACGAAAATGTGTCTGGACAATATGCGGCAGGCGGCTTTTAAAATGATTCATTATGCAAAAGAAAGGGGCTGTACGGTTGTGGTGTCCAGCTCTGACTCAACAGATCATTTTGAAACCTATCTGCAGGAAGGTGCTGACTTTATCCTGCTCGGTGAAGCCGAAATGATCCTGTTGGATCTGGTCCGTTTCATAGAAAAAGATCAAACGGACTTCATGAAGATAGAAGGGCTGGCGTATAAAAAAAATGAGGCTGTAATAAAAACAAAACACCGGAATGTAATCAAGGATCTTGATGCCCTGCCCTTTCCGGCCTGGGACCTGCTCGACTTGGAGCCCTACCGCCAGATGTGGCTGGCGCATGCCGGTTACTTTTCTATGAATATGGGCACTACCCGGGGCTGTCCTTTTAAATGCAACTGGTGCGCCAAACCCATTTACGGCAACCGTTATAATTCCCGTACCCCTCAACATGTAGTCCGCGAGCTGAAATTTTTAAAAGAAAAGTTCTCATACGATCATATCTGGTTCTGTGATGATATTTTCGGGCTCCGGCCAGGATGGATAAAGGAATTTGCAGATTGCATCGAAAAAGAGCGTTTAACATTCCGGTTCAAAATGCAGGGGCGCGTAGACCTCCTGCTACAGGAAAATAATATCCGCGATCTCAAAAGAGCCGGATGCGAAAATATCTGGATGGGGGCGGAAAGCGGTTCACAAAAAATCCTGGATGCGATGGACAAAGGAACAACGGTCAGCCAAATCTATGAAGCCACCAGGCTATTAAAGGCCAATGGGATACATCCTTCCTTTTTTATTCAATTCGGGTATTTGTCCGAAACAAAGGAGGACATTGAAAAAACTATTTCCATGATCAACCATTTATTACCCCATGAAATCGGTATTTCCGTATCTTATCCATTGCCGGGAACCGTTTTTTTCGATAAGGTAAAGAACCAGCTGAGCCAAAAAGCGAACTGGACGGATTCAGATGAACTGGCTCTGATGTTCCGGAACACTTACAAACCGGCATTTTACAAACAATTACACCGCTATGTTCATAAAAACTACCGAAAACACCTTGCCTTTGAAAATCTGAAACAGTTGTTTCTGCACCCTTTCCAATCGGACTATGACAAACTGAAAAGAGCGGCATCGGCCATTTATTATATTCCTGCCGCTTATATTGATAAACTGCGACTTGCTAAACTGGAAAACAGATCCGATGAATATGCAGGCTGACCACACGAACACTGAAAAAGCAGCGGCTGCCTTTTCAGCCCAGTCAGTTTATTTTGATGAACTCTATTCAGCAAACGAAATTATCCGGTACAAAAGGGAGCGGGTAAGGAACCATCTGTTAAAATATCTGAAACCCCAAAGCCAGATCCTGGAATTAAACGCAGGCACAGGAGAGGACGCCATTTTCCTTGCCCGTCTCGGCCATCATGTTCATGCCACGGACATTGCAGCCGGAATGCAGGAGAAACTGATACAGAAAGTAAAAAACGCCGCACTGGAAGGAACCATTAGTGCCGAGTGCTGCTCATTTGATGCGTTGGATACCCTCCACTCAAAAGGGCCTTATGATTGCCTGTTCTCCAATTTTGCCGGATTAAACTGCACCGGCGACCTCAGGCAGGTGCTGCAAAGTTTCGAAGGCCTGTTGAAACCAGACGGCATTGTTGTATTGGTGATCCTCCCGAAATTCTGTCTTTGGGAAAGCCTGCTGGTATTCAGAGGCAGGTTCAAAACCGCTTTCAGAAGATTTTTTAGTGATCAGGGCAGGAGTGCTAAAATAGACCGGACCCATTTCACCTGCTGGTATTATAACCCGCGGTTTATCCGGCATATTCTGAAAGATAAATTTTCCGTTCTGGAATTGGAGGGATTGTGTACGGTTGTCCCCCCCTCCTATATAGAATTGTTTCCCGCAAAATATCCAGTCGTTTATGGATGGCTTTGTAAAATAGAAGCCAGATTGAAAAATAAATGGCCCTGGAAAACCATCGGGGACTATTATATCCTGTCTTTTCGGAAAAGAAAAAAACGGGATTCAAAAATATCCTGACAATTCAAGCCGCCTGTAGTTTTCAGCAAGGTTTTTTTCAAATCTCTGAAGCAGACGTTTTTGAAAATTTTCCGGATTCGGTTTCGAAAAATGTTTCCCAATACCCATACTCAGGATCAGTCCTTTTCGGTTTTTCTTCCCTCCTGCAGTTTTAGCATTCCATCTTTTGGCTGTCAGATTCATCAGGTAATCATCCAGGATATCTCCGGCCCGTCCTCTGCATATCCATTCCACCGCTGTTTTCGCCGGGTTTCCTTTCAATTCAGCGGCGACGGAGTTATTTAGATATTTATTGGGGAAATATTTCCGGATCCAGTTATTCTCCCTGAAAAAATGTTCAAATATATTAACTCCCCGTAAGGGCAATATCGTTGAGACTTCCACCGCCGTATATATATTTTTCTCCTGGATGACCATATCCGACTCATCAACAAAATAATTCATGCAAAACAGATCCTGTTTGTTAAACAGAATTGCTATTTTTTTCATCAGGTGGAGGCAGGTTCTCGCGATCCATAAACGGTTGGCAGCTGTGATGATGAAAAAATCTATATCCGCCTTATCATCAGCAAAATTTTTTGAAAGAGATCCTGATACGGCGACTCCCTTAACAAAAGGGAAAAAGGAAATGATTGAAGCTGCTCGCTCAGCTTTTTTCAGCAAAAAACGGGCCCTTTCGTTTCCTAAGGTCCTTCTGTTGGCCAGGGTATAATTGTTGCAAACACTGTAAAAATGACCGATCCTGAAAACAATACATTCATGGATCAGGTTGTCCAATGCTTTTTCAAATTCATCCATGTTATCGCACTGGTTCAAAAAAATGAAAATCTCGCCTTTTCTTAATGGGTAGTTAAACAGATCAAAATAAGTCAAAACAGCCAGTATATCTTTTTTAACCAGTGAATATTCCATTGTCCTCCGTTTAACGATTCATTTAAACTCAATATGGTAATACGTTATTATACTTTCCGGGTTGCAAGCTGTTTAAAATGCGCCGCACCCGGTTTCTTGAGGGAACGGATAAGAAAAGAAAAGAAAAATGAATAAATAAAAATTCCCTTATTTACATCCAGTAAATCTTCGCCTACAGAAATGACAATCACCAGAATCATAAAACTGAACAGGAAAATATCCCGGTATTTCAGCGCCCGGTATAAGCCCCAGCCAAGTGTTGCCAGATAAATGAATAGTCCGAAGACACCGGAATTGATCAGAACACTGAGGTATTGATTATGGGCATTCAGAGAAGCGAGGTAGGATCCATACATTTTATGTTCAAAATAGGAATTCCGGAGAAGTGGGATTTCCGAACCGCTTCCGGTTCCGAAATAAGGGGACTGTCTGATCAGATCCATGGATAGATTCCACCTTTCATGCCGGCCATTAATGTCTACGATGGTCCCGTTCTCAAATAAATCATCTTTTAAAGTGATGATAAACCTGTCGCGGAAGATCTGGAAAATCAGGATAAATGAAATCAGCATGGTCAGAAAAACAAATGAGCCGGTAAAATAGAGCCACCTGGTTTTTTTCCTCAAAAGCATCCACGGAATTCCTGTAAACAGGATGATTAAAAAGGAGAAGATGGCTGACTTCGAACTCAGCTGAATCAGTCCCGCCGACAAAACAAGGGAAGTTCCGATATAAAAAATCTTTCTTTTTCCGGCTGTGTTCAAAATCTGCTGTAAACAATAAACGAGTCCCAAAACAATCAGCATGGATAAATAGGTTGCATGCATGTTGATGGGCAGGGAAAAATTCTGATTGACAAATTTCCATGAAAACAGGGAATGCAGGCTAAGACCTTTGAATCTGATCACCCGGATGGCGTCAAAGTAAAGATATAAGACGGTCAATGCACAGCAGACACTAATAGACCTCATCAAAACCAGACGGTATTTATGGAGATCCAGTGCCGAATAGAAAAACAGAAGGGGAAAAATAAAGATCGCCAACTGTCTGCTGACTGCCTCCAGGCCATTGGTCAATGAAAGCGCATAAGCTGAAGAAATGAGGGTAACGTAGAAAACAGACTGGAGAATAAATACGGAAGGATCCGGTAGTTTCAGTGAAGCCGGACGTAGAAATATAATGATATGAATCATAAAACTTATCAGGACCAGGGTGCTGTAAAACCTGTCGAACGGCAGGCAAAACAGGAACAGAACCAGATGATAAAAACTGATTTTATTTTCAATATTGTCTTTTATATAAAATGTCGTGTTCATGCGCTGATTTCCTGGATGGCGTTTTGATGTTCCATGTTCTATTTAATATTTTATAATACCCTTCGGCTGTACGCAAACTGGCTTTCTGCCAGGTATATTCGTTTGCAATTTTAAGCTGCAACATTTCGTCGCGTGGCAGCAGACTGGCTTTTTCAACAGCTGCATAAATACTTTCCGGTGAACCGGGAGAGCAATACTGGGCATGATTTCCGAAATATTCTTTCGTATCACCTTTATCCGTTATTACAATATTGCATCCCATCGATGCTGATTCCAGGGAACTCAGTCCGGTTGTTTCAAACCAGCTCGGCAGCACATGCACTTTGGCTTTCTGATAATATGCGACCAGATCTTCCTGAGGCATCTCTTCTATAAATTGGATATTCCCGGCAGCCTCGGCACGACAGGCCTGGTAATAGGATCCCTGATTTGGCGCGCTGGCTCCTATGATCATCAGATTAAACCCGGTATTATTAAGTGCCCGGATCAGGTTCAGTTGATTCTTGATGCCTTCAATCCTGGCAACACAAAGCACCAGTTTTGGATCCTTTTTGATATTTTTTTCGAATCTGAATAAATTTCCGTCCACGGCATTCGGTACGATGATGTAATCCTTCTGAAAGGAATACAGACGGTTTAATCTTTTATATTCCGATGCGGAATTAGGAAGCAATAAACCGGTCTTATTCAGGATTTCCATTATGGATTTATGCTGACCTTTCAGTGCATATGTAAGGCTCATCATTTTATCATTTCCCTTTAACCATCGGGACATCACTTTCAGGTATTCAATGGCACCCGCCGGCAGATAGCGGAAAATCAGTCCCGGAAGCCCTTTGCGATGATATTTATCATACTCACTGTAATCAATCAGGATCGTGGAAACAACAAATGGGAGACCGGCCTTACCAATATGATGAAGTATATCCGCCGGTCTTGTCAGGTTAAAAAAATGCAGCAGTTTATACTGGTTGTAATGAATGGTTTCATTCGTAAGCCGGATATCCACCAGGATTCCGAGCTGCCTGAGCAAACGGGCCGTATGAAGAACCTGAATGGTATCCCCTCCTTTGGAAGAGAACAGGGTGGATCTGACGATCATTGCGACTCTGGTCATTTAGCGGTAACTAATTTTGAATAAATATGGTGAATGATGTTTTTTGGGAAATAGGTAAGGATAAATAACAGATAATCCTTAATGTCAAATGGATTTAACCGGATCGCCTTTTTCATATTTAACCTGGCCATCTGCGGATCATAGTTATTCCAAAGGAATTTTTTTGCCAGCATGCTGTGGTATGCACCCTGTTTTGCCACCGGGTTGTTTTGAATTCTGATGATCTCAAGCAACCGGTTTCCGTCCTGAACAGAGATAAACTGATCATTTAATGCCTTTGCTTTTATCGTTCTGAAATCCCGTGAACGTTTTTTTTCATCGATGGTAAAGGATCCGGGATTAATGCGCACGAACATCAGCCTCTCCGGCATATTGTGCATTTTGCCCTGCTTTTTCAATTGAAGCCATAATAAATGATCTTCGAAACTATGCGCATTCAAATCGTACCCGATATTTACCACGCTTTCTTTTCTGTACATCACACTGGCGTGTATAAAGGGACAGATCTTAGCGGAAAGACTCTGTATTTGCCTGTTTGATTCCGCCAGCGGAAAATGGGTGAAAATATAGTTGCCCTTTTCATCCATATAGTCTGCCGCGGATCCTACCACGATATAGTCAGGGTCCGACATCATAAAATCATATTGCTTCTGAAGGCGGTCGGGGCAACAGATATCATCCGCATCAAACCGGGCAATATAAAGTGCGCGGGCATATTTTAATCCCAGATTCAGTGCAGCAGCTATCCCCTGCCGCGCCTGCTGAATCAAAAGAATTCTCGCGTCTTTAAAAGAACTGATGATTTCCACCGTATTGTCCGTTGAGCCATCATTTACGATCAGAAATTCAAAATCATCCATTGTTTGTGCGAGTACGGACTTTATCGCATCTGCTATATAGGCAGCTGCGTTGTAACAGGGCATCAAAACCGATATTTTAACTTCAGATTTATATAAAAGATTCATCATGTTCTTTTATGTTCATAAAAAAAAGCAATTCAAAAAGCACCACAATGGATAGTTGTTCAAACCAATAGTCAACCCAGAAAACAGCAAGCAGGATGGCCAGCAGGGGCAATCCATATGTGAGCTTTTTTATATTTCTAAGAAAATACCCCAGATAGCAAAACAGAAATGCAACGACGCCGATCATTCCATATTCAGTCAGCAGCTGATCATACACCGACGCCGGGTTATGAATGATGGAATGTGATTCCGCATTCTTTGAAATGAAAAAAGCATAGAGGCTGAAATGGTTGCTTAAGAAATCGGTATTGCTATATGTAAGACCGGCAGGAAATCCGCCGGCTATTTTTAATCCGGTGGCCCTGTAAGCCAGACTGGAAGAAAAATTGCCAATGCCGTCTCCGGAAAGTATTTTAGCGTGATGCTCCTTCAAAAATAAAAAGGATTGATGGAATGCCTGGATCTTACCCACCGTCTCTGATGTAAACGGCATATCAGGCCGGATTTTTTTCAGATGTATATAGTTTTGGATGGTTCTCTGAAAATCTGTCGTATCCCTACTCCACTGGAATGAAGCCGTATGAATACTGTCATTCGGAATCTCGGGTCTTAAGACCGGAATATTGGGCAGGGGGGTTCCGGTGATGCTCTGTTCAGTCGCCCTGATCCTTTTCAGACTGTCCAGGCCGAGGGTCGCCATTTTCTCTTTCCGGGTTTCTCCCGTTAGCAGGTTATCGGGCCTTTCTTCTATGGGTATGGATAGTTTCCGGATCGAAAGGTCTTCCGGTTTATGCAGGATATATTTGTTGAAAGAAGTTAAAAGGTAATTGTCATTTTGAGGTGAAACTTCCGCCATAAAAAAAATGAGGAGCATGAAACAAATAGCAATAATGCTTTTTTGTTCCCGGCGGTCTGTACCTGAAAAAATACCGAGTAAAGTGAGCACCAGTATGATATTACAGAAATTGCTGGCGGTAAGTAGCAGTGTCGCCATGCAGGCTAACACGAAAGGATAATTGCGGCGGTAAAGGAAATAAATAACACCAAAACAGTTGATGACCGCATTGGTCGTAGATGTATTAAAGCTGATTCCTTTGATATAATCTCCTGTATTTATAAAATATTTCTGATACTGACCCTGGTACAAAAAGGGATTCCTGATTCCGATTTCAGTCCATATACTGAAAAGGTTCAGCGCTGAAAAAAAGATATTCAGGATGAAAAATACAAGGATCGTGTTGTGAAGAACAGATTTCTCCGTTTTTTCTACGAATAATTTTACCTGGTGAACAGCCAGGAAGCAGGCAGTCCAGATCAGAATGCCTGTAAAGACAACCATCAGGTAATTACGGGAGATTTGGGGTCCTGTCAGTAAATTGAAAATCCCGATCCCTATTACGATCAGGTAAAATAATGGCAGTCTGGAGTCCCTTGTTCTGATTCCAAAATTAAAATCCGGTTGAACAAAATATATGAACGCAATGGCAACGCCCTTAACAGCCAGTTTTACATCTAGAAAAAGGACCAGAAAAACCAGAAGTTTCCATTCAATCGCAAAAACTGGTTTTTTAGTTGAATTTACCGCCATTATATATCTGACTAGCAGGCCTTACTAGTGGGTACGGTATTGGCCTGACAGGGTTGCGTTTCCCCTTGAATTATTTATACAGTGATTGAAGGAGCTGCCAATCCTTTAAGCGGATAGATTTGGACAGGTACAAAACCAGCAGGAACAGGCAGATGGCAGCGGAAATATGAGTTGCAGTGCCGCTGGTGTACCTGAAGGCTAAAAAGCCGACAACCAAAGCGGTCAGTGGCCAGACAGTTAAGCGCCAGCGGAAATGCTGAATGGCAAATGGCTTTTTTAAGCGATAGAGGATCGCCTGAACCAGGGCCGTGATAAAATATGCAAGCGCTGCCCCTTCATTTTTATAGATTGGGATCAGAATTCCGCAACCGGCAATATTTACACACAGCGAAACCGACATAACAATGAAAATGAGCCGCATATTTCCCCGGGCAAACTGGATCGTCCACAAATAATTATTAAAATACAGAAGGGGCATACTCAGGGATAGTAATAAAATCGTTGCAACATTTACCGTTCCGTATTTCCCATCCGAAATAAAATTGATTACCGGTACCCAACAGGTATTCAGCATCAGCCCGATCAGTGAAGCCAGTATTACCTGCCATTCCAGAAAGAAAGAGAGACTTGTCAAATCCTCCGACCGTTTTTCAATACGTGTAAACAAAGGAATCATAAGAGGTGCAAGAATCATCAACGGTAAGGTGGAGACTTCGAAAATCTTATAGGCAAAACTATATTCAGCCAGCTTGGTACTGGAAATGATCAGACCGATCAGTATCCAGTCCAATCTCGACATGATTGCAGTAAAAAAAACGACTCCGGTTTGCGGCAGTGATTCCCTCATCAGTAATATCTGTTTCCTCTTATTCCATCTGAATGGAAATGGCGTTTGAAGCAGGCGCCTGGCGATAAAATAACTGCAGGCCAGTTCCAGCAGGTCACCTGATATAAAAGTAATCAGGATGGCTGGAATGGATATTCTATGAAAGAATAATAGTAATAACAGGGTGGTGCCACGAACAATATTTGATACAACCGACATCCTCGATAAGTCCCTGAATTTCTCCAGCGAGGCAGACAGTTGTTTGAAGGGAGTTGAAAAATATATAGCCAGCTTACCAATGCCAATAAACAGCAGAAATGCGCCTTGCGTAAGGTATACCGGGAACAATGTATAAAAAATCAAAAGCACTCCATAAAATACAAACCCGCTGATCAGCACATGATGGAGATAGGCTGAAAAAACCGACTGCCTGTTATAACCGGCCGCTATTTTTTTAACCAGCACCTGATCCATTCCAAATGTTAAAATACCGAAAGAAGTGAGTAACACGGCCAGGGCCCAGTTGATTTGTCCGAACAGGTTCTTGTCAATTCCTTTTGACAATGCATAAAAAATTGCCAATCCGAAAACCTGGTTAACAACTGTTTGTAAAGTATTGGCCGAAACATTTCGAAGGAACCTGCTTTTGTTCATGTCATTCGTTGGTCTCACAATATAAGCTTAGCATTGAAGTCTGGCTGTTTAGGGTTGGCTTCGAAACTACGAAAATTCAATAAACCCTATTCCGGTATGTAAATCTGCCTTTTGCAAATGTTAAAGGAATTGCTTATTTTGATTACCAAGGTTTTAGGATATAAATTAGACCAGACAGTTTTACAATGTGCAGAATATTACTTTTCAGGTTGGTATTAATAACCACACCTCTTCTTTTTAATTCCGCTAAAAGCCAGCCTGATCATTTTGTGTATGCAATTACAGCTGTTAACAAAGGAGGCAGTGCGTGGGTCGCTTTACGTAGACTGGACACGCGTACAGGTGAATTCAGTTCTATATTAATAAACATTAAGGATCATGATCAGCAGGTATCTGATTTCCCAGTCGCTCAATCATATGCCAATCAGATAGTTTCAAATCCGGTACCTCATGTTTCCATCAATACGAATCCGCAAGCGTCACCAGGCAGCAGTGTGGCTGCGATTGCTTATGACAGAAAGTCCAATCGTATCTATTATACGCCCATGAGTATTGATCAGCTGCGTTATATAGATCTTACCACGATGAAAATATTTTCTGTTTCGGATCAATTCTTCAGCAAAGCCGGCAGGTATGACTTTACCAATGCGGGGCCCATTAACCGGATGGTCATTGCTCCCGATGAATTCGGGTATACCATCACGAACGACGGAAATCACCTTATCCGGTTCACGACCAATGAATCGCCTATGATCACGGACCTGGGAGACCTGCTGGACAATCCGCTGAATAAAGAACTGACCATTCATAGCCCTTGTACCAACTCCGGTGGCGACCTGGTTGCCGATGATGCAGGCCATTTATTCCTGATCACTGGTAGTAACAAAGTATATAAAGTGGATATCGCTACAAGGATAACCTCCTATTTGGCCACGGTTTCAGGGTTGCCACAGAAATTTACTACAAGCGGAGTCGCGGTCAGTGAGAATGGCAAACAACTATTAGTAAGCAGTTCGGTTTATTCAGATGACTATTTTTTAATAGATCCGGAAACATGGAATGCATCGCCCTCCCACACGACACATGAAATGTATGAAAGCGCTGATTTGGCCAACAGCAATCCATTGAATACAAAAACTACCGGCCATTCCAATTTATTTATCAGCAAGTCCCTGGAAAAACTGAATAGAATCAGGATCTTTCCCAATCCTGTGCCGGATGATGAAGTCAGCATTCAATTTAATGAACTGCCCCTTGGCAATTATACGATTCAGTTGACCGATGCATTTGGGAAAAGGGTGTTAGAGCAGAAGGCAACCATTACCGGAGATACCCAGACCGATATCATGCATATTCCCCGTTATGCAGCTCAGGGGTTTTATTATATTCGTATTCTGGATGAAAAAAATAATGTAGTGGGCACGCAAAAGCTGGTCGTGGAGCGCTGGTAATTGGGTCTTCCCAAATGCGTGAATTCTTCCCCTGCGGGGAAAAATCTAAGGTGAAAATATTGCATAATACACTGGTTTTCAATTATTTATAAACCGGCACTCCGATTGGCTTACAGGGATGTACTAAAATGTACACCCATGTTAAACACAGCCTCTTTAAAATATATTTTCACTGCCGGTGTATTTCTCCTACTTGTAATTCCAGCGGTTGACGGCGGAACGAACAAGGTTGATTTTGCAGAAAAGGATAATGCACCATTAAACAGGCACGTAAAACAGTTTGTGAAAACCTATATTCAGGAAAACAAGGAAAATCTTTACAAAATAGGACAGCGAAGCAATTCCCCTTTTGTGATTATAGATTCTGTATTTAAAGGGTATGGTCTTCCCGTTCAATTAAAATATCTCGCCGTGGTTGAATCTGAATTGAAAACCAGGGCCGTTTCCAAAGTGGGCGCCGCCGGCCCCTGGCAGTTGATGCCTGCTACTGCCCGTATCCTGGGTTTGAAAATCAATTCCCGTCATGATGAGCGAAAAGATTATTATAAAAGTACCCGGGCTGCCGCAAGATTTTTGAAAGACCTGCACGAAGAATATGGAGACTGGCTGCTTGTTTTCGCCGCCTACAATGGTGGAGAAGGCGCTGTTAATTCGGCTATCAAACAATCGGGAAGTAAAAATTTCTGGATGCTCCGCCGTTATCTTCCGGAAGAAACCAGGGAATATGTAAATAAGTTTATTGCCACCTGTTTCTATTTTGAAGGCGCATATAGTCCGGTCCTATTATCAAAAACAGATAATCTTTCATACATGAATTCTCCCAAATCTTTCCCAGACATTCAACCGGTAAAATTCACTGCAAACAAATTGCCTCTGAAAAAGGCCGAGACTTCTGAAGAAAAATTCAACCGGATACTGAAAGAGTCAGAAGAATCTATGGAAAAATCAAACCGCCTGCTTAAAAGCATCAAATAAATAATCGCAAACACCCCTTGAATGATAGTTATGATATTTTTTTGGTCACGATGAGACTCCAAAGGTTTAATCTCCATTCGCCCGGGGTTTATGATTCGAATTTAAGAAAACCTGCAAAAATGCAAAATACTATGGCTAAACTCCCTTTCTTAAACTTTCAGCATAGTCGTTAGGTAACGGACTGGATTCTACGGCCCTTGCCGATTTTTCAATATCATAATTGAATCGGATTAATTCAGATTGAACGGAATCTTTATTTAAAATACTGCTATGCTCATTGACGGTAAGAATTACATATCCTCCTTGTGGATTGCCGTCTTTGGGTTTACCAATGGAGCCGATATTGATTGCATGTCTGTAATGATCCTTTCCTTCAGTATCATTTAGTATCCTGTGATAGGGCTTATGGGTATGCCCGAAACACATGATATCTGCGTCCGCCTGTTCCAAAATCCGATGAAGGCTTTTTTCATCCCGGTCTTCAAAGAGATATTCGTTAATTCTTCTCGGACTTCCATGTACCAGTAGTAGGTTGAGTTTATCCTGATTTAAGTGAAACTCGGCTTTGATGTGAGCTGGTAATGTTCTTAAATAATCTCTTTCTTCATTTTTTACAATCTGATTGGTATATGAAATCGATATAACCCCGTTTGCCTTTTCAAGATCCGTCTTATAAGCACATCCGCAATCGTCACTACTTCTTCCTATTCCGAAATCATAGTTGCCTGCAATGGTTGGAATGTTTCGTTTACGTATCTCGTTAATGACCTCGTTTGGCCAGATGTTATAACCTATCAGATCACCCAGGCAATATAATTGATCGATTTTTCTTGCATCAGCATCTTTAAAAAAAGCCTCCAAAGCTGGCAGGTTAGCATGTATATCACTAAATAAAGCGATTCTCATTACTTGATGTTTGTTACGTTGAAGAAATTCAGAATGATAACTTTTTCATTCTCGTTAAGTGCTTTTTGCTTTTCATCTGCCCATTTCAACACCTGTTGAGAACTGTTATCCAGGTAGAAAGAATATTTAGGCAAAGGGAACTCAGCGACAGTGGATTCATGAACATGTTGATCTCCCTTCTGAACAACATAACTGATATAGGTTTTATAGTGTCCCATGATTCAACGATGATTTAATAGGTTGATCATAATATTTACGTTTTAACCAAAAAGCTACATTCACTAGTCCTATCAGGGCTGGAACTTCCACCAAAGGACCGATCACGCCAGCGAAAGCTTCGCCAGAATTTATCCCGAAAACGCCGATAGCAACTGCTATGGCCAGTTCAAAGTTGTTTCCAGCCGCTGTAAAGGATAAAGCGGCGTTTTGAGAATAATCTGCACCCAGGGACTTTCCAATAAAGAAGGTGATCAGAAACATCAGCGCAAAATAAATAACCAGTGGAATTGCTATTCGAACGACATCAAAAGGAATGGCCACGATCAGTTTGCCTTTGAGGCTAAACATGGCGATAATGGTGAAAAGTAAGGCGATCAATGTAATGGGGCTTATGAAAGGAATAAATTTATTTTCATACCAGTCTTTCCCTTTTAATCGAATCAAGCCAAACCGACTGACAAATCCTGTTATAAAAGGTATTCCCAGATAGATAAAGACGCTTTTGGCAATCTGACCTATACTTATGTTTATGTCCAGGCTTTTTAATCCGAAATAGGGAGGCAACTTGGTGATAAATAACCACGCGAAAAAACTATAAAACAAGACCTGGAATATGCTGTTCAAAGCAACCAGTCCTGCAGCATATTCCCTGTTTCCTTCAGCCAGTTCATTCCAGACGATGACCATCGCGATACAACGGGCTATTCCGATCATGATCAGGCCGACCATATACTCCGGCTTGTCTCTTAGAAAGATAATCGACAGAATAAACATCAGAACAGGGCCGATTACCCAATTCATAATAAGTGACAAGCTTAAAATTCCGGTATTCCTGAAAACCTCACCAAGTTGCTCATATTTTACTTTTGCCAGCGGCGGATACATCATCAGAATTAAACCAATGGCAATCGGAATATTAGTCGTTCCAGATTGAAAGGAATTGATGAAGTCTCCAGTTCCAGGAATGAAATAGCCAATGGCTACACCGAGTCCCATGGCGATAAATATCCAAAGGGTAAGGAAACGATCTAAGAAGCTCAGTTTTTTACGCTGTGTGGGATTAGAATCAATAGCGCTCATTCATTTCTTTATTAGTCATTTTAATTACTGGCAGCATCCAGGTGCACAACATGCTTCACCGGTTTCTTTTTCTTTTTCGGCATACACGGTTACACTGTATATCCCTGTTCCAGAACTTTTGAATTGGTTTATTTCTTCTGGTGATAGATAGCCACTTAAAATATCATCCGGAATGATAATGGGCTTTTCTTTCTGAACTACGACTTGTTTGAAACCATTGATATCGATCAGCTCCATATATGCCTGCTTTTGGATTGCTCCGGCTACGCATCCCGCATACATTTCTGCTGCATCTTTAATCTTTGCCGGTAAAGAACCTACCAGAACGATATCAGATATACTGAAATGGCCTCCGGGTTTTAAGACCCTGTTGATCTCTTTGAATACCCCATCCTTGTTAGGTACGAGATTGAGCACACAATTGCTGACAATCACATCGGCAGTATTGGAGGTCACAGGCATTTTTTCAATATCTCCCTTCCTGAACTCTACGTTATGAAATCCAAGCTTTTCGGCATTTGATCTTGCCTTAGCAATCATCGCGTTTGTAAAATCGATTCCAATCACTTTGCCGGTTTCACCGGTCTCAGCGCGGGCAATAAAAGCATCATTGCCAGCGCCTGATCCAAGATCAATGACCACATCTCCTTTCTTAATCTGTGCAAACTGTGTTGGCAAGCCGCATCCCAGACCCAGATCCGCATCCGGATTATATCCCTTGAGGTTTGCATAATCATCCGTCATAATATTATATACCTCCGTTGTGCAGCAACCGGATCCACAGCAGGAAGCTTCATTACCTTCCTTATCCTGCATGGCGATCTCGCTATATTTCTGGCGTACCATTTCCTTGATTTGTTCCTGTGTTTCCATGTTCTGATATCATTTAAATGTGAATAGTTTCCCTGTTAAATCCAATAGCTTACTACACTGGATTCTTTGATGAAATCCATGACAGATTGTTCGATTTGATCCCTGACTTTTCTTGTATGTGCCAAAATCTCCTCCTGAGTTCCTTTCATCGAAGAGGGATCTTCAAAAGACCAGGCAATCCTTCTTACCTTTCCTGGGAATATCGGGCATCTTTCTGCACTCGCACCATCACAAACCGTAATGACTGCATTATAATGCGTTCCTTTCCGGAATAAGTCAAAGACTCCCTGCGTACCTTTTTGGCAAAGATCGACTCCTACTTCCTGCATAACCTTTACCACATTCGGATTCATTTTGCCAGGCTCAAGCCCTGCGCTTTCAGCAATAAAATGACCTCTCCCATGCTTATTCAGAAATGCTTCAGCCATCTGGCTTCGTGCCGAATTGTGAATGCAGACAAAAAGCACCTTGTGTTCAATGTTTGGCATATAACTTAGTTAATCGTTTTAATGCAATATTCATATATAACAGGTCAAAAAAATAGTTAGCAGCATTTTCCATTGTTGGTATAACTAACGAAAAAAGCATCCAGTGTAGTTTTGAGCTGTTTCCAAACCTTGGGATCTATGCAATAGCATACACTTGTTCCTTCAATCGTACCTTGTATTAAGCCTACGTTTTTTAATTCCTTCAGGTGTTGAGAAATAGTCGGTTGAGCCAAACCCAGTTCCTCAACCAAGTCTCCGCAAATACAGGAATCAATCTTAATTAAGTGTTGTATGATAGCAATACGGGCCGGATGGGCTAATGACTTCAGCATGGTAGCCAGCTTATTCTGCTTTTCTGTAAATATTTCTGTTTTTGTAAGTCCCATATCTGTATAACGCAATATTACGATCTATAATCTTTGCCTGCAAATTTATTTTTAGCCCTATTTATAAACACGGATGCCAAACAGCATATAGTTGCTCGTTAAGAAAGAAAAAAACAATCAGGTTGTTGCTTCTCTGAACCAGATTATTACCCCGCGATTATTTATAATACCAGCTTCGAAACCGGTGACTCCAATAGTAAGGCATGTTTAGTACACAGCCCTCGATATCTGCCGGTCTTTGATCTGCCAGGCGGTGGCGAGATTAATATTCAACTTTTGCAGGGCCTCCATATTGTTCATGGCTTCATAAGTAAGCTTTAGTCCTGTGAGCGACCATCCATTGAGCGGATTTATCTGGAGATCCCTTTTGAATACTTTGATGGCGTCCGGAGGGTCGCCCATTTTAAACAGAAGGTCACCCAGCCATTGTCGTGCCGGCAGGGGCCAGTCCCGCGGCTCATCATAAATGAGTGCGTCCTCTGCTTTCACTGCTCTTTCAAAGGCCTGTTTAGCGAAATCATACTGACCTTTTTGTTCGGCCAAAACCCCTGTTAGAATTGCTTCAGCAATCCGTCCAGCATCATATGCACTACTGAATGGGTCGTAGGATGCTTTTAATTCCGGTTCCTGAAGAATCAGGCGCAGCCATCCCAACTCCTGTTCTGCCTCCGGATATCTTGCCAGGTGGCTAAACGCCATCCCCCGGGCAAAATGATGCAGTAGCATTGAGTAGCGGGCCAAAGAATCATTTGCGGGATCCAACAGGATTTGATTCCAGGCGCCAAAACGAAGCAGAGTAAACAGACGGAAATCATAGGCGTATTGAAAGAAGTTGCCGAATCCGCCCGGCGTGAGGAGATCGGAGGAAGTAATCAGCCGTCGCAATGTATCGCATGACGAAATCGCGATGGAGAAATTCCCCGCCATCATGGCACAGGATGCCTTCATATGCACGGCATGCACAAGGTAGAGAACCGCCCCCTCTTCCACGGGCAGGTATAGACGCCGGTATTTTTTATAAGCCCGTATGGCATTGTCGTTCACATCAATTCCTTTTTTATATTCGCCCGATCTGATATAGATATGCGAGGGCATGTGTTCCACATGAGCTACATCCGGCATCAGTCCCGCGAGCAGCACGGCGCTCTTTTCCCCCTCTTCCGGATGCAGAGAACCTTCTTCCGTATGGATCATGAAATGCAAGGCGCCCGGATGAAGTGAGTCGATGGCCAGCGCTCTTTGCAACACCGTTCTTATTTCCGGCGTCCAGGGTTTCGGTTGCAGGTCGGCGTTATACAAATCCCAGGGGTGCTCCAGCATCAGCGCGTCGGCATATAGGGTGATGATATCCGCATTCCCGGGAAACGCATTCGCAAGCAATCTCATAGACTCCGCATAATCATGTTGCAGTTTCTTCAGATCATAGGTTGTGTCACCGGAGTAGCGCTTTCCGATAGCGCCAATTAATCCTTTTTCCTGCGCAGTACAGGCTGACTGAAATTTCTTACTGGTTTCTGCGGCTTCAAAAGCAGCATTTTCAGCCCGAAAACCGTTTCCAAAATTGATAGTGGGACCCAACGCCAGCGCCTTTCCATAATAAGCCATCGCACACAAGGAGTCGAACCGGATGGCTTTTGCAAACGAGGCCCTTGATTCAAGAGTGTGAAAGGCATAATACAGGTTGATACCCTGGTCAAAATAGAACTGCGCACTGTCAGATCCGGTGCTTATTTTCCATCTATGCGAACCCCAGCCCGGTAGTGGTGGAATATCCGGTAACTGTTCAACAAAGTCCGGTGGTACCCTGCATGATAAAGAGGTTTTCTTTTTTAAAGAAGTCAGCGCATTCAGAGAATTCACCGTACCCGGCACCGCAGTACGTGCTGATGCAAAGCGGAAGGCAGCCACCAGGGCAAGGAGCGCCAGAATGAGGGATATACGAAAAACGGGTTTCATTTTATCCAAGGTAGGTTTTCATTACAAAAAAACGATAATTTTCTGGACATCGTTTTCCACTTCGGTATTCAAGACGGGTAAGGCGATCGATTTCAATGAAGCCAACGACCGGTATTAAAAGCATAAAGACCAATGAATACAATAAATAGATTTATTTAATTTTTATAGCGACCTTACTAACAAATATTATATCGACCATTGCGCAACCCGTCTTTTACATGTATAATCATTCTCCTGGTCGGTCTTGTATTGAAATCCCCAGCGCAAATCTCCACTGCCAGCCTTTCACATATTAAATCTGTTTTTACTAAAGTTAACTCCGACACGCATTTAAAAAAGGTGGTGCTGGAAAATGAAGAATTTCTCGATCAGACCACTGACGATGGGGCATCATTAACCGGATATTTCGCCGGTGATAGTCTGGTCAAAATAATCTTTTGGATAGGCCTTTCCTATGGCATTCAGCAAACCGACTATTACTATGACAACAATGCCCTCGTTTTTTGTTATGTAACCGAACGCCATTTCAGGTTAACTAAAACAGACTTAGACCATACGAAAACCGATATTGTATTTGAAGGCCGGTATTATTATAATAATTCCAGCCTCCTGGAAAAGAAAACGACCGGTTCCGGCTTCTGGGATAAGGAAAATGAAAAGGTAATCATTCCGGACTCAAAGGAATATTTCAAAAGGGTCACCCAAAAGATGAATGGGAAAAGACATTAATTAGTTGTTACCGTGTTCGGGATTTCCAATTATTCTTTAATGATCTCTTTTGTTGTTGTTACATTTCCATTTTGAACAATATGAATAAAATAAATTCCAGGTGGAAGACCGGCGAAATTTAAAATATACTGAGTCCGGGCATACTGAACAGGGATCACGACCAACTGGCCACTTGTATTATGAACGCGAATGGTCATTTTTCCGGCTCCGCTGACATAGATCAGATTCGTTACGGGATTGGGATAAATATTAATCGTGACGGAACCGTCAATATTTACCTGTCTGATCACCGAATAAGATTTCATACCATCGAGGTCAGTTTGCTCCAGCCGGTAGAAAGATATACCCGAATAAGGATTTGGATCGTATGCTGTATACCTGCTGTCAGTATTCGTATTACCGGATCCCGCAATGTTTTTTATATCTTCCCAGGCGGTTAAACTACTGGATCGCTGGATCGTAAAATAATCATTATTCAGTTCCGCTGCCGTTTCCCAGTCCAATTTAACCTTCCCGTTTTGCGGAATGGCAGTAAATAAAATAAGCGTTATGGGTAGGGGACTGCTTGCAGAGTTAATAGATCCCAGGAAGAATATGTTTGTCAAACCGGCCTCTGTTATACCTGTTCTGTTGACCTGTGGATTGGTAATCGTTCCGGCATTAATACCCGGAGAACCAATCACCGTTCCGGCAAGCGTAAGTCTCAGGTCGGTAACATTCCCAATGATTCCAAAACCAGTTCCGGAGATGCCCAGATTATAAGTTCCACCAACGAGACCGGTAGCGGTTAATCCCCAGTTCAAATCTTTTCTTACCATGATGACATCCGGCCCGTCAGGAAAAGAAGTGGTCGTGTTCGTTGCCGCATCCGTATAAGAAACGGTCAGGGTTCCACCAGTAGTCGGCGCAATCGGCACAGAGACATTAAAAGGACGGTAGTTGGTTGCTGTTCCCATCGGAAACAGACCTGCAACAGCACCGGCAGCAATAGTTGTTTTTGCAAACCATCTTGTAAAAGATCCCGTATTGATCATCATTCCGAGCGTATAATTTAATATTCCAGGGAGCAGTGCTGTAGTGCCCAATGAAAGCGTTTTAGTATTCAGATCAATATTACCCTGCGTCATCGACAGGGTGGTTGCAATGGCCACATTATTTGCGAGCTGGACCCCCGCACCGGAATTGTTGACGATTACATTCGTATAATTTTCACCGGCGGGTGTAGTGATCGTTTGCAGAGAACTACCATTGAAATTTACGGTGCTGGTAGCTTCTGCAAAACCGCCGGATCCCCAGTTGGACCAGTTACCAGTCAGGTTTATCGTATTGGCGCCCGCAGATAAAATTGCGGTGCCGGTAATACCCAGGTTATTCAGTACCGTCAAACTATTTGCAAGAGTGCTGGTATTGGTTGTGACCGTAACATTATAAAAGCTCATACCTGCGCTGGTTATAATAAGACTGTTGCCGCCAAAAACAAGCGTTGAAGTGGCGGGTGCAACAGTTCCGCTCAGCCAGGTCCAATCTCTGGCCACGGAAATAATCCCATTCAGGGTGAGTGTTCCGGAAGTTTTCTGGATCCTGATAAAGGGCAATAATCCCTGTGATGCAGCTGCATTCCCGGTAAATGCCTGCGAGCCTGAACCATCGACAACGATCAAAGCCGTACCACCACCGGTAACGGAAGTGTTATTAATAACGATATCCCCCTGAGCCTGAATAGCTGCCGTCCCGGAAACAGGCGTACTAAAAAAAATATTCTTAATGCCTGTGGTAGTAAGCGTACCGGTGATCGTTAAAATGGTTCCGGTATTCACGGTAAAAGTCCAGTTATTAGTCGCTTCGAAAACGACATTATTCAGGGTATGGCTACCGGTAAAACTGACATTACCCGCAAATTCAACAGTAGAATTATTGGTTGATACGTCAAAGAAGCCGGTTACATAAGTCCAGTTTCCAAAGACCGTTATCAGGGCCGGAAAAGTTAAAGTCCCCGAGGATTTATTAATAGTTACTGCCGGTAAAGTACTTTGGTTTACCAGCAAAGAACTATGAATAGCCTGGTTAGTTGTACCGGTAAAAGCAATGATCGTGGAACCCCCTCCCCCTATTGATGTATTAGTCAGATTGAGATCCCCGATCAGGTTGATCGTGCCTGTAAGAAATGTGCTGTTGAATGTTCCGGTTATCGCCATATTTCCGAGAACCGTCAGCGTTGTTGCCGGAGTCGTGGTAAAAGTATAATTGTTGCTTCCCTCAAAACTGATATGGTTCAGGCTATGGTTGCCGCTGATAGTCAGGTTGCCCGCAAATACAATGGTGGAATTATTTGAAGAGATGTCGAGCGAGCCGGCAATATATGTCCAGTTTCCGACAACAGTAATCAATGAAGGAAACGTAAGGGTTCCCGTAGTTTTATTGATCGTTACGGAAGGAAATTTTCCCTGATCAGCAATACCGGTTGAAGTGATCGCCTGCGCGCCGGTTCCATTCACCAGGATCGTGCCGGTTCCCCCGCCGATTGTACTGGAATTGTTGTTTATAATATTTCCAAGTACTGCAATGGTTCCTGTATTGACGACGATATAATTGCCAGCATTTTCCATATCGAGCGTGTTCGTAGTGATCGTTGTTCCGGAGGCGATGGTCAGCGTTGTGTTTCCCGCTGCCGATATGGTAAGATTGAACAGGGAGAAACTTCCGGTCATGGTCAG